>Ga0105046_10005085_pt1 | contig 20869 bp, 12 predicted proteins | sample MAT03_FD_78385 | JGI IMG/M metagenome (GOLD analysis project Ga0105046, IMG submission 78385) | Freshwater microbial communities from Lake Fryxell liftoff mats and glacier meltwater in Antarctica - MAT-03 (megahit assembly) | ecosystem: Environmental > Aquatic > Freshwater > Ice > Liftoff...
GGCGACGGTGAGGACCGCAGGGGAGCATCCTCGACGGAGGTGACCCGAGGACCGGAACCGGCAACGCAGCCAGCCGGGATGGATCGGCCGCGAGAACGGTCGACTTGTTCGTTCGCGGGCCCTAACCTCCGCCGAGGAGGCCCCTGTGACCCGAGCTCCCGCTTTCTTGCTGTCGCTGTTGCTGCTGGGTGGCGCGGTCGCGCCCGCGTTCGCCGACGATTCCGGCGCGTTCTACAAGCAAGGCATCTCCTGGAAGAACCAGGGCAAGGACGACGAGGCGATCGCGGCCTTCGAGAAGGCGGTCGCGGCCAACGATCGCCACGGCATGGCCTGGGCCTCGCTGGGCCACCTGTACAAGAAGAAGAAGGACTTCCCCAAGGCGGTCGACGCCTACGAGCACGCGTCGAAGCTGCTCGCCAAGGATGCGGTGATCTGGGCCAACCTCGGCATGGCGTACTACCGGGTCGACCGGCTCGACGACGCGCTCGCAGCGCTGATGATGTCGTGCAAGCTCGACCCCCGCGACGCCGAGGTGATGTCGAACATCGGCGTCATCCGCCGCAAGAAGGGCGACGACGCGGGTGCGGTGACGGCGCTCGAGCGCGCGGTGAAGCTGGCGCCCGGCGAGGCGTCGTACCGCAACAACCTCGGCGTCGCGCAGCGCGCGGTCAAGCAGCTCGATCAGGCGTCAGCCTCCTTCGCCAAGGCCATCGAGTTGTCGCCCGACCAGGCCGAGTACTACTTCAACGCGGGCGTGGTGTTCCGCCGGCAAGAAGCGGTCGAAAAGGCGATCGCGATGTACGAGAAGGCGGTGTCGCTCGCCGCCGATCATGCCGACGCCTGGTACGACCTCGGCTACATGTACAAGCTGAACCACGATGACCCCAAGGCCATCGAGGCGTTCAACACCTACCTCGAGCTCAACAAGGGCAAGGACCCGGCGGCGCAGAAGAATGTCGAGGGCGAGGTGCAGGCGCTCGGCGGCACGCCGGTGACCGCGGCGCCCGAGCCGAAGAAACCAGCACCCAAGAAGCCCAAGAAAAAGACGCGGTAGCTCGGCTAGAGCGCGGCCAGGGCGGCGGCGAGGCGGTCGACCGCGACCAGCTCGAGGCCGTGATCGTCCTCGAGGCGGGCCCGGTTCTGGGTGGGCAGGATGCAGCGGGTGAAGCCGAGCTTGCGGGCCTCGGCGAGGCGAAGCTCGGCCATCGGCACCGCGCGCACCTCGCCGGCGAGGCCGACCTCGCCGAACACCACGGTCTCGGCGTCGATGGCGCGGCCTCGGTGTGACGACGCCAGCGCGCAGGCGACGCCGAGATCGATCGCCGGCTCGGCCAGGCGCAGGCCGCCGGCGATGTTGACGAAGACGTCCTGGCCCAGGATGTCGTAGCCGGCGCGCTGGGCCAGCACCGCGAGCAGGAGCGCGACCCGGTTGGCATCGACGCCGGCGACGGTGCGCCGGCCAATGCCGGCCGAGGCCGGCGCGACCAAGGCCTGAACCTCGACGAGGAGCGGCCGGTGACCATCGGCCGACGCCACCACCACCGAGCCGGGCGCTCCGCGGGGTCGCTCGGCGAGCAAGAGCGCTGACGGGTTGGGCACCTCGAGCATGCCGCCGGCGCGCATCTCGAAGACGCCGATCTCCTGGGTCGAGCCGAAGCGGTTCTTGTGGGCGCGCACGATGCGGTACGCGCCGGCGCCGTCGCCCTCGACGTGGAGCACGCAGTCGACCAGATGCTCGAGGGTCTTGGGGCCGGCGATCGAGCCGTCCTTGGTGACGTGACCGACAAGGATGACCGGGATCGCGGTGGTCTTGGCATAGCGGACCAGCCGCGCCGCGCACTCGCGGACCTGGGCGATGGCGCCCGGGATCGAGTCGAGCTCGCTGGTGTAGACGGTCTGGATCGAGTCGACCGCGAGCACGGTGGGCGGCGTGGCGCGGGCGTGACCCAGGATCACGTCGACGTCGGTCTCGGCGACCAGCCGCAGCGCTCGCGACGCGGCGCCGACCCGGCGCGCCCGCAGCGCGGTCTGCGCGACCGACTCCTCGCCGGTGGCGTAGAGCACCGGCCCGCGCTGAGCCACGCCGCCGAGGAGTTGGAGGAGCAACGTCGACTTGCCGATGCCGGGATCGCCGCCGAGCAGCACGACCGTGCCCGGCACCAGGCCACCGCCGAGCACGCGGTCGAGCTCGGCGAGGCCGGTCGAGATCCGGTGGCGGGCGTCGAGCTCGACGACGTCGATGGACGCGACCGGCGCCGCACCGTCGGAGGCCAGCGCTGAGCCCGGCCGGGGCGGCTCACCGCCGGCGACCTCCTCCAGGAGCGTGCCGAACTCCGCGCAGGCCGGACAGCGGCCGAGCCAACGCGCCTCGATGTGCCCGCAACCCGAGCACCGGTAGACCGTACGCGGCCCTTTGCTCTTCGCCTTCGCCACCCGCGTTGTCTAGCCCACGACTCTGACGCTCACCGCCACGGCCCGCGCTGGCTCACGTTCTCCGCAGCGCTCACCGCCACGGCCCGCGCTGGCTCACGTTCTCCGCAGCGCTCGCGCCACGGGACCCCGAGCGAGCCTGCGCCGACCACCCCGCCCCACGCACCGGGCGCTCAGAAAAACGTCAGAACTCCACGCCGAGGCGGAGCTGGAAGGTGTGCGCGTTGCTGGCGGTGCCGGCGTTCTCGTTGTTGGTGCCGAACGGGAACCCGGTGCCGCCCTGGCCGACCTCGTTGGTCGGGTGATCCATGGCGCCGAGCGGGAAGAGCACGCCGTACGCCATGCCGGCGTGGAAGCCGCCCGACGAGTAGCCGAGGTCGGCGTCAAACTCGGTGCCCCAGAAGGTCGCGTTGCCCGGCGTCGAGACCGTCTTGAGCGCCGCGCTGGTGACGTTCTGAGCGGTGACCTTGATGGCCTTGGTGAGCGAGTACGAGACGCGGGGGCGGAAGTACATCGCGTTCGACACCGAGCCGATGAGCTCGCGGAACAGGATGAGGTCGATCCTGTAGTCGGGGTCGAACACGAAGCGGCTGATCGTGCGATCGCCGGGGCCGGGCAGGTACGAGATCTCGTTGAGGTTGGTGTGGCCCTGCTGTTGGGCCTCGCCGTCGTCGCCGCTGGCGAGGCCGTACTCGAGGCCGAAGACCAGCTTGTCGTCGAAGGCTTTGCTGGTCACACGGGCGACGCCGCCGAACGAGCGGATGTCGGTCGCGCCGTCGACGCCGTAGTCCTCGAGGTGGGTGATCGAGCCGATCGACGCGGCGGCCTCGGCCTCGAACAGCACCTTCTTGAAGCCGACCTTGAACCAGACGTCGGGGTTCCAGGTCGACAGGCCGCGGGCGACGAACTTGTCGGCGCCGTTGGTCGCCATGACGCTGCCGTTGTAGTCGTAGTCCTGGGTGCGGCGGACTAGTCGCCCGCCGAAGTTGTACGCGAAGTCACCGCGGTCGAGCTTCTCTTGGAAGTCGCCGGGCGCGTCCATGCGCGCGATCGCGAGCATCCACTGGGTGGTGTCGTCGATGTCGTCGACGTCGGCGTCTTGCCCATAGGGCAGCAAGCGGCCCGGGTACGTGCCGGTGCCGACCCAGTCCAGCGCGGCCATCGCGCGCAGCGGCGTGCCGGGGATGTCGAGGACGACGCTGGCCCGATCGACGGTGTCGCCGTAGTCGCTGTCGAGGTCCATGTCGGTGCGGTTGATGCCGCCGACGTCGGCCTCGGCGCCCGGCATCCACAAGGTCTCCCAGGTCGCGTAGTCGCTGTCGAGACGGCGGCCGCTGTTGGCGACGATGCCGAGGCCGAAGTGGTCGGGCATGCGGCCGAACTTGACCAGGACCAGGGCGGTGGCGACCTCGGCCCAGGCCCGGCGCACCACGATCGAGTCCTGTCCCGAGGTGACGCCCGCTTGCGGCACGGTGGCGCCACCCGAGAACGCGCCGAGCGGGGCGTGGTCGTAGACCGGTGTCGAGCCGAGCACGAGGTTGTCGAGCAGGTCGATCTGGCTGTGGACGGTGATCGAGTTGGTGAGCTCGATGCGCGGCTCGAGGCGGAGCTTGAGGTTCGACGACTTGATGGTGTCGCCGCAGCTGGTCAGCAGCGAGGTGGCCTTGCAGTGCAGGGCCTGCGGATAGGGCGCGCCGCCGAAGTTGGTGAGCGTGTCCGTGGGCGTGCGCTGGTCGATGAAGCCGAGGTTGAAGTTCTTGAACCAGTCGCCGCGGGCCCGCAGGAAGCCGTCGAGGCGGAGGACCTCGAACTTCTTGCGGGGATCGCGGCGCGGCGGCACGGTCGGCGTGGTCGCAGACAGCCCGGCCGACTTGGGTGCGGCCTCGGCGATGCCGGCCGGTTTCTCCTCTTCTTCGCCGCTGGCACCGGTCGGCGGGCCGCCGACGCCGCCGCCCGGGAGCGGGCTGGGCTGCGCGAAGGCGGAAGAGGCGATGAACGCCAGCGCGAGCGCGGGGCCGAGGGAGGCGACGAGGCGGGAAGTTACGAGCATCGAGAGGGCTCCGGACGCGGAATTCATCAAGGAATCAGGGAAGTAAGTCGCGGAATATAGGCGAGCGATTCCGGCACCGTCAAATCGTCGGGACCATAAGGCGCCGAAGAGATCCGAACGGTTTGTTGCGCATGAAACCAGCGGGAGTAGGGTCCATGCGATGCGATTGGACCCGGCGACCCTCGCGAGTGTTGCCTCGGTTCTGCTGGCGAGCTCGCTGGTGGCCTGTCGACCCAGCTTCCAGGCTCCGGGAGCGCCGGGCGAGGCCCCGACCGACACGCCGGTGGCGCATCGGCTGCGAGCCAACCCCAACGGCCACGGGGCGCTCTTGGGCGAGCTGTGCCCCGACGGGGGCGATGGGCGCCCGGCGCTGGCGCCGCTGGCGGTGCGCACGGTGTCGTGGTCGACCGACCGCGCCGATCTCGAAGCGCCGATCGCCCGGGGCCAGGCCGCGCAGTTCGCGGTGCTGGCGATCGATGGTCAGCGTATCGGCAGGTTTTCGGTGATCGGCGCCGACGATGGGCCGACCGCGTTGGCCGTGGGCTCGTACGTCGGCGGGCCGCCGTGCAATCGCGGCGGCGCGATCCAAGGCACGCTCGACGCCCAGTGCGTGCAGGCTCGACGCGGGTGCGGGCTGGCGGTGGCGACCCTGGGCGCGGCTGGCGGCATGCTCGACGACGAAGATCCGCCGGTGCCGGTGGTGGGCGGCGCCTGCCGCGACGGCGGCGATCTCGCGATCGACATCGACGGCGACGGCACGCCCGAGCGCTTCCCGCTCGAGCGCTTCCTCGACGAGGGGCGCGCGCCGTCGGAGGAGATCACCGCGGCGGCCGCGCTGGCCTCGACCTGCACGCCGACGTTCTCGCTGCTGGGCCTCGCGATGGCGGTCGACGCGGCCGGGGACGTGCCCGACCCCAGGCTCAAGGTCGACCTCGACGTGCTCGGCGTGATCGACGTCGATGGCGACGGCCGGCGCGAGGTCGTGATCGGCCTGCGCTACGCCGAGAAGCGCTCGGTCGCGGTGTACAGCGCGGTCACGTCGTCGGCGCGGCTCGAGCTGGTCGGCGAGCTCGCGCCGTGGGGCGACTGAGGCACGGTCGGACTCGTCGCGGGGCGGATCCGCCGCGGCGTGTGGTCGCGCGCGGGCATCGGCCGTGATCCTACGCCAGCTCGGCCAGCGCGGCGTGGGTGGAGTCGAGCGCGGCGACCACGCGTGATCCGGTCGGGGTGGGGCGCGCGTGCGCGCGCAGCGTGGCCAGCGCGGCGGCGTTGCTGGCGAGGACCGCGGCGCGCCGGGCGACGAAGCCGGCCTCGCGCGCGATCGGATGATCGATCGCGGCCAGCGCGTGGTGGAGCGCGGCGACCGGGACGAAGGCGTGGGCGGCGAGCAGCACGCCGAACAGCGGGCGCAGGTCGGGGCGCACCGGCGAGACGACCCGCTGGTCGGCCGGGTTGTCGAGGATCGGGTCGAGCCACGACAGCAGGTTGAGCTTGGTGTGCTGGGTCTCGTGGATGATGGCCTCGGCCATCGTCAGGTTCCCGGGATGGAGCGACAGGTAGACCAGGCCGGGCGCCTCGCGATACGAGCACGAGCGGTGCTGCTCGGGGTCGACGCCGACCGGCACGATGCGGCGCAGCGTGGTCGCCAGCTCGGCGTGCAGATCGGGGAGCGCGGCGGCGATCGCGGCGAGGGCGCGCGTGATGCTGGCGGCCCAGGCCGCGGGCGATTCAGTGCCGAAATCGAGGGCGTTGCCGTCCTTGGCCGGGTGGTCCTCGATCGAGCGCAGCGGGTTGCGATCGACGCTGGCCAGATCGAGCGTGGGCGCGATCGCGTGCCCGGGGCGGCGCTGGCCGGCGAGCAGCTCGAGGAGCGTGCGGGCCGCGAGGTCGGCGATCGGGGTGGGCGCGTCGAGGGACAGCGCGCAGGCCACGACGTCGACGTCGGTGAAGATCGCGGCCAGGGCGGCCCGGGCTCCGGGGTCGCGGGTCGCGCGCTGGTAGAGCGCGGCCTGGCGCGGCGCGAGGGCCTCCGCCACCGCCGGCGACAGCCGCGCGCGATCGCAGGCGACGACGCGCTTGAACGCCAGCGTGCGGACCCGCTCGAACAGCGTGCGCGCGGTGGCGTCGTCGGGGCCGGGCAGCACCAGGAAGCCGATCACGCGTCGTCTCCGTCGAGGTAGACGTGGCGACCGGCGACGCTGGCGCTGAGCACGCGGGTGGCGCGGCCCGACGCGGCGATGATCGCGGCGGCGCGAGCGTCGCCGCACGCGCGAGCCCAGGCCGCGCCGAGGTCGAGCTGCGGAAAGCCGGTGACGTCGACGTGGAGCGCGTCGTCGACGAGCGTGCCGGCGGCGTCGGTGCGCGTCGCGGCCAGGAGTGGCAGCTCGCCGAGCAACAGGCCGCGCGCCTCGAGCAGCGTGAGCAGCGGGCCGTCGAAGCGGGCCCGAGCCTCGGCGGCGGCGATGCGGGCGTAGCGCTTGAGCGCGGCGCGGCGGTCGCCGAGCGCATCGACCGCGATCATGACGCTGTCGTGCACGGCGCAGCCGAGCACGCGTGCCGCGGCCTGGCGCGTCGCCGGCGTCGGCGTCTGCAGGTAGAGCTTGGTGCGGACCGGGGCGTCGTCGGGCGCGGTGGGATCGGCGACCAGGCCCAGGAAGGCGACCTGCGCGTCGACGGCGAGCCAGGCGGCGGCGAGGTCGGCGAGCCAGCGCGGCCCGCCCATCGCGTCGAGGAGCGCGCGCGCGATCGCGGGGCGGTCGCGGCCGGGGCCGGGCACCGACGGGTTGACGATGGCGCGCAGCGCGTCGACGCCGCCGAGCCCGAGGCTGGGCTCGACCTCGCGCCGACGCAGCTGGCCGCGGCTGATCAGGTCGGTGCACGCGGCGAGGAAGTCACGAGCGCGGCGATGATCGACGCCGGGCCAGCCGGGCAGGAGCGCGGGGCGTGCGGCGTGGCGTGCCGAATCGGTCACGGGTTCCGGTACGGTTTCGGGTTCGGTTGCGGGGCCGGAGACGATCGCGGACAGCGCGCCGTTACCGCCTTCGCGCGCGTGCAGGTGCGCGGTGAGCGCCGCGAACAGCGGGCGGGCCCGGGCCTGGGCCTCGTCGGACAGCAACGGATGGCTGAGCGTGAGGCTGGCGGTGCGCGCGAAGCCGGGGCGCTCGGGCCGGCGCGGCCACAGGTCGACCTCGATCGCATCGCGATCGCTGACGAAGCGCAGTCGGACCGCGCCGGCGTGACGGCGGGCGAGCCCGACCCGATGGCCGGCCAGCGTCGCACCTTCGACGAGCCCGAGGGCGGCGAGGAGCCCAGGCGCGTCGGGCGCGGCGACCGTCGCGGAGGCTGCGGTCGCGGGCGGCTCGTCGTTCCACGCGTGGTAGGCGGCGACCACCGGCAGGTTCACGCTCGGGGTGCGCTCCTCGAACGGCACCAACGTCGTCTCTTCCCAGCCGAACCGCCGTACGTAGGCATCGGACAGCCCGCTGCAGCCGTCGTCGTCGGCAGCCGCACTGCACACGCCCTCGTACAGGCAGCCGTACTGCGGGTAGTCCTTCCAGAACACGTCGTCGATGATCAGCCGCGGCTGCACGTCGGAGTGGGTGTGCGCGAACGCGCCGAGCAGGCAGCGCGGAAAGTACTTCACGACCACCGGCAGCCCGCGGGCCTCGGCGGTGGCGAGGGCGCGTTGCAGGTGCGGCGCGGCCTCGGCGACCCGGACCAGCTGCTGGCGATCGTCGACGGCATCGACCCGCGGCACGTAGCCCCACAGCTCGGCGCCGCGCGCGCCGTGCTGGTGGGCCAGCGCGACGATGGCCTCGAGCTGCCCGACGTTGGCCGCGCACACGACGGTGTTGGTCACGACCGTGGCACCCAGGGCGCGCAGCGCGTCGAGGCCGCCCACGATGGCGTCGAAGCTGCCCGGGACCTGGGTGATCGCGTCGCAGGTCGCGGCGTCAGCGCCGTGCAGCGACACGAAGAACTCGTCGATACCTGCGGAAATCAAACGGGCGGCCAGGTCACCCTCGGCGAGCCGGGTCGCGTTGGTCTGGATGCGGACGTGCTCGACCGAGGGCACCGCCCGGGCCAGCGCGACGTATTCGCCGAGCTGCTTGTCGAGCGTGACCTCACCTCCCGACAGGATGATGCGGGTGACGCCCGCGGTGAGTCGGGGATCGGCGAGCAGCCGGCGGGCCTCGTCGAGGTCGACGCCGCGGAACTTGCCGCCGAGGCCGTCCTCGACGTAGCAGAACCGGCACGCGAGGTTGCAGCGGAACGCGAACGACAGCAGCAGCTCGCGGCCGGCCCGCAGCGGGGTGGCGCCAGCGTCGACGCGATGGAGGCGATCAGAACGTCGCATACACGGCGCTCTTGGCGATGGCCGGCGCTGGGTTCGAGCCGGCGCCGATCGTGAAGTCGAAGCCGAGGTCCCACGCCAAGTGGCCGTAGCGGGCGCGGCGATCGTCGACGTGGGAGCGCAGCGGCGCTGGCCAGCCCAGGCGGGTCAGGAACAGCGCGAGCTGATCGGTGTCGACGCCGGAGAAGTACAGGCCGTCGGCGGCCCGCTTGTTGGCGACGCACAGCCGGCGGCAGCGGTGCAGGCCCGGCCACAGCACCGCGGCGAGGCCGGCGCTCGGCGTGCCCAGGTGCACGCTGGTGGTGACGCGCTCGATGATCGCGCGCGGGGCGACCCGCGGGTCATGGAACGTGTAGAGGTTGGCCAGCTCGGGGCCCTGGTCGCCCAGCGTGTAGCTGCGGCTGGCGCCGGCTTGGTCGGCGCCGTTGACGTAGCAGGTGAGGCGCGCGCCCGGGCCACCGGCCAGCGCGGCCCCATCGAGCTCGAGGCTCCACATGTGGTGCGCGATCGGGCGATCGGGCAGCGGCGGCGCGACCACCAGGCCGTCGAGGCAACCCAGCACGGCGGCGATGGTGGCCTCGGCGCGCTCGCGGCCAGGATCGTAGACGTACAGCTCCCAGCTCAGCGCGCCGCCGCGATGCTTGAGGCCCCAGACCGTGCGGCCCGGGCCGAGCTGCGCGCGCAGCCGATCGATCACGCGCCCGCCTTGGGCCTCGACGCCGGCCAGCGCGAAGGACTCGACGAGCAGGTTGACCGCGCGCAGGCCGCCGCGGGGATCACGGCGCGGCGGGTAAGGCGCGAGCACGTAGTCGCGCAGCACCTCGTCGGCGACCGCCAGCTCCTCGGCGCGCTGGGCCAGGCTTGGAACCGGCGGGGGCGGGGCGATCGGCGGACGCCCGAGCATCGCGTCGAGAGCGTCGATGCGCGCGACCGGCAAGCGAGAGCGTGGCGTCGTCACCGCGTCGTCGACGATATCACGCGGGTCGGGAGCCAGTCGCACAGCGTCGTGCCGGCGTCGAGCGGCGAGACCTCGAGCGGCACGGCCAGCGCGGCGCAGCGCGCGGTGAGCGCGGCGATGGCGGCGCTGGCGTCGTCGAGGCGGTCGAGCCCGATGGCGTCGAGCGCGACCTCGAGGCGGAGCTGATCGGCACCCAGCCCTTCCGCCAGCTCGGCATAGCGCGCGTAGCCGTCGAGGTTGCAGGCGTCGAGGGGCGCGCGGATCTCGAGCGCGACGCCAGCGCGGCGCAGCGCGTGACAGCCGGCGACGGCCTGGACGTGGGCGCCGTCGACCTGCGCGACGGCATCGGCGGCGGCGGCGACCGGCGCGAACAGCTTGATACTGGCAGCGATCAGGCCGGCGCGGTGGGTGGCCTCGACGAAGCCGGTCACGGCGAAGCGCCGCCCGTTGGAGACCACGCCGACCGCGCGGCGATCGGGGCCGCGAGCCGCGGCCAGCAGCTCGCCGAGCTCGGCGCGCAGCGTGGGCTCGCGCCCGGCCAGGACGATGGGCGTGCCGGCGACCCGGGCGGCGGCGATGCGGGCCAGCACCGCGTCGCGCTCGTCGGGCAGGTAGCGCTCGCGGTTGGGGCAGCTGGGGCAGCCGTCGTTGCACGCGCCGGTGGTTCGCACCACGGTGGCGCGGAGCTGGCGGCCGCGCGGCGGATCGCCGAGGTCGCGCTCGCGCCAGGCCAGCTGCCCGATGAGCCGGTCGACGCCGTCGACGATCCGGGTGGTCTCGGCGCCGACGTCGGCGCCGTGCCAGCGGCCGGCGTGGCGCGCGATGGCGCGGAGCTGCGCGGGCTCGGTGGCGGTGCCGAGGCGCGCGCGCAGGGCCCCGGCCAGTCGCCAGGCCAAGGCGGTGCGCGGGTCGAGGAAGCGCCACGGTCGCTCGCGGTGGTAGCCCTTGCGCCGCGCTGCGCCGCCGTCGCCGTCGTCCCAGTCGTCGGTCAGCGCGCCGTCGCGGTCGGCGGCGTGGTGGATCGGCAGGTCGGGGTAGAGCCGCAGGCGGTTGCGGCCCAGCTCGTCGAACAGCTCGGCGAGGCCGTGGCGGCGCACGGTCGCGATGGTGTCTTCGACGTCCTCGGGCGTGGTCCACGGGTTCCACAGGATGAGGCTGTGGCCGCGAGCGTCGGCGTAACCGAACGCGGTCGGATGGGCCGCGGCCAGCGCCCGCATCGCGGCGACCGCCGCGAGCTGATCGTCGACGGTGACGCCCTTGTTGTAGCGGGCCAGCTCGGCGTCGCAGAACGCCTCGAAGCCGGTGAGATACAGCTCGATGGTGTGGCCGGTGGCCTGGGCGGCGGCGATGGCGAGCTCGACCCGCCCGCGCTCGCGCACGAAGGTGTCGCTGCGCGCCGCGAAGAGCCAGCGGCGCGGTGGCAGGCCCGCGCTGGCCGCCGCGGTCAGCAGCCCGGCGAGGTAGCGCAGCGACGATTGATCGTCGAGGACCAGCTCGCGGGTGGCCGGCGCGTGGGTCGCGAGGTGCTGGGCCTGGGCGACCAGCGAGGCGATGACCTCGCCGTCGGCGCGCTTCTCGTAGTCACCGCCCATGCTGCAGAACCCGCAGCCCAGGCGCGCGACCTCGACGTCGTCGGGGAACTCGAGGTCTTGGTAGAGCGGCAGGGCGCGGGGATCGGCGGCGTAGGGGCAGCCGGCGTTGCCAAAAACCGTGCGGCGCACGATCGGCGGCGGTTGGCCCAGCGCGATCACGTCGTGATCGAGGGCGGGCGCGAGGGCGCGGCGCGGGCCGATCTCGTCGACGAGCGGCGTCGCGGGGCCGGGCTGTCCGTCGACGACGCGGGCGACGCCGGGGACGGTCGCGGGATCGGCGCCCGCGGCGAGGCGAGCCAACATCGCGGCGAAGGCGTCGGCGATCTGCCAGATCGTGACCGCGCGACGGGTGCGACCGGTGCGGTGGGCGCCGCGCACCGCGCCGACGATGAGGTCGACCCCCGGCGCGGCCTCGATCGAGTCGCCGCGCACCACCAGCACGCAGCGGCGGTCGGGCGCGCCGGTGACGAAGCGCTGGATCGGCGCGAGATCGAAGATGCGCTCGAGGACGACCAGGTCGAAGGCGCCGCGGTCGAGCCAGGCCTCGAGCCGTTGGGCGACCTCGCGATCGCGGGGCCCGCCGTCGCCGTCGTAGTAGACCCGGACCAGCCGGGCGTCGTGACCGGCGCTGCGGGCGTCGGCGGCGAGCTGGCCGATGAAGGTGTCGGGGAAGAAGCCGTCGGAGCGCTCGCCGTAGGGCAAGACGAACGCGATCCGGAGGCCCGACACCGCGCGAGTATACCGGTCAGCCGCGGTGGTCGGCGCTGGCGATCACGTCGGCGGCGTAGAGCGTGCGACCGACCGCGTCGGGCCGCGGGGCGACGAGGTCGGTCAGATCTGCGCGGGTCGGCACGGCGAAGGCGACCGCGTGCGCGATGCGGAAGCCGGTGGCGAGGTTGCCGTCGCCGGCCAGCGCGAGGCCGCGTCCGCGCTCGTCGATGACGTGGAGGCGCGCGGCCAGCTCGGTCCAACGCACCGCGAAGCCGGGGCTGGCGCGGTCGAGCTCGTCGAGGAGCGCCGCGGCCAGCCCGACGGTCGGCGCGCAGTGGAGGCTGCACGGCACGTGAGAGATCAGCGCGAGCGGTGGGTTGAGCCACAGCGACAACGGCGAGGCCGGGCCGAGAGCGTCGGGCGCGCGCTCGACGAGGATGCTGCGGTCGTCGCGGCCACCGGCGACGAAGCGCGCGATGCAGCAGGGCGGATAGCCGAGCGCGTCGCCCAGCGCGCCGGCCGGGTCGGCATCGTCGGAGCCGCGCAGCGCGAGCTCGGCGGCGGCCAGGCTCGGCACGAGCGGCGCGAGGCTGCCGAGGAGGACGCGGCGGCCGTCGGGATCGACGGGCCCGACGCGCGCGGTCGCGACGCCAGCGGCGGCCAGCCAGGCGCGATCGGCGGCCTCGGCCTCGTCGTCGAAGGCCTCGCGCTTGACGATGCGGCGCAGGCCCAGGCGCAGGCCGGCCAGCTCGGCGTCGAAGGGCCACAGCTGGCCGGGCCCGGGGGCGCCGGTCCGCAAGCTCGAGGGCCAACGCGGCGGCGCGGGCTGGCCGGCGCGGACGAGCGTGAGCTGCGCGGTCGGCGCGAGCGCGCCCACGATGCGGCGCAGCTGGCCGATGATCGACGCGGCAGGCCGTGACTCGTCGACCACGGTTACGGATTCGGTCACGGTCACGGCTTCGGTCACGGCTTCGGCTACGGCTACGGCTACGGTCACGGTTACGGATTCGGTCACGGTCACGGTCACCGGTTCGGCCGCTCGCGCCGCGAGCTGCTTCGCCGCCGCCAAGACCAGCTCGCGCAGCGGTCCCGGCGCGAGCGCGCCGGCATGCGACAGCGCGTATCCACCGGCATGCACCAGCGCGCGCTGCTCGCCTCGCGGATCGGCCTCGAGCCGCAGCCGCACCACCGCGCCGTCATGCGCCAGCTCGAGGATCATCCGCGCGCGACGGTACCGCGCGACCGCCGCCCACGGCATGATCGACGTCGATGGATCCGCGTGCGCGCCTGCTGTCCCTGTTGCCGATCGGCCTCGGCGAGGAGCTGTTGCCCGGGGTGCGCTTGATCGCCGCGTCGACCGAGCTGGGCCTGCGGCTGACCTTCAGCGACGGCGCCGACCGCACCATCGAGGTCGAGCTGCAGCCGATCGAGGACGGCGGCGCCCACGCCGCCCGCAGCGCGCGCTTCTTGCTTGGGTACCGCGCGGGCGCCGCGATCGAGCCGGCCGCGGGCAAGGCGCTGTGCGAGGCGGTGGCCCGCGCGATCGCGCCACGCGAGGGCGCGGCGCCGGACGAGCCGGTCGACGCGCCGCGCATCCGCGAGGTCGAGGTCGACAGGCTCCTCGAGCCGGCCGCCGGTTTCTACACGCTGTCGCCCTACGTCGGCTGCCTCATCGGCTGCCGGTTCTGCTATGCGCAGTCGCGGCTCACTGGGCTGCGACGCTTCGCCGGGCTGTCGCCAGCGCCGTGGGGCTCGTGGGTCGACGTGCGCATCAACGCGCCGGCCGTGCTGGCGCGCGAGCTGGCCAGCCTGCCGCCGCGGCCGATCAAGTTCTGCCCGATCGTGAGCGACCCCTACCACGCGATCGAGGCGCGCCGGCAGCTCACCCGGCGCTGCCTCGAGGTGATCGCGGCAGCGCCCACCCCGCCGCCGACCTTGCTGCTGACCCGCTCGGCGCTGGTGGTGCGTGACCTCGACGTGCTCGCGCGCCTGCCTCGGGCATGGATCGGCATGTCGGTGCCCACCGTCGACGATGCGGTGCGCGCCCACTTCGAGCCGCGCGCCGCGTCGATCGGGGAGCGCCTCACCACGTTGCGCGCGTTGCGGGCGGCCGGCGTGCGCTGCATCGCGGTGGCCCAGCCGATGCTGCCCGGCGACGTCGACGCGCTGGCCGACGCGCTGGCCGCCAGCGTCGACTCGGTCAGCCTCGACGTCCTGCGCGGCGAGGAGGGCGCGGTCGGGCTCTTCGACGATCCGCGCTTCGCGATGGCACGCACCGGCGCCTGGCAGGCCGAGCGCGCCGAGGCCCTGCGCGCCGCGCTGACCGCTCGCGGTGTGCCGGTGTGGGTCGGCGAGCTGCCGCCCGACATCGCCGCCGGCTGACCACCGCGCGGTGATACCCTGGGTCCGTGGCTCGTCGCGAAAGCTCTGCTACCGCGCCGGCGCGCGGTCGCGTCGGCTTGCCGGTGATCGCCGACGGCACTCGACGCCACCCGCTCTTGGTGCGGCTCGACGACGACGGCGACGGTGCGTGCAACAACGGCTGCCAGCCCTGCGTGTCGCGTCCGCTACCGGCGCCGCCCGACGACGTCCGGGGCCATCACGTCGTGATCCGCCATCGCGAGGTGACCCTGCGGCGCGATCTGCCGGCCCACATCCGCGCCCTCAAGGAGCGCGGCGCCGCCTCGGTGGCGCTGGTCACCAACGGCCGGTTGCTGGGGTATCCGGCGCTGGTGCGGGGGCTGGCCAAGGCCGGCCTCGATCGCGCGATCGTCAAGCTGTTTGGCGACGACGCCGCGACTCACGACGCCCACACCCGCGCCCCGGCGTCGTTCGAGCAGGCCCGGGCCGGCATCGCGGCCGCCCGCGCGCTCGGTGGCTTCGAGGTCGTGGTCGCCTTCGCGTCGACCACCGCGCGCGAGGCTCGCCGCGCCCTGGCCCAGCAGCTCACCGCCCGCGAGCCGGTCGAGCTGCCCGAGCCCGAGGTCGAGGTCCACGCCAACGAGTACCGCTACGACCTGGTGACCCTGCGCGACGGCATTCGATTTGCGCACAGTTACTGGAACACCCGGGCGTTCCCGATGGTGCACCTCAACACCGGGCCGCTGTGCAACGTGCGCTGCGTGTACTGCAACGTGCACGGTGGCACCGATCAACGGCTGTTCGACATCGGGTACGTCGAGAAGCTCCTCGACGATGCCGCCGCGCGCATCTTGCATGGACCCGATCAGCGGGGCGCGCCGACGGTCGATCTCATCGGGGGCGAGCCGACCATGCATCCCGAGCTGCCGCGCCTCATCGCCGCCGCGCGCGCCCACGGCTTCGCGCGGGTCTCGATCTGCACCAACGGCGTGCGGCTGGCTCGCCCGGGCTACCTCGATTCGCTGATCTCGGCCGGGCTCACCGGCGTGCGGCTGTCGTTTCACGATCACCGCGCCGAGCACGCCAACCGCCTGGCCGCGGTGTCCGGCCTCGACGCCACGTATCCCGAGGTCGCGGCGATGCTGCTCGCGCGTCCCGAGCTCGAGACCCACGTCTTTCGCATCATCCTCGCCGACACCATCGACGCGCTGCCCGACTACCTGCGCTGGCTGGCCGCGCACAACCACACCGGCCGGCCGATCGATCTCACGCTCGGTCTGCCGTCGATGCGCGGCCGCCTGTTCGACAACCAGCAGCTCTATCCGCGCCTGGCCGACCTGCGACCCGCCGTCGCGGCCGCGATGAGCCTGGCCTCGTCGCTGGGCTACGAGCCCAGCTTGCACCATGTGCCGGCGTGCCTCTACCCGCAGGACACCACGCGCGCGGCGTGTACCCACGTCGTCACGCAGCAGGTCGACGTGCTCGCGAACACCACGACGATCATGAACTTCGAGGGCGAGGCGGTCCATGGCCGCGCCTGTGCGGCGTGTCCGGCGCGGGCCGAGGGCTGCGCCGGGTTGCCGCGCGCGTACTTCGACGCCGACCCCGCGGCGGCCGAGGCGTGGCTCGAGCCGGTCGGGTTTCCGTCGACGCGGTACGCCTGATGAAGACCGGGTTCCTGAGCCTGCACAGCCACGGCGATCGCTCGTTCCTCGACGACAACGGCCTCGCCCATCTGTCGGGTCGCCTGCGCCGACGCGGCCACGCCAACGAGCTGGTGCTGGCGGCCCTCGACGGCGTCGACACGCCGCGCTTCGCCGCGCTGGTCGCCGCGCTGCGCGGCTTCGACGTGATCGTCTACCAGCGGACCTGGAGCCGCGCGATCCCGGCCGCGTTGATCGCGGCGCTGCCCGAGGCGGTGGTGATCCACCTGCGCGGCGAGCACGTCCTCGACGATCCGCCCGGGCATCACGTCTGCGAGCCCCGCGGCCTCGACGCGCTCCTCGACCAGCTGGCCGGACGTCCGCCGTCGCTGGGGGCCCGCCCCGACGACAGCTTCGGGCCCAACCTGGCGCCGATCGTGGTCAACGCCGACGGGTTGCCGGCGCACCGGGTGTTCTCGATCGACGGCAACGCCGGCTGTCCGTATCAGGCCGACGCCCGCGCCAACCCGCTGTACGCCGGCATCGCGATCCCCGACGGGGTCGGGCGCGGCTGCGCGTTCTGCACCACCGGCAACCACTACCAGCAGCGCAGCCAGGCCGACGCGATCACTGCCGTTTTCAACCAGCTAGCCTACGTGAGACGCGAGGCGCCCCAGCTCGACCGGCTGGTGCTGCGCGATCAGAATCCTTTCGGCTATCTCGGCGAGCTGCTGGCCCGGTGCGCCGACGAGGGCGTGGGCGACTTCACGCTGCTGTTGCAGACTCGCGCCGACTGGCTCCTGCAAGGCTCGCGGCGTTTCGGCCTCGCGCTCGAGGCCGCGGCCCGCGCGCGCATCACGGTGAGCCCGTTCCTGGTCGGGATCGAGAGCTTCGCGCAGCCCGAGCTCGATCGCTTCAACAAGGGCGTGACCGTCGCGACCAACGTCGAGTTGATCGCCGCGCTGCGGGCCTGGGACGTCCATCCCGCGTTCGATCTGGCCCAAGCCTCGCTTGGCTACATCTTGTTCACGCCGTGGACGACGATGGCGGATCTGCGGGCCTCGTACGACGGCATCGCGCGGACCCGGCTCGACCAGCTGCGCGGCAAGCTCCTGCACGCGCGGGTGCGGCTGTATCCCGACACCGCGCTGTACTACCTGGCCCAGCGCGATGGCCTGCTCGCCGACGGCGCGGCGCCGACCGCGCTGGCCGGGCGCTACGGCTATTTCCCCGATCGCGCGTGGCGGTTCCGCGACGACGAGGTCGCGAGGTTCGCGGCGCTGGCGGCCGAGGCCAGCGATGCTACCGGTGGGCGCGACGAGCTGCGGCTGTTCGCGTGTCTGCTCGACGGGTTCGCCGCCGGGACGCCGAGCCTGGCGACGGTGCTGGCCCGGTTCGCGCGGCCGCCCCAGCCGGCGTCGCCGCCGCGGTCGTCGCCGGCCCCGATCGCCGCCCGCACCCTGGTGCGGGTGCGCCGCACCGTCGAGCTCGACCTCGGCCACGGCTGTCGTGCCGACTGCGCGCTGTGTGCGCCGGCCGGGACCGCCAACGATCTCGACGCCGCGCTGCGGGGCGGCGCCGCGCGAGTCGTCTTCCGCAACGCCCCGGTCGAGGTCGCGCCGATGGTCGCCCGGGCCCGCGCGCTGGGCGCGGCCGAGATCGTCGTGGCCGGTCATCTGTCCGAGATCCGGACAGCCGAGGACGCCCGCAGCCTCGGCGTCGACGCGGTGCTGGTGCCGATCGCCAGCCACGTCGCCGCGGTCCACGATCGCGCCGCCGGGGTGCCGGGCTCGCTGGTCGCCACGCTGGTCGCGATGCGCGCGCTGGCCGCCGCTGGCGTCGCCGTCGAGCTCGAGGTGCCGATCTTGGCCGCGCGTCTGCAGGACCTGCCGGCGCTCCTGGACCTGGCGCGGCGCGCGGTGCCCGAGCTGCGGGCGGTCCGCTTCATGCTGCCACGCCACGCCATGCCGGCGGTGCTGGCCCCGCCGCCCCTCGACGAGCTGGGCCGGCGGCTCGACGCCGCGCTCATCCACGCCGACCGGCTCGGGCTGCCGGCGCCCCTCGACGTCACCGCCGCGATCCCGATCTGCGCCGCTCAGGATCGCGCGCGCGCCGCGCTGCGCTTCGATCCCAAGAAGCCGACCCGCCTGGGCGGCTGCCACAAGGTCGGGCCCTGTCTGGCGTGCGCGGTCGCGCCGCAGTGCGCCGGCCTCGCGACGTCGTATCTGCGCGCCCACGGCACCCGCCAGGTCCGCGCCCTCGACGACAAGCCCGCCGCGCTCTACGCCCAGCGCACCACGCCGCGCCGGGTCTGGGACGAGGGCGCCCGCGCCGCCGCGCGCCAGGTGAGCCTGCTGGTGCTGCGCCCGACGGTACACTGCAACCAGGACTGCGCGTTTTGCAGCGCCAACGAGAGCACGCCCAACGTGTGGGCCGACCCGGCGCGCATGATGCGCGAGATCGCGCGCGCGGCCCGGCGCGGCCTCGACCGGGTCTCGTTCTCGGGCGGCGAGCCCACGCTGGCGCGCGAGCTGCCGGCCTACGTCGCGGTCGCGCGGCGCGCCGGCCTTCGCAAGATCGAGCTGGTCACCAACGGCGTGCTGCTCGATCGCGAGGCCCGCGTCGCCGAGCTGGTCGACGCCGGGCTCACCCACGCCTTCGTGTCGCTGCACGGCCACGACGAGGCGGTGTCGAGCGCGATCACCCGCAAGGTCGGCGACTTCGCGCGGACCGCCGCCGCCATCGGCCACCTCGAGCGCGCCGGCGTCGTCACCGTCATCAACCACGTCGTCAACGCCGGCAACTACCGCTTCCTCACCCGCTTCGTCGAGGAGGTCCACGCCCGCTACGGCGGCCGGGTCATGATCTCGTTCGCGTTCGTCACGCCGCAGTACAAGGCGCTCGAGAACTTCGCGTTGGTGCCGCGGTTGTCCGACGTGATGCCGCACCTGCACGCCGCGGCCTGGCGCGCGCTCGGGCTGGGCCAGCCCTTCGTCGTCGGGTCGCGCCAAGGCGTGCCGCCGTGCTTCCTCGGGCCCTTCGCGGCGTGGTCCGATCTCATGCAGCTCGCCCACGAGGCCCGGGCCGAGGACGCGCCCCAAAAGCAGCAGGGCCCGCAGTGCGCGACCTGCCGCTACGCCCGCTGGTGTACCGGCCTGTGGAAGCCGTACATCGCGCGCTTTGGCACTGACGAGCTGGTGCCGGTCGCGGGCCCGCTCCTCGGCGACGCCGAGCGCGCCGCGATCCTCGTCCACGCTCGCCGTCCGCCCTGGGGCCAGCCCACGCGCTTCGACGAGGTGCCGCCGCTGCTGCGCGCGCCCGCTCTCGAGGCGATGGGCCCGCGTCGCCTCGACGAGGATGCTGCCCGACGTGGTCAAGACCAGGAGGCGCGCGCGCCGTCGCGACTCGCGGGCCGGTCACGTCCGCTGCGACTGCTCATGATCGGCAGCGGTCGGCGCGCGCGTCAGCTCGCTCGTGGCGCGCTGGCCAGCGGCGGCTTTGCGTTCACCGGCGTGTGCTCGCCCCACGCCGCGGAGGCCGATCGTACCGCCTTCGAGGGCTGCTCGCCCTTCGCCGAGCTCGACGAGGCCCTCGAGCGGACCCGACCCGACGCGGTCGTGATCGCGTCAGCGACGTCGAGTCACGTCGAGCTGGCCGCGCGCTGCATCGCGGCCGGCGTCGCGATCCTCGTCGAGAAGCCGCTGGCTACCAGCGAGGCCGAGGCGGCGCGCGTGGTCGAGCTGGCGGCGGCGCGCGGCGTGCTGCTGGTGCCCGCGCACAACGATCGCTTCCAGCCCGAGCTGGCGCGCTTCTTCGCGGCGGCCCAGGGACGGCCGCTCACCATCACGCGGCGCAGCCCGGCCGACGCGCCCGAGGTGCCGGCGCTGTGGAGCCGGCCCGCGCTCTACGAGAGCCTGTACCACCTGCTGGTGCTGGCCCACGCCCACGCCGCTGACTCCCTCGTCGCGCCCCGGGTCGCGTTCACCGGCGAGGCGCGCCTCGAGCGCCTGCGCGTCGAGCTGGGCCCGGTGACGCTGGCCTGGGAGCTGGGCGGCACCGCCGACGCGCTGGTCCTCGACGCCGCGCCGGTACACTGGCGCCGGGTCGACCGCACGGTGGCGTATGGCGACGAGCCGCCGGTGCGCCGAGGCAGCGACGTCGAGGCCATGTTCGTCGCCTTCCACACCGCGCTACGCGACGGCACGCCGCCGCCGGTCGCCGCCACCGACGGGGTCGCGGTCATGCGCGCCACCCGCCTCGTCGTCGACGCCCTCGAAGCTGCCGGTGCGCCCTTCACCCGCGCCACCACGCCGCGCCACGCCGCCTCGCGCGAGCTGTCGCGTCGATATCGGTGAGTGTTCGAGCGCCGGCACCACAACAGCGTGCGCGCGCCGATGGCGCCGGTGCGGATCGCCTCGCCGCAGCGACGACGCCGCGGATATGCTCGACCGATGAGACATTGGTCGTGGGCGCTGGCGGCAGTCATGGGCGCGGCAGGTTGCGGCACGCTGTTTCCAGGCCCCGATCCTGTCGGAGAGGTCGATGCCGCGAACGCGTGCGCGCCGCTGCGGGTGGTGTTCGACGGTGGCGGCGGCAGCGCGCAGGACGTGTTCATCGCTGGGCTCGACGGCAGCGGCCGGATCGCGGTCGCACCCAGCCCCGCGATCGACTTCGGGCCGGTCGGCAGCGTGGATGGCTTCGTCGCGCTGCAGTCGTCGCGCGATGGCACCTTCCAGATCTACGTCGCGCGCGCCGATGGCTCGATGGTGA
>Ga0105046_10005086_pt1 | contig 20868 bp, 6 predicted proteins | sample MAT03_FD_78385 | JGI IMG/M metagenome (GOLD analysis project Ga0105046, IMG submission 78385) | Freshwater microbial communities from Lake Fryxell liftoff mats and glacier meltwater in Antarctica - MAT-03 (megahit assembly) | ecosystem: Environmental > Aquatic > Freshwater > Ice > Liftoff...
AGCAAGAGTGGAATACCTTAGAGGTAAGTTTAAAAGTGAACAAAAAGCAAAAGTGTTTAACTCAGTTAGGAATTATCTGGATTATACAGAGGAATTGAGTGTTGCAAATCAGTTAAGTTCAGACTTTACAATCAACCCTATTACTGGAAGACTTAAAGTTAAAGCCCATCCTCCCACTCAACTTAAAGATAATCTTTTACAGCAATATGCTAAACAGCAAAACAACACCACAACATTACCCAATGGTGCTACTGCTACACAAATTGGAAACCTTTTAATTATTACTGATCCTACTGGGAAAAGTGAAATTAAAGAAATAAAATAAACTATGAACTTTAGCATTTCAGAGTATACTCCTGATGTTTCGCTTCCTAATTATAAGCAAACCAATTACGACTTGAGACTTGAGATGGCTGTGCTATCTAAAAAGAATCAAGAATATCAAAAGGTTTTAAGTACTATACAAAACTTACAGAATCAATCTTTGAATGTTTCCATGTTAAACATGGAAGGTAAACAAAAACTTGATGGTTATAATAGAAAGATCAATGACACTCTTTCTAAAGACTTAGGAGATTTAACTAAGATAGAAGTCCAGAATAACATTGCTGGGCTATTCCAAGAAGTAGCAGGGGATACTCAACTTATTAAAGCAAGCAGACTAAGTAAAGAATACCAAAGCGAATATGATAATGTACAAAGACTTAAATCCTCTGGTAAGAAAGATGCTGGCTATAATGATATAAACGAGTTTGTCTGGATGAATTGGGACGGGGGTTATTATGACTTTATGCAAAAAGGTTTAGGTCAAGTAACCGATCCTAATTATAGACTAGAAAAATACACTCCTTGGAGAGATTTGAGAACACCGTTGGCTAACATGACAAAACTTCTCCACGAAGATACTGTGGTTAGGGAGCAACAATCTGTAAATGCAAAGGGTAACCCCACAGGCTATTTACAGAAGGTAACTGCAGCAGGTGTGGCTCCAGAAAGAGTTAAGGCTTTATACGAAGAACAATTTGGTACTGATGGAATATCTCAACTGCAAGTTTTAAGTAAGTACGAGATTTTAAAAGCAAGACAATCTGGTTCTTTAGAACAAGTTTACAATACTTACCAAACTTGGAGCAACAACGAAGTTTTAGGTCAAGAAGGTTTAAAGAAACAGTACACCCAGTTAATGGATTACAACATTGAAAAGGCGAAACAAAAAGAAACAAGTGCTGCTGATAAACTTAAAATAACAGAAGAAAACAAGCAGTATGCTCAAAACATCGCCATTGTAGAAAACAATATAAGTGCAATCAAAGGAAGCCAAAAAGATAAAACTGAATTTCTTTCTTTATCTAATCCAGAAATACTTCCTTATATCTATGCGTTACAAAAAGATCAAAAGATTAAAGCGGCAACTAACGCACTCTCGTGGAAAAAAGATGTTCAAGAGTTAGGACCGGACACTACGTACTTGGCTTTAAAGAAATTAGATGCTATGCTGGCTCAAACTAAAATCAGAGAAGATGGTGCTAATAATCGTATGACTCTTAAGGCTAAACTTGGTAGTGATAAAGCAGTTGATCCTGTTTATGGATCAGCCGCAGATATATCTAAAAACAAGTTAGACATCTTATCTTCTTATGATAGACTTCAAGAACTTCAAGAAGGCTATACTAAAAGAAGTGATAATATTATAATGGCTCCTTCATTCTCAGATGATAATCTTAAAGGAGGAAACTATAAAAACTGGTACGAGAAAAACCAAGACAATTACTTTGCTCAAATGTGGGACAAATTTAAAATGTCGGGTCTTGCTTATGACGCTGGGGGTAATCCTAATAAGGTGGCATTTGCTCAATGGTTAACTGATGAAGAAAAAAACCCTGCTTCACAAAATCAAGGGCTTATACAACAACATAAGAATGATGAATTCACTGGACAATACTTAACTAAAAAATTAGAAGAAGTTAATGGTGCGCTAAGATCAACCAATCAAAGCACTCAATTACTTCTCCCTTATGCCAGAACATCTAATGGTCAGGCAGTATCCCAACAAGACTTCAATTCAGGCAAAGAGATTTTCTTTAATCTTCCCACAAGCCTAAAAAGTTTTGGTGAAACTGATGCACAATATCAAGCAAGGGGTGGAACATATATAAAAAAATCTCTTAAAGATGTTTTATTTGATTTAGAAAATACTCCACCTAAAACTGTGTCTGCTACATATATTTCTTCAACTGGGTTTACTTCGAAACTACCTGCGGAAGCAGTTACATACTTAGATAATGATCCTGGATTTAAACAAGTGATTACTCAATATCAAACTGTTTCTAAAGATACTACTGTATTAGGAGTAATGGAATCAAAACTTCCTCAAATAGCACAATTTGGGCATAGGACCACTGCTGATAAAGATGAAATACAAAGGCACACTGGTGAAATAACAAGTGCTGCTAAGAATCAAAGTGATGCTTTTAGAACTTTGTTTAGTGCTGATGGCATTGAAACTATCGCTATACCTAATGGTTTTGGTAATCAAGGAATTGTTAAATTTACAGATGGTTATGCTAAGACTTTACAAGCAGCAGGCATTCAGATGCCATCGGGTGATGGAACTACTATGGAAGTAGTAACTCCAGGTAGAGCGTATTTATTTGATACTACACCTCTTGATCCGAGAGATGAACTTATGAATCAGGCTATTAGAGAAGTTCCTTATGAAACTTCTTACCATAACCACTATATGAAAATTGAGTCTGATCTTAAAGGAGACAAGTATTTAACTATTTGGTATCCTGACGGTTCTAAAATTCAAAGACTTGCTGGCACTGCACAAACAGATATTAATAAAGTTATCCAGGCTACTAAACAAGCAATAGACAGTTCTAATCAAATCAAGAAGTAAATCAAGAATGACACTATTAGATCTTCAACCAAACTTAATAAAGACTTTTCCTGATATAGTAACACCTGTTGCTACTCCACTTGCTACTCCACTTACGTTTTTTCCTACTGTGTCTGCTGAAGTGGATAAAACTAAATTGTTAGACTATTACTTAAGTAAGGCCCAAGATGATAATGCTCCTGAGTATTTATACGGAACCAAACAAGAAGCAAGATATACCAATCCTTATTTACAATACACCCCCAACGCGCAAGGTGCTTACAGTAGTGAAGATATTTATGCTAAATATCAAGGCTCTGGGGAGAAACTTTTAAACGCAATTATTAAAACAGGAGCCACAGCAGGTACAACTTTTGTATCAACTTTTGCAGGTATACCCAATCAAATAGATGCTATACGTCAAGGTAAAGTCACTGAACTGTTTGATGAAAACACAACATTAGGTTCTGCACAAAAGTGGCTTGAAAATCTTGAAAATAAATATCCTAACTATTATTCTCAATGGGAAACAGACCACCCTTATTTATCAGCATTGCCTTTTTCTGGAGGGGCTGTTAATTTCTGGGGAGACAAAATTCTTAAAAATGCTGGCTTCACTATTGGTGGCCTTGCTGCTGCTGTAACAGTTGATGCGGCTATAGAATTTGCCACAGCGGGCACTGCAACTCCAGCAACTTTAATCTTGGCGGGTAAACAATTAAGCAATGCAATTAAACCACTTAAAAACATTTTCAGATCATTATCTAAAGTCTCTGTTTTAAATAAAGTAGATGATGTTTATGGATTAGCCAGAACTTCTGGTAATATGATAGATGGGATTAAGGCTGCCAACTCTACTTATAATTTAAAAAAAGCAGGTCAGTTTGCCGTCACTCTTTATTCAAGTACACAAGGTGAAGCAATGATTGAAGGGTACCATACCTACATAGACACCAAGACTAAACTTCTTGAGCAAGTTGTTAATGAAGGAAAGGAACTAACTCCTGAATTATTTGCTTCAATAGAAGAAAACGCTTCTTATGCAGGAAGAGATGACACCATCATCAATATGGCTCTTTTATCTGCTTCTAATTTAATTCAGTTTCCTAAAATAATAGGGTGGGTTGGAAAGTCAGACATACTTAAAAAAGTTGAAACTCCTTTTCTTGAAATAGTAAAAAACCAAGGGCTTGAAGTTGCTAATAACTGGACAAGAAAAGCCGCAGTAAAAAACATTCTGAAAGACACAGTTCTTAAAGGAGTTCTTCCAGAAGGATTTGAAGAAGGTTCACAATACTATGTAGGCAATTCTCTTCATGATTATTATGTAGACAAGTTTAATGGTAAGGCTAAAGATGGAATGGTTGATTACCTTTTAAAAGCAGTTCCTAAAACACTTAATGATTCTCAGTTTTGGCAAGAATCTTTTCTTGGTGCTTTATCTGGAGGTTTGATGGGTGCTGTTATTCCTGGAGGAGAAGTTCAAAACTCTATCAAAACTAATAGTAAGGCTTTTAATAGTAGACATCAAGCGAGTATTCAAAAAACCTTAGACACTTTTAACAATAGTGTTAAAGATCTTACTCACTTGGGAGAACTTATAGAACAAGAAACTAACGGAACTAACACTGAAAAATTCCAAACTGCCTACAAATCTCTTTTTTCAACAGTAAGAGACTCCGCCAAATATGGAGTGCTTGATTCTTTAAAAGAAAACTTAGAAGATTTAAGAACACTGCCAGTAGAAGAATACAATAAACTTTTTTATCAAGACCATCAAAACAACCCTAATGTATTAAGAACCGAACGTGAAAAATTTACAGCCCTTGATAAAATATCTACTGAGATTGATAATATTGAAAACGATTTAGTTCAAATAGAAAAGTTTTATCCTAACAATCCTTTCACCTCAAATAAGGTAAAAGAAAGAATCAAATCCAAATTTAAAGTAGATGATACTCAAGTCAAAACTATTCAGGAAAAACTCTTTAATGACTTTAAAGAAAACACTGCATACCAATTAGGAAGACTTAGAAACACGGCTGGTAGAATAGGTGATATTAAAAATGAACTGAGACTTGGTGTTCCTATTACTGACGAGAACTTTGCTCAGACTTATGCAACTCTAACTAATTTAGTTGATGAGAAAGCAGTCAAACAATACTTAAGATTCAAGGATATTCAACTTGAAACAATTAAAGGTCAAAAAGACTATTATGAAAAGTTAGGACAACCTCAACAAGTTGCTGAGTTAAACTTAACTATCAAAAGAATTGAAAGTCTTAAAAAAAACTTAGTGGGGAAGAACGAAGAAGAACTATCCAATTTAATCTTAGAAGAAGAGATGGGTGTTGGCCAAGCCCAAGCCATCAGAATAATGGAACAGTTCAGAGAGGCTCAACAACAAGAGGAGATTCTTGCTAACACTAAAGTTGAACTTGAAACTGCAACTAATGAACCAGAAATTATAGCACAAGCGCAGGTAGATTTTGTTGCCACTACGCAAGAAGATACAGAAGAAACAATAGAACCTGCTCCTATACCTCAACCAGTTCAACAAAAACCAGATAGAATTTCTTTTGGTAAGGTTCAAGCATTTGAAGTAGGGCAAACCTTTGTTTTAGACGAGTCTCCTTTTCTCACTAAGGAGTTTGCTGTAGTCTCAAAGAATGATTCACAAGTAATCGTAAAAGGAGAGGATGGTAAAGATTATCTTTTTACTTCATATAATATCAGAGAAGTAAACCCCATAGAAGGAGAAGGCTCAGTGGTTTATTATGAATCTTTTTTCAATTTTTCTCCTGTTCTTAAAGGTAAAGAAGTTATAGAAGAAGAAGCAACAGGTAGAAACCTAATTGAAAAGGATAGAAACAGACTTAAAAATAAACTGACAAGACTTCTTTCTGACAAACAAACCACCAATCAAATAGGGGATGGGACTTATATAATACCTGGCGTTCAAATTGATTCTGATAGACAAGGTTGGTATTATTTAGAATACAGATTTAGATATAACAAAGACGGAAAAAACTATTTTGAAAAAGTTAAAGTTTATTTGGACAAGAAGATTCCTGTAAGTACTGTTTCTTTTAAGGAAGGTAAAAATTTCATATCTTTAAGTGAGCAACCCGTTATTCAAAGCAGAACACCAGTAATTCAAGATACAAACATTCCAGATAAAATAAACCTTCTTTATGGTGAAGTTGTAGAAGATAAAAGTGTAGAAGATAAAGAAGACCTGACTGGCAGAATAAGAATTGTCAACGGGGAAATAGTTGAGAAGAATGTTGAACCTGGAAGAATTCGTATAGTAAATGGTGAAATTGTAGAAGAGGTGTTTAAAAAGACACTTAACAAAACAACAAATCAGAATATAATTGAATTTATGAAAGGTAAAGAGAATATGCAAGAATTATTCAATGTACTTTCGGGAGCAGTTGAATTAAATCAGATCAGCATTGTATGTTAAAGGAAACACTTATACCAAATTTTTACTCAATCCTTACTAAAGAAGGATGGGAAAGTCTTGAAGATTATACATTTAGAGTTCCTCTTCTTGTGATGATAGAAGGTAAGTTGGTTTATCGTATTCCTCAAGCATGGAGTAAAAGACATTACCTGGGAAAGTTAAAAAAACTATCTACTATAATAGGATACTTCTACTTACCTAATGAAGTAGCCGAAGTTAAAACTTATCAGACTTCTTATGTAATTAATAAAATAACTGAAGTAATTTGGGGTGGAACTCTTTTTACTTTAGATTTTAAATCTTCTTGTAGTCTACCAATCAAATTAGATCATGAATATTTTATGATTCCTTTAAACTAAATCTATGGCTTGTAAATTAGTTATAAACGATCTTGTATTAATATCTCTTTTATCTAAAAATTCTTTTGAAACACTTCAAGAATTTCAAGATGAAATATATGAAACCTTTGTGGTTAAGGGGACACCTTTTCCTACAGAATCTCTCATCACTCTTTCTTCTGGAAAAATATTCAGACCTACTAAATTTGGAAGAATTTTTAAATTAGATGGAGATAGACTTACTATAACTATTTCTCTTCCTCAAGATGAAGTAGTAGATAATTTTAGATTTAATTTAAAAAATGATCCTGATGCTAATGTAGTTTATAATAAATACAATATTGAAATCAATGCAATTGAAGATGCCAATGGGATTACTAATCCTGATCTTGACACATTAACCACTTTATGGTTAGGAAACTTTTTTTCTATAAACTCTAATGAAGATTTAAAATATAGAATGGATAAAGGTTTCCCCAAACTTTTTGCTGACTTTATCAAACAGGCAACCAATTACCCAAAAAGTGTTTCTACTGGGATTAATAAAAATGTAATTGAGAAGGCTGTAGAAATCTATAGACTATTTGAGCAGATTGCGCAAGACAGAAAAATTCCTATTAATCCAGTTGAAGATGTTGAATCTCTTATTGATCAAACTTTAAATATAGTTAAAGACCAATTCGAAAACAAAGATGTTCCTACAGAAGAAGAGTTTAAAAAATATACTACTAAAGAAGATGCTCAGAAAATTCAAGATGAGAAAGACATTAAAAAGTATGAAGAAGAAATTAATCAAACTCCCACTTTAACCAGTGATGTTTCTTTTCTTCACAGTGATTTAAAAAATCCAATTCCTCCTGATACAAGCGAAGGTGAAAATATTGCATTAGCAAGAACTCTTCTTTTACAAGGCATTAAAGAAGTCGAAGGTGAGTTTAGAGTTAGAGTTACTAAAGGCCAGATAGACTTTGTTCAGCCCCACATTAATCAGAATGGCGAAAGATGGTTAACACCTGAACAAGTTTTAGGCGTTGAAGGCAAACCATCAGTGGTGGGAATAGTTGAACAAAAGATTAATGGGCAATGGCTACCAGTTTATTTAAAAGGTTCTGGTAAAATTACTATGTCTAATGTTGGAAACTTTGAAGTAACAACCAATTCAAATGAGGCTAAAAACTTTACTTATAAAGTAGGAGATGTAGAATATACTTCTAACCAACTTTATCTCCAAGTCAACAAAGACATAAGGGAAGAATTTTTAGTTGGCTCTAAGCAACCTGACTATGAACAATTTCACATGGTCAAAGGTGTAAACACAAGCACTAAGTACATTTCGTTAAATGAAACAGGTATTCCTTTAAGTCAAGTCATTATAGCAACTAAAGGTGTAACAAAAGGTATTCCAAGAGTTCTCACAAGTGACCTTGAACATTTTGAATATCCCGTTATTGATACTCTTAATGACAAAGAGATTCAAGAACTCATACCTTTACTTGAGCACGTCTACGACAACACAGATGATTTAGAGAAGGCGATCATCTATCTTAATAAGTTAATTTCCATAGGAGAATTTAACACCCTAACTGGAAGGATTTATCCTGCTGAAAAAACTAAATCTCAAGACTATGCTATATCTCGTAGGGCTATTAGTTTTTATCCTAATCAAGATTTTACAAGGATTGAAGTTGTTGTTGAAAGAGTAAAAGTTGGAGATGGATTTAAAACCAACCTTAATCAAAAGGCTTTTTTTTATGAAACTAACCCTCAGTTAGTTATAAGTGGATTACAGGCAGCCCACGTCAACATTCCTAAAAGCACCGAACAAGACTCCAATCAGGTAGGAACATATCCTTCTAAAATGATAGTTGAAAAAACCACTATCAAATCTGTTCCTTGGTCTATTCAAGAACAACATCAATGGATAGAGACTAAGATTAAAACTCGTCTCAAGATGATTGATGGGAAAATTATCAATCCTCACCTTTCCTTAGTTGTTTATAAGAATGCACTAAAAACTCAAGTTAAAGAAAAACCAAACGAGTTTACCATCAAAGGATTTAAAATTGTTAAAGATCAACTTGTTGAAAGTCAAATATTTAGAACAAGCATTAATCAAAGACTGCTTGCTGGTGAGGCTGCAACGTTAAACCTATATTATCAAGCAATTTCAAATGATCTTAATGCTAAAGTAATTTTTGTTTCTAATTCTAAAATTCAAGAACTTAAAGAAGACAACAGAGACTACCCTGCTATTTATGATAGTACTGACAATATAATTTATTTTAACTTTGATTACTTTAAAAACCCTAACAATCAAAAAGATTTATTTAGAATTTTTGTAGAAGAGTCTATTCACGAACTTACTTATAACGAACTCAAGAAAGATTCAGTTAAAAATACGGAAGAGTATCAAAGATTGGAATCTATAAGATTGCAACTTCAATCGTATAAAGAAGAATATTTGCAAACTCTCAGCGAAAGTGTTAGAGAAAGAGAAAATCAAAGAATTAATTATTATACCCAAGATATTGAAGAGTTTGCTACCAGTATTGCCGTAGGTAGAATGGTTCACTTTATGGATTGGGCTAATAATAAAGTTGAATACAAAGAAGGATTTAATCTTATTGAGCAAGTAGTTCAAGTTTTGAAAAGAATCTTGTCTAAACTGCTAAACAGCAAAGGTTTATCTAAGCAGGTAATAAGTGATATACTTAAAATTGCTTATAAGAAAACCACTCCTGTTGAAGTTATAGAAGAATTCAACATTACAATAAGTGATGTTCCTCCAGAGTTAGACGATCCTATGGACATTGAATTAGACGAAGATTTTCTTAAAGAACTTAAAGACTTCAAAGGGGTAGAAAAAAAGAGAGTTGGTTCTTTTGCCCCTAAAAACAATGAAACTCCCATAAAGTATTTTGATATGCTTGCCTCCAAAGTTCTCTTTGAGAACAGAGCGGAAGGCAATGCAACGTTTGGAGACTTTATACAAGGTAATGTTGTAACTGGAACTTTGTGGAAAGGAATGTTAAAAGCCTTAGCAGACGAGTTTCAAATTGCATCCAACGAAAGAAAGATTTATCTCAAAGGTTTAATAGATAATAGAAATACAATCTTATCTGAATGGCAAGATAAATCTAAACTTTTTAAATTCAATGAAGATAAAATAAGTATAAACGAAGATGGTCTTGTATCTGATGAAGATACGCAAGAAGAAAACTTGATGGAATCTAATGAAGGAGATTCTAAGTTTGCTGATAGAACTGAACAAAAACTTTCTTCTATTGAAAGTGGAGATAGGCTGGCTCAGATATTTATTAGAATGACTCCTAAAATCAAAACCGATAAACAGGGGAATCCTTTAAAAGAATATGACTTAGATGAAAATGGAAATCTAATTCCTTCGGACTATACAAGTTTGTGGAACACTATTGCTGATGTTACTGCTGGGTCTCTTACTATTGAAGAGATGATTCAGAAAATGAAGAACAGTAACAAGTTGTGGGAAATAAGGGTTGTTGTTGAAAGACTTGAAAATCTTTCTAATTCTCTAACAGATATTATAGTAAGGAAATCTTTTGAAAGAAGTTTTGCTAAATTTCTTATTCCCACTCTCATATTAAATAAGACTTGGACTGAATCAGAAGTCACTTACGATCTTTTAAATTCAGGTAATCTTGACACACGCAAAATAGAAGACTCTGTTGCTCAAGGCTTTAGAGAGTTTGCTGAAGATAATAATTTCTTAATTGATTATAAAGTTGAAATAGAAGGAATTCCTAAAACTATTACAGGGATTAACTTTTCAAAACTCTTGCTCAAGTTAGACGGGATAACTAAGGCAGGAGAGAAAGTCATGTATACTTACAAACAAGACTCTTTGATAGAGTTTTGGCAAGAAATAGGTATGATGATTCCTGATATTGCTAAACAAGATTTCGGTTTTTACCCTGCTCTTGACAATCTGACTAAAAAACTAAGAGAAAAAGTTAGAGGAGTTGTCTCCAGAAACAGTGAGATGGCCATCAGTGATTCTAAAATCACTATGAGTAATCTTAATTTAATTGAGTTTATTAAGAAAGATCAAGTTTTTACAGTCAATGGAATTACTCAAAGTTTTGCCGGTGAACCTGGAATAGTTAGAAACTTAACCGAGGTGTTAAGTAATTATCTTCCTTTCACTACAAGCAACATGACTAAAAATGCTGATGGTGAGAACCAATCAAACCTTCACACCTTTTCTTCTTGGTTATTAAATATAAAATATTTAAACGAAGGAGCCTTAGATAAGGTTTGGAGACTTCAAAACCCCATCACTAAATATTCGTTAGTGAGAAAAGGATTAGCCCTTGGTAAAAAAATAACTCCTGTTAACTTAAGTGGTTCTGTAGTTATAGCAGATGATTCAAAAAACGGCATTACCACTATTAACTTAGGTACTATTGATTATTTAAAACAAGAGTTTTTCACTCTATTAACCGAAGGAACTAAAGAAAACATACGTGCTGAAACAGCCAATTCTTCTTTTGGTTTTCAGTTTGTTTATGATAACAATTCTAAACTTCCTATTTCCACAGATAAATTTACAAGCAACTTCTATATAGATAGAGTAAATAATATTTTCTCTGATTATCTAAGAGGAGAGATTGAAAGAATTAAATTAGAAAAAGAAAGTGATTATGAATATTGGTCTAAGTATAATCGTATAAAAGAAAACCTTTCGCTTTTCAAAGATATACTTTCTCTTGAGAATAGAAACTTAATCTTGGATGGAATAGATCAAAGTTTAAGTGTAGAACAGATTATCAAAACTCTTTCTCTAAAGGAGAACTTTAGAACTTACTTTGATAAAAAAGTTCAAAACTTTAAAGATGAAGTTTTTATTGAGACTGGTATTAGCATAGATAAAAACAACCCAATCTTTGAAGGTGTGCAACGTGAGATTGCTACTTACGGATTAGAGGCTGTCATTAAATCTTTCGTAATTAACTCTTCAATCATTTCGATAGAGGAAGTTATTTTGTTTCACGGAGAATTAGGAATGTTCGATAAGTTTTTCAAAAGATCTAAGTCTAATATATCAAATGGCACTCCTGTAGTAATTAACGAGGGAGCAAGAAATTATTTATTAGAAGAAGGAAACACCTTTAGTGAATTATCTACTGGTGAAGTTCCTAAATATTACAAAGGAATTATCAATGATTCCATTGTGATTGCTGATGATCTTAAAATAATAAACAACCCAGAAGAGTTTGCTCAAGCAGTTCAAGAATCTTTAGAAGAAACAGGTAAAATATTTGGTAAAGAAGTAAGTAAAGATGCTGGTATTAAAAAGATTCAAAAATACTTACAGGGGAGTGAAGTAACTGATGGTGATGCTTTTATTCATCCTGATGCTTATAGAATGTTTTTACTTGGAGTAAATTCCTGGTCAGTTGAACAAGAAGAAGGCTTTAGGTATTTAGTTTTCAAAGAAAAGAAAAGACTTGGAGCAATCTTAACAGAAGGAGAACAAGCACACATAAACGAAGTAGACAGACTCATAAAAAAGAACGGGTATTACTTTCAATTTCCTAAAATTAAATTCCAATATAGAGGAGGATCAAAACCCAAAGGAGAGCAGCCAGTTTCTAATATTGAACTCTTAGATAAATTTGCGTTAACACCACTGTTTCCTGACTTGATCAGAGGTAAAGTTGGAGAACCTATCTATGATCAAATGACCAAAGAAGGAGTTGCTTATGGTAAGTTTTCAACTGGCACTAAAATAGGAACCTATCAAGTAGATGATCTTCTCACCTCAGTAAGAAATGGGCAACCAGTAATTTTTAATTCTACGCATGAAATTCTTTTAGACTTCATGAAAGAGCAGATTAAAACTTCGAATACATTAAAGGTTAAAAATATCTTTGGTTCTCAGGTAAGAAAACTTATAGTCTCGAATCTGTCTATTGATGGTATTATAATGAAAGACCTGCGTAAGTGGGTGGACCAATGGAAAAGTGGTCAAAGAGATATTGCTAATAATGAGAGAAACAAAATCATTATAGAATTAGGTGGTGATCCTAATGAAGCAAGTCCTGAAATAAATAAACAAAAATTTGTTGATCTGCTTAATAAAGAATTAACTAAAAGAGAATTACCTAAAGCCTTCATTGATATTTTTAAAGATTTTAAAGAAGATGATAATTTTGAAGAGGCTCTTTCCCCCCAAGTCATTGAAACTCTTTTATACTCTGTACTTAAGAACAGAATTGTTAAAGCAAAATTCCCAGGTGGTCAACTGGTGCAGGTGTCGTCAAGTCTTTTTGACTCAATTGAAACTGGTAGAGATTTAAAATTCTATCGTAAAGAGAATGGTAAAATCTTACCTGCTGATTGTAAAGTAACTTTAAGTGGAGACTTTTTAAATCTTTTAAATTTAAAAGAGGTCAAGAATCTTATAGAAACTGGATTAGAACCAGTGGATGCTATTAATCAATTACTTAGAGATGATAAATTTAGAGAGAAGTATAAAAAACAACTGACCATTTTTGCTTATAGAATTCCTACACAAGGATATAACTCTATGGACATCTTTATGGTTAAAGCGTTTATTCCTTCTTACATGGGGAACACAATAGTTCTTCCTCCAGAAATAGTTACCAAGTCTGGTACTGACTATGATTATGACAAAGCAAGTGTGGTTTTACCTTCTATTAATAGAAGTGGTCAATACATTCAAGAAAGATCAGAGCAATCTATTGGTGTACAATATGATAAACTTTACAAATACGTACAAGACCAGTTTGCTATTTTAAAGAGTGAAGAATTTAAAGCCTCCCTTAAACTTTTTGGAGATTTTGATTCTGAAATAGACATCAGTGAGTTTGTAGAATCAAGGCTTATTAGAGATGGGCAACTTATAACCAAACCTGAGTTTATCAAAGAACTTCAAGATTCAATCAGAAACAAAATAAGTTACAATCAAATCATTGACTCTGCGGAAGGTATTCTTTTAAATCCAATTAACTTTGCAAGACTTGTTACTCCTAACTCCACTGAAGATATTTATCCTGCCATCAAAAATGTGCTTGATGCAATAGGTGTTAAAGTATTTACTCCAGAAGACGTTAGGATAGAGCCAAGAGATACTCAAATCATTCTTTATGTTACTTCACTTCAGAAGTGGAAGGCTGTTAAAATTAAAGACCTGTTGGGAATTGCTGCTGTTAACAATACGTTTTACACCTTAATGCAAGAGGCTAATCTTAAACTTAATAAAACATTATTTATTAATGGTGTGGAATTTCCATTTACTACTCCTCTACTAACTAAAAAAGAACAAACTCAGGTCAGTTTATCTGATCCTTATATCGTAGGTTCTGATCTTGACAAACTTGAAATCATAAACCAAATTATCAACTTGACTGTAGATGCTGCATCAGATGATATAGCAGGTTACACCAATTTAATTAGAGACAATACAGGATTTGTTTTATTTCAAACAATGCTTGGAGTTCCGCTTGAAAGAATCTTTAACTTGATTCACCAACCTGTAGTTTATAAATATCATCAAGTTATTAATGAAGGTTTATCTAATGGCTTAACCAACAGTGAGGCTAAAAAGATTGCTTACCAACAATTGTTTGGGTTTGCTTCTCTAAAAATTAATAACTTTAATCAAACCAAAAATAAGACAGCGAATGATTATTGGAAAGAAATTAGCAATATTGAAGTTCCTGAACATTTTGGAAAACTTAAACTCCTCAACAGAAATCAGATTAACTCTCATAAAATAACTTTAAAGGATAGGTCGGTCTTAGCCTACTATCTTCAAGGAATTGAACAAGCAAATGCTTTACGACAAGCACAATCTTATTTAAATTTTGATACAACCACTTCTCCTTCGTATCTTTATTCTGCTCAAAGAGAAACTTATATTAATGACATAACAAAAACAGGACTGTTTGATTTAAAGGGAATAGATAAAATCAAAAGAGATTCTGTGATTTCTCAACTGGACATTCATTCTTTATTTAAACTTCTTTCTGAGAATCTTTTCTCTTTTAAAAGAGACGAGCAATATGTTGATGAAGTAGTGCGACTTGCAAACGAAGTCTATGATAACACTGATGCTTTTCTGAGAGTATTTGATAATGACTTCTTAATGTTTATTGTTCAAAACTTTGGCAATTCAAAAGATGTAGGTGATGTTAAAAACCTTCTTGTAAACGGAAAGTTAATTAAGGAATGGAATAGACTTAAAAAGAAATACCCGCAACTTGAAAACTTTATTATAGGTAAGAAGTTAATTGCTAATTTCTCCAAAGAAACTGAATTTACTAATCCCCAATTCTTTATGGGCCTTGATCAAGACGTGGAAGAGTATGATGCCATCAGCGATGAGATCAGAGGAATGCTTAACGGAGTAAATCCAGAGTTTCAAGAATTTGCATCTAATCTTATTAAGGTAGGATTTTATCAAACAGGATTTAATCAATCACCTGTCTATCTAATGAAAGCCTTACCCTTTGAGGAAGTGAGAAAGTTCTTGAAACCTGCGTATGATAATTATTTAAAGTTAAATGATTACCAAAGACAAATAGTCATTAATGAATTCTCCCAAGACTTCTTATTTAAAAGAGCAAGACAGTTTGGTAAATACTTCTTGGATGAGTACAAAAGGATGGGAATTAAGTTTGATGATTTAAGAAAAACTGCACAAAAAGAATCCTGGAGATTCTTAGACTATAGAAGAAGGCTTAATCTTAAACTCAATAAAGTACAAGATGCTTTTTTAACAAGACAAGATTTAAAATCTATTGACGAAATGATTAAATCAGGAAAAATAACTTATACAGATGATGATGGAAAACCTTGTGCTAAAATGGGTATGAAATCTGATAAGTTTACAAAAGGTGGTTCTTGGGAAATGATTAAAACTTTCCGTGGAGCCTCACACGAAAGAGGTGGTATTGATATAGAAATAGGAAATGGCGGTATTAAAATGTCAGGTAAACAAGGTAAATTTGAAGCCAAATTTGGATTAGTCATTAATAAACAATCTTTAAAATCTTAACGTTAATGCAAAAGTCAATTAAAGTCGAAGTAGAAAACCTGGAATTGGCTATAAAAAACTCTTACGGAGATATAGTTATAGTCCCTTCTAATAAAGCCAACTGGGTAAAACAAAAGATAAAAGAAGGCTGCTACGGCTGTATAGATGGCTTAGTAGACTCTTTGCCCAGTATGAGAGAGTATGCACAAGATGGCAGTGTTATACCTGCGGATAGAAAAGTTAGCCTGTACATAGGAAAAGATATTAATTATGACGTTAAAACAATGTCTCCAAGGTTAGGAGAAAGAAAAAATGAGGACGGCACATACAGTACGCATAAGATGGCTTACTCTTCCTCAGATGGAAAATACCAGGTGTATCCGACTTTATTTCAAAACGACAAGAAAGAGTGGGTAGAACTGTCTGATGATGATAACTGGGCCGCTTATGCTGAAGCAAAAAAAAGAAAAGAAATTTATGAGTTTGACGATGAGAATAAAGCAAAAGAGTTTGCAGCGGGGAGTTGGAAAACACAATATAAAGAATATGATATTTCTTCCCCAGAGTACAAAAAACTATATGATAGTGGGCATTTAATGTCTTATGATAAAAACACTGATACTTATATATCTACTCCTTTAAAAGAAGTATCTGTAGTAGCAAAAAAACAATACGATTATCAAGGATGTGTTTCAGGGCTTTGTAATTCTTTATCTGAAAAAAATAAAATGTCTACAGAAGAATACAGAAAGGTGAACAACTTATATGGAGACGCTTGGAAAATAGCAGACAATGCGTATAAAGTTCCTATTGATATTTCAAAAGATTACACGGGTTTAAAAGAAAATGATATAGTTAATCTAAGTAGAGATTCTTTTAAATCTGATATAGAAAAAGGAATACCAAGTGAAAACCAACACGTTGGGTATATATCTAAAATTGTAGACGGGGTTCCTTATGTTAAACATTATATTTCAAATGTAGGGATGAAATCAGATGGTAAAACGCCTTATGGTGAGTATTTTGAAGAGCCTATTAATGATATTAAAGAAAAATATAAGTATAAAGCATCGGGGGCTTTTAGACCAGATAGTAATAAAGAAGTTAATCTTGGGCAAAATAATTTTAAATATGATGATGGGTATAAACCAAATGAAGTTGAATCTTCTTACGCTAATCTTCATAATCAAAAACAAGATATTCAACAAAAGTTAAAATTAGATGATGGTGAATATGATGATATTGCTCGAATGTCGTATGGTATTATGGGAGTAGAAAGTAATTTTGGAAGGAGTTCTCGAACTGCTTACAGAATGACAGTTCCTGATTTTGTACAAAAGGGAGTAAAGATGGCAGATGACCTTAGAAGGTCTGTAAATGTTTACGATGAGAATATTAACAACTTGTCTCAGGGATACTCCTCTACTAAAGAAAGTGGTCTACATGGAGTATCTAAAAATGATTTGAACGATACTTCTAACAGCAATGCTAAAATCAGAGAAGGAGATTACACAGGTTTAGAGAGAACAAATAATTATTTATATATTGCCTTTAAAGATTTAGGTATAAATCCTGACAACTTAGATAGTGGAGCAAATAGTGGTAAAGCAATTATGGCTACCTTAGCGTGGTTTAAAAAGAGAAAGCCTAATGCAACAGAAGATGATCTATTAAAAATGTACACTGGGAAGAGAAACATAACAAAATATAAAAAAGAGTATGATAAAAACTTGCAAAATATTAATCAAATCAAATCTGATAATATAGAGCATACTTGGAAAGAAGATTTGTATGGGTCTTTATCTAATATTGCTAATAAAACCAACAGCACTTTACAAGATGTAAAAAGTAATATAGTAAGTGCAATAAGAGATTATTCCCCACTACCAGAAAATGCAAATGCTTTGGCTTCTGATTTATTAGGTGGTAAGAAAGATATTACTGAAAAATCATTATCGTCATCTACATATAATGCTTTACAACAAATAGTTAAAAGCAATGTTAGTAAAGGAAAGTTTACTTTAGAATACAATGACTATGGAACATCAAAAGGAAAAAACGATGATGTTGGAGGAAAAGAAAATACAAGCATTACAAAAATGGCAACTGATGAAAAATACATATTAAAAACAATGTTGGGGCAGGCTGCCATAGTTAAGATAAATAACAACGAATATGAAATACAGGACAGTTATGATTTTAATGATGCTGGTAAATCTTTTGGAGTAATTGATGACTTAAAGAAAAGAGGTTACTCACCTTATGCTATTATGAGGGCTTTAGGTAGAAATATGGGGAGTGTTGATGGTCAAGGTAGTAAAGTAAAAATAAGAATTAAACTTAAATAAATGGAAACAATATTTTGGCTTTGTGTACAAGTAATGATTGAATTAAGCCATTTGATAGGCATAAGTTACCAACAGTTGAATGTGCTGTTGTTTGTAATTATACACCCTATCATATCGGTTGTTCTATATAATAAGTATAGAAAGTACAAAAAATTATACATTTTAAAAAATAAATAATTATGGGAAATTGTCTTCCAACATACAAAGGAATAAGATATAAATCTATTGAAGAATTAAAGTCTGGTAGTAATTTAAACTTCCCAGAAACTATAAAAGAATTTAGTAGATTTGAATCCAAACAAGATTCTGAAGATGTTATAAACACAAAAAAAGAAATTGTTAAATTAAGAGATTTAGATGGAAGTATATCTTTGTCTAATATGCCTAAATTTAATGAATTAACTAAAAAAATAAGGTTTTTAGAAATGTCTGATAACAGACAAATACAAAACGCAGCAGATAATTTTATAAATGAAAATAATTTAACACCCAAACAAGAAAAATATTTTCTTGCATTAATTAAAATTAGAGAATCATTTAAAGAAAGTTTAGAAGAATTTAATAATTTGTTTAATACCACTTTTGAGTTAACAGAATTAATGAATATTGTAGATAATAAAAACAATAATATTTCAGAAGTAATATTTAACACACAAGATGAAGTGAATGACAGAATAAATAATTCTTCTGAAATAGATTCAAAGGAATTGGGTATTGAAATTGAAAAAGAATATTCTGCAAATGAATTAGATAATTTTGTTCAAAAACATGGAAGTAAACAGACAAAATTTATTTGGAATTTAATTAAAAATATAGCAGAAAGTTTAGGCATTAAAACAAGATTTAGTTTTGAAGGTAAAACAAATGTGCCTGTTGGTTATCAAGGAGTATACGCACAAGGTCAAGTTGATATTAGAGCATCTTTATTAAAAAGTCCAGATTCCGCAGCAAGAGTAATAGTGCATGAATTAATACATGGTGTAACTAATTACATAATAGATGCTGTTAAAAATAATAAAACAGAAGTTTTAAAACATCTTACACAAACACAAATTAAAGCGGCCAAAAAACTATCAAATCTTTTAAAGCAATTACAATCTGATAATAACACAAAAGATTTTTATGGCAGTAAAAATGAAGATGAAATTTTAGCAGAATTAACACACGATGGGTTTGTTGAAGCATTAAAGAATAAAAATTTAAATTACGTAGAAAAAGTATTAGACTATATTTTAGATATATTGGGTATAGGTGTAAATGCTTATAATGAAGCATTACAAATACTAAAAGATTTAATTGAAAATCCTGTTAACTATATTGAAAAAGGATTTGTAAATAACAATAGTTTATATTCTATTTCTAATCAAACTTTTACTCAACCCATTATAGATCAAGAAGAGCAAGATGTAAATGATTGTAATTCACACAATAGCACAGACGAAATACCATTTTAAAGTAAAATCATGGCACGTTGGACAATAGAAAGATTTATATTAGAGTTTGATTCTTTAGTAAGAAGAGTTAAATCTTTAGAACTTGGCGGGGGCGGAGGGGGTGGTGGTGGCGATATGCTTAAATCTGAAAACCTTGCAGGTCTTGTTAACTACACGACTGCACGAAGTAACTTAGGGTTAGGCTCGCTCGCAACTCAATCGGGTACATTTAGTGGTACATCAAGTGGTATAAATACAGGCGACCAAACTATAACGCTTACAGGTGGTGTAACAGGAAGTGGCACAGGAAGTTTCGCATCTACAGTTATAACTAACGCAAACTTAACTGGTGTAGTAACTTCAATAGGCAACGCAACAGCAATAGCAGATGCAGCACTTTCTATTGCAAAGACAAGTGGCTTACAAACTGCATTAGATGCAAAATTCACATTACCAGCATTAACTTCTGGTTCTGTGCTTTTCTCAAATGGTTCAACAATATCTCAAGACAATGCTAACTTCTTTTGGGATGATACAAATAATAGATTGGGGATAGGGACACCAACACCAACAGAAGCGTTACAAGTAGTAGGCAATATATTAGCATCAAATAGACTTGCGTTGGGAGGAGCCAGTATTAATGCTAATAATTTTTATACTTTAAATGCTTCTATAATTCCAGCAGCGAACACTTTTGGTATATTTAACCAATTAAATGTTAGTTCTAATCCCACTAATCGCGCAGTCACAGGTACAAGAAATTATGTACTTAGTTCAAATAGCGAAAATATCACAAGACGCTATATCGGAATGTTTAATTCCGCTGAACACAATGGGACAGGAAATACTACTGGTAATAATGGTTTAGTTGGAACAGATTCTTTTGGTCAGTTAACTTCTGCTGCATCAATGGGATTAGTTAGTGGTTTAGCAGGTACGGCTAATAATATAGCGGGTGGTTTTATTACTAATGGATTTGGTGGTTTATTTTCAGTAAATAATATTGGGGTTGGTAATATTACTACAGCCAGAGCAGTTTCTGCAACAATAGGAAACTTCAATGTATTAGGTATCATCGGAACTGCGTATGGATTACACGTTCAATCATTTGCTAATGCTGGAACTATTGGTGATACATTTGGAATTAGAGTTGAAAATATAACTTTTGGAACACAAACGAATAAACCATTTTCTTTTTATGCCGTAGATACCGTTGCTGATAATTTTTTTGCTGGCTCAGTTAAAATTGGTGGTGGAGATAGACCAAGTGAACAGTTGCACGTAACTGGTAATATATTAGCATCAGGTTCTATATTAGGTAATAACTTATCAGGAACAAACACAGGTGACAATGCAACA
>Ga0105046_10005087_pt1 | contig 20866 bp, 21 predicted proteins | sample MAT03_FD_78385 | JGI IMG/M metagenome (GOLD analysis project Ga0105046, IMG submission 78385) | Freshwater microbial communities from Lake Fryxell liftoff mats and glacier meltwater in Antarctica - MAT-03 (megahit assembly) | ecosystem: Environmental > Aquatic > Freshwater > Ice > Liftoff...
ACACGCCGGGGCGGGAGACCAGCGCGAGCACCAGGCAGCCCTGGCCCTGACGCGAGAGCAGCAGGCCGACCGACACGCCGGCGCAGCCGGTCTTCGGGCACACGCGCTCGGGCTCGGGTCGGAAGTCGATCGCGCGGCCCGGCAGGTGCTTCTCGACGATGACGCGCATCTGCTGCTGCAACGCAGCCCCGAGGCCGCGGTTCTCGTCGACGATGTCTCGCGGGATGATCCTCGGCCAGAGGATCGTCACGCCGCCGGCGGTACCCGGAGACTTCGAGACGTGGCGCTCCTCGAGAGACTCGGCCGCGGCCGGGGCGGGGGCCACGGCGGGGCGGGGCGGGGCGTTGGCGGCCGAAGTCGCGGCCAGGGACGGCTGGGTGGGCGGCGGCGCGTCGACCGTGGTCGGCGCGCAGCTCATCAAGATCGCAGCCAGGGCCAGAGGGCTCGCGTTGCCGGGCGTCGTGCGCATGCCCGCAGTGTACCCGAGTTGGCGGCGGCGATGGGCCTTGACGCGCTCGCTACCCCACCGGTCGCGGGCCAAAAGCCGGGGACCATGGCGGGTCCTTGAAGTAATGTTGCCCCTGCAAGTACCTTGCGCTGTCGTCGATTCGGGTCGGGTCGACCGACAACGGCAAAGTGGTTCGACCGCGGCGAGCACGACGGGGAGCCGTAGTTGTGCGAGGGCCCGCCGCCGCCCTGAGCGCAGCTCTAGGGGGCAGGGGATCCAAGTCCGTGACGCTCGCGAGGGATCCGGCGTGTGATCGCGCGAAGGCCGAATGGACGCCCGTCGTGGCCTCACGGAGGACAATTGGCGCGCGCGAGGGCGCCCGTTGCCGGGGCCGTGAGAGCCCGGCATTACGCCTGTCGGTGGCGAACCCGACTGCACTGTCACGCTGGGCCCGGCAAGCGTCGGCCTTGATCGCCAGCGTGCGCGACGACGCGGTGCGCGACGAGCTGCGCCTGCGCTTCGAGGAGCGCGCCGCGATCTGCGAGTACGACGGCAAGCTGCCGCGCGCCGAGGCCGAGCGCATCGCCTACGACGCGCTGGTGTCGGCCGCCCGCGACCTCGCCGGTCACGTCGCCTGAGCGCGTCATGGACCTTCGTGTACGACGGCGATCGCGTCGAGGTCGAAGCCACCGCCGCCGCCGCCGCACCAGGTCCGCGCCCCGTAGTAGGCCTCGCCGACGTCTCGCAACCGGACATACTTCGCGCTGCTGAGACCGACCTGCGCGAGGTCGAAGGCGTCGCCGCCGGCCGTCGCGGGGTCGGTCGGATCGATCGCATTATCGGGGCCAGCGAACACGCGGGCGACCCCGGCGCAGCCGAGCGGCGGGTGGTCGCCGAGCGGGTCGCAGGGGAAGGCGTGCCAGGTCAGCCCGTCCGCGCTGACGAGCACCCGCGCCGGCTCGACGAAGGTCGACTTGCCGACGGGCAGCGGGTTCTCGAACACGATGAAGTCCGCGCCGGGTCCGTCGACGATCGCCGGCGCGGCGAAGTACACCGTGATCTCGCCGCCGCAGCCGAGCGACAGCACGTCGACGCTGCCGGTCCCCTCCGGCCCGGCCTGCGGCGGTCCGAACACGACCTGCGGGAACCGGTCCTGACCGAACATGGCCCCCTCGGGGCTAAACGACTCGACGCAATCCACGAAGGCGTCGCTCGGCCCGACGCCGGGCTCGCAGGTGAACGCCACCGGGCTGTCATCCATGTCGAGCGGGTCGGCTGTGGTCGCCGCGGTGGTGGTCGCTGTCGTCGTCGCTTCGCCGGTGGTGGGCTCGCCGGTCGACATCTCACCGCTCGTCTCGGCGGCGCTGGTAGCGACCTCCGACCCGGGATCGGTCGGGCTGCAGGCGGGGAGGGTGAGCACGAGCAGGAGCCGTCGCATCGGCCGGATGGTAGCGGCTCGCGCGCGCGACGGGGGCGACGTGCGGGTGTGTGCAGGTGGCACGAAGGCCACGCTCACCGGGCCCGCGCCTGTTGCGCAGCACCCGCGAAAAACCGCCGGGGGGCGTGTGAAGCGGTGATCCTCGGCGGCGAGACCTACGACCTCGACCGCAAGACCGTCGTCGCCGACCAGGACCGCTGGCTCACGCACCTGCCGCTCAAGTGAGCGTCAGGGGCCGGCGCCCAGACCAGCGATGGCCGCGTCCAGGGTCCGCGCGAAGCTGCGGCCCTGATACACGCCGCGGATCTGTCCGGCGGCGTCGATGAGCACCAGGTGCGGGTACATGCGCACGCGAAAGCCCCGGGTCATGAGCCCGTGGTCGTCGAGCGCGATCGGGAAGCCGAGCGCGTGGGCATCACGATAGGCCGAGACCAACTTCGGTACATCGCCGTCGCGGTCGGCGTTGACGGCGATCACCCGCAACCCCGGGTGACGCCCGGCGAGCTCGCTATACATCGGCATCTCTGACTTGCACACGCCGCACCAGGTGGTCCAAAAGATCAGGAGGTGCGGGCGGCCTTCGATGCCCTGGAGGTCGGCGGTGCGCAGGATCCCGCCGTCCAGCAGCGGTACGGCGAACTCGGGCAGCGGGTCGCCCGCGCTCGCCGGCGCCAGCGTCGGCCACACGCGGACCAGACCCACCAGGTCGCGCCCGGCACACGCGAGCACCAGCGCCGCCACGGTAAAGCCGACCAGCGCCGCCGCGCGCGGCCTTGCTGTCCCCGGGGACAGGTCGTTGGGCGCGAGCGTCGGGCGCACGACTCTGGCGAGCACCAGCGCGGCGACGGCCCCGAGCAGCGCCGGGAGGTACGAAGGACCAGGCAAGTCGACGACAGCCGCCAGCAAGTGCCCGCCGGCGCCGATGACCAGCATCGGCACCAGGCACAGCGCTGCGCGATGGGCCCGCGTCGGCCCGAGCAGCCACTCGACCGCCGCGCTGGCGAGCAGCCACGGCAGCAGCGGCCACAGCCCCTGCACCAGCCCGAGCAGCCCGCCCAGGCCGCCGAGCGCCCACAGGTCCGCGAGCGCGTCGCCGAGGTCGGGCAGGCCGACGGCCGCCAGCCAGCTCAGCGCGAGCACCGTCGCGTCGTGGCGACCTGCACTTTCGGGCAGGTCCCGCAGCGTCACCCGCGGGGCCACCAGCATGCCACCGACCCGCCGAAGGAGCGTCGTCATCCTGACCCCGTACGTCGCCGGGCCGCGGCGACCAACGCGGGTGCGAGCCGCCGGCCGGCCGCCACGCGTCGCAGCTCCGGGGCGCGCAGTCGATGCAGCAGGCTCATCGCCAGCGGCAGCGGCGTCGCCGGGTCGAGCACCAGTTGGACCTGCGCGGCGTGCGATCGCCGTGTCTCGGGCCGCGGGGCGCCGCGGGTGCTCGGCGTCCGCGGCAGCTCAAGCTGCCGCGGCACCCCTGCGGGCGGCGGCGGCGGGCTGAGGACGAGGGCGCGTCGCGGCGCCGGCGGCAACGCGAGGGTGGGATCCCGCTCGTCGTCCCAGTCGTCGCCGATCGGCAGGTCGAGGTCGTCGAGGTCGTCGCTGGCGTCGAGCGCGTCGCTGGTGTCGTTCGCGTCACTCGCCGGACCCGGCAACTGGAATCTCCGCGAGACGCGGGCCAGCGCATCGGCGTGGGCGTGGCCGGCGGCCCGCGCCGTCGACTCGCGCGGCCCCGGCACGACCCGCAGCGACAGACCCGGCGCAGCGATCTCGCCGAGCTCCGGGAATGGGTCGTGAGGCCCCGAGCGCAGCATCCACGCGGTCGCCCGCGCGTGCGCCTCGGGGCCGTCGTGCAGGGTGGCTCCGGCGAGCGCGCGGCGCCAAAGCTCGGCGAGGCCAGCGAGCGACTCGCGGGCGCCGAGCTCGAGCACCGCGTGGGCGGTGGAACGGTCGCAACACGGGTTACGCACCAACTGCTCGGCGATCGCCGGACACGCCAGCCAGCGCCGCTGGTTCTTGGCGATCGCGCTGCAGACCATCTCCGGCGCGGCGCGGGCGAGCACCCCGAGGGTGGCCGCGTGTACGCGCGGGTGATGCACGATCAGGCGCAGGGTCTCGGGGTTGCGGATCCGTCGGCGCGCCATCATGTCCAGCACCACCGGGGGCAGGTGCGGGTCGGCGAGCGCCGTCATTAAGACCGCCGCCGGCAGCTCACCAGCGGTGCGACTGGCCAGCTCCGCGAGCGTCGGTCCGCCGCGCACCCACAACTGATACAGGGCCAACCACGGCTCCGAGCCGGCGAGCGGGGCGAGCCCGCGGGCGACCATTTCGCGGGCGGGCAGCGGGGAGTCGGGCGCCAGCAGGCGCGCGAGTCGGGGCCCGAGTTGGGCGTCGTCGAGGCCGGCGTGCTGCAGCACCACGACGACGACTACCACGGATCCGCGCGTGCATCGCGGCGCGGCCTGAAGAGCGCCGGGGCCCCCCGCGCGCGCCCGCATGTTACCGTCACCGTCGTGACCGAGCCGAGGAAGCCCCCGGACGACGACGACGACCTCGCGGGCCATTTTCCGGTCGCGGCGAGCTCGCTGATGGCGATGCGTCTGACGCCCGAGATGCGGCGCGTGATGCAGGCCGCCAAGACGACGACCACCCATCCCACGACCGACTTCCTGCCGCGCCCGATGCCGCAGTACAAGCTGTCGCTGCGCACCTGGTCAATGCCCGTGCTGGCGATCCTCGGGCTCGCTGTCGTCATCTTCGTCGTCGCGTTCTGGCTCAACATCCTCACCGACCCCCCCGACAGCGGCAACGAGGTCAGCGCGAACGGGCTGCTCCAGGCGATCCTCTTCCAGGACGTCGACCAGGCGCGCAACACCCTCAACGGCCTCGGCGAGGTCATGGCCGCGGTCCTCGGCCTCGCGCTCACGGTCTCCAGCATCATCGTGCAGTTGGCCGCGACCCGCTTCACCCCGCACATCACCTCGCTGTTCTTTCGCGCGCGCACCAACCTGCTGGTGCTCGGCTTCTTCGTGACCGCGACGGTGTTCGTGGTGTGGGTCAACTTCTCGATCAGCGCGACCTACGTGCCCCGCTGGGGCGTGCTGTTCTCGATGATGCTGATGACGGCCAGCCTGCTGCTGCTGTTCCCGTACTTCGCCTACGTGTTCGACTTCCTCGACCCGGAGAAGATCGTCGGACGCATCACCGCCAACGGGCTCTACGCCTGCACGCCGATCCGCGGGCGCGCCGCCCAGGCGGTCGACCGGCGCCAGTTGCAGTCGATCGAGGCCGTCGAGCACCTGACCAACATCGGCCTCAACGCGCTGCAACAAAAGGACAAGAACATCGCGTCCAGCGCGATCGACGCGCTGTGCCACTTCGCGGTGCTCTACGGCGAGACCAAGGCCGGCATGTTGCAGGACTGGCACAAGGTCGCCCAGTGGAACCGCCAGAGCCCCGACTTCGTGTCGCTCTCGGCCGAGGCGATCGAGGACCTCAGCGAGCGCCGCACCTGGCTCGAGTGGAAGGTCCTGCGCCAGTACCAGATGATCTTCGGCGAGGGCCTCTCGCAGATCAAAGACGTCTGCTACCTGATCGCGATCGACACCCGCCGGCTCGGCGAGGCCGCGGCCCGCCGCAACGACCTCCAGGCCCTCGACCTGGCGATCAAGTTCTTCAACACCTACCTGCGCGCGACCTTCAACGCCAACGACATCCGCACCGCGTACAACACCCTCCACCAGTACCGCCAGCTCGGCGAGATGATCGTCCACGAGGGTCGCGCGATCATCCGTCGCGCGGCCTCCCGCTCCGAGCGCGAGCAGCTCGAGGCCCGCGAGCGCGCCGAGATCCTCGAGCGCCGCGCGATCGACCTGGCCAGGTTCATGCGCTACTACAGCGGCGTCGCGTTCCAGCGCGGCATGGTCTTCATCGCCGAGGTCATCGCCCACGACATCGGCACGCTCTGCGCCGAGGCCTTCCGGGCCAAGAGCGCCTGCCACCAGAAGCTGCTCAACTACTTCCTCGCCGTCGACGACGTCACCGAGTCCGCCGACCAGCAGAAGGCCCTCGGCGGCGTCCGCCTCGCCCAGATCAAGCTCGCCACCACCTACCTGCTGCACGGCGCCGTCCACCTCGCCAAGCAGGTCGCCGACGACATGGCCGGCGAGGACCACCGCCGCCTGCGCGGCATGTGGCAGAAGCTGGCCCGCCTCGATGACCGCGAGTTCTGGGAGGTCAACGACCGCGGCGTCAACTTCGAGTACCTGCCGCCCGAGCAGAAGGCCGTGCTCCCGCGCTTCTTCGCGTGGTTCGAGGGCCTGCAATTCGAGCAGCCCGACGACGACAGCATGAACAACTCGGTGCGCCTGCAGCCCTGAGCCGGCGATCGCATGCGCCTCCATCACCTCGCGCTGCGCGTGACGGACCCTGTCCGATCGGCCAGGTTCTACGCCGGGCTGCTCGGCCTGCGCGAGCTCAAGAGCCATCACGATGAGGATGGCGTGCGCGCAGTGTGGCTCGCGCTCGGCGACGCGGTGCTGATGCTCGAGCGGTCGCTGCGGTCGCCAGGCCCCGCGGACGGCTCGGGCCACGTGCTCGTGCTCGCCTGCGACGACCTCGCGGACGCGGCCGCGCGCCTGGCCGCGGCCGGGGTCGAGGTCGGCGATCGCACCGAGTTCACGCTGTACTTCGCCGATCCCGACGGCCACCGCGTCGGGTTGTCGGCGTATCGCTTCGAGTGACCGACCCTCGGCTTTCGTGTTCACGACGGCTATGGCGACGCGCCGCTCAAGTTCATCGGCACGGCCGATGACAAGGGCGTGTGGACCTTGCGCGACGTACCGCTCGGCACCTACGGCATCGCCGTACGGGTCGCCGGCAAGTGGCAGATTACGCTCGGTGAGCGCGTCGGTCAGGGCATGAAAGAGGGCCAGGTCTACAACACCGGGTCACTCGCCCTCGACCGCAAGTAACGACGTTCGCGCGGAGAGGGCCCGTTTCGGGCCCCAGCCCGATCGTGATACTCACGCCCATGGCCAAGAACCTCGCACTCCTCGCCCTCATCCTCGGCGTCGCCTCGCTGTTCCTCCCCATGACGCAGGCGCTGGGCGGGCAGATCACGGTCGGCGCCTTCCGCGGGACCGAGACCAACCTCGTCGGCGCGCTGCTCCTCATGGGCCCGTCGACCTTCGCGGCGCTGTTCGGCGCGACGCTCGGCCGCAAGCGCTTCGGTCGCGGCCTCGGCTCCCTGCACCTCATCTTCGGCGTGCTCGGCCTGCTCATGTGCTCGATCATCCTCGGCGATGAGAACGTCGCCAGCGGCATGGTCCAGGTCGGCATGGGCACCTACCTCGCCACCGCCGCCGGCCTGCTCGTCTTGATCGCCGGCCTCGTCGGTCTCATCAAGCCCGACCCCAAGCGCTGAGCCCCGCAGCGAGCCGCGCGTCACGCTCGCGGACGTTCGACTCCCACAACCACGGCGCCAGACCACATGAAAGCTGCACGACCAGCGCGACCACCAGGCCGCGACTGGTCGTGTGCTTTTGACCCCAGCCGAGCGCGAGCGAGACGAGCGCCCAGCGCAGGTGAATGACAACAGAGGGATCTGGCGGCCGGTTGCGCGTGTGCATGTGCGACGCATTGCAACGCCGGTGCCAGCGAGCTTCATGGGGCTGGTGGTCGGTCGCCACGACCCGCAACGGACATTGTGTCGCGGCGGTGGAGGCCGGACGAAAACCTGTCGCGCCGGCTCAGGTGCGCCGGGCGTCACGCGAGATCGCGGTCAACACCTCGCGCAGGCCCGGACGGTCGGCGCGCGTCAGCGTCTCCGCGAACGACAGGCCCAGGCGCTGCATACGCGTAACGCGGGTGGTGCTCCTGGCAGATGCGCAGCGCCTCGCTCGTGTTCTGAAACAGCCAGCTCTCGACGCTCCAGAACGGCACGAGCAGCGCGAGTCGCTCGAGCGCGGAGGTTCGGCCGCGTCGGAGCAGCAACGCCTCGACGCGAGCACGCACCTCCTCGTTGAAGCGCCGGACGTTCTCGCAGAGGTCGACCCCGGCCCGGTCGAAGTGCAGCCGGCGTTCGTCGAGGCCGGGCTCCAACAGCAAGAGCAGCTTCTTGGCGACCGCCGAGATCGTCTTGTAGGTGTCGTCGCCGGTGTCCTCGGTCAGCACGAGGACCGACAGTCGCTCGCTCACCACAGGCCCCAACTGCGCAGGATGTCGTTCACGTGCGAGATGCCGACCTTATAGTCGCGGTAGAAATTCTCGGACTCCTCGACGGTCATGTTGCGCCAGACCATCTGCTCGCGGCCGTTGTCCTGCTCGGTCGAGCACAGGATGAAGGTCCGTCGGACCTCCTCGGCGCTCTCGAAGCCGAGGTTGTCGAGGAGCAGCGGGCTCTGCGTCGCCAGGAAGGCCTGCCGGTCACCGATGCGATCGATGCAGGACGCGATCATCGAGTGGTGCATGCCGTTGGTGAGCTCGTCGGCGATAATGGTCTCGGGATACATCGCCGCGTAGTAGAAGAACGCGAACATACGCTGCTGTCCGAAGCTCAGCTCGGTGTGCATGAGTCGGGTCTTGTCGGTGCGAGTGAAATAGAAGCGGAGGTTGCCCAGGCGATAATCCCAGTGGTGCAACGCCTCGTTGCGCTCGCGCAGGAGCAGCCCGACGTGCAGCGTGGCGTCCTGGAGCCCGAGCGCGGCGCTGATATCGGCCAACATGGGGAGATGTTGTGAGTCCAGCCGATAGTCGTCGCGTTCGGGATCGGCACGGATCTGGCCGGCGAGCGCCTCGGCAGCCTCCGACGGGAAGAAGTCGGTCACGGCCGGATACACCGCGCCGGACGCGAGGAGGACCATGCTGATCTGTCGCTCACCCTCGGGCAACTGTGCGCGGAGCCCTGACTCGAACCAGTGCGTCGACTCGTCGAAGCGGACCGCGCTCTCGAGGAACTCACCCGGGACCGAGACCTCTTCGGAGGCATCGAGCAGCAGCGCCTCACGCAATTGACTGGCGGCGGCGCCGATGGCGAAGCGGTGGCTGTCCTCGACCCGGGGCTCGATGACGGTCGTTTTGCCTTGGACGACCGTGGCGCGGTCGCCCCGAAAGGACACGCTCATCGGCGCGTGGTCCGCGAGCGTGAACGTCACCCGGCTCAAATTCTTCGGCTCACGACCTGCGGCCTTCTTGCGATTGTCGGCAATGATCTCAACATCGACGTCGCACGCATCCGCGCCGTCGGCGAAGCGGTAAGCGACGTGGAGATCGTCGTGGTTGGCGTTGAAGGAGCCCCAGAAGATCTCTTCGAGCAGCTTGAGCAGGGTCGTCTTGCCCGAGCCGTTCACGCCCAGCAGCACGTTGAAGCCGTCGTTGAAGACCAGCTCCGTCCCTGGCTTGACGCGGGGGAACTTGTGGATCGTGAGGCGCTTGAGCTTGAGCATCGCAGCCGTTCGTGAGGTGAGGATGCCTGCACCCGCCGCTTCAGGGCAAGCGGGTCGCGGGCAGCTCGCCGGTCGTCAGCTTGACCAGCAGCGCCTCGCGGGCGCGGACCAGCGTGCGCTGGAGCTGGCCGTGGGCGGCGATGCGGGCGAAAGCGGGGGCGGTGCGGCGCTCGAAGGCCTCGGCGAGGGCGTCGGGCGGGCGCGGGACGATGAGCGTCTGCATGTCCTTCTGGCTGACGTGGCCGAGGCCGGTGGTCTGGCGGCTGCGGGCGAGCTGGACGAAGCGGGGCTGGAGCTCGCGCAGCAGGCAGTACGTGAATGCTCGCCAGCGCGGGGCGGGCGGCACGACTTTAAAGATGTGTTGGTTTAACCAGGCCGGGCCGCCGTGCCACAAGAACGTCCCGATCGAGGTGTGCGGGTTGCCGGACCACGACATCAGCAGGTCGTCGTCATCGATCGCGCGGGCGCCTGGCGGGTCCGCGGCCCAGCGGGTCTGATCGGTGATGCCACGCTTGATCTCGCCGATCTTGATGACCGGCTTGCCGTGGCCAGACAGGCAGAAGTCGTCGCCGGTGAAGGGAGTACCGTTCTGGAAGCTCGCGCAGGCGGTCAGCGGGACGGCGCGCCAGCCGGTCGGCAGCGGGCCGATCGGGCCGGCAGCGAGCGCGCGGGTGGCCGGGAACAGGGCGGCCTCGCCGAAGCTGGTGCTCAAGTGCAGCTCGCCGGCGGCGCGGCTGTCCGTTGGGGCATGTTCCATGAACCAGGTACGAAACAGCAGGCGGACCAGGCGGTCGAGCTCGTCGTTCATGGTCTGCGCGAGCGCGGCGCGGGCGTCGAGGTGGCCGAGCGCGCGGGCGATCGCCCGTTGCTGGCCCAGCGGCGGGAGGCGCACGGGGGTCTGGCGCAGCACCGCGAGGTTGGTGTGCGGGACCCCGGCGGCGATCGTGTGGCGGGCGACGTAGTCGCGGATCTCCGGGGTCAGCAGCCAGTAAAAAATGTACTCGGGGTCGGCGCGCGCGGGGTCGACGGTGATCTTCATCTGGCTCTGCGACAGGATGAAGCGCGGCCACGGCGTGCCGTTCGGGACCAGGCCGACCTGCTCGAGGGTGCCGCGCTGGGTGACGACGACATCACCCGGCAGCGCGGTGTGCCGCGCCAACTGCTCCGCCTTGGTCGGGCTGATGAACACGAGGTCGTCGGTATAGAAGCGGGCCTCACCGGCGCCGAGGTTGGACCCGCGGATCACGGGCACCGCGGACAGGCCGCGGGTGTCGGGCAGGTAGGGCACGTAGTCGGCGCGTCCGAGGTCCGAGCCGAACGGGCCGCCGGCGATCGCGTGGGGCCCTGCGCCCTTGATGTCGTCGAGGGTGCAGGCGATCCAATCCTGGGGGAGCGCGGTCATGTCGGGGGACGCAGGTGGTCGAGCAGCTCGCCGAGCAGGTCGTCGAGCTCGCGGGCCTGCGCGAGCTGGCCGCGCAGGGCGGCGTCGATGTCGGCGAGCTCGTCCGCGAAGGGGCGCTGCGGGGTCGGGGGGTCGGCCGACGCGATGTAGCGGCCGGGCGCGAGGATGTGGTCCAGCGCGGCGACCTCGGCGAGCGCCACAGACCGGCACAGGCCGGGCACGTCGACGTGCGTGCGCTTGCTGGCCCCGGGGACAGGGTCCCCGCGCCACGTGTGATAGAGGCCGAGCAGGCGTTCGATCTCGGCGGGCTGCAATTCGCGGTGGGTGCGGTCGACCATGCCGCCGAGGTCACGGGCGTCGATCATGAGGATATGGCCCCGGCGGTCGCGCAGGCGCGGGTCGGCCTTGTCGCGGGCGAGCAGCCACAACGATACGGGGATCTGCGTGCTGTAAAAGAGTTGGGCGGGTAGCGCGACCATGCAGTCGACGAGGTCGGCCTCGACGATCGCGCGCCGGATCTCGCCCTCGCCGGCGCTGCTGGTGGTCATGGCTCCGTTGGCGAGCACGAAGCCGGCGAGGCCGCGCGGGGCCATGTGATGGATGATGTGCGAGACCCACGCGAAGTTGGCGTTTTGCGCCGGAGGCGCGCCGAAGCGCCAGCGCGGGTCGCCTTGCAGGCGGGCCGCGCCCCAGTCCTTGGTGTTGAAGGGCGGGTTGGCGAGCACGTAGTCGGCGCGCAGGTCGGGGTGGAGGTCGTGGTGGAAGCTGTCGGCGTGCTCGGGTCCGAGGTTGCCGTCGAGGCCGCGCAGGGCGAGGTTCATGCGAGCGAGCCGCCAGGTGGTCGGGTTCGACTCCTGCCCGAAGATCTGCAGGGCGCCGTGCTGGCCGCCGTGCTCGACGAGGAAGCGGTCGCTCTGCACGAACATGCCGCCCGACCCGCAGGCGGGGTCGTAGACGCTGCCGCCGGTCGGCGCGAGCATGGCGACCAGCAGGCGCACGACGGAGCTCGGCGTATAGAACTGGCCGCCGTTTTTCCCCTCGGCGGAGGCGAAGCGGGTCAGGAAGTACTCGTAGATCCGGCCGAGCAGATCGCGGCCACGCTGCTCGGTCTGCGCGAGGTCGGCGAACAGGCGCACGAGCTCGCCGAGCAGCGGGCCCTCGAGGCCAGGGCGTTGATAGATCTGCGGGAGCACGCCGCGCAGGGCCGGGTTCTCGGCCTCGATCGCGACCATCGCGGCGTCGATCGTGCGGCCGAGGCCTGGCTGGTGGCTGGCCGCCTCGATCGCGCGCCAGCGGGCCGCGGGCGGGACGAAGAAGGCCCGGGGGTTGGCGTAGTCGGCGGGGTCCTCGGCGGGCAGGCCCTGGGCGGTCAACTGGGCGCGGCGGGTCTCGAAGGCGTCGGACACGTACTTGAGGAACAGCAGGCCGAGCGCGACGTGCTTGTACTCGGCGGCGTCCATGTTGTTGCGCAGCTTGTCGGCGGCCTGCCACAGGGTGGCCTCGAAGCCGAGCTCGCCGCGGCGGGCGGGCGCCTCGGGAGCGGGCTTGGCGGGTTTGCGGCGGCGCAGGCGCGTGACGTTGGCGGGCAGGTCGTCGTCGTTGTCGGGGATCGATGGTGGACCGGTGACCGGCGTGGCCTGGTCGGCGCGGTCGATGGGGGCCACAGCCCGGAGCTTGAACGGCAGTTGGCTGGGTTCGGACGCGGGTCGTGGTTCGGGGCCCTGCGGCTCGGCGTCGTCGTCGGGCCCGAAGGCGATGCACTCGGCGAGCGCGGTGGGGTCGCCAAGCTCCGGCAGGCGGTGTGCGCGGGCGATCGCCCGCAGCTCGGGCTCGCTGAGCAGCGCGAGCAGGTCACGGAAGCGGCGGTCGGGTAGCATCGCCAGTTGGACCTGGAGGTCTCGCTTTGTGCGTCCCGGCGTGACCCCGAGGCTGCGGGCCAGCTCGGCCAGGCGGGGTCGGGCGAGCGCCTCGAGGACCGCGTGCTTGGGGATGTAGAGCATGGTCGTGCGGGGTTTTACGACATTTGCGGCGCATCGAACACGCGTCGCCGCGGCTTGGGTTCGGTTGACAGGTCAGGGGAAGCAGAGCATCGTCGATGTCGACATGCACGATCCAGGAAGTTGGCGTGCACGTGTCGAGAGTCGCGCAAGCAAGTCGGAAGCGAAGTAGAGAATGTCGAGAAAACTTTTTGTTGGTGGTCTGAGCTGGAACACGACGGACGATGGCCTGAAAGAGGCGTTTAGTCGGTTCGGCAACGTAACGGAGGCCAAGGTCGTGATGGACCGCGAGACCGGTCGTTCCCGTGGATTCGGGTTCGTGTCGTACCAGGAGGCCACGGACGGCGCAGCCGCCCAGCAGGCGATGGACGGCGCCTCGCTCGATGGTCGCTCGATCCGCGTCAACGCGGCCGAAGACAAGCCCCGCACCGGTGGCGGCGGCGGCGGCGGTGGTGGCGGTGGCGGCGGTCGTAGCTTCGGCGGCGGCGGCGGTGGCGGCGGTGGCCGTGGTGGTGGTGGCGGTTACCGCGACCGCGACTCCAGCGGCGGCGGCCGTGACGACGACTACGGTGGCGGTGGCGGCGGCCGTGGTGGCGGTGGCGGTCGCGGGCGCTGAGCCCTGGCGCATGAAAAACCCGGGCCCTGTGGGGTCCGGGTTTTTTGTGGCTGAGATCTGTGCGGCTCGTGGTTCGTGGGAACCCCCAACGAATCTCAACGAGACGAACCAACGAAAAGAGACGCTGTCCCTGGGGGTCAGCGTCTCTTGGGCTCCGGAGGAGCGAAGCGTCTAGCGCTTGCTGAACTGGAAGCGGGCGCGGGCGCCGGCGCGGCCGTACTTCTTGCGCTCGACCTTACGGGAGTCGCGGGTGAGGTACCCGGACTTCTTGAGGCTCTCGCGGAACTCGGCGGCGACGTGCAGGAGGGCGCGGGCGATGCCGAGGCGGACGGCGCCGGCCTGGCCGGACAGACCGCCGCCCTTGCAGGTCGCCCAGATGTCGTACTTCTCGCGCGTGCCGGTCGCGTTGAGCGGCTGCTCGATGAGCTTCATGTTCGTGGGGCGAGCCAGGTAGGCGTCGGCGTCACGATTGTTGATGACGATCTTGCCTTCGCCCGGGAACAGCCACACGCGGGCGACCGCACGCTTGCGGCGGCCGGTGGCATAAAACTTCATGGTGTCTTTGGCCATAACTGATTACGCCTGCTCAGGAGTGGGGCAACGTGTGGGGCTTGGGCTGCTGGGCGCTGTGGGGGTGCTCCCCGCCGGCGTAGACCTTGAGCTTGCTGTACGTGGCGCGACCGAGGGGCGAGCGCGGGAGCATGCGACGGACGGCGATCTTGATCACCTCCTCGGGCTTCTTGGCCAGCATGTTACGCGCGCTGCACTCCTTCAAGCCGCCGGGGAAGCCCGAGTTGAAGCGGTACAGCTTGTCGTCGAGCTTGGTGCCGCTCAGGACGATCTTCTCCGCGTTGATGCAGACGACGAAGTCGCCGACATCAAGATGCGGGGTGAAGATGGTCTTGTGCTTGCCACGAAGGATGTTGGCGATCTGACTCGCGGCGCGTCCGACGGTCAAACCTGCGAGGTCGACCAATAGCCAGTCACGGCGGATATCTGCGGGGTTGGGGTAGTGGGTACCCATGGGAAGCGGATGGATACGCGAGGGACCTGGGGCTGTCAAGCGCCCGGCTGGGCGGTGAAAGTGGGGGTAACGGGCGTGAGCTGGTCATTGCGGGGGGTTGGGCGGTCCTGGGCGAGCCGCTGGCGGGCGCCGCGGGGGTTGGACGGGGCGTGTGAGCGATGACGGGTACGAGCGATCTCCGGCGGAGGGCCCGGGCGCGGCTGGAGAGGATGGCAGGCGACCCGAGAGAGTGGACGAGAATGGGGGAGATGAGGGGACGGGCGCGCTGGGCGACCGCCCGGGAAGGGTGACATACTGGGGCCGGCGTGACCTCGGCCGTCAAGATCCTCATCGCGGACGACTCGGCCAGTGACCGCGCCGCCGCTCGCGGCATCCTCGTCGATGCTGGGTACAGCGTCGTGGAGGCGACCGACGGGCAGCAGGTCCTGGACATGTACCAGCGCGAGCGCCCGGCGATGGTGCTGCTCGACGTGGTGATGCCGAAGATCAGCGGGCTCGAGGTGTGCAGGATCCTCAAGGCCAAGGCCAGCGGCTACTTGCCGGTGCTCATGGTCAGCACCCGCAACTCGGTCAACGCCCGGGTCGAGGGCCTGCGCAGCGGCGCCGACGATTACCTCGGCAAGCCCTACGACAGCGAGGAGCTGCGGCTGCGGGTCGAGGTGCTGCTGCGGACGCGCGCGGCCTTCGACGTGCGACCCGAGGGCGCCGCGGGCGTGCCGGCGGATCCTCCGGCGCGGGTCGAGCTGCCGACCGAGGAGCTGCACCGGCGCATGCAGGAGGAGTTCGCGCGGGCCGAGCGTTACAGCGATCCGCTGGCCTGCCTGCGCATCGAGGTCGATGGCAGCGACGAGCGGGCGGCCGGGTTGACGGCGGCGCTGCGCGGGGTGATCGAGACCCACGTCCGCAAGATTGACCTGGTGATGAAGATCGATGAGCGCGGGTTCTTGCTCGTGCTGCCCAACACGCACTTCCCCGGCGCGCTGACGGTGGCCGAGCGGATCTCCCGCGAGACCCGACGGCCGCAGCGCGGCGAGGCCCAGGCCGGGTTCACGGTCTCGATCGGGGTGTCCTTCTTCCCGAACAAGGACACGCACACGCTGCAGGACATGCTCGAGCTGGTCCACGCAGCGCTCGACCGGGCCCGGCGCGAGCAAGGCGGCAAGATCTGCCTGTTCCAGCACCAGGGCTATCTCTACGCCCCGGACGATTGAGGGCTGCCATGATGCTGCGCCGCCATCCGATCCCCCCCGTGCGCTCCGTGCTGATCTATCCACGGGAGGATGGACGCGCCAGGAACACGCTCATTGACTCCGTTGAATTCCTGCGCCGCGAGGGCGTGGCGGTGGCTGTCCCGAAGGACATGGCCGAGGGCGCCGTGGATGGCGCGACCCTGGTGGCCGCGCAGGCGCTCGCCGGGGTCGACCTGATCGTCGCGCTCGGGGGCGACGGCACGCTGCTGCGCGCGAGTCGCTGGGCCGCGCGCGCGGGCATCCCGGTGCTGGGCATCAACCTCGGCGAGCTCGGGTTCTTGACCGCATACCACCGCGACGAGGCGCTGGTCGGTCTGGCGGCGGCGGTCGCCGGCGATCTGTCGTGGGAGCCGCGCATGCGCATGTACGTCGAGGTTCGCCGCGGTGGTGAGACTCTGGCGCGCGAGACGGCGTGCAATGACGCGTACATCAAGCACGGCGACGTGCCGCGCCTGCTGTCGCTGGCGACCCACGTGGCCGGCCAGCACATGGCGACGTACAAGGCGGACGGCCTGATCATCAGCACGCCGATGGGCTCGACGGCCTACAACCTGGCCGCTGGCGGCCCGATCGTGGCCCCCGGGACGCAGTGCCTGACGATCACACCGATCTGCCCGCACAGCCTCACACACAGGCCTGTGGTGGTCCCGGGCGAGTCGGAGATCCGCATCATCTACGCGGGACCCGGGGACATCAGCGCGGCGTTCCTGACGGTCGATGGCCAGCGCAGCGTGGAGCTGCAGCTCGGCGACGTGGTGGTCGCGACCGCCGCCGAGGAGCCGCTCAAGCTGTGCCCGCCGGCGACCAGCGTGTTCCGCGTGCTGGCGACCAAGCTCGGCTGGAACCGCGGCGCCGCCGACGAGTGAGGGAGGAAGGAGCTCACAGGCACAGGGTATCGAGGTCGTGCGACGCCAGCGGCCGACAGTTGCACACGCGCAGGCCTTCGAGGCGCGAGTCCTCGAGCCAGTCGAACGCGGCGGGGTACCGGACCACGATCCTGGGCCGTGGCGCGTCACCCACGAAGGTCACTCCGCGATAATTTACCCGCGGCCACTCGACGCCGCCGTGCAGGCGCGCGACCGCCAGCACATAGTCGGCCAGGAGCTTGCCCTGCCGAAGTTGTCCCGGCGCGCCCTTTGCCGAGCCGCTCTTGAGCTCAAAGAGGAAGACCCAGAGTTCCGAGTCCTCGTCGGAGACGACTGGCCGCGAGTAGAACACGAGGTAATCGCAGAGTTGGCCTAACCCCGGCTTCGTGATGTCGAACAGCGGGAAGAGTCGATCGACCGCCGACATCTTGACCGCTGGCACCTTGTCGGGCCGGATCATCAAAGCTTTGCCGCTTTTGTTGAGCCTGAGCTCTGGACAGCGGCTCTTCGGGTCGGTCTCGCGCAGGGTCAAAGCGCGCTCGTCGTACACGCCGGGCCGCAGGACGCCGCGGATAGCATCGATGACGCTCGCCATGGGCCCCCTTACTCGGATTCGGCGAAGATGCGGCTGTAGATCGTCTGCGCGTCCCGGTTCATGCTGTGAAACGCGTCCTCGAAGGTCTTGATCTCGAAGCCGGTCTCCTTCACTTCAACCGGCTTGCACATGCCGTCGCTGACCAGATATACGCCGACCTGCTCGGGCTTGAGGATGGAAGCCTCGTCGTAGCCGAGCTCCTGCCGGACCGCGGCGGCCTGCGGCGTGTCCCGACCGAGCATCAGGAGATTATTAAACTCGCCGATGAGATAGTCGCTGTGCGTGCTCATCATGACCTTGATGCCACGATTGACCGCCTTGGCCAGCACCTGCGCGACCCGGCGTTGGTTGTCGGGGTGGAGGTTAAGTTCGGGCTCGTCGATGATGATGTGATCGCCGTGACGAGCTTCGTGCCGGAGATAGAATACGAGCGCGGACAAAGATTTGACGACGGACGCCGATTGATGCAACCCGAGCGGCTGCTGCGGGCTCGCGCTGGGGAAGAACAACACGTCGCCGCGCTCGCCGACCGTGAAGCGGCCGCGCAGCACCGAGCCCTCGAGCTCGTCCGCGAGGTCGCTAAATCCGCCTTCGAAGTTGCCGTGGGCCGAAAGGTCATTTGCGTCCCGGAGACTGTGGCGAATGGGCAATGGGTAGCGCCCAGTAGCCGCCTTCGCCAGGAGTGGATCGCCAGAGTCGGCCCCACTGTCCTCGTCGAGCATCTCGAAGCGTCGCATCAGGAGCTCGCGTGAGAAGATCGTGGTGGCAATTCGTTCGACCGGAAAAATTGTGAATTCGCCACGAAATAGATTTCTTATGATGTGGTAGGTGAGGTGCCTCATCGCCCAGTGAGCGTTCTCCTCCAGTACCTCGGGGGCCAGGGAGGAGAGCGATACGGCCTCAAGCTCGGTATCTTCGGATCTGCGTCCGCCGCGTATCGCGTGGCGTATCACGCTTATTTGCACATTAGTTTTCTCCGTGTCGCCGTCGAGTTCGACACGAAATCTTAGATCTTTGCCCAGCAGGCTCCCCGCGGTCTGAACGCTGCTCATTTCGTCTGGGGTCAGCGTCAGGAGCGTGGATGCGAAGGATTTCGCGGCCGCGGAAAAGTCACGGTGGATGTGCTTTGCGTACGCCGCGCAAAGCTCCGCCGCGAAGATGGCGATGAATTCCTGGACCGGGCCCGCGTCGTATGAACCTGTCGGGCTCGCCAGCGCCGCGTCGACGAGTTTGCGCACACACGGCAGCGGCCTGGAAAACTGGCTGAGGCCGTACAGGGCCCAGCCGAGGTACGTCTTCCCGGAGTTATTGGGCCCGGCGAGGATGATCAGGCGCTTCGAGAGGTCGAGCTCGGCGTCGCGGATCGGGCCCAGATTTTGTGCACGAAAGAGCATGATCTCGGGTTTTTTTGGCCCTTGACCGGGACCGTACACAGGCGTCCAGTACGGTGTCAAGAATGGCGCAGCGCGCACAGCGCGTGGACTGTGGCGCTGACCCGACTCCTTTAGAACGGGCGTCGGCTACCAGAGCAGGTCGTGGCGCGGGAAGACGATGCGGTCCTGGTCGTCCTTGGCGAGGATCCAGTAGGAGTCGTCGCCCTGGTACACGCCGACGATCGGGACGCCGAGCGGCTTGCCCTCGAGGAACAGCACGGCCTCGGGGCTGTGTGAGATGTCGGTCAGGCCCGACACGCGCACGGCGCGGGCAACGGGGTCCCAGGCGTCGCCCAGGACGCGCGCCTCGGCGGTGTTGTAGCGGACGCTCTCCTTGGTCGGGAGGTCCTGCAGCGTCGGGAGGATCGGGTCAGCTTCGGCTTGGGACATGCAGCGTCATCCGAACATGGCGAGCGCGGGGGGTCAAGCGCGGCGGCGCCAGTGAAACGACGTGGGGGCAGATGGCGGCGGCCCTCGGTTCTCCACGTGCCCCGGGGGGAATCCGTCATGGCCGGGCGGACGCGGGCCGGGCCGGGGGACGCTTGCTCTGAAATGGATCACGCGCGGCGCTTGAGGATCGGGGCCGGCGCTGAGGGGCGGCTGTGCTACATCCGCCCCGTGCTCTCGTACCTGCACATCCGCGGACTGGCCCTGCTCGACGACGTGGCGCTCGAGCTCGGGCGTGGCATGAACGTGCTCACCGGCGAGACGGGGGCGGGCAAGTCGATCATCGTCGACGCGCTGGCGCTGCTGCGCGGGGCCCGGGGACGGGCCGAGCTGGTGCGGCAAGGGGCCGACTCGGCCCGGGTGGAGGCGCAGTTCGACCTCGACGTGCCAGCCCAGGGCCGCATCGCGTCGGTGCTGGCCGAGCTCGAGGCCGAGGGCGGCGAGGCGCTGGTGCTCGAGCGGGTGGTGGGTCGCAGCGGCCGCGGGCGCTCGGCGGTGCAGTCGATCCTGACGACCCAGGGCGTGCTCGAGCGGGTGGGCGAGCAGTTGATCGACATCTGCAGCCAGCATGAGCACCACTCGCTCACGCACGTGGCGCGTCACCTCGACCTGCTGGACGCGTTCGCGGTGCTCGAGGCGGATGTCGTCCGCTACGGGGCGGCCTACGAGAAGTGGCAGGCGGCGGTGACGGCCGAGGCCGACCTGCGCCGGCGCGCGGCCGAGGGCGCGGCCCGGGCGGAGTTCCTGAGATACCAGATCGAGGAGCTCGAGCGGGTCGACCCGCAGCCGGGCGAGCTGGCGGCCCTGCGCGCGCGCATCACCCTGCTGCGTGACGGTCAGCGCTGGGCGGCGTTCGCCCGTCAGGCCCACGACGCGCTCTACGAGGCCGACGACGCGATCGCCGGGCGGCTGGCCGCGCTGCTCGACGAGGCCCGCCGCGGCGCCGACAGCTCGTCGCTGCTGGCCGAGATCCAGGAGCAGTTGGCTGCCGCCCAGGTCGCCTGCGAGGAGGCGGCCTCGGCGGCCTCGCGCTTCGCCAGTGAGCTGTCCTTCGAGCCAGGTGAGCTCGAGCTCGCCGAGGAGCGCATCCACGACCTCGAGAGCCTGCGCCGCAAGCACGGCGGCGAGCTCGACGAGATGCCCGACAAGCTCGAGGCGATGCGCGGCGAGCTCAGTGAGGTCGAGAACGCCGACGAGCACCTCGCGGCGCTGGCCGAGCGCGTGCGCGAGCTGCATGCCGCGTGCGCCGACATGGCCGAGTCCTTGCACAAGCGACGAGTCGACGCGGCGACGGGTCTGGCGCGCGCGGTCGAGGCCGAGCTGGAGGCGCTGCACATCCCGCGTGCGCGCCTCGAGGCGAAGGTGGAGCGGTTGCCCGCGGGCGGCCTGGGTCCGCGGGGAGCGGACCGGGTCGAGTTCTTGTTCACGGCCAACCCGGGCGAGCCGCTGGCGCCGCTGACGAAGGTGGCCTCGGGGGGCGAGCTGTCGCGGGTGTTGCTGGCGGTCAAGGGCGTGCTGGCGACCGGCGACCACGTGACGACCTACGTGTTCGACGAGGTCGACGCGGGGGTCGGCGGCGCGGTGGCCGAGGCGATCGGCCGGCGCTTGCATGCGGCCTCGCAGCGGCGTCAGGTGTTGTGTATCACCCATCTGCCGCAGATCGCCGCCTTCGCGGACGCCCACTTCCGGGTCGAGAAGCACACCAAGGACGGCCGCACGATCACGCGGGTGGTGCGTCTGAGCGAGGAGGCCCGGGTCGAGGAGATCGCGCGCATGCTCGGCGGCTCGCGGGTCACCGGCACGGCCCGCGAACACGCCAGCGAGCTGGTCGCCGAGGCCCAACGGGCCTCGCGTAAGCCAGCAGCCCGCGGCAAGGCGCGCCCAACGGCCCGCGGCTCGGCCTGACGATCG
>Ga0105046_10005088_pt1 | contig 20864 bp, 10 predicted proteins | sample MAT03_FD_78385 | JGI IMG/M metagenome (GOLD analysis project Ga0105046, IMG submission 78385) | Freshwater microbial communities from Lake Fryxell liftoff mats and glacier meltwater in Antarctica - MAT-03 (megahit assembly) | ecosystem: Environmental > Aquatic > Freshwater > Ice > Liftoff...
GACCTTCGATAAGTCCGGCCACACCGCAAAAGGCATGGTCTGCCACCACTGCGAAGGTACAAACCGGTTTTTCCCTGCCACAAAACCCGATAAAAAGTTCGGCATCCGGAAGGGTATACGGCGATGGAAAATAGTCTCTTACATTCTTCCAGATTTTGGGATTATCGGCCAGAGTTGCCAATTGAATAGCGTCTTCCGGGATCAGTGGTCGGATTTCAACAGTAGTCATCGTTCAAAGTAAATCAGGTTTGGATATTTTTCGTTCAAATTTATTTGGTTTTTGAATCCATTCTCTTCGTGTTGTATCCAATCGCATCCTTTTTAAATTCGGAAGTCCAAAAAGTTTGAATCCTCCCAATCCTTTTTATTACTTGCCTCCCTAAATACACACTTCACCAAAGCCAATGACTTCGTCGTCTATCCAATCATCCCGTTTATTTACGGCCTCCTGTATAGCATTGATCACCACCGCAATGACCTTTGCGATACGAGGTGCATTGATGGCAAGTTGGGGCGAAGAATTCAATCTTAATTCTGCGGAAGTTGGGAATGTGAGCGGCACTGCATTCTGGGGATTTACACTTGCCATGGTTTTCGGTGGTCCTTTGTGTGATGTGGTTGGAATGCGAAATCTGCTCAGGCTGGCATTTTTCGGTCATTTGGCAGGAATTATTCTCACGATTTTATCCAACAGCTATATCCTCCTTTTTTCATCCACTCTCATCATAGGGATCAGTAATGGTTTGGTGGAAGCGGCCTGTAATCCTTTGGTTACCACGATTTATCCGAACGAAAAGATTAAATATTTAAATCGCTTCCATGTGTGGTTTCCGGGTGGAATTGTGATTGGCGGTCTGGTTTCCTTTCTGTTTCTGGATCAGTTGCATTTACCCTGGAGATTTCTGATGGCTTCATTGGCCTTGCCTGGATTGATCTATGGTTTTATGTCTTTCAATGCAGATTTTCCGGTCTCCGAACGGGTTTCGTCTGGAACTTCCACCGGCAGGATGTTTGCTTCCCTGGGGAATCCCTTATTCCTATTTATGGTGGCCTGTATGACGGTCACCGCCGCTACCGAACTGGGTACCAATCAATGGATCACGCAGTTGCTTGAAAATGTGGGCGTTCCATCCATTCTCTTACTGGTTTTTATCAGTGGTATTATGGCGGTCGGAAGAGGATTTGCGGGTGAACTTTCTCATCGGCTTGCACCGGAAGGAATGCTTTTGCTCTCGGCCATTTTCTCGACCTTGGGTCTGGTTTTATTATCCTATTCTCAAGGACCACTCGCCTTTGTTTCAGCGGCGGTTTTTGCCGTTGGTATTTGTTATTTCTGGCCTACCATGCTGGGTTTTGTTTCCGAGTATCTTCCGGAAACCGGGCCGATGGGACTGTCGATCATGGGAGGTGCAGGCATGCTTTCCGTATCATTTATTTTGCCATTCATGGGAAAAATCTACGATGAAAAAGTTCTTTCACAGGTTCCTAAAGAATTCACATTGGATGAATTGAAAACTGCCCTTGCCAATACAACCGAAAGCAGCCTTTGGAAAGCAATAAACCTGGAAGCCGGTTCCGATACCTTATTGACCGTGGCTGTATTGCCTTTGGGTTTGGTTCTGGCCTTTACCGGATTATTCTTTTGGATGCGAAACCGTAAAACAGAAGATACTCCAACCAAAATTTAAGATTCAAAGTGGAAGAGTTCTTCCATTTCTGCCCACCATTCCCCTGGCTTGCGGGTTTCGAGAGGTTGTTGCAGCGGCCCGCAGACTTTCCACCATTCCTGTGTGGTAGAATCCTTTCCCATTTCTGCCATATCTGCTTCAAAGTCAGTGCCGATGTATTCGAAATAGCTAAACAGGAATCCATCTTTGTGGTAGATGCTGTAGTTCCGGATGTTACTTTTTCGGATTTGCACGATTACTTCCGGCCAGACTGCCGCATGAAGTTCTTTATACTTTTCGTAATTTTCTGCCGGTAGTTTTAAAACGGAGCCAATGCGCATAGTGAAATCGTCGTGTTTGTTGATGGTTGTTTTCCTGAATATCTATAACAGTTAAATTCAGATCTGATGCAAAGAACTATTTTAGGATCCCAAAAAAGGAATTCTTTTATTTTTGTTTGACGAACTCTTCCTCATACTTCTCAATCCAAACTTCGGGTGTAATTCTCCGGGCTAGTTCGGCAATAAGGTCGTAAGGAATATCGTCGGGTTTCTTGAAGCGAATGCAGCTTTTGCCCATATCAAGTTTGGATTTGCAAACCTTGCTGTAGCTCTCTTGAAACCAATTCAGTAGGGTAGGACTGGCATACAAGCCCATGTGGTACAATGAAATGGCATTTTTTTGCGATGCCAGATTAATAAAAGGCAGGGGTTGTTTCGGATCACAATGGTAGCCTTTGGAGTACAACCGATGCGGAACCACATAACCCAACATCCCATAATACATTCCTTCCTCAAAACCTTCCGGTAAATTTCTGAGAAGAACTTCCCGAATCCTGTTTATGGATGCCTGGCGATCTGCAGGCAGACTTAAAATGTACTCTTCCGGTGTTTTGGCTGTGGATTGCATATCGAAAATTTAAAAAGCGAAAGAAGCTAAAATTCCGGTTGTTTTCAATTCAGCCTTCATTATTGGGCTAAAGGTACAATGGTCTGGAATTCATCCATTTTTACTTTACTTTGACTGGAAAATTTTGCAGTATTGCTCTATACATTGTTTATAGAATTTTTTGAATAATCAGCCATTAATACACCTTTAATAAAACCAACTATGATGCCAATTATCCGTTTCTTCAAAATCCTTGTTCCGGTTTTAGTTCTTAGTTCCCCCACAATTATTCTGGCCCAAAGCCGGGACAAAGCGGAAGAGCTGGTAGAAAAAGGTATTGAATTGTACGATAAAGGAGACTACAAAGGGTCTCTGGAGTTGTACAAACAAGCCCTTAAAGCAGACAAAGACAATCTATTTGCTTTAGCGGAAATTTCAATGTCCTATATTCAACTTGGTCAGTATGATGAGGTGGTTTCTATTGGTAAAAAGGCGATTGAAGTTCACCCTGGCCAGAAAACACTCCAGAATATTTACGTGTCCATGGGCAATGCCTACGATGCGTTAAAGAAGCCGAAAAAATCACTTGAGATCTATAAAAAGGGGTTGAAAGAATTTCCGAATTCCAACCAATTGTATTACAACATGGGCGTCACATTTGCAGGATTGTTGCAATTCGACGAAGCGACCGAGAGTTTTCAAAACGCAGTACAATGCAATCCAAAGCACGCCAGCTCGCACAATGCATTGGGTAGGATGTTGAAGGGCCGTCGAAAAAACATTCCGTCCCTTATGGCTTTTAGTCGTTTCCTGGTTTTAGAACAAAATACGAAACGGGCCCTGGAAAATCTGGATTTTTTTAATGGTATTTTGAAAGGAAGCGCCACCATGACAGGAGATAAACAAGTGACCATTGAGATCTCTCCTAATTTATTATCTTCAGGTAAAAACGAACCCAATGATTTCTCATCTGTCGATTTAATGTTGACCATGGTATCCGGGTTAGATTTTGACGATTCGATAAAAAACGAAATCCTACCCGTCCGGTCAATACGTAAATTTACTATGGTCTGCTCCTCGCTGGCAGAGTCGAAAGAAAAAAACAAGGGGTTCTACTGGAATTATTATGCGCCCTATTTTATCGAAATGAAGGAGAAAAAGAAGATTGAGCCATTTGTATATGTAGCGATGTCGGGTTCCGGAGATGCTGCGGTTCAGGCATGGTTAACCGAACACAAATTTGAAGTGGAGTCTTTTTACGAGTGGACCAAGAATTTCGAGTGGTTGCCGAGATAGAAAATCTTTATTGTTATTCTGATTTGGTTTGTGAGATGTCTGATAGAAATTTTGCGATTGGCGAGAGCTTTATTCATAATTCAGTATCCACTGAAAAAGTCGGTGTGCAATTTGAAATAGTGTAAAATACTGATAATCAGAACTCCCTCTCTGATGTGGAGGGCCGGGGTGAAGTCAAAATGGAGGTTCTGATAATAATCTGATGTTTCTTGAAATTCTGAATTGCAAGGCTTTTAAACTTGTTCATCAAATACCTTTGTATCTGTTCAAAGAAGATACTCTACAACAACCTCATTTAAAGTCATAATGGCTTTTTTAACAAGCTCTTTAAAAAAAAACAAGCCCTAGCGTCAGGATTGCCGGAATTCCCTGAATAATAAAAATTCTTCCTGACACACTGTATCCACCATACAATCCGGCAACAAAAGACGCATCCAAGAAAAAATACTGCTATATTCCTGCTCCATTCCGGGTTTTCGATGAGCAGAGACCAGATTAAACCGGAAGCTAAAAAGCCATTATAGAGCCCCTGGTTTGCAGCCATTTTTCGGGTCGGTTCGAAAAGATGGGAAAGGCAGCATTTTGAATACCTTTTTTCCTTGTGTCGTCCAGGCAAACATTTCCAGCCAAAGAATGTACAAGTGCTGAAGAGCGACCAGGCCTATTAATATTTTATGAATCCAATCCATAAAATTCGAAAGCCGAAAATAGAAAAAAGCAGATTGGGATTTTTCATTTTTGTGAAACCCTGAATTTGGCAGGATACTGAAATAAATGGAACAACCACTTTTACAGGAATTTCTTCCCCCTATTTTATAATAGAATGGTTAATAGTGTATTGTAGTCCTTTTAATAAATTGATTTTCTTTTTTTCGGTTAAAAAAATCTTCCTTCGAATTCAGGTTCTTTCTTTAGTTTCAAGCCTTCAAAACTTCCATTTAATGGCATCCCTTCAACAATTATTCGCTCTGGCCAAACCCTATCGCTTTTACATTTTTGCGGTCTTTTCTGTGGGGGCTCTTGCCCTCTATTTTGCGAAAGGTAAAGGGCCTTTTGAAAAGAAAAACAGTTCGCATCCCGATTTCGCCAAATACATAGCAGCTCACACCTCCGGTCGGATTTCGAGGGCGGGAACCATCCGGATCGAACTGGTTTCGGCTTTGCACAACTCGTTGGTAGTGGCCAAGCTGCCTGATCAGGATTTACTCGGGTTAGATCCTGACATTGAGGGAGAACTTCGTTGGCTGGATTCGAAAACCATTGAATTTAAACCAAAAGAATGGCTCCCAGGAGGCACCGAATTTAAGGCCAGTTTCAAACTGGGGGAACTACTTAAGGTGCCGGATGAATTGGAAACATTCGTCTTTACATTTCAAACCTTCAATCAGGTTTTCGAAATCAATGAGCCTATGATGGAAGCTGTGGATCCGCAATCCCTCATTTATCAGAAAATGACAGGAGAACTGACGGCAGCCGATGTGGAAAAACCGGAGTTCATAGAGAAATTGTTCACCGCTTCGCATGAAGGAAAAAATATTCATGTAAAATGGGAACACAGCAGTGATCAGCATACCCACAGGTTTATTCTCGACAGCCTGATTCGGGAACGGAAAGAAACCACGGTTTTGATAGAGATGGATGGACAAGCCGCGGGTGCTGAACAAAAATTACGAAGAGAGATAAAAATGCCTGCTTTGGGCGATTTTAAAGTGATGGCTGCCTTAGTGGAATCGGGTGAAAATCAATATGTATCCATCCGGTTTTCGGATCCACTTCTGCCGGGGCAAAATCTGGATGGGCTCATTCGCATGAATGTCAGCTCCGGAAATGAACTCAAGTTTACCATCGTTGGAAATGAAATCCAGGCCTATCCGCAGCAGCATCTTACCGGAACCTACACCTTGAATGTGGAGGCAGGCATTCTCAATATCATGAGTTTTAAAATGCCTGAACCTTTCCAGACTTCGCTGGAGTTTGAAGATGTGATGCCAGGTGTAAAATTATTAGGGCAAGGGGTGATTATTCCCAACAGCGATCAATTGATCTTGCCATTTGAAGCCGTGAATCTGAGCGCAGTGGATGTGACCATTATCCGGATTTTTGAAAACAACATTGATCAGTTTTTCCAGACCAATAAGATGGACGATCATTATCAATTGAAGCGGGTTGCAAGGCCCATTGCTTTTAAAACAATGCGGCTGGACAACAATAAGGGGTTGGATCTTCATAAACCCAACCGTTTTGCACTGGATCTGAGCACCATCATCAAAACAGAACCTGGCGCCATCTACAACGTCAGTTTTTCATTCCGGCCTTCCTATTCTCTCTACCGTTGTCCGGGTGGCAACGTCTCAGATGGTGCAACAGCCAATGAAACGGAAACATTGGAATCATTGAACGAAGACTACGATAAGGTTGATAACGATGAATACGGCGAATATGAGGATTATGACTATGATTCAGAATTTGAATGGAGTCAAAAAGACAACCCTTGTTCCAAATCGTATTTTTACCGGGAAAGATGGGTAAACCGAAACGTCATGGCTTCCAATCTGGGCATTATTGCCAAGAGAGGAAACGATGGAGAAATGTTTGTGGCTGTGGCCGATCTTCTTTCCACAGCAGCAATGGAAGACATTCAGTTGGAAGTATATAATTTCCAAAAACAAATCATTGGCAGAGGCAAAACCGGTTCCGATGGCACGGTCCGGATTAAAACCAAACAAAAGCCTTATCTGCTCATCGCAAAGAAAGGTTCTCAACGGGGATATTTGCGATTGGATGACGGTAGTTCTCTGGCTTTAAGTCAGTTTGAAGTGGGGGGTGAAGAAATTCAGAAAGGGCTCAAAGGATTGATTTTCGGTGAACGTGGAGTGTGGCGACCGGGAGATTCTTTGTTTACCATGTTTCTTCTGGATGATCGGATTTCACCTCTACCAACCGGCCACCCGGTGACGTTTGAATTGTATACTCCGCAAGGCCAATTGTTTAAAAAGATTGTCAATAATCAATCTCTGGATGGATTTTATTCTTTCCATACCGCCACCAATCCCGAAGCAGAAACCGGAAGCTGGCTAATAAAAGTGAAAGCAGGGGGAGCAACATTTACCAAGAATATCCGGATAGAAACGGTTCAGCCCAACCGACTCAAAATAGCCTTGGGCTTCACTGGCAAATCAATCCGAAAGAGTGAAACATTCGAATCTTCCCTCAAATCAACCTGGTTGCATGGATCTCCTGCACGAAACCTGAAGGCCAAAATGGAAGCCTCGTTCGTTAAAGGGATCACCGCTTTTCCAAAATTCAAAGGCTATATATTTGATGATCCAAGCAGGGATTTTTCAGCAGAAAACGAGCAGATTTTTGAAGGAAATCTGGACGAAAACGGGGAAGCCAACATCGGTCATGATTTTGAAATCGGTGAAAAGGCACCCGGAATGATTGAAGTAAATCTTCTCACCAAAGTATTCGAAACAGGAGGGAATTATAGTTTCGATCGGTTCACCATTCCTTACCATCCGTACAATACCTACATCGGAATAAAAACTCCTCAAACTACAGGCTATCACCAGGAATTATCGACCGATTCAACACACACCATTTCTATAGCGGCCGTCAATCCGGATGGAAAACCGGTTTCGGGAAATACAACCGTTAAAGTTTCCTTGTACAAACTCGACTGGCGTTTCTGGTGGGACAGAACAAACAACGATTTAAGTTCCTACGCAGAAAACGATTACAGAAGTCCGGTTCTGGACTCACAAGTAGAATTAATCAACGGCATGGGCTCCTGGAAGTTGCGGATCAATTACCCGGAATGGGGTCGGTATCTCCTAAAAGTTGAGGATCAAAACGGTGGACATTGCACAGGAAAAGTTCTTTTTCTTGACTGGCCATCTTATTATGGCAGAGCGCCAAAAGAAGGAGCCAATGAAGCCGCATTTCTCAATGTGAGTGCCGATAAAGAAATGTATAAGGTTGGGGATGAAGTCAAAATAAATATTCCAACCGGAAAAGAGGGGAGGGCCCTTATTAGTGTGGAATCCGGAAGCCGGGTGGTAGAAACTTTCTGGACAGATGTTGCTCAGGGTGTTACCCGATTTTCATTCAAAGCCACGGCTGCCATGCTTCCCAACGTTTTTGTACATGTGAGTTTACTACAGCCTCATGCACAGAGCAACAACAATTTGCCGATCCGGATGTACGGCATTGTTCCCATTAATGTGGAAGATCCAAACACAAGACTTCAACCGAAGATTGTAACTCCTCCAAGTCTTCGTCCAGAAGAGGTTGCACAAATTCAGGTATCTGAAGCCAGTGGAAAAGCGATGACCTATACCCTGGCCGTAGTGGATGAAGGATTGCTCGATCTCACCCGATTCAAAACGCCCGATCCGCATTCTCAGTTTTATATCCACGAAGCCCTAGGTGTAAAAACCTGGGATTTGTACGATTATGTGATGGGGGCTTTCGGTGTTTCGATGGACCGGATACTTGCAGTAGGTGGCGATGAAGGAATGAATCGAAAAGGTGGCGATAAAAAAGCCAATCGTTTCAAGCCTATGGTTAAATTCCTTGGACCGTTCACCTTGGAGAAAGGAGCAACAAACAACCATTCGGTAAAAATTCCGCAATACATCGGATCTGCCAGAGTGATGGTGATTGCGGCGAAAGAAGGATCTTACGGCTGGGCAGAAAAAGCTGTACCCATCAAAAAACCGCTGATGGTGTTGGCCACTCTTCCCCGAATGCTGGCCATGCAGGAAGAGGTCAACATTCCGGTTACCGTATTTGTCTTAGAAAGTAACATCCGGAATGTGAAGGTGGACATCCAAACCAATGGATTGTTTCAGGTGGTGGGTCCGGCCAGTAAGTCGGTGGTGTTTACCAAAACGGGTGACCAGGTGGTGGACTTTAACCTACGCACCAAAAATCTCACCGGCATTGCCCGGGTGAAAGTGGTGGTGACCAGCGGAACCGAGAAATCTTCCTACGATGTGGAACTGGATGTGCGAAATCCAAATCCTTTTGTCACAGAATTGGAGGAAGGAATTGTGGCTGGTGGTACAATTTGGAATTCTTCTTTTAAACCTCCCGGAACCATGGGAAGCAATAAAGCCAGTCTTGAAGTTTCGTCTATTCCTGCCATGAATCTGGAAAAGAGACTCGATTACCTGATTCATTATCCGTATGGCTGCGTGGAACAGACTGTTTCATCCGTTTTCCCCCAATTGGTTCTGAACGATTTAGTGGAACTTTCTCAGGCAAAAACCCGGGAGATAGACATCAACATTAAAGCCGGAATCAACCGGCTAAAAGGATTTCAGCAATCCGAAGGTGGATTTAGTTACTGGCCGGGAGGCAATAGAATTGCGGATGATTGGGGTACAAGCTATGCCGGCCATTTTATGGTGGAAGCCCAAAGAAAAGGATATTCCATTCCTTCCGGATTTTTGTATCGATGGGGACAATACCAGGAAGAAAAGGCAAATGCCTGGCAGAAATCATCAGGAAACCAGGATGAAATAATGCAGGCTTACCGATTATTTACCCTCGCTCTTTCGGGAGATGCAAAGCTTGGTCCTATGAATCGGCTAAAAGAGTTGAAACCGTTAATGCCCGCAACCCAATGGATTCTGGCCGCTGCCTATGCATTGGCGGGACAAAAAGAAACCGCAAAAGCCCTCACATCCGGACTTCCATTGTACATTCCATCATACTATGATTTTGGGGATTCCTATGGTTCCGATATAAGGGATGAAAGCTTTATTCTCATGGCATTATCTCTTACGGGCCAAATCAATCCGGCCAATGAAATGATGAAAAAAATAGCCTCCAAACTCGGTACTTCAAAATACTACAGCACCCAGTCAACCGCTATGGCTTTAGTTGCCATTTCACGGTACATGGGCAATGCGGGGAAAGAAGATGCCATGTCATTCTCCTATAAATTTGGAACAGGGGCCAATCAGTCATTTAATAGAAGAGGGAAAGTTCAAATCATCCCGATTCCGGTTTCCTCCCTTAATTCCATTCCGGTTGAAGTAAAAAACAATTCGTCGAAACAGATGCTTTTCACCCGGATTATTGCCAGAGGACAACCCATTCAGGGCGACCCATCTGCCGCCAACAGTCATGTGCAACTCAATATCCGATATCTGGATGTAAAAGGTAAAGAGATTTCGGTTTCCAGTCTGGAACAGGGAACTGAATTTATGGCGGAAGTATCTGTAATGCATTTGGGCAGTCTCCCGGATAACTTCACTCAAATGGCCATAAACCAGGTGTTTCCAGCCGGTTGGGAAATTCGTAACACCCGGATGGAAGGTGGAATTCTTCCCAAAAATTCTGCCATCCCCGATTACCAGGATGTGCGTGACGATCGGGTGAATACCTTTTTTGGATTGGGTTACCGGGAAACCAAGACTTTTTACGTCCTTCTTAATGCCGCCTACATTGGAAAATATTTCCTTCCATCCACCAAAGTTGAAGCGATGTACAACGGAGATGTTTTTGCGAGGGCAGGTGGATTTAAAGTGGCTGTGATTCCAGGTAAGACTCCTTTCTGAGTTTTGGAATAATGATTTCGAGGGTATTAAAATTTACAAAACGATTTCGGTTTGCCATGGCCGGAATCGTTTTGGTTTTAGCCCTGGGATTTTATTTCTGCCTGCCTGGGAATCTGTTTAATGAACCCTATTCTTCTGTTCTCACCGATCGGGACGGGCAATTGCTTCAGGCGCATATTTCAAAAGATGGCCAATGGCGTTTTCCTATAACCGATTCTCTTCCCCAAAAATACAAGCAAGCGGTTTTACTTTATGAAGACAGGCATTTTTACAAGCATCCGGGTGTAGATGTTACAGCTTTGGTCAGAGCATTTATTCAGAATACAAAAGCGGGTAAAATCCGAAGTGGAGCAAGCACGATTCACATGCAACTGATCCGACTTTCCCGGAAAAAATCTTCCCGCAACTTCTTCCGAAAAATGGTGGAACTGGTTCTGGCTGTGCGGTTGGAATGCCGGTATTCCAAGAAAGACATTTTGAAAATGTATGCAGGCCATGCACCGTTTGGTGGAAATGTGGTCGGATTAAATGCCGCAGCCTGGAGGTATTTTGGACGAAATCCTCACCAGCTTTCCTGGGCAGAAGTAGCCACGTTGGCTGTGCTTCCAAACAGTCCGGGACTCATTCATCCGGGCAGGAACCGGATTGCGTTGAAGATCAAACGAAATCTGCTGCTGGATAAACTGCTGATGAATAAATTGATCGACGCTGAAACCCACCGGCTTTCAAAACTGGAAGATATTCCTCAAAAACCCATTGCCATTCCTCAACTGGCTCCTCATTTACTTAATTCCATCCGATCCGGGAAAATTGAAACCGGCCAAAATCCGGAACAGGAGTTGAAGACAACCATCAACGTCAACATTCAAAAGAGGATAACCGAATTGCTTCTTCGCCATCACCAACGTTGGAAAGGAAACGGAATCCAGAATGCAGCAGCCATGGTGATGGAAGTGGAAACCGGTGACGTGCTGGCCTATGTGGGAAATGTTTTTCAACCGCAAAATCCGGAAGCGGACAGCGAAGTGGATGTTATTACCGCACCAAGAAGTCCGGGGAGTACATTGAAGCCCTTTTTATACGAAGCCATGTTAAATGAAGGTTCCATTCTTCCCAAAACCCTCATTCCGGATGTTCCTACGCAGATTTCCGGATACAGTCCGCAGAATTTTGACCATGGCTATGCAGGAGCTGTTCCCGCTTCTTTGGCCTTGTCCCGTTCACTCAACATTCCTGCAGTACGGATGCTGCAACAATATCGGACGGAGCGTTTTCATGCACGATTAAAACAATTGGGAATTCATACATTAACCAAATCTCCGGGGCATTATGGTCTTTCCCTGATTTTAGGAGGCGGAGAAAATACCATGTGGGAACTGGCCGGTTTGTATGCCAGTATGGGCAGGGTTATACTCAGGCACCGCATTCACAGCAACCGATACGATCCGGAGGACATTCATCCACCCCGAATGATTCATAAAAAAGAGACTTCTAAAAAACTGGAGAAATTAATGCCTGCCTATATTTTCAATTCCGGTTCGGTGTATCAGACCCTGGAAGCGATGCAGGAAGTGATGCGACCCGGTGAAGAAATGCTTTGGCAGCAATTCAATTCGGCACAGCGGATTGCCTGGAAAACCGGAACCAGTTTTGGTTTTCGGGATGGATGGGCCATTGGAGTCACTCCTCTATATGTCGTTGCCGTTTGGGTGGGAAATGCAGATGGCGAAGGGCGTCCGGGTTTAATTGGCGTGGAAACGGCCGCACCCGTTCTTTTCGATATTTTCAGAACGCTTCCGGTTTCCAGAGAATGGTTTCCTCTTCCGTCTAGTGAAATGCACAAAATTTCGGTGTGCCAAAGAAGTGGCCATCGGGCCGGAGAAGGCTGCAAGCCTCTGGATTCGGCCTGGGTTTGTAAAGCAGGTTTGACATCCACGGTTTGTCCTTACCACCAGCAAATTCATCTGGATGCCAGTCGGAATTATCGGGTACAAAGCGATTGTTATCCGGTGGATCGGATGTTGCATCCGTTCTGGTTTGTGCTGCCTCCGGTGATGGAATGGTATTTTACATCCCACAATCCGGATTACAAGTCCATTCCGCCATATGCGCCGGGTTGCGAAGCAGGCTCTGCTTTGCATGCCATGGAAATGATTTATCCTAAAAAATCGAACCGGATTTTTATACCTGTTCAACTTGATGGAGAAACGGGAAAATGCATTTTTGAAGTTGCACACCGGCAAACCAAAGCCCGGATTCATTGGCATTTAGACCAGATTTTCATAGGCTCCACAGCTGATTTTCATCAGATGGCTTTGAGTCCACCTCCCGGCAAACACCAGTTGATCTTAACCGACGATGCAGGTGAAAGGCTGGAGCAAAGATTTGAAGTGATCGGGCATTGAAATATTCTATTATCCATTTTGCGGTCGGTACCGCAGGCCAGACCGCAAAATGGCAAGATTTCAGGAAGAGACGGGCGAAGAAAAATCCGTACTGGTAAACTTCTGGGAATATTCAGCCAAACAACGAATCCGAAAATACAACGAAGATTAACAGGCCTGGCTCAAACTCCGGCTCAAACAGTTGGATGAAAGTCAGGAGATTGTGTAATCTTCCTCATCCGTGATTCAGACAAATGACACGGATTTTTTTGCATTCATCTGTGCCATCTGCGTAATCTTCTTAATCCGTGATTCAGACAAATGACACGGATTAGAATTGCATTCATCTGTGCCATCCGTGTAATCTTCTTAATCCGTGATTCAGACAAATAACACGGATTAGAATTGCATTCATCCGTGTAATCCGTGCAATCTTCCTCATCCGTGATTCAGACAAATGACACGGATTTTTTTGCATTCATCCGTGTAATCCGTGTAATCTTCTTAATCCGTGATTCAGACAAATGACACGGATTAGAATTGCATTCATCTGTCTCGTCCTGGGGGATGCAAGATCTTTCTCAAATTTTCGAAATATTTTTTTTCGAAAGAACATCCAACCTAAAACCAAACCGAAATTTTTTTGAGAGACTTTTTGGACTAATTGTTAAACTAAAATTGACTCTTTTCTGCCAATTCTATACTTTCAACTTGTCCAAATTTTCCAGCCACTGACCGCAACTGGTAAAATAAATATTTAAAATTCTGCTGCAAGTGCGCAGCTAAAAACTGAAATTATTGAAAATTGGCTGCAATCATCCCAGCCCCTCGATAATTTTCCAAAACGTTTCCACTTTCCATCGCCTCATCCACAAGGTATAATATCGAAACATAGTTTTGTTTCACCGCCTCTGTCATCGCCATTTCACAGGTACGGGTGGAAGAATAATAGCCATTTGCTGTTATTGATTTTAGATCGTTTGCTTCTGCTGCCGTTGCCGATGCAGTTAGTTCAGGGAAAAGAAATCCTCTGTCTCCTGCCATTCCACAACAACCACTGTGAATCGGAATCACCACATTCTCCGCAAAATGCCGGGCAATCGCAGAAAATTTATCTCCGGTTTTCATTTTCTCCAATGAACAAACCGGGTGCAATACCACAGCGCCTTTTTTCTCAACCACATTTACTTTTGAGAGAATCCGGTCATGCAAAAAATCTACACAGTCCAGAATCTGGAGCCGGTCAAATTTTTCCTGGTTTTCAGGGGAAAGAACGGGTCTCAGTTTGTGCAGTGTGTAGGCACAGGAACTCACGTCAATCACCACCGGAAGTTTGCCGTTTTTACTCGACATCCACAGTTTTTCAACCACATCATTGGCCGTAAATTGATACGCCGATTGGAAACCTTTGGACCCAAATATCTGGCTGCAGCATGTACCAGCTATGTTCGAAGGAATGGCAACTGGAATATTTGCTTTCGCACAAACACTCATAAATGTCTCCATCAGGTTTTTGGATTTTCCTTCGTACGTGCCCAGCATTCTGGAAATGCAGGCTGGAAAATACACAATCCCATCCTCCAAATTGTTATTTGGCTCTTCTGTTTTCTCCAGAATTTTCAGGACAGGAACTCTTGCCATCGATTCGCTCCACAAAGGCATGTCTTTGAAAACAGTTCGAATTCCTTTGGTGAGTGTATACATCGTTCTTTTTCCGAACAGGTCATTCATCCCAAAACCAAATCGAAGTGCTGCCCGCATCACCCATTCTACCATTCCGAAATTTTTCGCAACCCGAAGTGCAAGTCGATTCTGAAAACCGGAATGGTTTTCTCTGCGAAGTCTTTTTACAAGATCTCCGGTATTAATATCTACCGGACAAGCGGTCGCACATAAGCCATCGACAGCACAAGTATCCAGACTTTCATTTTGAGACTGTTCTAAAAGCAGTTTGTAATTTTTTTGATCACCGTCTGTTTTGAGTTTCTTCAACGCTCTGCGAATCACAATTCTCCGTCTGGGAGTGGCACTCAAATCACGGCTTGGACATTTGTGTTCACAATATCCACATTCGATGCAGCGATCCACTTCTTCTTCTACACCGGGCAATTCTTTCAGATTTTTAATGTGGATTTCTCTGTCTGCATTGATAATCACACCCGGATTGAGAAACCCAGCCGGATCAATCGTTTCTTTAATCCGTTTCATGATCTGGTAAGCTTCCGGACCCCATTCGGTTTCAACAAAGGGCGCCATATTTCTTCCCGTTCCATGTTCCGCCTTTAAAGTGCCATCGTATTTGGTAATAACCAGATCGACAACTTCTCTCATGAAGTGGTCGTACCGGGTGATTTCCTGTTGCGAATCAAAAGCCTGGGTAACCACAAAATGAATATTTCCATCTTTTGCATGGCCAAAAATGATGGCATTGTGATAGGCATACTTTTTAAAAAGTATTTGAAGATCCACAATGGCATCTCCCAGTTTTTCTACAGGGAATGCGATGTCCTCCAAAATCACGGTGGTTCCACTTTTTCTCACGGCACCCACCGCAGGAAAAAGTCCTTTTCGCACATTCCAGTAAAAAGCCTGTCGGATGGGATCTACTGTAAATTCAGGAATTTCCAGTAGAGAAAGTGAATCGACCTGCGCCAAAAAATTCTGCACGTTTTTCTCCAGAACCGAGCTGTTTTCTTCCTGAAATTCCACCAAGAGAGCGGCAGCCGATTCGGAAAGTAACCGAACCTGAGGCGGTATTCCTTCCATTTCTTCGATGGCATGCAAGGCGGCACGATCCATCAGTTCTACCATCAATGCGCCGGCTTCTTTCAAAGGAATAATAGCAGTACACGCTGCATAAACACTGGGAAAATAAAGCAGAGCCGTTGATTTGTATTTGTAATCAGGAACCGTTTCCAGCACCGCTTCTGCAATAAATGCTAACGTGCCTTCTGCCCCGATCAGCAAATGTGCTAGAATATCCAGTGGATGGTTGTAATCAACAAATGCATTCAGGGAATAGCCAACTGTATTTTTGGTCTGGTATTTTGCCCTGATTTTTTGGTGCAAAGTAGAATTGGAATTAATTTGATACCGGATATCCTCCAATACCTGGTTAAGGGATTTGCATTCAAGGGAGAATCGCTCATAATCTTCTTTTACTCCGGTGTCAAATGATTTTCCATCCGGCAAAATGAATCGGATGGCTCTGGTGGTATGGTAAGAATTAAGCGCCACACCACAACACATCCCGCTGGCGTTGTTGGATAAAATTCCGCCCATCATGGCGGCAGAAATGCTGGAAGGATCTGGTCCGATTTTTCGCTGATGCGGTTTCAGATAGGCATTCACCATCGCACCGGTAATTCCAGGTTGTACTCTCACCCGGTTTCCTGAATCTTCAAGCTTAATTTTATTCCAGTGCTGGCTGATATCAACCAAAATTCCGTCTGTGATGGATTGTCCGGATAAACTACTGCCCCCTGCTCTGAAAACGAGAGGAATAGAATGCTTTTTAGAAAACTGAAAAAGAGCGACGATTTCTTTTTCATTTAAGGGTTGAACCACCGCTTTGGGTAATAAATGATAAAATCCGGCATCCGATGCAAACGAAACCCGGTCGATGTACCGGGCCCGGATTCGGTTGGCAGGAAGTATTTTAAGCAGTTCTTGTTCAATATTCATCAAACGAATCATTCCAACAATTGGAATCCGGTTTACAGTTTTGGCAAGGGAATTTAAAAACATTCAAACAGTTTCACTTTGTTTTGAATGGAGCACAAAGAACGTGGAAAGACCTCATTTGGCCTTCATGGGTAGCCTGAATTTTATTTCAAATTATGCATTGGAATATTGGCAAATTGACCAAATTCTTGATTTTCACCTATTAATCTTTCCTTCGCAAAGAAATCAAGTCAGGTTTAAAATCAAGAAGTTGAGAGTCGATTGTCTAATCTGAATTTTATTTCAGTTTTTTTTGCCGGAAATGAAACCTTATCTCTGATTTTTCGAATAAGCCCTATAAAACTTTTCAATCCTGCACTTTAACCCTGCATCATTGATTAAACCAAAAAGAATTATTCGTAACTGCTTATTTTGCTTTGAAAACCAACCACAGAAAACCTGATCCAATTTAGATCAGGTTTTTTTTTGTGCAAATTTTTCAATGAGTGGAAAAGCAAACACGCCTCCCAGAATTAAAAGAAGTCCCACATAAAACATTGGCTGCATTTGTTCTTTCTGGCCGAAAATGAGAATTCCGATAAAAATGCCATACACCGGCTCAAGATTAACGGTTAAGTTCATGGCAAATGCTGTAAATTTTTTCATGAGTTCCACCGACATTGTGTAGGCAAATACAGTGCAAACCCAGGCTAAAAACAGAATATTCAACCAGTCACCTGCTGTTGGCATAGGAATTGTCCAATGTGGAATCGATTGGGTCTGAAACAAAACAGGTAAAGCAATCAAGCTGCCCAGCAAGGCAAATCCCATCTCCCAGGTAGTAATAAGCAGCGGGCTATGGTGCCTCACCAGATTTCGGTTCAGGATGGAAAATATGGAACAGGCTATGGCGGAAATAATGCTTATACTTAAACCATAAGCCATGGAAAAATCAGATCTGTAAATCAGAACAAGTCCAAGAGAAACTACCAATGCCAGAATTAATTCGGTGATACTGAATTTTTTCTTTGTCATTATGGGCTCCAGAAGACTTGTCCATAAAGCCGTGGTTGACATTCCTGCCAGGCAGGTACTCACATTACTTAATTGAGCAGAAGCGAAAAATGTGGTCCAATGAAACGCCGTGAGAAAGCCTGCAAGTGCAATTAATCCGATGGATTTAATAGGAAACGATTTCTCTCCCCGACTAAAATAAAGAATCGCATAAAGTGTGATGAAGGAAAGTCCCGTTCGATACACAACCAAATAGGGAGCCTGAAGTGAACTGAGCACACCCAAAACCGATGTAAAGCCCCAGAAAATGATGCACAGATGAAGAAGAAGATAGTCCTTCAAACGAGGTTGAGACATCTTTTCTATTTAGGTACTGATTTATAAAGAATGATGCCAATACCTGCGAAAACCAGATTCGGTAGCCAGCATGCAAGCAAGGGATCCATTGAACCTGCCTGTGCAATGGTTCGGCTTGTGATGTAAAAAATGATGTAAACGAATGCCAGTACAAATCCCAATGCGATTTGAAAACCAGCTCCTTCTCTTGATTTTCTTGCAGATAAAATAACACCAATGAGTGTGAGAATAATCACTGAAAATGGGTAGGTAATCCGCAGATATTCTTCTACTTCGTAGGTTGCGGTATTGTCGGCTCCACGGCTGCGAAGTTCCTTCAGGTACGATTTTAACTCCGAATTATTTAACGTTTCATACTTCATGTACTGGCTTTCAAAATCTTTTGGTTTTATGGGCAAAACCGTATCTAGCCGCTCATATTGGGTTAGCACATTCGGATGTTTTGTAAAATCAAATACCCGCACTTGTTCCAATCTCCATTTTTTTACGGTATCCAGCCAAATGATCCGATTGGCCTTCAGTTTTTTGGTGAGGATGGTTTTTTCGATGTTTTCCAGTGTGCAAACATTGCCTTCATGGGTTTCGTTGTTGTACGACTGAATATAAAAGTAGGAGGTAGGGCTTATCTTTATATGGGTATTTCGTCCATCAAAATGAAAAGGGTTTTTTGTGTACTTTAACTCAAACGCAATTCTCTTTTTATTGGAGTTTGGAATCACAAATCCAATTAAAAAATAGGTCCCCAAACCAATTAAACCGGATCCAACCAGATAGGGAACAAGCAACCGGAGGAAGCTGATTCCGGATCCCAGCATCGCAATTATTTCTGTTCGGGCAGCAAGCCGGGAAGTCATAAAAACTGTTGCAATGAACACAGTAATCGGACTTAACATGTTGGCTACATAGGGAAAATAATTGGCATAGTAAACAAACAGGATGTTATATAGTCCTGGTTTGGTTTTGATAAAGTCATCGTTCTTTTCCACAATGTCTATCATGCAAATCACCAGGGTGAGCATGAGAACAATGAAAAGAAATGACCGGATGAAATCGGTGAAGATGTAGCGGTCTAGAATCTTTATCCGGAACAAAGAGAATTGTATTAGAATGATTTAACTATTTCGGATACACTTCTATACTGATGGGTTCACTGGAAACAAAACCTTTGTAAATCAGGAATCCGAAGTGTTCAATGTCCACAGGAACAATTGCCTCCACAGGATTTGGTGTTTGATGACACAGGTTTCCAAACCCGGATGATCCGCCTTAGCAAAAACCAAACAGAGAAAACCCCCGCTGAAATGACCAAAATTGTTTGCCAGACCGATTCCATAGGTTTACAAGTTAGCCAATAAAACCGACATACTTGTGGTATTCCGCAAAAGTGTTTTTACTTCCTCCAGATTCATTCTGTCTTGTTGCATGCTGTTTCGATGCCGAACCGTTACTGTTTGGTCTTCCAATGTCTGGTAATCAATGGCAATACAATACGGCGTTCCGATCAGGTCCTGTCTTGTGTATCGTTTTCCAATACTGTCTTTTTCATCAAAAGATGCATTAAACTCCGTTTTCAGTTCACGGTAAATTTTCTGTCCAAGTTCGGCAAGGCCATCTTTTTTTACAATCGGGCAAATCGCCACTTTTATGGGAGCAAGAGCGGGATGTAAATTCAGGTAAATTCTTTCTTTGGTTTGTTCGCCGTCTACCACCGTTTCTTTGGTAAAAGCATTGCAGAGAATTGCCAGAAAAAGTCGGTCGGCTCCGACAGAGGTTTCAACCACAAATGGAACATAATTGCCATAGGCTTTTCCGTTTTCATCCAGGTCGTTGTCGAAATATTGTTGTTTCTTTTTAGAAAATTCCTGGTGGCTTTTCAGATCGAAATCGGTTCGGGAGTGAATTCCTTCCATCTCTTTAAATCCAAATGGAAAACGGTATTCGATATCCACCGCCGCATTGGCATAATGCGCCAGTTTTTCATGAATGTGGAATTTAAGATCTTCTGCCGGAAGCCCAAGGGCTTTATGGAAATTAAGACGGGTTGTCTTCCATTTTTCATACCAATCAAGCTCTGTGCCCGGTCGTACAAAAAATTGCATTTCCATTTGTTCAAATTCCCTCATCCGGAAAATAAACTGACGGGCTACGATTTCATTTCGAAAGGCTTTACCGATCTGGGCTATTCCAAAGGGAATTTTCATTCTCCCCGTTTTCTGAACATTAAGGAAATTCACAAAAATTCCCTGAGCAGTTTCTGGTCTGAGGTACAAAGTAGAAGATTCATCTGCCACAGAACCAACCTGAGTACTAAACATCAGATTAAACTGGCGGACTTCTGTCCAGTTGCAGGTTCCTGAAACAGGACACTTTATGTTTTCACGCAGGATCAAATCATATACTCCTTTCAGATCAGAATCTCCAAGAAGTAGGTTCATTTCTGAAACGAGTTGCTCTGCTTTTGCCTGATTACCGGTTTTCTCTATTTCAGATGCAAAATCTTCAATCAGAGTATCAGCCCGATATCGTTTTTTGCTGTCTTTATTATCGATCATCGGATCGTTAAATGAATCCACATGCCCGGATGCTTTCCAGATGGTGGGATGCATAAAAATAGCTGAGTCGATCCCAACGATGTTCTCCTGCACTTGTGTCATGGCTTTCCACCATGCTTGTTTCAGATTGTTTTTAAGTTCTACCCCATTTTGTCCATAATCATATACGGCTTGAAGGCCATCATAAATATCGGAACTTGGGAAAACAAATCCATACTCTTTGGCATGGGAAACGATGTCTTTAAACTCTTTTTCAGCCACTTGTCGGGTGTCTTAAGGAATGATTATTTGAAAATGAAATTAGAATTTACGCTCTACATAATTGAAAAGAATAGCGACGTTGTCTTCTTCTTTGTCCCAATTATAGCGATATGAATACTGGTTTTTGAGCATGGCGATGGCTTCTTCATAGCTTCCTGCTGCATCTATTTTATCAACTGCTTCTGCCCAATCCTGTTGATTTCCTGCAAACAA
>Ga0105046_10005089_pt1 | contig 20863 bp, 20 predicted proteins | sample MAT03_FD_78385 | JGI IMG/M metagenome (GOLD analysis project Ga0105046, IMG submission 78385) | Freshwater microbial communities from Lake Fryxell liftoff mats and glacier meltwater in Antarctica - MAT-03 (megahit assembly) | ecosystem: Environmental > Aquatic > Freshwater > Ice > Liftoff...
CATGCGCTGGTCCTCCGAAGAATGGCGACAGGCTCGACCGTCGCCGGTGGCTATGGTACCTCGGTTCGCCCTGAGGAGCTAACCCACGCGAAACCGGGGGGCCAGCCCAGTCATATTTTCTAGCCCGAATTCCGACGATCACTGAAGTGCAGCGTTGCGCACTCGCCTTCCTGCTCCGCGTCGCCGCGTGCGAGAGCCCGACTGGCGTGCTCGTCACGCTCCCGAACGGCGCGCGGTTGCATGACGCGCCAGCCATCTACCAGCGGTGGTGGGCCATGATGGCCTCATGCGCCAACAGTTCTGCATCGCTCAAGGACGTTCGTTGGTACTTCACGGAGGGCGATGTGGTACCGAATCCTGCCGGCGAAAGAGTGTCCGGCTACTATGAGCCCGGATCACATCGTGTGGTGCTCGCCGGGAATGGTGCCTATGTTGGCGGTGTTGTGCGTCACGAAATGCTGCATGCGATCTCCAGGAATGCGCGGCACGACCGCGCGACGTTCCTGGCGCGGTGCGCTGGCCTCGTTGACTGCGACTTCTATTGCGTGCGCGATGCGGGGCCGGCACCCGCTGCGGACATGACCGCCGTCCGGGTCGCTCCTACGGCCCTGGCCATCGCGGTGGATGTATCGAGGGCGTCAGTCTCGCAACGCGACAGCGATGACTTTTTCGAGATTGTCGTAAGTGCGACGAATCCGTTGCCGCACCCCATCGTGGTTGATCTCCCGGCGTCCGGTGACGACGGTCCGCCAGACTCATTTTCCTATCGCCTCGCAAGCGTGGATGGCTCGAGTATCCAGTGGTACGACGAGCGTGCATGGGATACATCGGCCTCCCGCTTCGCTGCAGGAGAAATGAAGCGGTGGGTCTTTGACACGAAGGCGTCGTTTCTCAGGGCCACCTCATATGAGGCAGACGGCTTGTATGGCAATGTGCCGGCGGCTCAACGTCGGGCTGTCACCGTCACGCCCTAGGATCGAACGAAATGTGGCGCTCGGTGCGCTCGGTCGCATGGCGCTCACGAAGACGGCTGCACGCAATCTCGCCACCCTAGTCAAGTGGACACTGCTCGACTCGAGCTTCTCTCCGCTGCTGAAAGATCTCACCGCCGGTGGGCTAAACCCCGTGAAGTGATGGTGGGGGTAAGCGGCGAGCACGTCCTCAGGACGGTGGCTTTTACAGCGTGCGGGTGAAAGACCGTATTGTGGGCCCGTGGAAGGGCGCGGCGGGCACGAACGGATGGTCAGCAGGGATCGACACTCACTGACGCCGCAATTCGCCTCCGTCGGTACGCTCCGGCATCACGCGTATCGAGGCGGTGGTCATGTAACCTGCTGTCCCGTCTTCGAGTTGCACCCGGAACCAGCCGGCACTCGCTCCCATGATACGCACCGGGGTTCCGCGGCCGACTCGGCGAATGGAATCGCCACCGGCATTCGGTGATGCGCGCATCGTGACGGCCGCCGAACGTGTGCTGGCCGCGCGTCCCAGCACGCCGGTATCGGCACGCAGTTCAGGCACCGCGCTCATTTCCCGCCTCACATGCAGCAGCGGATCCACCGGGCCCTGGCCCGCGACATAGATGCCGAAGTGCAGATGCGGCGACGTGGTGCGGGCGTTGCCGGTATTGCCAACCAGGCCGAGCGTGTCGCCGGTGCGCACCTGCTGCCCTCCCCGGACAAGCTGCGTGTCGAGGTGCGCGTAATACAACGTCTGTCGCCGGCGCGTATCGGTGAGCCACACCACGTTGCCACCGAGCGTATTGGGAGCCGTGCTGCGCACCACGCCATCGGTGGCGGCAAGCACCGGCGTACCGCGTGGCGCGAAGATGTCTATACCATGATGTTCGCGTCGCCCGCCATCGCGCCCCGCACCATAAAAGCTCTGGATGGCCGAATTGCCACGACCCTCCACCGGGAAGGCCAGGGTGGGTTCGACCTGCAACGTGAGTTCGTACCGGCCACCGCGCAGCAGTTCGGGCTGGAAGCGTATCACCACCTGCTGGTCGCGCGTCGTCTCGAACTCGAGGCCCATCAACGCCGCCGCACTATCGGGCGCCGCGAGCGAATCAGCGCTCACGCGGTGCACGAACGCACCCGTGGTATCGTCCGATCGTTCGAACAGGTCGAGAAAGTAGCGCGCACGCTGTCCATCACCGCGCAGTGTGGCGCGCAGACGTTGTCCGCCGCGCACCGTGACCTGGTAGGCGACCGCGCGCGCTTCTCCCCGCGCATACCACCCCACCTCACGCGCCGGGAGCGTGGCCGAGAGCGGCGTACGCAGTGCGCTGTCACTCGCCGCCAGCCATTCGCGTCCCATACCTGTCTTGTCGAGACCCGCATCCCGCAGCGACTTTGCATACTGCTCGTACGCCGTGGACGGTTTGCTGCCGAAGGAGCGGAAAGCCGACGTGGGGCTGCACGCGACCGGCAGCACGACCGCGAGCAGAAATGTGAGTGGCAGGGTAAAGGCCGACCGGTGGCTGACAGTGACTCGATGCATCCCGGCTTATACACGCGAGACGCGACGACGCCTCATCGGTGGCCGAGTGCCGTCGCAGAATGCTCGAATGCCCTTGCGAGATACCTCGCTGTGCGGCTCTCGGAAACGTTCGGGACCGTCTCAGGCCTTCCTGTCGCTGCGATTCTCCCGCCCTCTTCGCCAGCACCCGGACCCATGTCGATGATGCAATCGCTGCTGGCCGCGGCCAGCATATCGTGCTCGACCATCACGACGCGCGAGCGTGGTGCGCTGCGCTTCGCCATGGGACAGTTCGGTGGCCGGCTGTCCCGGTGCGAGATAGCCGAGCCCGACGTCAGGCAGCGAGCGTCCGGTACAGCAGCGCATGCACACTGAAGAAGCTGGCCGTATCGTCAACCGTCATCTGCAAGACTTCGGCGATACTCTGGCCCTGCAGGCGAACGTCTCATCTGAAGTCAACTTTGAAGTGGTGATTTCAACCGGGCAGTGCAACATGGGATAATCGTGGGCACTCATTGGACGTCGGACGATGGCGCAGCGTGGACGGCCAGGGATGTCGGCAGACGTAAAAGTGCGGGCGTGGGAGCGGGTCAAGGCAGGCGAATGGCAGCAGGCGAAGCGGCCGAAGGTCTGCCGCTTGGCCGCGAACCCGGCACTGTGCCGCGTGGTCGAGACGCAGCGCCGCGCCAACTGGTCTCCCGAACAGATTGCCGAATGGCCAACAGACACTCGTGCGCACTAACGTCACAGCGGATGCGCGCAAACCCATGCTCCAGGATTTCAGAGGCAAGGTACTTCCCGGCCACCTGTCCGCCGACTGAGATCTGCGCTTCCCCGCCTGGTCAGATCACTGCGTGCGCGCGTCGATCACGCGCCTCGCCTTGCCCGTCTGCATGCGCTCGAGCGTCTCGGGCGGCAGCACTGACACCGTGACACTGATGCCCACGTGGATCTTGATCCGGTGCTGAAGCTCTCCCGCAATCTGGTGCGTCATGTCGGGTGACAGTGCGCGGTGACACTGTTGCAATTCGCAGCGCAGCTCGACCTGATCCAGCGGCCCGTCGCGCCGCACGTGAATCAGGTACTGTCCGGACAGCGCGCCGTGCTGCAGGACGAGCTCTTCGATCTGGGTCGGGAAGACATTGACGCCGCGGATGATGAGCATGTCATCACTGCGCCCGACGATCTTCGCCATGCGCCGGAATGAGCGCGACGTAGGCGGCAGCAGTCGGGTGAGATCACGCGTCCGATATCGAATCATCGGTAACGCCTCCCTGGTGAGCGAGGTAAGGACCAGCTCCCCCTCCTCGCCATGAGGCAGCACTGCTCCCGTGTTCGGATCGATGATCTCGGGAAAGAAATGATCTTCCCAGATCACCGGGCCATCCTTGCTTTCAATGCACTCGCTGGCAACGCCGGGGCCCATGATCTCCGAGAGCCCGTAGATGTCCACCGCATCGAGACCGGCGCGCCGTTCGATCTCGACACGCATCGCATTGCTCCACGGCTCCGCACCAAAGATGCCGATCTTCAGCGATGACGCAGCCGGATCGAGCCCAAGTCGCTCGAACTGCTCGATGATCACCTGCATGTAGCTCGGCGTGACCATGATGATGTCAGGACGGAAATCCTGAATCAGCTGGACCTGCTTCTCGGTCTGGCCTCCCGACATGGGGATGACGGTGCATCCGAGTCGCTCGGCGCCGTAGTGGGCACCAAGTCCACCGGTGAAGAGTCCGTACCCATACGCAACGTGAACGATGTCACCTGCGCGACCACCAGCGGCGCGGATGGACCGCGCCATCAGCTGCGCCCAGGTGTCGATGTCGTTTTGCGTGTACCCGACGACCGTCGGCTTGCCCGTGGTACCGGACGACGCATGCAGCCGCACCACCTGCTCGCGCGGCACCGCGAACATTCCAAATGGGTAGTTGTCGCGGAGATCCGCCTTGGTCGTGAACGGAAAGCGGGCGAGATCCGTCAGCTGCCGGAGATCATCCGGGTGCACCCCCGCCCGATCGAATGCGCGACGATAGTGCGCCACGTTCTCATACCCGTGACGCACCGTGCGCTGCAGCCGCCGCAGCTGCAATGCTTCCACTTCATCGCGGCTGGCGGTCTCGATCGGCTCGAGGTCGCCGGGCGATGGTCGAGTGACTGGCATGATGCTCCGGGTGATCGTCGCGACCGCACTGCGACCGTGCGAAGGTCAGGCCGCCGCCGGCACGGCCCGTTGCACCAGCGTCAGGATGGTGTACACCGCGACGGCCTCACCATCCTGATTCATCACTTCGACATCCCAATGCACCACGCCTTGCGGGATCTGATCCTCCCGATCCTCCTTGGCTGTCTTCTGCTTGCAGGTGAGACGGGCAACGATCGTATCGCCGATGAAGACGGGCTTCACAAATCGCAGGCCTTCGAGCCCGTAGTTCGCGAGCACGGGGCCCGGCGCCGGATCGACGAACAGCCCGGCTGCCGCCGACAACACGAAATAGCCATGCGCCACTCGCTTGCCGAAGAGCGATGCCTGCGCCGCTGTGTCGTCCATGTGCGCGTAGAAGAAGTCGCCCGAAATTCCAGCGAAGTTGACGACATCGGCTTCGGTCACGGTTCGACGGTGCGTGATGAACGTTTCACCGATCCGGAGTTCGCCAAAAAACTTCCGGAACGGATGGATCCGGTCGAGGAGTTCATCGGCGCCCTTGCTCCATTCGCGGGTGACCGCTGACACGGTCTGCGGCGACCCCTGAATCGCAGTGCGTTGCATGTAGTGCATCACGCCGCGGACGCCGCCCAGTTCTTCACCGCCACCGGCACGACCAGGCCCGCCATGCACCATGCCTGGCATGGGTGATCCATGGCCCGTCGACTCCTTCGCGCTATGCCGATTGACGAACATCAGTCGGCCATGCCAGGCGGCAGTGCCAAGCGCCATCGTGCGCACGACGTTGTCCTCCGCCGTGAAGACGGAACCAACGAGGCTTCCCTTGCCGAGTCGCGCCAGCGCGACCGCCTCGTCCACACTGCGATACGGCATGACCGTATTCACGGGCCCGAACGCTTCCACGTCATGCGACGGCGTCCCGCCAAACGGCGCGTTCGCGTAGAGCAACATGGCCGGATAGAACGCCCCCTGCTCGGCGTCAGCACCGACCACGTCGAGCGTGCCCGGACCACCGAAGACGACCTCGGCACCCACTTGCAGCAACGCGACGTTGCGTTCGACTTCACGCACCTGCCCCTTCCCGGCGAGTGGGCCCATCCGGACGCCGTCCGCAGCGGGATCACCGACCGTCACCCCTGCCAGTCGCTTCGACAACGCGGCGGTCACGGCCTCCACCATGCTTTCATGAACGAATGTACGTCGTATTGCAGTGCACTTCTGCCCTGCCTTCACCGTCATTTCGCGCGTGACTTCCTTGATGAAGAGATCGAATTCGTCAGAGCCTGGTGCGGCATCGGGGCCAAGCATCGAGAAGTTCAGCGAGTCGGCCTCCTGATTGAAGCGAACGCTGTTGCCGAGGATCGCCGCGCTGCTCTTGAGCATCAGCCCAGTGGTGGCGGATCCGGTGAAGGCAACGGAGTCCTGACAGTCGACATGTTCCAGCAGATCGCCAGCACTGCCGCAGATCAGCTGAAAGGTTCCCGCGGGCAGCAGCCCGGACTCCACCATGGCCCGCGCGACAGCCTCCGTCAGATAGCTCGTGACCGTCGCCGGTTTCACGATACTCGGCACACCAGCGAGGAACGACGTCGCGAACTTCTCCAGCATGCCCCAGACGGGAAAGTTGAAGGCATTGATCTGGATTGCGACACCTTCCATCGGAACGCAGATATGCCGGCCGATGAACGTGCCGCCCTTGCTCAACCCCTCCACGCCGCCGTCGACGAAGAACGTCTCGTCTGGGAACTCGCGACGACCGCGGCTGGCGTATGCGAAGAGCGTACCGAAACCGCCATCGATATCGACCCACGAATCGGCCTTGGTGGCGCCGGTCCAGGCCGAAACGGCGTAGAACTCGTCCTTGCGCGCGGTGAGGTATTGCGCCAGCGCCTTGAGAATGCGCGCGCGCTGATGAAAAGTCATCGCCCGCATCGTCGGTCCGCCAACGGTGCGTCCATAGGTCAGCATGTCACGGAAGTTCAGACCGTCGCTCGACGCGACGGCCACCTCGGCGCCGGTCACCGCATGGTAGAGGGACGTGCCGGTTCCGGAGCCGGCAATCCACTCGCCATAGGCGTAGTTCTGCAATCGCATCACGACTTGGTTTCTCCCCATGTTTTGTACGTAGACACCTGGTGTGCCCGATCGGCCGGCACCTCGCGCAGCGGCTCACATTCCACCAGCGACGCATGCAATTGTGCCGGCAGCGCCTGATACAGCGCCGTGCCCTCACTCTTCCATCGCAGCATTTCGTCGGTCACATCCTTCACGATCTTCGCCGGATTGCCCACGACCACTTTCCGTTCGGGAATTTCCATGCCGGCCGGGACGAAGCAGAGCGCCCCGACGACGCAGCCCGCGCCGACCACGGCATTGTCCATCACCACCGCGTTCATGCCGACCAGTGCATTGGCGCCGATCCGCGCGCCGTGGATGATCGCACCATGCCCGATGTGCGCGCCGGGCTCCAGCACCACGGTGACTCCCGGAAACATGTGCACGGTGCAGTTCTCCTGAACGTTGCATCCGTCGCCGATCACAATGGCTCCCCAATCGCCGCGAAGGGCCGCACCGGGACCGATGTACACATCGCGCCCGATGATCACGTTACCGGTGACCGTGGCATTCGGGTGGATGAACGCCGACTCGTGCACCACCGGGACGAATCCGCCGAAGGCAAAGATGTTGGCCACTACGCGCGCTCGAGAATGGTGGCCATTCCCTGCCCCACGCCAATGCACATCGTCGCGAGGGCATATCGTGCGCCGCTGCGTTGCAGTTCGTGCGCCGCGCTGAGCAGGATCCGGGCGCCGCTCATCCCGAGCGGGTGGCCGAGGGCAATCGCGCCACCATTGGAATTCACCCGCGGATCATCATCCGCCAACTCGAGTGCGCGGAGGCACCCGATCGCCTGCGCCGCGAAGGCCTCGTTGAGTTCGATCACACCAATGTCCGCCAGCGTCAGGCCCGCTTTCGCCAACACGAGCCGCGATGCCGGTACTGGCCCGAGCCCCATCACACGCGGTTCGACGCCCGCTACCGCCGTCGCGACGATCCGCGCCAGCGGTGTCGCCCCGATCGTTTCAGCACTCCGGGCCGAACCGATAAGCAGCGCGGCGGCGCCGTCGTTCAAGCCTGACGCATTCCCTGCCGTCACCGATCCCTTGCCATCGGTGCGAAAAGCGGGTCGGAGTCTGGCAAGGATCTCGAGTGTCGTGTCGGCACGAATGAACTCGTCCTGATCCACCACCCTGGGCTCGCCCTTCTTCTGCGCGATCTCCACTGGTACGATCTCCGACACGAACCGACCAGCACTGCGCGCGGCGGCCGCCTTCTGTTGTGATCGGAGCGCGAAGACATCCTGATCCTCGCGTGAGATCGCGTGCAGCTCCGCGACGTTCTCTGCGGTCTGCCCCATCGAGTCGGTACCGTATCGGCTCTTCATCGCCGGATTGACGAAGCGCCATCCGAGACTGGTGTCGAACATCTCGATATCCCGCGCGTACGGCTTGCTGGCCTTGCCCATGACATAGGGCGCCCGCGTCATGTTCTCGACGCCACCGGCGACATAGAACGCTCCGTCGCCGCACCGCACCGCGCGCGCGGCATTGGCCACCGCACTCATGCCGGACGCACAGAGCCGGTTGACCGTTTCGCCCGGCACCGAATGCGGCAGGCCGGCGAGAAGCGCCGCCATGCGCGCCACGTTCCGATTGTCATCTCCCGCCTGATTCGCACAGCCGAAAATGACGTCCGTGATCTGCGCCGGGTCGAGCGACCCGTGCCGCGCGACGAGGCGGGCGATCACATGCGCCGCCAGATCGTCGGCACGGACGTCAGCCAGCTGGCCGCCGAGACTGCCGATGGGTGTCCGTACACCATCGAGGATGAACGCGTCGGTCATTCGTGTGTCGGGGCAGAGGCACGCGGCGTACGGGTGCGATACACCGACCCCCGGAAGAGAGCGACGACGACGTCGTGCTGATTGCAGACCGTCACCCGGTAGAAGCCAAGGCGCCCACTCGACGCATCCTCCCCGGCGGTCGCCGTCAATGTGTCGTGCACGAGTATCGCTGCGGGATACGCAATCTGATTGTCCACCGCGACCGTGACGAACTCGCCACTGTTGCACGCGAAGGCCATCGCGCTGTCGGCGAACGAGAAGACGATACCGCCATGCGAAACGCCAAAGCCATTGACCATGTCCTCGCGGATGCACATAGCAAGCACGCAATGACCCGGTTGGACCGAGACGAGGGTGATGCCGAGCCAGCGACTGAATGCATCGGTCGCCAGCATCGTGGCGACGATCTCGCGCGAACGCGCTGCAGAATCCAAAGGCGCGACTCCGCTCATGCGCTCAGCCCCTGCCCCGCCTTCACACGGCGGCGCAGCAAAACACTGGCGCGGTAGCGATCCTCGCCGTACTCCGCATGCAGCGCGTCCAGTTGACGCAGGACCGTCGCCGGCCCGATCTGGTCGCCCCACGCCAGGAGTCCGCGGGGATAGTTCACGCCCTTCGTCATGGACAGTTCGATATCGGCCGGTGATGCAACGCGCAGATGGACGGCATCGATCGCCTCATTGATGAGCATCGCCAGCACCCGGTCGACGATCGCCTGACCGACGGTTGCGTCACGGGTCGGTTCAGGCTTCACCGCTCCATCGTGATAGTCGTAAAAGCCCCGCCTGCGCTTCCGGCCCCAAAAGCCCGCGTCGACCAGCCGGCGTTGTATGATCGACGGCCGATAGCGCGGATCCTGAAAAAAGCCGTCGTACACGCTCTGCGTCACGGCGAAATTGATGTCATTGCCGATGAAGTCCATCAACTCGAAGGGCCCCATCCGGAATCCAGCCAGGTCGCGCATCGCCCAATCGATCGTCGTTGCGTCGGCGACACCCTCCTCCAGCAGCCGGAGTGACTCGCCATAGAATGGACGCGCTACCCGGTTCACGATGAATCCTGGCGTGTCGCGCGCGATGACCGTGATCTTCCTCCACGAATCGAGCAGGGTGCGGGCCGCGATCGTCACGTCGTGTGCTGTGGTGAGCGCCGGAATGATCTCCACCAGCGGCATCAGCTCCGCGGGATTGAAGAAGTGGATTCCCAGCACGCGCTCCGGCCTCCGGCAGGGGCCTGCGATCGCTGCCACCGCCAGCGACGAGGTATTCGTCGCCAGGATGCAGTCATCCGAGACGGCAGCCTCCAGCTGCGTGAAGAGCGCGGTCTTGACGGCCAGATTTTCCGCCACTGCTTCGATCACCAGTCCGCAGGCGCTGAACGCTGCGCAGCCCGCGCTGAGATCGCCGGCGTCATGAATGCGCGCCAGTGCGGCGTCGGACGCATCCTGCGTCATCCGACCCTTCGTGACGTCACGGGCGAGTGCCGCCGCGATGCCGGCACGGGCGCGCGTCACCGCGTCAGCGGCAACATCGCCGAGCAGCACATCGTGGCCCGCGGCGGCGGCGACGTGCGCAATGCCGCTGCCCATCGCGCCGGCACCAAGCACGCCGACCATCATGCGCGAGCCCGGCATCAGCGTCCCTCGAAGGCAGGCTTTCGCTTCTCGATGAATGCACGTACCCCTTCCGCATAGTCCGCGGTGCGGCCCGCTTCTCGCTGCAGCGAAACCTCGAGCGCCAGCTGTTCATCAAGTGAGTGGGCGAACGATGCGTTCAGCCCCCGCTTGGCAATACCAAGGCCGCGGGTCGGCATCCCGGCCAGACGCAGCGCCAGCGCGAAAGCGCGATCCTGCAGTTCCGCATCTGGCACCACGTCGAAGACGAGGCCCCACTCGCGGGCCTGCGCGGCAGGCAGCTTGTCGCCCAGCATCGTCAGCGCGGCGGCACGCTGCAGTCCAACGATACGCGGCAGGATGAAGGTGCCGCCGCTGTCCGGGATCAACCCGATCTTCGCAAAACTCTGGATGAAGCTGGCGCTCTCACCGGCGAGCGTGATATCGCAGGCGAAGGCGAGGTTTGCTCCAGCGCCCGCCGCGACGCCATTCACGGCGCAGACCACCGGCTTTTCCAGCGACCGGATGGCACGGATGATCGGGTTGTAGTCGCGCTCGACGACATCGCCGAGGTCGGGCATCACACCGGCGGCATCGGGCAGCACTTCGGCCAGGTCCTGACCGGCGCAGAACGCGCGGCCGGTGGCGGCGATCACGATCGCGCGTACCGTCACGTCATGCGCCGCCTGCGTCAGCGCGTCGAGCAGTGCCGCCGCCATTGCGCGGTTGAAGCTGTTCAGCACCTGTGGACGATTCAGTGAGATGGTCAACACACCATCACGCCGCTGCTGCAGGATCAAGTCGGATTCCATCGGATTACCGCGTAGTCGAGGATCAGCGGGTGATCGCGGCCACGGCCGCGATCCGGCAGCGTGCAATATACCGTCGCGCACGCCGGACGACCCGCGCACCGCCTCCCCTTCGCACTCACATGGCGCCACATTTGTGAGAGTCGCGGCCAGGCCGCCCACTCCAGCTCCCGTGACGCACGCCACCATGTCGTACGACCACTTCGACTCCACTGCCTGGCCCGTCGACACGGGTTTCGACTGGCGCCGGATCGCATACACCGCGATGGTCTCGCGCGCACTGGACGATCTCGAGGAAGCGACCAACCGTAATCGGACCTCCGTCCCGCGGGAACACCTGGTGCTGTACCAGTTCTCGGCGCGCGGGCACGATGTGGCGCAGAGCATTCTCGGGTCGCTGCTTGGCCATCCCCACGATGGCGTGGGCGCGTACTATCGGTCGCGACCGCTGTTGCTGTCGCTCGGACTGCCGATCGCGGACGCACATGGCAGTCCACTTGGCCGAGCCGGTGGCTTCAGCGATGGGCGTGATATCGGTGTCGTGTGCAACCGACCGGGGTGGGACGGCGCCACCGTCCTGCCGATGGCGGGCGACGTGGGCGCGCAGTTCACGCCCGCCATCGGCTGGGCCCAGGCGATCGCGTACCGTCGCCACACACTGGGCGACGAGTCGTACACGGGCGCGATGGCCGTAGCCCTTGGCGGCGACGCCAGCGTTGCGACCAACGGATTCTGGTCGGCACTGACCGTCGCCACGACCCTCAGGCTGCCGATGCTCTTCTACATCGAGGACAACGGGCTCGGCATCTCTGTTTCGGGTGACATGCAGACGCCAGGTGGCGATGTCGCCGCCAACCTCGCCTCCTTCGGGAATCTCTTTCTTCGGAGCGGCGACGGATGTAACCCGGCGCAGTCCGCCGCGCTGCTCGCGGAATGCGTGACGCATGTGCGGAGTGGTACTGGTCCAGCGCTCGTTCGCCTGACGGTACCGCGGTTGAGCAGCCATTCGGGGCCGGACAATCAGCGTGGCTACCGTACCGACGCCGAGATCGAAGCTGACGTGGCACGCGATCCACTGCCGCGCCTGCGGTCGCATCTCGTTCCCGCCTGCATGTCGCCCGCCGACTGGGACGCGCTCGAACGCGAGGTGGCGAGCGCCGTCGAGGCAGGTGTCGACAGTGCGCGCAGTCGCGGCGCACCAGTCGCCGCCGACGTCCGCCGATTTGTGTACGAGGAATCGCCACGAGCCGATGACGCACCAACGTTCGGCGGTCTGACGCGTGCCGAACGCGCGTCGCTTCCCTGGACGGAAACATCATCGACTGACGGCGAGATGATGCGGCTGGCCGAGGCGGTAAGGCGAACGCTGGCCGTAGAGCTGGCGCTGAATCCGAAGGTGCTCGTGTTCGGCGAAGACGTGGGTCGCAAAGGCGGCGTCCATCTGGTGACGGAAGGGCTGCAGAAGCACTTCGGCAGCGATCGTGTCTTCGACACCAGTCTCTCCGAGGAAGGGATCATTGGCCGTGCGGTGGGCATGGCGGTGAACGGGTTGATGCCCGTAACCGAAATTCAGTTTCGCAAGTATGCCGATCCGGCGCACGAGCAGCTCAACAACTGCGGCACGATGCGGTGGCGGACCGCCAATCAGTTTGCAGCGCCAATCGTCGTGCGGATGCCGGGCGGCTTCGGCAAGGATGTCGGTGACCCGTGGCACTCCCTCTCGGGCGAGGTCACCTGGGCGCATGCGCTCGGGTGGCAGGTGGCCATGCCATCCAACGCCGCCGATGCCGTCGGCCTGCTGCGTACCGCCATGCGCAGCGGGAATCCCACGATCTTCTTCGAGCATCGATCGCTGCTCATGACGAGCGATGGCAGTGCGCGCTATCCCGGCGACGAGTACGTGCTGCCATTCGGCCGCGCGCATCGGATGCGCGAGGGCGACCGCGTGACGGTGGTGACCTGGGGCGCGATGGTGCATCGCTGTCTCGACGCCGCCGATCGCTTTCCTGATCGTGTCGACCTGCTCGATCTGCGTACGATCATGCCGTGGGATCGTGACGCGGTGCTGGCATCGGTGGCACGAACAGGCACCTGCCTCATCGTGCACGAGGACACACTCACCGCCGGATTCGGCGCCGAGATCGCCGCCGTGCTGGCACAGCACGCGTTCTGGATGCTCGATGCGCCGGTCGAGCGGCTTGCCGTGAATGACGTGCCCATGCCATACCATGAAGTGCTGCTCGGCGCCGTGCTGCCGGACGCGGACATGATCGCAGACCGTATCGAGGCCCTGCTGCGTATCTGAGCGCGTCGAAGTTGGATAGGGTGCCGACCAATACCGTGCGACCCGCATTCCCCGTTGCCCGGATCCGCGAGTCAGATCGCCTTGAATTCCTCGAACGGCTGTCGGCAGCTGCGACACCAGCAGAGCGACTTGCAGGCGGTGGTACCGAACTCACTGCGGACTTCGGTTTCGAAGGAATCGCAATACGGGCACTGGACGGCGGGTCGCGCGCGCATCAGCTGCACCAGCCCTCCCGACTCGGCGCGGCCTGGTGGTGCGATGCCGTACGCCTTCAGCCTGGCGCGCGCATCGGGCGTGATCCAGTCCGTGGTCCACGGTGGCGAAAACGTGGTCTTCACCTGGACGGGCGTGATCCCGGCGGCGACAATGGCGTCGGCGATGTCCTGTTCGATGACGAGGATCGCCGGGCAGCCGGAATACGTCGGCGTCACGGTGACGGTGACCGCCCCCGCCGCATCGATGTCGACGGCACGCACGATCCCGAGATCGCGCACGCTGAGCACCGGGACCTCCGGATCCATCACGGTGTCCAGGATTGCCCACACCTCATCACGGGTCGGCAACGCGGTGCGCGGCGGTGCTACCATTGTGCCCCGGGGTGCGAGCGCGCCACGATCTGCATCTCCGCCAGCATGTGCCCAAGATGTTCCGAATGGGCGCCCTGACGCGCCGTGCGTCCTGCACGCAGCGGAACGTCGGGCGGCATCGTGAGCGTCGCGCGTTCGACCACGTCACGCACGATGCTGATCCACTGCGCCTGCATGGCGGACAAATCGGGCCCGATTCCCGCCGCGAGTGCCGCGCGGTCGATGTCGTCGGCAGCGAACAGCTCCGGCGTGAATCGCCAGAGGGTGTTCAGCGCACGCTGCACGCGGTCGTGGCTCTCAATCGTGCCGTCACCCAGCTTGAGCAGCCAATCGCCGCTGTGACGCAGATGATACTTCACCTCCTTGAGCGCCTTGGCCGCGATCGCGGCCAGCTCGGGGTGCGCGCTGCGCGCCAGTGCATCGAACATCACGACCGAGTACACGTCGAAGAGGAACTGGCGTACGATGGTGACGCCGAAGTCGCCATTCGGCTGCTCGACGAGCAGGCAGTTCCGGAAATGGATCTCGTCGCGGAAGTACGCCAGCGCATCCTCATCACGTCCCGCGCCTTCGACCTCGCCTGCGAGGTGCAGCAGCATCGTGGCCTGACCCACCAGATCGAGCGCGATGTTGGCGAGCGCGATGTCTTCCTCGAGAATCGGGCCGTGTCCGCACCACTGGCTCACGCGATGGCCGAGCACCAGTCGGTCGTCGCCGAGCCGCAGCAGCGCCTCGAACAACACATTCGGGGGTACGGCTGGCGGCGGAGTGACCGAACCTTTCACGCCGCTCACAACACGCGGACGCCGCGCGGCGCCTTGTAGAACTGCGGATGTCGGTACGCCTTGGCCGCGCCCGGATCAAAGAATGGTCCGCTGTCGCCGGCGCTCGACGCGGTGATGGCTGCTGCCGGCACCACCCAGAGCGAGATCACGCCGCCGCGCCGGGCATAGACGTCTCGCGCATTCTGCAGCGCCTGTTCTTCGTCGACAGCATGCAGCGAACCCGCATGTTCGTGCGGGGCACCCTGCTCACTCTGCGTGAAGACCTCCCACAGCGGCCACTGGCCATCGACAGGGAGCGCTGCCGCCTGCGCGGCCAGATCCGCCGCGCCCAATCCGGCAGCGGCGTGTCCGGGACTGGTCACGCCGCGACCGAGGTGCTGCTGGCGCGCTGCTTGGCGGCATATGCACTGGCCGCTTCCCGCACCCACGCCCCCTCGTGCTCGGCCTGCCGGCGCGTGTCGAGCCGCTCCTGGTTGCACTGCCCGTTGCCGCGCACGACCTGATTGAACTCGGTCCAGTCGATCTCGCCGAAATCCCAGTTCTCCGTCGCATCGTCGTAGCGAAGCGCGGGATCGGGCAGGGTCAGGCCAACCGCAATCGCCTGCGTCACCGTCAGGTTCACGAAGCGCTGACGAAGTTCGTCGTTGGACTTCCGCTTGATGCCCCACCGCATCAGCTCCGCCGAGTTGGGCGAATTTACGTCGCTCGGTCCGAACATCATCAGCGACGGCCACCAGAATCGATTCACGGCGTCCTGCACCATTGCCTTCTGCGCCGGTGTGCCCGCCGCCAGCACCGAGACCATTTCGTAGCCCTGGCGCTTATGAAAATTTTCTTCCTTGCAGATGCGGATCATGGCGCGGGCGTACGGTCCGTACGATGCCTTGGCAAGGAGCGTCTGGTTCACGATCGCAGCACCGTCCACCAGCCAGCCGATGACACCCATGTCAGCCCAGGTGAGTGTCGGGTAGTTGAAGATGCTGGAATACTTCGCGCGGCCGTCGAGCAACTGCGCGATGATATCGGTTCGATCCGCGCCGAGAGTTTCGACGCCACAGTAGATGTACAGGCCATGGCCCGCCTCATCCTGCACCTTGGCGAGCAGGCCCACCTTGCGCCGCAGCGATGGCGCACGCGTGATCCAGTTCCCCTCAGGCAGCATGCCAACGATCTCGGAGTGCGCGTGCTGCGACATCATCCGGATCAGTTGCTTGCGATACCGCTCAGGCATCCAGTCCTTCGGCTCGATGCTCTCGCCGTTGGCGATCCGGGCTTCGAATGCCGCCATCGCCGCCGGATCATCGGACATCGTCTCGATCGCTCGTGTCTGGGTCATGCCGGAATCTACCAGCTGCCGCGGCTCGGACAATGGACGTTGCGAGCGGCAAAGATGTATTTTCGGACATGGAACATCGGACTCCGGTACAATCGGCCTCAGTCGCTGGCGGCGAGGTCGCGGTCGACATCTCGAATGGCGTCGCGACCATCCGTTTCTCGCACCCGAAGGGCAACTCGCTGCCTGGGGCGCTGCTGCAACGGCTTGCCGGGACCATTGCGGAGGTCGGCCGCGACCCTGACACGCGCGTCATCGTGCTGCGCAGTGACGGAACAGGACCATTCTGCGCCGGGGCGTCCTTCGACGAACTGGTGAACATTTCGACACCGGACGAAGGCGAGCTGTTCTTCAGCGGGTTCTCGCGGGTCATCCTCGCGATGATCCGGTCGCCGCAATTCGTGATCGTGCGGGTGCAGGGGCGCACCGCCGGCGGAGGTATCGGGATTGCGGCGGCCGCTGACTACACGTTCGCGGTACGAAGTGCGTCGGTGAAGCTGAGCGAGCTCGCCGTCGGCATCGGGCCGTTCGTGGTCGGACCGGTGATCGCGCGACGCGTGGGCATGGGTCCATTCATGGCGATGTCCGTCGACGCCGACTGGCGTGACGCCGCGTGGTGCGAAAGCCATGGACTGTTCGCGCGCGTGCACGAAGACACGGCGGCCATGGATCAGGCGATCGACACCCTCGCGGCAACACTCGCCGCGTCGAATCCAGAGGCGATGCGCCAGATGAAGGCGATTGCATGGCAGGGCACGGAAGCCTGGGACGCGTTGCTCGCGGAACGTGCGCGGATGAGTGGCACGCTGGTGCTGTCCGACTTTACCCGACAGGCGATCGCCAGGTTCAAGGCGAAGTAGCAGGGCGCCGCGGGAACCGGCGCATCAGCTCACGATCCGCCAGAGCGGTGTACGGATCGCCTGTTTCAGGTCGACTGACAGACGGCCTTCAGCGAGTGTTCGAATGACGTCGTGAAGTCATGGTCGCGCAGAAGACGCATCGCGGCCACCACAGGCGCCTCGAGTTGCGCCGCCGCCGCAATCAGCGTCGCGATGTCAAAGGGAACGCCTTCCACGCGCGCGAGGTACTCCTCGGCTGCCGTGAGATAGCCCATCATGCCGCCCAATTCGGTCGGCGCGTAGGCTTTGCGCGTCTGTCGCAACAACTCGGCACCGGCCCGTTCGTCGGGCATCGCAAGATTTTCGGAACCGCAGATCACGCGTAACCGATCATTGACTCCGATCATCGCCAGCGAGTGCATGTCCAGCGACCCGCCGGCGGCGTTCACCACAACGGCGTCGAGCTCACTTCGCAGCAAGTCTGCCTTCTCACCGGGCGCGTACACCGGAATTCCCATCGCGGCGATTTCGCCGCGGCGTGATTCGCTGGCGTCCAGCGCACGGATCGACGTGCCACGTTGGAGCAGGCGGCTGAGCACACGCGTCCCAACGTTGCCGCATCCGATCAGCCCGATGGTTGCCCGGGCGACGTCGACGTCGACACCGCGCAGCATCGCGGCGAGCACGTGGTAGTTCCCCTGGCCGGTCGGTTGCGACGTGTCGGAGACGACACAGCCGGCAAACCGTGCGTGCAGGTAGTCGAGCGATGTCGTGACGCCGTCCGACAGCACTCCATGGCCAAGATCCTGGCCAGTCGTGATCCGGAAACCGCCACGGGACTCGGCGTCATGAAGACACTCGATGCCGAAATCGAGGAGTGCCCGGTCGTGTACCTGCCCGACCCGGGCGTCGGCAGTGGGGTGCAGGACGCACTTTCCACCAGCGATGGATGAGATGTCCCGGGCAACCAGCGGTCCGGCGATGCCGAGCCGCCGTGACCAAGCGACCTTCTCCTCCATGCCGACGGCAAGTGCCGTGGCTTCCCGATCGCTGTCGAACCCGGCGGTATCGGTTCGCTCGGGCGTGGCGATCCGGAATCCCCCCAGGGAGAGTCGCCCGGAGCCCGGCGCTGCACAGGTGGCAATGCTCAGCCGCCATCCAGTGTCGGGGTGTACGTAGCGATACACCCAAACGTCCGGCGTCTCGTCTGACGTCCGAGTCCCGAGCAACGCGGCGGATGCAACCGGGCCGAGAACCGCTGGCTGGAGTGGTCGGGTCATGCGTGGCGGCGGACTCTGGTCCAGGATCGAGCGAGAGAAGGGGAAGGGTAACGGGCGGTCCGAAGGGGGCATAGTGTCGTGCGCGGCGTATTCAGCTGTGAATGGTCTGGCTGATGGGCGTTGGGACGACCAGCGCAACCGTGGCGAACACTCAAGGCGACGCGCTTGCGCGGGTGGCCTTGCGCGAACGCGTCCAAGCGCTCGATGTCCTGCGTGGCGTATCGCTTCCCGGAATTCTCACGGTAAATATTCTTGACGACGCGCCGAAACCAACCACGGCCGCCGAGCGATTGACGGAGCAATTCGTCGATGTCCCTGCCGACGGATCCTCCTACCCCTTGTTCTCAATGCTCTTTGAGGTTGGCTTCGCCGTGTTCCTCGACCGGCCGCAGTGCGGGGAGCGAATGGTACGCTCCTCGAGGTGCGCCGCTTGGCGGCGCTTCTGGCGATCGCCGTCTTGCAGATATTCCTGCGCGAGGACCGCAACATCGTCGTGCGTTACGCGTTCCTCGCGTTACCTCTCCTGTTCTTCTGGCGTGCCTCGGCGCGCGCCTGTTTCGCTGCGGCACTCCGCTGTATCGGCCTTGGTGTGGCACAGGCGCCGATCAATCGCGCTTTTGAGCGAAGGGACATTGACCCTGTCACAGCGGCGGCCCTACGTGCAGCGAGAGCGTCGGACATGGCGCGGGGTCAAGGCCGAGGGGCGACGGGTTGCCGCCACTCACAACTTCGTAGCCACGGCGGCATTCCGGGCATCGTGGCAGGTGCCAAACCAGTTGAGATGATTCCTGAACCAACGGCGGAATCCGAGCTTGTTCCATATTCTCGCCATGTTTCTGCTGGGAGTCGCGTTCTGGCGGTCGCGCATGTTTCCGGACCCGACGTGCCACAGGCTGCTGATGAGACACGTGATGATCTTCGCGAGGAAGTGCCCCGGGTACTCGGGCACGGGCCGGCGAGACCGGTACGGCCGTGGTGAGGCAGTGTAGTGCGAGGCCGGTGTCGTGTGGCCCAGGGCTTCGTGCGGCCGCTCGTCGTTGTACTCGCGGCGGAAGGCGTCGAAGTTGCCTGCACCAGGCCCCGCCGCGCGAGCAGGTCGGCGACGGTGCTCGCGGCGGGCCACGCGAGGATCTGCGGATGCTTGCCCGTGGGCATGGCCAGCAGCTTCCGGGCGCCCCATAACGGATGGGCGGTGCGTGCCGGTCACCAGCAGCGCCGCCGTCGCCTCCACGAGCCGATGGGGGCAGGTCAGCGGTGCGCGACTGCGATCTCCCAGCCGATGCAGTGCAGAGGGAGTGTCACCCATGCTGCCGGACTATAGTGTTACCCATGTACCCGGGCTGTACCAAACGATTTCACGGGGGTAACCTGCTTCAGGTCTGCATCCACAGAGTGCCGACACAGGCACGTTGAGTAATGACGATTGCTACCCACGACGACGCTTGTCAATTCCATCAAGCGGAGCAGCAGAGATGAGTCTGTTTGACCTGAAGAGCAAGGTGGCAATCGTCACTGGCGGCAATGACGGTATCGGGCGCGGTATTGCCATCGCTCTTGCCAAGGCAGGGGCCAGCGTGTGCATCGCAGGTCGAAATGATGAGAAGAGTGAGCGTGTACGACGCGAGATAGAGGATCTCGGAGGACGCGCCATCGCGTCGCACTGCGACGTCAACGTACAGACCGACATCGTGGCGACAATTGAAGCAACGCAGCAGGCATTCGGCGGCTTCAGCATTCTCGTCAACAATGCCGGGATCGCCGCCCTCAATTCACCTGAGCTCATGACCGACGATGAGTGGGAGTCGGTCGTGCAGACCAATCTCTCCAGCGTCTTCAAATTCTCCAGGGCGGCGCACGCCTCGCTTGCGAGCGCGGGAAATGGAAAGGTGATCAACATCGGGTCCATGTACTCGCTCTTCGGCTCGCCCTTCGCGCCGAGCTACTCAGCAAGCAAGGGCGGCGTCGTCCAGTTGACCAAGTCCCTGGCTGTCGCCTGGGCCAAGGACAACATCCAGGTGAATGCCATCCTTCCAGGCTGGATCAGTACTGAGATGACGGCACCCATCAAAAGCCAGATGCCTGATCTGTATGCGCAGATTCTTGCGCGCACCCCTGCCGCGCGCTTTGGCGAACCGGAGGAGTGCGGCGGGACAGCTGTTTACCTGGCATCGGCAGCAGCCGACTTCGTCACTGGCCAAGCCATTGCCGTCTGTGGAGGCTACAGCGTTTCCTGAGTGAGTGAGGCCTGACCCCGGCATGCAGCGGACTCTCGCGACGCTCGCCGCTGATGCCAGACGTCCGGCCGCGGCGACAGAGCCTCCGCCTGCCTACGATTATCGCATGGCACTCGAGTTCGAGTGAGACGCGACCAAAGCCGCGGCGAACGCGCGAAAGAATGGCGTGCACTTCGAAGAGACGGCGACCGCGTTCGGCGATCCGCTGTCGATCACTGTACCGGATCCTGCGGACTCGGTCGGCGAAGCTCGCTGTACTCCGATTGAGCACTCGACGGTGTCCCAGGTGCTTTGCGGTGGGTCACTTTGCACGAGGCGTCTGGATCCGCCACATCAGCGCCCGTTTGGCGACGCGGTAAGAGCGCCACGATGATGATCTGCGTGTGAGCATCGACCGCCGCCACGCCAGTGCAGCCGTGGGTGACGCCGTTGCTGGTCGCCGTTGTCGCACTGTGGTTGACCGTGCGATTGCCCTTGCCCTGCAGAACGGTGCCCTTCGGTCCGCGCTGCACCATCACTTGCGCGGC
>Ga0105046_10005090_pt1 | contig 20860 bp, 16 predicted proteins | sample MAT03_FD_78385 | JGI IMG/M metagenome (GOLD analysis project Ga0105046, IMG submission 78385) | Freshwater microbial communities from Lake Fryxell liftoff mats and glacier meltwater in Antarctica - MAT-03 (megahit assembly) | ecosystem: Environmental > Aquatic > Freshwater > Ice > Liftoff...
CTTCGCCGGACCTGCCTGCCGCCAAGTCTCGGTCAGGAGCCTGGCGAGCTGTCGCGCATCTCATCCGACCCACGACGCCGCTTCTGGCAAGTGCCCCATCATCTTGAGTCACACCCGTAGCAGCCGAAGTTGTCGGGACTGCGTTTTTGGTCGACATCGTACGCGAGGCACTCGGCGACCTTCTCTTCTTCGCCGTAGACCCATGAGGTCGCTTGAGTCGCTTGCAAGGTCGCGTGGCAGTCCCCCGCAAATGCGTCGATCGCCTGCTGCCGGGTCGCGCCCGGATGCGCGTCCTCTGTCGCTCGAGAAAATGACAGCGCAGCGGTGAGCCGGGTCAGCGCCTCTGCGCCCAGCCGCGAGCGGTCACGTCCACCGCACTGAGCCCGCCGTGCAGGTGCAACGGTCGGGCACTTTCGAGGTCGAGCACGGCCCAGCCGAGCTCGCTCGGACCGCCCCAGTTCCTGCCGGCGAGCCACAGCCGTCCGAAGCGAAAGTCCTCGGCGCGCACGTCGTTGTCGCTCGTGCCATCGAGCCGCGTAGCGCTCGCGAGCGCTCCGGTTTCGGGGTCGAGCGCGAACATCACCCGTGCGAAGGGCGCCATCACGTAGCCGCGCCCGGCGGTCACGAACGGCCTCATGTGCTCGCTCACAGGGTTGCGCGACACGATGCTGCCCGTGTCGAGATCGACGATGACGACCTGGGTCAGGATCGGCCCGTCTGCAACCTGGCTGCCGAACACGACCAGCGGCAGGAACCTCGGCAGCTGGCCATTGCCCTGCACCGCTTCGCCAACGATCCACCTGCCGAGGTCGAGCTGCCAGCGCACTTCACCGCTCCTGCCGTCGACCCGGGCGAGCCCGATGGCGAAGTCGTCGCCCGTCGCTTGCCCGATGATCACATCGTCGCCACGCTCACCGCACAGACCGGACGCCCGGACGCGCGCGGCACCCGTGAGATGCACGGGCTCCGCCTCGCGACCCACGCGGGGCATCACAACCAGGGCTCCATTGCGGCGGCCGATGATCGTGCGCGGCGTCTCGCATATCGGATCCAGCGGCAACGTGCGAACGACCCGGCCGGTCACCCCGTCGTACTCGACCGCGCCGTCCGCCGACGCGCCCGAAACGAGGAGACGGCCCGGCTCGAGCAGCGCGAAGCGCAGCATACGCCCGTATTTCTGTAGGGATGGGGCGAGCGTCCAAAGGACTGCCCCATCGCTCAGCGCGAGCGCCGTCAACGTCTCGTCGCGTTGCTCGCCGGCGCCGACGTCGTGCAGCACATAGACGCGCGGCCCATCGATTATCAGCTGTGGCCCGATGTAGAGCGACTCACCTTGCGCCAGCGCCGTCTCCCACTGCGGCTCACCGTCGCCGCGGGCGAGCGCCTTCACGACCGTCGTACCCCCGCGCTCGCCGAGCAGCACGATCTGGTCTGCGCTCGCCGCGACGCTCGTGAAGCCGAGTGCCTCGCTTGTTTCGAACGGCGTCACCTCGCGACTCCACGCGACGTTGCCGTCGTCCTTGACGAGCTGCACCCAGAAGTACGTCGCATCGTTTTCGTTCCTGCGTGTCAGCAACAGCGCCTCGTCCGGCCCGACGGGAGCCCAGCCATAGATGAAGCGTGTCGCAGGCGTCAGCGCCCGCACGAACAGATAGCCGGCGCCGACGAGCGCGACGACTGCGAACAAGATCCACCAACGCTTGCGAGTCATGGCTTCTGATTAGCACGTTGCCCAAAGGGCTCCCAGCCCTTCAAGTCGCGACATAATGTGTCGTTCGAGCACCGCACTCGTATCGGCCACCTCGGCACAATCGCTATCGACGACCAGCTCCGCGGCGGTGGGGGCTTCGTAGGGCGCACCCACCCCGGTCAGGTTGCTGAGCTCGCCGCGCGCGGCCTTGCCGTAGAGGCCCTTGGGGTCGCGCGCGCGACACACCTCGACCGGGCAACGGACCCATACTTCGATGAAGCGCCCGGGCGGAAAGAGTGCACGCACGCGTGCGCGATCCGCGGCGGCCGGCGACACGAACGCGCAGAGCGCGACCACGCCCGCGTCGACGAGGATCCTGGCGGCATGGCCCGCGCGCCGCAGGTTCTCGCTGCGGTCGGTCGGCGAGAAGCCGAGCCCGGCGTTGAGTCCACCGCGTAGCTCGTCGCCATCCAGGACGTAGCTATGAACGCCCCGTCGATGCAGTGCCCGCTCCACGCTTTTGGCAAGCGTCGTCTTACCGGCCGCGGGCAGGCCCGTGAGCCACACGCAGGCGGCCGCATGACCGGCGAGGTGCTCGCGGTCGGCCCAGGTCAGGGCTCCGGTCTCGTCCATGATCTTTGGTGTCGATGTGTTCACGAACCGCGCTTACCGCGGTCGATGCCGGCGAGCAAGACACGCCGAAGAGGCGTGGCGTCACGGGGCGGCTCGTGGCAGAACAGCCGCATGACGCCGTCCGACGCCGCCCTGCACCAAGCGCTTACCCAACGGGACGAAGGCGACCTCGATGGCGCCATCGAGACCTTGCGCGCCGCCGCGAGCCTCGACCTCGGCGACGCCCAGCTCGCTGTCAACCTTGCCAAGATGTTGTCCGAGACGGGCCAGCTCGACCGCGCCGAGCCGTGGTTTCGCCACGCGCTGAAGCTCGCGCCCGACGACCTCGACCTACGCCTCGCTTATGGCACCTTCCTCGGCCAGACCGGCCACGCGCCCGAGGCACGCGACTACCTGCTCGGCGTGATGCAGGACCTCGAGCAGGCGCTCGACCAGGCCTCGATGCTCGGCGACCGCGACGCCATCCTCGAGGTGAATCGTTTCCTCGGCGCCGCCTCCGTCAATATCGGGCGCGCAGCGCTCGAGTGTGGCGACGCGCCGATGGCGATCTCGTTTGGACGCGGCTGGCTTGACGACCCTGAATGTGGCGAGGCGGCGCACGCTTTGATAGCGGACGCGCTCGACTCGGACGACCTCGACCCGCAGCGCCTGGCAGAGCTCTCGCTCGAAGGCGGCCGGGTGACGCCGGCGGTCGTGACGCTGCTCATCGATACCGCGCTTGGTCGCCAGCCGCCCGACTTGATCGCCGTGGAACGCGCGGTCGCGGCCGCCGACGAGGCGCTCGAAGAGGACTGGCAGGCAAGCGACGAGGCGCTCGCGCGGGTGCTCGGCATGGCGCGGGCGCAGCTCGGTCGGGCCGTGATGCGCGGCGGCCTCGACGCCAACGACTTCCCGGCGCTCTTGTCCGTCGGCAAGTGACGCTGCACCTGCACCGGTCAAACGACCTCGATGCGCTGGTCTTAGCACTGGCCGAGCTGCCGCCGATCGAGCCGCCGGACCCGTTCGAGCCCGAGACGATCGTGCTGCAGACGCGCGGCATGGAGCGCTGGCTCTCGATGAGATTGGCGGAGTGTCGCGGGGTGTTCGCGCATGGCCGCTTCGTGTCGTTCGATGACCTGCTCGACGAGCTGATGGACGGCCTGGTGCCGGCCGAGCGCGCCGCCCACTGGCGCCCGGGGCAGCTCGTGTGGCGCATCGCCGAGGTGCTGCGCCTGGCACCGCGCGACCCGGAGCTCGGCGCACTGGCCGCCTGGCTCGCGAGCACCCACAAACCCAGTGCGACATCGGACCTCGATGCTACCGGTGCGGCGCTGTCCGATCAGATCGTGCAGCTCGCGTGGCGCGTGGCCGAGGTCTTTCATCGCTACGCATTGCATCGACCCGAGATGGTCGACGCGTGGGCGGCGGGCGCCGCGCAGCCTGGGCAGGAGTGGCAACCGGCGCTCTGGCGTCGCCTCGCGAGTGACATCGGCGCAGCGCATCCGGGTCGCCGGCTGTCACTGCTCGTCGCGGCGCTCGACGCGGAGGCACCACTGCCCGCAGGCTTCGCGCGCAGGCTCGTACTGTTCGGGCATCACACGATGGTGCCGCTGCACCTCCAGGCGTTGGCGGCGCTCGGGCGGCGGCTCGAGGTGCATCTCTTCCACCCGGCGATAGGTCCTGGCGAGGGCGGCGACATCCATGTGATCAAGCACCCGCTGCGCGCGTCGCTCGGGCGGCTGCTCGACCACTTCGACGCGTTGCGGGCGGCTCTTGCGCCGGGTGCCGTGCGCCATTCGCATCTGGTCGCACCGTCCGAAGGCACGCTACTTGGGCGCCTGCAGAGCGCCATCTATCACGGTCCCGTGATGGAAGACCTGCGGCCGCTGCCGGAGCTGGCGCCTGCCAACAACGGAAAGGCCGACCGTTCGTTGCAGTTCCACTCGTGCGCGAGCCCGCTGCGCCAGGTCGAAGTCCTGCGCGACGAGCTGCTCTCGCTGTTCGTGGCCGATCGCACGCTCGAGCCGCGCGACGTGATTGTCATGACCCCGAACATGGAGACCTACGCGCCGCTCATCGACGCGGTCTTCCGCGACGGCGACCGCGACCTGCCCGCGACCCATCCGTTGTCGGCGGGCTTTCCGCCGATCCACCGGCTGCACGATCTGTCGCTGCGCCGCACGAATCCGATCGCCGAGAGCTTCCTAGCGATCCTCGCGCTCGCGGGCGGGCGTTATCCGCTCTCGGCGGTGCTCGATCTGCTCGCGTTGCCGCCCGTGCTCGCCAAGGTCGGCCTCCTCGAAGAGGAGCTGTCGCGCCTCCAGGACCTCGTGCGCGAGGCGAAGATCCGCTGGGGCCAGGACGAACATCACCGCGAGGGCGAAGACCAGCCGAGCACGCGCCGCAACACCTGGGCCGGCGGCTTCGACCGGCTGCTGCTTGGCCATGCGCTCGCGAGCAGCGGCGTCGACGACTTCCTCGGCATCGTCCCGGTCGACGACGTCGAGGGCAAGGACGAGACACGCACGCTCGGCCTCTTCATCGACTACCTCGAGCGCCTCTTCGACGAGCTCTCCGACCTGCACGTGCCACGCAGCGTACCGGCCTGGCGCGCGCGTCTGGCACGGCTCGTGACGAACCTGCTGGTGCATGACGACACCTCGGCCGGCCAGGCGCAGGGCGTGCTCGATGTGTTGGCCGAGGTCGTCACGCGCGCCGAGCTCGGTGGCTTCAACGGCGAGCTCGAGCTCGACGCGATGCGCGGTCTGCTCTGGGACCCGCTCGAAGCGCGCCGCCCATCGGTGTCGTTCCTGTCGGGCGGGCTCACGTTCTGCACGCTCCTGCCGATGCGGACCATCCCCTTCCGGGTCGTCTGCCTCCTCGGCATGGACGACGGCGAGTTCCCGCGGAGCCCGCACGGTCTCGGCTTCGATCTGCTCGAAGGCAAGTCCGCGCCCGGCGACCGCTCGCCGCGCGAAGACGACCGCATGACGTTTCTCGAAACGGTGGCGGCCGCCAAGCAGCACCTGCTCGTCACCTGGACCGGCTATCGCGCCACCGACAAGCGCGAACTCGACGCGGCTGGCCCCGTTGCCGAGCTCATCGAGAGCGTGCGCCGCGGCCTCCAGGTCGAGGTCTTGAAGCCCCCGGTGCTGGTCGCGCATTCGCTGCAACCGTTCACCCCGAAGAACTTCCGGGCGCCGCCGCAGTCGTTCGACCGGCGCTACCTGCGCGGTGCCAATCGCATCCTCGCGCCGCGCCACAAGTTGGTGCCCCATTGGGACGCGGCCCTCGCCACGGTGCCGCCGCTGAGCCTGTCGCTCGACAAGTTCGTCGCCTCGTTCGAGGACCCGTCGCGCTGGTTTTCTCGCGAGCGGCTGCGCGTCTCACTCGCCGAGCGCGGGCTGTCGCTCGATGACCGCGAGCCGATCTCCCTAAACCAGCTCGAGCTGTGGAGCCTGCGCAACCAGGTGCTCGGTTGGGAGCTCGACGCCGTCGACTCGGAGCATCGCATGCGTGCCCTCGAGGCGACCGGGGTCCTGCCGTTTGGTGCCGCAGGTCGCCTGGTGCTGCGCCAGATCGAGGACGAGGTGCGCGCCATCGCGGAGCGCGTGCGCCTCCTGCGTGAGCCCGCCTGGCGCCACTATCACCACGACCGCGCTCCGCCGCCCCATCCCGATCCGATCCCGGTGAACCTGCGTCTTGGCGGCCTCGACATCAGCGGCCAGCTCGACTTCGTCTACGGCGATTGCCGCATCGCGCACCAGGCCGGCAAGGTGCGCACCAAGGGCGTCGTCGGGTTGTGGCTGCGTCACCTGGTCCTGGCCGCGACGCTGAAGCGTCCGACCTGGAGCTTCCTCGTCGGCCAGGACCGCCAGGCAACACTCCTGCCGGTGGCGCCGGCCCGCGCGCGCGAATTGCTGTTCGACCTCTGTCAGATCCACCTCGGCGCCTATCGCCGGCCGCTGCCGTTCTTTCCCGCGACCTCGTGGGCGTGGCTAGACGACCGGCCGTCGACATCGGCGCCAGGTGGCTACGAGGTGCCCAAGAAGGCGCGTGACGAATGGCGTCGCCGTGGCTACGAGGCCGGCGACATCGGCGATGGCACCGAGGCCCACGCGCAGCTCCTGTTCGCGCAGTCAGAGGGCGATTTTCCGTTCGATGACAGCCACTTCCAGCGGCTCTCCGAAGTCGTCCTGGGTCCCTTGCGGATGACCCCCGATGGGTGTCTGACCGCGTTCGCGAATGAACGTGTGCTCTACTGGGAGGATCTGTGATGGCCGATCCCACCCTCACTGCGGCCAAAGTGAACCCTCCCGCCTTCGACCCGCTCGGCCCGCTCGAGCCCGGCGTCACGCTGCTCGAAGCCTCGGCCGGCACCGGCAAGACCTACTCGATCACCAGCCTCTACATCCGCCTCGTCATCGAAGAGAACATCCCGGTCGATCAGATCCTCGCCGTCACGTTCACCCAGGCGGCCACCGCCGAGCTCACGAGCCGCATCCGCAAGCGCCTCGGTGAAGCCCATCGCGTGCTGCACGACAACGCGCGCAAGGACGTGATCGCGAGCGACGACATCGTCTTGCGCCACCTCGCCGCCAAGGCGAACAGTGCCGACGCGACCGTATGGGCCCAGCGCGCACGCGCCGCCGTCGAGAGCTTCGACCGCGCCAATATCACGACGATCCACGGCTTTTGCCAGCGCATGCTGAGCCAGCACGCCCTCGAGGCGCAGGTCCCGTTCGGGGTCGAACTCATCGAGGACCAGGCCCAGCTCGTCCAGGAGATTGCCGACGACTTCTGGGTGCGCGAGGTCGCGCGCTCCCAACCGTGGGAGCTGCAGACGCTCGCCACGATCGGCGTCGATCTCGAGTCGATGCGGCGCCTCGCGAGGATGGCCATCCACAACTGGGATGCGCGGCCCGTGCCCGAGCCTCCGACGACCGTTGCCCGCCCCGACGCGGCAGCCCTTGTGGAAGCCCTCGCGCTCGCCTCCGAGGCGGCCCGCCACGCCCACACCAAGGCCGACATCGAGGCCCTCCAGGAGACCATTCGCGACGTCAATGGCTTCACCCCCGGCGGCGCCTGGAAGCAACTGCCGCGTGCCCTCGACAACCTCGCCCAGAATCGCGTCATCGGGCGCGACCTCGAGACGCTCGCCGTGCTCCATCGCGACAACCTGCGCGCCAACCTGCCGACCCAGCAGTTGCCGCTGATCGTCGACGCGGTCACCCGCCTCCTGGCAGCCCACGCGCGTTGGCGCCCACAAGCGCTGCCCTGGGGCCTCGCCCTTCGCCACGCGCTTGTCCGCGAAGTCCGCGCGCAACATCAGAAGCGCACCCGCGAGCGCGGCGTCTGGAGCTATGACGACCTCCTCCGCTCGCTCAAGGACGCGCTCACCTCGACCACCCGTCCGCACATCGCCAAGGCCCTCCAGGCCGCCATCGGCCGCCGCTTCAGGGCCGTATTGATAGACGAGTTCCAGGACACCGACCCGGTCCAGTGGGCGATCTTCCAGACCGTCTTCGCCAACCGCCACCATCACCTCTACCTCATCGGCGACCCCAAGCAGGCGATCTACGGCTTTCGCCGCGCCGACGTGATGACCTACCTCGAGGCCGGCGCCAAAGCCGACTTCGTCTACACGCTCGAGACCAACTACCGCAGCGACGGCCCGCTCATCGCCGCCCTGAACCACCTCTTCCTGCGCAAGAACCCCGAGCGCGTCTTCGCCGTCGACGGCATCCCCTACCGCCCCGTCAAGGCGAAGTACGACTCACGCGTCGCGGGCATGACCGACGCACCCGTGCGCCTCCTCTGGGTCGCCCGCACCAAGCAGAACACCGCCCGCTCACGCGACTTCGCGACCTCGAAAATCACCGGCAAATGGGGCGAGGATCACCTGCCCGGCTATGTCGCCTCCGACATCGTGCACACGTTGAAGAGCGGCATCACCATCGCCGGCGAAGGCGGCGTCATGCGCCCGCTGGCACCCTCCGATCTCGCCGTGCTGGTGCACAAAAACGATCACGCGGTGCGGGTTCAGGACGCGCTCCGGCAGGCCGGCGTGCCGGCGGTCGTGCACGGTCCACGCTCGGTGTTCGAGACCGACGAGGCCGCCGATCTGCTACGCGTCCTGACCGCCGTGCTCGACCCGTCGCGCATGCAGAACGTGCGCGCGGCGCTGCTCACGCGCCTCCTCGGGGTCACCGCGCGGGAGCTGGCGCGCATGGAGCAGGAGGCGTCGCGCGAGCTCGAGGCCGCCATCGATCGGCTCCGCGAATGGCGCGAGGCCTGGACCAAACGCAGCTTCATCGAGGCCTTCCGAAAGCTCACGAGCGCCCGCGTCGACGAGCTCCTCGCGCTGGAAGACGGCGAGCGGCGCCTCGCCAACCACCTCCAGTTGGGCGAGCTGCTGCACCTCGCCGTCGCCCAGCGCGACCTCAAGCCACCCGGCCTGGTCGCCTGGCTCGAACGGCAGATCCAACGCGCCGACAAGACCGACGACCGGCAACAAGTCCGGCTCGAGACCGACGAGCCGGCCGTACAGGTCGTCACCATCCACAAGGCCAAGGGTCTCGAGTACGCCTTTGTGTGGGCCCCCTTCCTCTGGCAGAAGGCCGACCAGACATTCCCCGGCAAGCGCATCCCCGACTTCGTGTTCCGCGACGCCGAGCGCGACCCGGAGCGCAAGCCCTGCCTCGAAATCGGCCTCTCCGATCAAGACCCATTACGCCAGCGCGCCCATCGGCTGCAGATCTTCGGCGAGCAGAGCGAGCGCCTGCGCAGCTTCTATGTCGCCCTCACGCGCGCAAAGCACCAGGTGACGCTTTACGGGGGCGCCTTCTGGGACCTGCCCGATTCACCGCTTGGCTACATCCTCCTGTCCAACGCGAACGCCCACGACGCCGACTCGCTGCGGCGCGAATCCAGCGCCCTCACTGGCGTGTTCCGACTCAATGACACGGACCTCATCGCCAATATCGGCAATAGCGACAACCTGCCCCGCGACCTCTTTACGGTCGCCATCGCGGCCCGCCCCGACGGTGCCCGCTACGAGCCCGGCGACGACCCCGAGCCACTCACGATCCGCGTCTGGGACGACCGACAACTCGACGTCGGCTGGCGCCGCACGAGCTTCTCCGGCCTCATCCAGGAGTCCGGCCCCTACGTCGAAGCGCTCCAGGAAGAACGCCTGCAAGCCGCCTCCGACGAGGACAAGATCGAGATCGAGGACCTGTTTCTACCCGCCACCAACGCGGGTGACGTAGTGCTCGCCGACGTGCCGAGTGGCCGCGCCATCGGCAACTGCATCCACAAGATCCTGGAGCTCGCCGACTTCACCGATCCCACTACCGTTGCCGCCCACGTCACGAGCGAGCTCGTGCATTTCGCCGTCGACCCGGTGCACGCGCCGGCGCTGACGTCGGCCCTACAGGCGCTGTTGGCGACCCCGCTCGACGCGTCGGGGCTCAGGCTCGACCAGCTCCCGAAGGCGCGCCGCCTGCCCGAGATGAACTTCGTATTCCCGGTCGCAGGCGGCTACCGGGTAACCCCATCGCCCCCCGAGGCCACAACCGATTTCGCGCATCGCAATCTGTTGAAGACCTTTCGCGCCTTCGGCCCGCCCGCGCTCGAGTCGTGGCTCACCCGCTTCGAGGCGGTGCCGTTCGCGTCCGTGCGCGGCTTCTTGTCGGGCAGTCTCGACCTCGCGTTCCAGTCGCCGCATGACGGCCGCTGGTACATCGTCGACTGGAAGTCCAACCACCTCGGTCGCAGCGCCCGCGACTACAGCCCGAAGAAGCTGCGCGAGGCGATGGACCACCATCATTATCATCTGCAATATCACCTCTATTCGGTGGCACTCTGCCGCTACCTGCGCTCGCGCCTGCCGGGCTTCGATCTCACCCGCGACTTCGGCGGCGCCTTCTATCTGTTCCTGCGCGGCATGCACCCTGCGCATCCGCCAGGCACCGGCATCTACTATGATCGTCCGACCCCGTCGCTCATGCACGAACTCGAGCGTCAGCTCGACGGCATCGGCGACGCCCGCCGCGGGCAATTGGCGCTGATATGACAACGATATGACAATGACCAGGCCGGCTACCACCGCCCCGCCGAGCGCGCACTGGGAGTCGCTATTGGCGCCATTCCTCGCCGCCAAGGTGCTCTCACCGCTCGACTATCGCTTCGCGCTGGCGCTCGCACGCATGGCCCCCGAACCTCCAACTGCGGGCGTCGTGCTCGGTGCCGCGGCCGCCAGTGCGGCGCTCACGCGTGGCGACATCTGCCTCGAGCTGAGTCGCGCCGACGTGTTGCTCGCCCCCGCCGACGAAGACGCCCCGCTCGCGGAGCGTCCGACCTGGCCCGAGCCCGCGGCCTGGCGCGAGGCGCTGATGCGCTCGCCGCTCGTCTCCGATGGCACCGCCCGGGCGCCGCTCGTGCTCGACGGCGAGCGCCTCTACCTGCATCGCTACTACGACTATCAGCGCCGCCTCGCGCGCGCCCTGACCGAGCGGCGCGAGACGATCTTCGCGGTCGATGACCAGCGCCTGTGCGAGACGCTCGACCGCCTCTTCGCCAGTGCCGACCCCGATCCGGCCCAGCGTCAGGCCGCCGAGACGGCCGTTCGCCGCGGCCTGACGATCATTTCGGGTGGCCCCGGCACCGGCAAGACCTCGACCGTCGTGCGCATCCTCGGCGCGCTCGTCGAAGCCCAGCCGACGCTGCGCGCGGTGCTGGTCGCCCCGACCGGCAAGGCCGCAACGCGCCTGTCCGAATCGATCCGCAGCCAGCGCAACGCGCTCGCCCTGGCCCCTGAGATTGCGGCCCGCATCCCCGAAGCCGCCGCAACAATCCACCGTTCACTCGGCTTTCGTCCGCAGAGCCCGACCCGCTTCAGCCACGATCGCGAGCACCCGCTGGCGGCCGACGTGGTCGTACTCGACGAGGCGTCGATGGTCGATCTCGCGATGATGACGAAGCTCGTCGAGGCGGTGCCGAAGACCGCGCGCCTGATCTTCCTCGGCGACAAAGACCAGCTCGCCTCGGTTGCGGCCGGCCACGTGCTCGGCGACATCGCCGAGGCGGCCCAGCCCGGCGGCCCGCTCGCCGCATCGTTCGCGCTCCTCACCCTGAGCCATCGCTTCTCCGAGACGGGCGGCATCGGCGCCCTCGCGCGCGCCATCAAGCTCGGCGACGAAGACGCGGTGATTGCGACGTTGCGTGCCAACCACGCGGAGGTGAGCTGGGAGCCCAATGACCAGCCCGACGCCGACAATAGACTGCGCGACCTCGCGGTGGCCGGTTGGGGTCCGCTGTCGCGCCGCCTCGCGACCCCTGAATCGGCGCTCGCGGCGCTGCCCGGCTTCCAGCTCCTGTGCGCGCATCGCCGCGGCCGCTGGGGTGCCGAGCACCTGACCCAGGAGGTCCGCCTCTGGCTGGCGTTGGCCGAGCACATCCCGCCCGGCGACGAGTGGTACCCCGGGCGCCCGATCATCGTGCTCGTCAACGACCACGCCCAGGACCTCTGGAATGGCGACACCGGCGTCGTCTTGCGAGACGCCGATGATCTTTTGCGCGTGCACTTCCCGCGCGCCGGCGACGCACCGGACCAGCGAACGCGCGCCTTGTCACTCGCCCAGTTGCCGACCCACGCGTCGTTCTATGCGACGACCATCCACAAGGCGCAGGGCTCGGGCTTCGACCATGTCGTCGCGGTGCTCCCGCCCGAGCCCTCGCCGGTCATCACGCGCGAGCTCCTCTATACGGCGGTCACGCGCGCCCGCAAGAAGGTGACCCTGGTTGCGAGCGAGGCGGTCATCCGCCACGCGGTTCGCACCCGCGTACAGCGCGCCTCGGGCCTCGCCGCGGCCCTTCGGCAGGGTGGCGACGCCTGGACTGCGGCACTGCTCGAGCCGCGAATCCGTTGAAATCAGCGCGGCGCTTGCTGGGGCCGCCGCTGGTCGGCCCACAGCACCGCGCGCCGCATCAGCTCGCCGAGGCTCGTGATACCGAGCTTGCGCTGGATGTGGGCACGATGCGAGGCGATCGTCTTGATGCTCAAGTCGAGCACGCTCGCCACCTGCTGGGTCGAGCGGCCGCTGCCGAGCAGCTCGAACACCTGCAGCTCGCGATCGGTCAACAGATCGAGCAGCGTCGTCCCGCTCTTTCGTGGCCGGCCGCGCACGCCCTGGGCAAGATGCGCGGCCAGAGCGCGTGGGGTGTGGATCTGATTGGCGAGAACTGAGTTCATTGCACCCAGGAGCTCGCTCACAGGCTCGAGCTTGCCGACATAGCCGAGCGCACCCGCACGCAGCGCACGCTCACCATAGACAACGGGATCACGCAGCGAGAAGACGAGCACCCGGGTCGAAGGGTGGTGGGCACGGATCCAACCGACGAGCTCGAGCCCATCTTCGAGATCCAGCACGATGTCGATGATCGCCAGGTCAGGGTGGTAGCGCGCGACCTTTTCCTGCGCCTCCTTCCGATTGCCCGCCTCGGCAACGACCAGCAGTCCACCCTCGGCAGCGCGATGCGCAAGTCCTTCGCGTACGATCGGCTGAGGATCGACGAGAAGCACGGTTGCCGTCGGCGCAGGACGCGCTTCAGCGTGGCCACTATGGGTCTCGTTCAGATTGGGCATGCGTTGATTGAGTGATACCGCGGGCGGGTCCGTTTTCAAAAATCTTTCGCACCGATGCCACCCGGAAAGATTCAGTCAGAAAAACGAAGGCTTTGGCGAAGCGCAAGAGCTGTCGAAGTCCGAAGCGTAGTCCTTCGTCTGATGTCTGGGTCGTCGCTTCGTCCCATGCTTGGTTCGTCCGACCGAGGACCCATCTTTGCGTGTTCAGCTGACTTCCCGCAGTCGCGTTTCGGCCCACTCGCGACGGCCTATTCGTACTCTCTCGCGGGAAAATGCCATGCAGACGAGCTCCGTTCGTGCGCTTCGTGGTCCCAATCCTCCTCATTGTCCTGACTTCACGACGCGTCAATCCGTGTCCAGCGACAGGGCTTCTTCGACATCGCCGTCAACTTCGAGGACATCTTCTGTTCGACCAAGATTGACTGCCAATATGCCGACGGCAAGCCGATCAACCTGCTGTCCAATGTCCAATGTCCAATGTCCAATGTCCAATGTCCAAATGTCCAATCCCCGCGCTGTGCCGGTTGCGCGACAGCACGAAGGTGCTCGCGTTCGCCTGCACGAGCGGCGACCTCGGCAAGACGACCCTGCACGTGGCGACGTGCGCGTGACCTGTGGCGGGGGTATTGCCCGCCAGGTATGCCGCCTCGACCCCGCTGGACGCACCCGACAGCGGCCGCTGGTCGGCCTGACGACCGGAACTCGGTCGGCACCGACCACGATCCTGCCATCGTGTACTGGAAGACCTTGACCGCTTCGAACTACACGGATTCAGGCGTGGGCGGTGTCAACACCATCCGCGCCGACACGGGCTGGACAGGCTCGGCGCGCAGCTTGCGACCGGCGCAGCTTGCGCATAGAAGCAAGCCGTGACCGCCGACCTGCCAGCGTCCATGAAAGCCGACGACGACACCGTCGGCCTGCAGGCGGCGCTCATCGGCGGGCTGCACGTCGTCCTGAAAGTGAGCGCCTACGCGATGCTCGCGACCGGCGTGGCATCGATCGTCGTGGGCATGAGGTTCGCGCGTGGTCGCGAGTGGGCGCTGACCCCGTCGCTCGGGTTGGCGGGGACGTTGCTCATCGGCAGCGGCACCTACTTCGTTTGGTCATTTACGCACGGGCTCGTGTCGCTCCTCGCGTTGCTCGCGGTCGGTGGTGCGGCGACCGCCTCGGTGCTGGTCGGTCTGGCGGTAGAACCCTACTGGCGCATGCGCGCTCTGCGCCAGAAGCTCAGGCTCCGCGGTATCGAGATGGACTTCGATCACTGAGGGCGGTCACCCGCGGTCGCGCTCAGCGTGCGAGCCCGCAGAGTCCCGCGAGGTAGCCCAGGCGGTAGAGCTTCATGCATGCGACGGTGAAAGCCGCGGGGTCCTGACTGTTCGTCGCCAGCGCTTGCCACGCCCGCGGCTCCTTCAGGACCAACGCGGCACTCGCCCGCGCGAGCAACTCAGCGCGCCGCCGCGGCGAGCCGTCGGCCTGGAGGCGTTGGCGCGCGAGCGACGCGCCCTCCCAGTAGATCCGTCGGCGCATCCACCCCTGCGTCAGGCGTTCGACCGGGATGCAGTGCTGCACCCGGATCATCGGATCGTAGTAGGCGTCGTAGCCGGCCGCGGTGATAGCGGTGCTCAGCGCGCTGTCCTCCATCGACAGCAGGTTCGCGCCGACCCGTCCGAGCTGCACGTCGAAGCCGCCGACCTCGGCCAATAGAGCACGCGGTATCGACATGTTGCACCCGACGGCACTACGCCCAGCCGGGAAGGGGCCGGCAACGGGTCCCCAGTCGACAATGGTCAGATAGACCGCAAGCTGGTCCGTCAGCCAGGGTGGGCGTGGTGCTTCCCAGAGCGCGTCGATCCGTCCGCCGACCACACCCGGTCGCGGGCTCACGGTCGTGAAGACGCGGATTACGTTGGCCACGAAGTCGGGTGCCGGGATCGCGTCGTCATCGACGAAGCTGACGATCTCACCCCGCGCCACCTGCCAGCCAATGTTACGCGCGCGGGCGAGTCCGCGCCGCGGCTCACTGACGAGCCGCAAGTTCGCGAGCCCACTGAAGTCCGTGCGCGCGACGTCGGCCGTGCCATCGGTCGAACCGTTGTCGACGATGAGGATCTCGAAGTCGCAGGGCGAGGCGGTCTGTTGCGCCAGGGCCTCGACGCAGCGGCGCAGCCGGGCAACCCGATCGAGCGTACAGATGACCACAGAGACCTGCATCGCCAGCGTCATCGCACGACGCCCCGGCCCTGCCAACGTGCTCGGAGGCGGTGTTCGCGTTCACGGTGGCCCGAGTCGAGGCGGCAAGGTAGGTTCTTCGCGGTGAGCTACCGCGACCTGACCTCGCCCTACCCTTGCTGCCGACCGTTGGAGCCACGGGGCGAGCGACTCAAAGCGTCCGCTCTGGCCGACATCGTGGCACGGGTCTTTGTGGCGTGTGGCGGTCGGTACGGTAGCCCGAGGCTCACGGTCCTGTTGGGGCGGCTCGGCTACAAGGTGGGCCGCGGAGCGAGGGTCACCAGGCGTCGCACCCCGCAGCGTCAGCAACTCAGATCAGATGGGAGCTTCACACCGGCTGCGTTGGTGTAGAGGAAAAGAACGCGCTCGCGCGTGAGAATGACTTGAGTTTGGTCTACAGATATGGCACTCTGCCGCAATGTCTGACATCGATCCGCGCACTCTTGCCAACGGCGATCTCGAAGCAGAGGTTGCTACTTTGTCCGCCCAGCTCGACGTCGCCGAGCACCGTCTGCTGGCGCTCATTAGCGAGCTCGACCGCGGCCAGCGCCATCGCGACCATGGGCTGCCGTCCATGGCGACGTGGCTGTCGTGGCGCGTTGGGCTCGGTCCGGTGGCGGCCCGCGAAAAAGTACGGGTCGCCAAGGCGCTCGCTGAATTGCCCCATATCAGCTTGGCATTCTCCCGCGCCGAGGTCAGGCGAAGGAGGCGAGTGCGGCCCAGCTCGAGACGTTGTGTCGTGGCATCGGGCAGGTCACCGGCCAGAGCCCGGATGCGCAGAGCCGTTGGGTCACGCTGCGGCCGTGCAAAGACGGCATGGTGCGCCTCGAAGCGCGCCTGCACCCGGACGAGGCGGCGCTCGTGATGAAGGCCATCGACGCTGCGGTTGCAGAGGCCCAGCATGTTTGCGCGCAAGCGCGGACCTCGCGATCTGGCCGGGCCGGTCGGCCCCGAATCGATGCGGCGACTCGCCTGCGATGCGAGCGCCACCATCGTGACCGTGGATGACGCTGGGACCCGAGTAATAATCGCGCCCGCACTGCGTCGGGCACTGGTGGCTCGCGACGGTGGGTGCCGCTTCCCCGGGTGCAATAACCAACGCTGGGTCGATGCACACCACATCGAACACTGGGCCGACGGGGGCGAGACCTGCAGGGATAACCTGGTCCTCCTTTGCACGGCCCACCACCGGCTCGTACACGAAGGCGGTTTCCAAATGTCCGGTACTGCCACGAACCCACGCTTCAAACGACCGGATGGCACCCAATCGATAGGCCGCTTTGGCAGGTGCCGCACCTCGGGCTTGCACGGGCGCGTCCGGCGCGGGCGCCGTGCATGGCACGACCCAACTACCACTGGGCCATCGGGTCATCGCACCAGCCATAGCGGCGGCGGTGGTGTGAAGGTTGGCTTGGGCGGGGGGCTGCCATCAATCCAATGAGCGCATCGCGACCCGCAGGCACTCGTCCGATAGCGACCGGGCGAACAGGCGCAAACGCTCGATGTCTGACTCGGGTAGGCGTGCCAGCCGATTCAGGCGATCGATGGGGAAGGTGTCGAGGAGGCGCGCAAGGATGAGAGGGGAGAACCCCGCATCCTTCTTGGGTGCATCGGCGAGGCCCCGCTCGAGAGGTAGTCCGGTTCCAAGTAGCGCTTCGAGGTCGACGAGGTCGCGCAGCTCCTCGCGCGAGATGAGGGCCGTGAGCTTGTTCGTCAGCACCTCGTGCGCTGTATCGATGAGTACGGTCGCGCTCGGGAGGTCTCTGGAAAGTGGAGGCTCCAAAGACGCGACAGGTTCGGCGACGAGGTCCAGTAAGGTGCGCTCATCGGCAGTCTCGACTGAATAGCGGGCGAATGCAGGTGAGCGTGTCAAGCTCTTCACCACGAGCCCCGCTGCTTCGAGATGTTGGACTACAGCGGCCGTCACGCCCTCGGCCAGAACACGTTCGCCGCGGAAGAACAGATCCAGATCCCGCGTCGTGCGATGCGCGAGGTGAAAGCCCGCGAGGCAGCCACCACCCGTCAGGACCCAGCGGGGAGAAATGTCGGCCAGCGCAGTGAGCACTGCCGTTTGCAGTGAAGTGAGCCTACCCGTGGACAAAGCCGAGCCTTCGCCAAGCATTGATTAGCCATAGCCAGAACTCGCGGGACTGGCCGAGGTAGCGCGCGAGCGAGGGCCATAGGTCGATGATTTGTTGGGGCGTGACGAGGGTGAGCACATCGTCGGGTTTGGCTTGACGCATCAGCTTCCCAAAGGCGTAGCCGCGCAGCGAAAGGTCCGGGTCGTCCAGCAGCGCCACGAAGTCGGCTAGCGTCATGTCGTTGTCCCATAGGAAGTAGGGCCTCCCTTGGGAATCGACGAGCTGCGCTGCAGGGGTTGGGTTCAGCATCAGTGTCAGCGTAGCGGGCCACAGGCTGGAGGGCAACAACCCGCGGGATAGACCTCGGGGCGACACATGGCGTGGAGCGCGCAGAATCGGAGACGTGGTCGAGACAGAGGATTGTGGCCGCCGCGAGCTGGGAGCAGTCGGCGAGGGTGGGGTCGCTCGTGAACAGGAAGACCTGGTGTCACCGAACCGGGCGAGCCCGCCGCCGTGAAGTGCCAGGCCGAAGACGAGTCCGGCAATCCGGCCGGCGCCAACCTGCGGCTCGAGGTCACGCCCGCCGACAGCGTTACACTGACAGACATCACCGCCATCACCGGAATGCGCACGCGACCACTGCCCGCGACTACGAGGTCCTCTGCTTCGCGGCCAACGTCGACGAAGCGGCGCGCGCGAAGGCGACCCTGACGGTCGTGCCGGGCCCGCGCGTGGCGATGCGCCTGCACTACGCGCCCGAGCAGCTCGCCTATCGCATGCTGCAGCAGGTGACCGTCACCGGTCAGGGGCTCGACGCGTACGGCAACCCCAGCGACGAGGGGATCTCGGTCGACAGCATCGACGCGACCCCGGGCGGCCACGACCGCGTCATCGGCACGAACCTCGATCAGATCCGCTTCGACCTCGAAGGCATCTACCAGGTCAGCGCGCGCGCTGTCGCCGACCCGACGCTTAGCGCGACGAGCCCGCTGGTGGTCGACCAGACGCGCCCGCTCCTGACCCTCAGGAGCCCCGAGCGCGGATTCGTGGCCGACAGCCTGACCGCCGTGACGTTGGCCGGCAGCGTCTCCGACAACCTCGGCACCGTCGCCGAGCTGCGCGTGGGCGACCTCGCGATCCCGATCCCTTCGACGATGGTGACCGCAACGAGCCGACGCGCGATGACCTCGCGTCGATCTCCAAATTCGTCATCGAGTCGCTCGACATCACGAGCCTCCTGCCGAACCCGCTGACGACCTTCAGCTGCATCAGCGGCAGTGGCACGCTGCTGTTCGATTCGGTCACCATGGACGACGTCATCGTCACGATGCAACTCACGCCGGGGCGCATCCACAGGCGCATCGAATTCATCGTGCGTGGCGCAGCGGCAGGCCGTGTCGCGGGGCTTCCGACGCTCCCCGACGGTCAGGATGAGCGCCCCACGTGGCACGGCCTGCGAACGCATCCTCGCGCACGCCAGCGGGAAGTACTCGGCGTCGTAGATCGCCTTGGCCTCCACCCGCGGGGGCGCTCCTCGGACTCGGTCGATCGCCATCGAATAGGCGCGCTCGTCCACGACTCCGGTCATGGGAATCCAGACTCGGTGGACGTCGACAGCGATCGCACGCGGTCGTCAAGCTCCTTGCGCCCTATGATCCCGATCAGCTCCCGCGCTTGGTCGGCTTGTTGTCCGTCATCCGTGACGAGCAACGCACTGTGCGCAACTGCCGTCGCGAGCACCACATAGTCACCACTCCGGCACCGCTCGCCGCAGGGCTGCGTCACACCTGGTCGCCAGGCCCAAGAGCGTTCCCCGCGCAACGCCGTCGCACGCAGCCACGCCCCGAGCGCTACGTCCTGATCGAACGGGACCACGTCCAGCCCGAGGTCCGGTGATGTGACGGCAGCGCGAACGACAGCGCGCCTCGCCACGCCCACGCCCGCGCTCCCCGGCCACCTCGCGGCCGTCGAAGCTGGCTCGCCCAGGCTGGCGTCGCACACGAGGCCGGTGCCTTCGCCGCACGGCGCCGCGTCGGCGGCGCAGCCATCGCCGACGCTGTCTCACCCAGTTCGGCAACGGCGCGTCCTGGGGGACCGCCTTCCACTTCTACTTCTGACCTGCTTCTGACCTCCTTCGTTTTAGACTCTCAGTCATCCATGCCGATGAGGTCGGGGTTGCCCGGACCGGCGACGAAGCCGCCGCACGCCTTGCGCGACTTGATCGTGATCTCGCCGCGCAGCGGGATCCAGTCGTTGCGCGTCGTGCCGTCGGCGGCGAGACCTTCGAGGCGGGCGATCGGCTGGTAGGTGGTGCCGTACGCGACCGTGGTCGGCACCTGGAACATGCGCCCCTGCTTCGAGCTGACGTTGCCGTTGACGCTGTAGTAGCGGATCGTCGGCGAGGCGAGGTCGGCGCGCGTCCACGCGTCGTCGAGCGAGAACCACAGGCGATGGGTGATGTCGAGGTCCTCGGTGCCGTAGTTGGTGACCGCCGACTGGGTGTAGATCCACTCGCCGGGGCACACGAGCGTGCTCGGGTTGGTCGCGCAGTAGCTGGCGTTCCAGGCGTCCCAGCCGCTGCCCTTGCTCGGCGCGCACAGGCCGTCCTGGTCGGCGGCGGTGTCGGGCACCGCGGTCGCGGTGAACCAGGTGTTGAGCACGCCGAGGCCTACGCTGGCGTAGTTCTGCGGGTAGAAGTCGCGCAAGAACTCGGCGTCGTCGGGCAGGGGGCGCACCAGTTTGCCATCGCTGCGGTTGGCGAACGGGCGGGTGCCGTAGTTCATCATCGAATAGCTGTCGTTCGAGTGCTTGAGGCCGAACGCGTGCAGCAGCTCATGCAGGTAGGAGATCCGGAAGTACGCGGAGGTGTTCAGGTTGTGGTCCGAGAGCCAGTAGTCCTCACCCTCGTCGGCCGGCTCGCCGAAGTGCCAGTCGACCAGGTCGGGGTCGCTATCGCTCGGGTTCATGAACTGGATGTTGGCCGAGGTGATCTCGCAGTTGCCCGCGTCCTTGAACGCGATGGCGGCGCCGTCGGACTCGGCCGGATCGCTGCTGAAGCCGACGTGGATCGTAGGCACCGGGTCGCCGTACTCGGTGCGAAACGTGAAAGGCAGCGGGCTCAAGGTGAAGCTGGTGATCGCCGCGCTGCTCGCGCCGGTCGTCTCGAGCTGCGCGTGGATGTCCTCGATCGCTTGCAGCATCGCGTCCTCCATGTCGGCAGTGAAGCCGGACATCTCGAGGATATGCAGGACCACGCGTGGGTTGGACGGCCAGCTGACGGCGTTGCAGTTGCCGGCCGTCATGGTCGTGTAGGCGTTGGCGGGTGCGCTGAGGCTGGACGCGAGGAGGCAGCTGCCGAGCAGGTAAGGGACGATATTCACGTCGGGAATCCTTGTGAGGTGGTGGCGGCACCGAGGTGCCTGACCATGACCAAGCACGCGCCATGCCACGGCTCGGACCCGCATGAATGCTGGACGCGGACGCGCTGCCCGCAACGCGCCGTCTCCCGCGGGCGACGGGTCGTCGTCTCCGCCGCTTTCAGCGCGGCGCGGCTGTCCCCACTCCCGGATGCGCGGCGGTTATCGCCGCTTGTCGAGC
>Ga0105046_10005091_pt1 | contig 20849 bp, 18 predicted proteins | sample MAT03_FD_78385 | JGI IMG/M metagenome (GOLD analysis project Ga0105046, IMG submission 78385) | Freshwater microbial communities from Lake Fryxell liftoff mats and glacier meltwater in Antarctica - MAT-03 (megahit assembly) | ecosystem: Environmental > Aquatic > Freshwater > Ice > Liftoff...
CGCCTTTAGCCTGGATTGCGGCCCAGGCGGCTTTGACAGTTAAGAGCATATTGGTACCGGTATCACCGTCGGGCACCGGAAAGACATTGAGTCGGTTGACCATTTCATAGTGCTGAGCCAGCCAATCGTGCGCAGCTTGCAGCAGCGACCGCATATCGGCGCCATCAAAGGTCGTCATCGGTTGATCTAATGGATATTTTTGTAAAAAACCATGTTCACCTTCATCTGGTTTCTCCCCACTCACCAAGCTCGGGGTTAGCCCAGTAGGCGTAACATCCCGAGAAGGAGCTAGATTACCATCAGATGACACATGTTCGAGAGAGAGTGACATAGATACTCGCTTTAACAATTGCGTAGGCGCCAATCTTGTTTGTAAGAGTCGGGCGTGTTCTCCATATTCTACCTGTCGCAGACAAAGCTTTCTTCTAGGATAAAAGTATACCATGAAGCACCCCGCGAGGATAGAAAGACAAACCCTAGCCGCCAGTTTTGACAGGCCAAAGTCTGTATGATAGGATAAAAAGGTTATCCGATTATTGCAAAATTTAACGGCAGCAAAATGCGTTTGCCGGCAACAATTAGATTTTGAATTTAGATTGTACGCTAGAATTTGAACTAAAAACGTGAACTGAAAATTGGGAGGACAAAATAATGGCTCGATGTCAACAGTGTGGTCGGGGCCCACAATATGGCAATTCACGCCCTTGGTCGAACAAGGCCACTCGGCGGCGTTGGGATATTAATATCCAGAAAGTTAATGTTCTTGATGGCACGCGGTCCGTTTCCAAGCGGATGTGTACTGCATGCATTAAAACATTGACCAAGGCGGCATAAGGCTAGCTTTGTCTGAGACTGTACGCCGGCCCGTGATACCCGATCTGCTTGCCGCTGGCGAAAAAATGTTCGTTTTATAGCGCTGACTCTTCACAGAGTCGGCGCTATTTCTTCTTGCCCAACAGGAATAGTTTTGGTGCGGCCCAACTTGCTGCGCCCAGCCGCAGATTGGGCCGTGATAGCACGTTTGAGTTGACCACAACCGGCGTTGATCTCGATGCCACGCCGCAAGCGCACAGTCGCAGATACGCCCGCGTCGCGCAAAATCTGGACAAAGCGCTTGGTGTCAGCATCACTCGTCGGCTGGTACGCACTATCAGGAATCGGGTTCAGGGGAATTAAATTGATATGGCAAAGCAATGGTTGCAGCTTTTCGGCTAACTTGGCCGCAAGTTCTGGGCTGTCGTTAATGCCACGCATCAAAGCATATTCAAATGTGACGCGGCGGTGCGTCTTATCGGTATAACGTTGCACGGCAGCCAGTAATTCATCCACCGGGTAATGCTTGTTGATCGGCACGAGCTGGCTGCGCAGTTCGTCATTGGGCGCATGGAGGCTAACGGCCAGACCAATTTGCAGCTTTTCTTCGGCCATGCGATCGATCATCGGCACCAGTCCCACAGTGCTCAACGTAATATTACGTGCCCCCAGGCCAAAGCCATCCGCATCCGTCAAGCGGCGCAAAGCGGTCCAAACGTGCTTATAATTGTGCATTGGTTCGCCCATCCCCATCAGCACAATGTTGGTCACAGTCGTGGGGCGTTCCAACTCCATCTGGGGATCGACGCCATCGTGCGCCAGGTAACGAGCAAAGTAGAGTACCTGGGCAATGATCTCGCCTGCGGTCAAATTGCGGGCCAATCCACCCTGGGCTGTGGCACAGAAGGTACAACCCATTGCGCAGCCGGCTTGGCTGCTAATACAAAGGGTGCGCCGATTTTCGTAGAGCATTAAGACGGACTCGATCGCCTGCCCATCCGCCAATTGAAAAAGCACCTTTTGTGTATCGCGTGCCAATGATACCGTCTGCGTCATGACGGTTAGTGGATTGACGGTTGCTTGCCCAGCCAACAGTTCACGCAACTGGTGGGGCAAATTGATCATTTGGCTAAAGTCGTTGACATAGCGCTTGTACATCCAATCCCAAATTTGGCGAGCGCGATAGACAGGTTCACCCAAATTGCCAATATACTTGGCCAGCTCTTCTTGCGAAAAATCGAGCAAGGAGGTGAGTGGGCGTTCCGTTGTCGAGGGGTACAGATTTAGATTTGCCATCCTTTTATTCTATCGCGACTCTTCCTGTAAGGTCAAAAAGACCTGCATACGTTTGCTAATCGATTAGAAACTTATACAGCGTCAATCTGCTGAAATAATTCCAGTAAGGCGGGCAAGCCTTCCAGAATAAAATCGACAGGCGGGTTGGCAGCTTCAAACCCAACTCGGCTGGTAATGCCAGTGAGCACACCGGCTGTGGCCAATCCCAACTTGATCGCACCAGCATGGTCCGTCTCGTACCGGTCGCCAACCATCAATGTCTCTTCTGGCTGAGCGATTACGCGCTGTAGGGCCAATTCGTACATACCTGGATAGGGCTTGCCGACAATTTCCGGCAGTACACCAGTGGCGGTTTGAAGCAGTGCAATCAGGCTACCCGTGCCCGGAATCTGTCCGCGTTCGGCTGGATAGGTGGGATCATTGTTGGTAGCAATGAACTTGGCACCATTGCGGATCGCCAGGGCGACATCAGCCAAATTTTCGTAGGTCAGGTTAAAATTGATCCCGGCTACCGCGTACTCCGCCGCCTGGGGATCGGTAACAAGTTCGAAGCCGTAATCGAGCAGCGCGCTGCGCAGCCCATCCATGCCGAGCATAATCACCTTGCTGCCTTGGGGGGCGTGTTGCGCCAGCCAATTCGCAGTCGCTTCGGCGCTGCCCAAAATGCGTTCGGGCGCCGCTTGGATGTTCATGCGCGACAATTTTTCCGCAAATTGGGTAGAGGTAAGGCTGGCATTGTTGGTAATGCAGAGCCAACGCCGGCCAGTGGCATCCAAATAATCAAAAAGTTCCTGCGCACCGGGCAAGGGCCGGTTACCGACATAAATTACGCCGTCCATGTCGAAGAGGACGGCGCGGATATTACGAAGTTTTTCTATGCTGTGAGGCAGAGGTTGCATACGATCTCCTACAGGGTGAGAGTGATTTACTGATGTGCTTTTTGAAAGAGGTCCGCGAAACGCACGGATGATCTCGGTTGAACCATAAGCGAGACGCACGCGCTGCGCCGCCTGCTCACGCATATGCTCGATAAGGTTGTTGGTTATCTCCATCTCATTACCGATTCACTTCCGCTTGATTGTGCCGCTACTGCCCATGTTCGCTATCCTGCTCCACATCGGCTGCTGCGGTTGCCACGGCCCAACTGACGACAAACCAGACGCCGCCACCGATCAACAAGGCCATGCCGATGCTGGCGGGATTGGGTGGCACGTTGCCGCGCACAATGCCCACGACGGTCAGCAGGATGCCCAGCAGACCGAAGCCAAGACCAATTTTGAACGGAGCGGATAAGTTTTTCAACAGCATAGATTCACTCCGCAATCCGCAAATCCTGCACATTTAACTGCAAGCGCCGTTGCCCTTGCCATTCGTTCGCCTCGACTTGAAAGACCACGTCAATTCGGCTACCTTCAGCCAAATGATTTAACCATTCGCCCTGGTTGAAAGCGACGGCATCCCAGATTGGACTGCCGCGACCGGTTTCCAGCCCCAAACGCAGATGTTTACGTTGGCTCACCGGCCGCAGATCGCGCGCCCGCACGTCGCGACAGAGCAAGAGCGGGGCCGAGTTTTCTTGGCCGGTTGGCTCCAGGCGGGCAAACTGTTCGAGCAAGCCCCAGTTGATTTGGTCAAGCGTCACCGCTGCGTCAATCGTCAGCGTGGGCCGCAACGTGGCCCTGTCGGTTAAGCTGCGCTGCGCAACGTCGTGCAGCGCAGCCGTAAAGGCGGGCAGGCGGACGGTTTGAACCGTGAAACCAGCCGCGCGACTGTGGCCGCCATGGCGCAGCATAAATTCGCGCACTTCGTCCAGGGCCTGGCTGATGTCAAATTCACGAATGCTGCGCGCACTGCCGCGCGATTCTTGTTCACCTTGTTCGATCACGACAACAGGTCGATAGAAACGTTCCGTCAGCTTGCCCGCCACCAGGCCGACGATGCCGGGCAGAAAGCGGTTGCTGCTCACAATGTAGAGCGCAGGGTCGTCGGCCATTTGCGCGGCCACCTGTTGCTCGGCCTCGGCTTGGGCGCTCGCCGTCAAGTTTTGACGCTGCTGATTGAGTGCTTCGAGCTCGGTCGTGAGGGCAAATGCTTCGACCGGATCGGCGGTGCGCAGCAGCTTGTAGGCCAGTTTGGCATGGGCTAGCCGGCCCGCCGCGTTGATGCGCGGCGCCAGACGAAAGGCGATCGCCGTTGCGTCAACGGCGCCGGGGCGCAGATCGGCGTGCTGCAGCAGGGCTTCCAGGCCAGGGCGCTGAATACGATTGAGTTGCGCCAGGCCGCGCCGCACCAAGCCGCGATTTTCACCCAGCAAAGGCATCATATCGGCCACCGTGCCAATCGCGACCAGATCGAGCAGGCTCTCTTCCAGGTCGGCCACCTGTTCTTCTTTGATGCGTGCCTTCGGTTGTTTTGAGATAGCACGCAACACCGCTTGGGCCAGACGATAGGCCACGCCCACACCGGCCAGACGATCAAATTTGCTCGGGCAATCCTTGCGCCGCGGGTTGATCACAGCCAACGCCAGCGGCAGCTCTGGACCCACCGAGTGATGATCGGTGACGATCACATCCATGCCCAAATGCATGGCATGCGCTACTTCCAGCACACTACGAATGCCACAATCAACTGTGATCAGTAGGGTGGCTTGGGTGGCAATCTTGTCCAATGCCTCACAGTTAAGACCATAGCCCTCATCGACACGGGCGGGGATGTAGGGGCCCACACGTCCACCAGCCGCTTGCAACGCCGTGACGAGCAGTGCAGTCGACGTTACGCCATCGGCATCAAAGTCGCCATACACACAGATCGTTTCGCCACGCTCAATGGCATGCACAATGCGCGTGACCGCCGGCGTCATGTCACGCAATTTGTACGGGTTTTCGCGTATGGCATCCACACCCGACAAAAATGCTTTGACATCTTGCACTGAACGCAAACCTCGGTTGTAGAGCACTTGCAAAAGCAGCGGATGTTCGGGGCTATCTTGCAGGAACACCGGCGGAGCGGGTTCTTGGAGCGTCCAGTTTTTGGCAGATCGTGGATTCATAGATATTAGCGATTGGGTATTAGATATTGGCAGGCTGATCGTCTGGTTGGTGATTATAGATGATCGATTGGAATAGTGACAAAAGTCGAGAGACAGGGGCGGGTATATCAACCAAGGTTATTACGGGTAAAAATGAGCTTGTGCTATAATCTATCTATGTCATCCACCCTAGATCGTCTGCGCCGCCTGCATGATCTGCGGCCGCAGCGCAACCGTTCAGAGCTAGAAATTCCACCGGCGCTTGATCCCGTCACTGATCTGCCAGTGCGCGGGGCAGCGCGTGTCGAGCATGACCCATCAACGCGCTTAGAAGTGTTGGTGCCAGGCGAACTGATTGAAAACAGCGCCGGCATTTGTTATGTGCGAACACAAGCCCACGCGCTGGATACGGCGCGCGGCACGCGGCCCTTGGGTGATTTACTGCTCCAGCAGCCCGCCATCTTTGCCCCTTTCCACCCAACTTTTGGCTTGCGCGCTGAGATCGATTTTCACCAGGCTGCTTTTATCGACACGGAAACCACCGGGCTAGGCGGCGCTGGCGTCTACTGTTTTATGATTGGCATTGGTACATTTGAGGCATATGGGGGCCAGGAAACGGGATACGGGATACGGGATATGGAATCCTCTCTGCTCCCCCCCGCCCCCACACCCCTACGGCCCTACGGCCCTACTTCTGTCCCCACCCACTTCGTCGTCCGCCAATTCTTTATGCGCCATCCCGGCGAAGAAGGGGCGCAATTGATGGCGGTGGCCGATTTATTGGAACGCTATGAAATGAGTGTCACCTTTAACGGGCGCACCTTTGATCTACCACTGTTGCGCGCCCGCTTCGATCAGAACCGGCGCAGCTTTCCCGATTTGCGGGGCAGCGCCGGCCTGCTGCATCCCGATCGGCCCCATTTGGACTTGTTGCACCCAGCACGGCGACTGTGGAAAAAGCGCTTGCAAAGCTGTCGGTTGATCAACCTGGAGCAGATGATTTTGGGCATGACGCGCAGTGAAGAAGATGTGCCTGGTCATCTGATCCCGCAGCTTTACACCGAATATACGCGCAGTGGTCAGGCTGGGGCGATGCGGCGGGTGTTTTATCACAACCTTGAAGATATCGTCTCGATGGTGGCCCTGGCCGAGCAGTTGGGACGCGCCTTTGACGAGCCAGCTAGCCTACCGGATGCGCCGCTACACGCCCAAGACTGGTTGGCACTAGGACAGTGTTATGAAAAACTGGCCCAGTGGGCGCGAGCCGAAGCAGCCTACCAGAGTGCACTGGAGCGCCTGCGTGACTCGGCGGTGCAGGCCGATGCTTTTGGCCGATTGGCGCAATTGTACCGGCGCCAAGAACGCTGGACAGAGGCCGCAGAAATCTGGCAACGCTGGCTCTCTTCTGTACCCGGCAACGATCCGACGCCCTACATTGAATTGGCCAAGTATTGCGAGTGGCAAATCAACGATTTGGAACAGGCTGCGATGTGGACCGCCTGGGCGCTGCACAATTTACGGACGACGGCCACGCCGTCGTGGATGAAGGGCCATGTGGCAGAGTTGGAACACCGCTTGCAACGACTGCAAAAAAAGCAGGGGCAGAAATAAGTAATAAGTAATGGTGAATGAAGGAAGGCCCACACACTGGGAACATAACCAACATCAGCCGTTGATAAGATCAGGTAGCACATTTTGCCTATAGCCGACCAAAGTTCGTCAATCGTCAATCAAAAATCGTAAATTACAGGAGTCGTTGTATGGGCTATCAATTCCCCAGCGCTGAGTGGACAGCGCAATTTCACGAAGAACTAAATAAGAGCGATGCCTACGCCAATGCGGCGAAGCATTGGGAAGGTGATATTTTCTTAATCATCGAAGAGGGTGGTGCGATTTATCTGGACTTATGGCACGGCCACTGTCGCGAAGCAATCTACACCACAGACATCAGCAGCAAGCAACCGGAATTTAAGATCACGGCCAATCTGGAAAAGTGGCGCAAAGTGTTGAGTGGCAAATTAGATCCCGTGCAAGGTTTGATGACACGCCAGCTCAAGCTTGATGGCAACCTGGTTAAGATCATGAAGAATGTAAAGGCCGCGCAAGAGATGGTGCGCTGTGCCACCCATGTTGATACAGCGTTTTAAGAGGCAATATTATGTGGTTCTTTAACTCCCCTGAGATTGTCTACGGTGAAGACGCCCTCGGTTATCTGGAAGAATTGCCTGGCCAAAAAGCCCTGATTGTCACCGACCCCGTGCTGCACAAGTTGGGCTTTACCGACCGGATCCAGCACCATTTGCAAAAGGCCGGCATCGCGAGCACGGTCTTCGCCGAAGTGGAACCCGAACCCAGTTTGCAAACCGTGCAACAGGGCGCCGAAGTACTACGGAATCTACAACCAGATTGGATTATTGGGCTGGGCGGTGGCAGCGCGTTGGATGCCGCCAAGGCCATGTGGGCGCTGTACGAGCGACCCGATATCGAAGCAGAGGCAATTAGCCCAACGTTCCGTCTCGGTTTGCATAAGACGAAGTTGATCGCGATCCCGACCACGAGTGGTACGGGCAGTGAAGCCACTTGGATGGTGGTGCTGACCGACCTGGCGCAAAAACGCAAACTGGGCCTGGGCAACCGCGAACTGATGCCAACGATTGCAATTGTCGATCCAATTTTAACCCAAAATTTGCCGGCCAAAATTACAGCCGACACGGGCATTGATGTTTTAACCCATGCGATTGAGGGTTACACCAACAATTTTCGCAACGACTTTTGTGATGGGCTCTGTCTAAAAGCAGTGCAACTGGTTTTATACTATCTGCCGCGGGCCGTTGCGAATGGCGCCGATGACCCTGAAGCGCGCGAACGGATGGCCAACGCCGCGACCATTGCTGGGCTCGGCTTTGGTAATTCTTATGCGGGGTTAGCCCATGCGATGGGCCACAGTTTTGGCGCCTATTTTAAAGTGCCACACGGGCGCACCGTAGGTCTCTTTCTGCCTTACACCATGGAGTTTACCGCACGGGGTGGCTTGAGCCGTTATGGTGACATTGCGCGTTTTATTGGGCTGACGGACAGCCGCGACGAAACGATAGCAACCGCCGTGCTCGTAGAGGAAATTCGCCACTTAGAACACAGGGTTGAGCAACCCACCACCGTTGGTGAGTTGGACATTGGGGAAGAGGATTTTATGGCAGCGCTCGCAAAGATTGTGCCCAACGCCGAGATCGACAACGGGATTCTTGCTGCACCGCGCATGCCGGAAACAGAAGAATTACAACAACTTTTTGAATACGCGTACTGGGGGAGAAAAGTAGATTTCTAAAACGGGTAACAACTTGGGCAGAGCGAACTATAATCCATCGTCGTTCGTCATTGGTCGTTCGTCGGCGGTCACCGCCTCACCAACTTACCGTTTTCAGATTTGTCACGGCATCGAAATTGCTATCGCGTGTGACTAATACTAAGCCTTGCCGCAGAGCCAGGGCTGCAATCCAGACATCATTCTCAGGGATCATGCTGCCTTTTTGGCGCAACAGATCTTTGACGACGCCATACCAACGACTTGTTTCATTATCACACAGCAGAACGACATTGGCTTCGGCAAATAGTTCCACGCGCGCCACATTTTCGCGCACGCGGCCAGATTTGCGCGCTCCATAGTACAGTTCGCCGATGACAATGCTAGGAATAAAAATCTCTTCGGCGTCTTCAATTTGCTCGACTACCGTCCGTTCATTCGCAAAGAGCGCAATGACAATGCCGGTGTCCAACAAGTATTTACCACTCATTCAGATTGACCAGTTCACAGCCTGTTGAAATTGCGCCATGCATCAAGTTTAGTTCGTCTGTTGGGATAAAGCCGGCAAATTGCAGCAATTGTTTGCCTGGTGTTCCGCGTAGAGGTGCATTTTGTAACGATTGTACAAATTCTAACACCATCTGCTGCAAATCGAGTGGTAGTGTCTCCATTTGCTCAACCACTCTTGCGATGACTGAGTTACTCACACCATCCTCCTCTTCATAGGTTGTCATAAAACCTCTATCAGCTAGTGCCAGGTTAGCATTTTAAAGGCTACCCAAGCAAGTCAACAAATCTCGTTTACTGTGTAGACAACGAAGGTGCTTTATTATACGCGATAAAACCGCGTCTTCGCAACCAACGCAAAACCTACATTTGCAGCTTCGGCAGGACAGCGCGTTCCCTGCATCAGCCTTACCAAAAGAGATTACGCTCTAATAATTGCTTTCGTTCGGATATCCGGTTTTCATCATTGAAACGCAGAATTTTTACTGTTACCCGTGCTTCCGGTGTTATTGGAAGAATCTCGGCGTCCCAGCATTCAAAGTGTTCCGACCACTGATGAACACGCGGGTTAAAGAAAGGGGTTAGCAGACCAGTGAGCGGATCAAAAGAACCCACGTTTGGTCCTTTGTTACGATTACAACGCAGACAGGCCAATGCTACATTATCGGCTCAGTTGCACCTGTTCAGCTATCTGAGCCTTGAGCATGATCATAATGTGCTCAATTTTTTCCAGTTCATCCAATTCACGTTGCTCAGGTTCGCTTAGTATGCCAGCCTCATTTAGAGCTAACAATCGCTGTAATCGCGTCTGTGCACGTTCAGACACATGATAGGCAAGCACCATATCTGGTGATGGATCTGTTGATAAGAACTCGATGATCTCAGTGGCCGTCTCTGTAGCCGACGTCTTAAAACCGACAAGGCTCAATTCTAGTACAATTGGAAGCCACTCACGGATTGGTTTTACACGTGCAGCTAAGTCGTTTGAGATTTGCATGGTTAATTGAACCATCTTTACCTCCATATCAACATCTATCGCCTTCATATTGCTATAAGCCACTAACAACTCCATTATACACAAGTTATAGACTTAGCATAAAGCAAATGGCTTACAACGTAGATAATAGCCAGATGCGCGCCGGGGGTAGACGAACAGCGATCATCTCACCCGGCCGCACGCACAAATCGGCCGGGCCATGCGCCTGCCAGAGTTTATCGCCTACCTGGAGTTGCACCTGAGTGTACGCGCCCATATAGATGCTGGAGACTACAGGCAGATGGACCCGATTATCACCCGTCGCAGCCGCCAATTGAATTTCCTCGGGGCGCACGCTCAGCAGAACCGGGCCATCCGGTTGCGTCACCTTATCTATATCGATACGAAATTCACCAACAGCGGTTGTCACTCGATCCCCCCGTTTTAGACCGGCAATAATATTGTCGTTGCGGAAGAAGCGCGCAATTTGGACGGTGCGCGGTCGTTCATAGAAAGAGCGCGGCTGATCATATTGCTGCAAGACGCCATCGAACATCAATGCGACCCGATCCGCCAACATCACCGCTTCTTCTTGATCGTGCGTAACGAAGATCGTGGTGATCTTTAGCTCGCGTTGGATACGGCCAATCAGTTCGCGCATCTCCAGCCGCAAGTTCGCGTCAAGGTTGGCCAATGGCTCATCGAGCAAGAGCAGACGCGGCTGCACGACCAGGGCGCGGGCCAGGGCGACCCGCTGTTGTTGACCACCGGATAACTGATGCGCACGCCGTTTTTCAAAGCCGGGTAAGCGCACAAGTTCCAACATTGCACTCACCCGTTGGGTGATTGCGCGGGCATCGACACCGCGCATCTTTAGGCCAAAACCGACATTCTGCGCCACGTCCATGGTCGGAAAGAGCAGATGTTTCTGGAAGACCATCACGGCGCCACGGCGCTCAGCCGGCACTGTCAACATCGACTTGTCATCAAAACGCACATCACCCGCGGTGGGTTCGAGGAGACCAGCGATCATACGCATGGTCGTGGTTTTGCCACAGCCAGAAGGACCAAGCAGCGCGACCAGTTCGCCAGAGGCAACCGCAAGATCAAGCTCATTGACAGCAGTCACGGCGCCATAACGTTTGGTCAACTGGAGCAAATTCACCGCCGTCATAAGCGCCCCAGCCCGCCCATTGCATTGGTATCCCGGCCTAGAGTGCGCGCCGTGAGCAACAAGACAAGAATAGCCGGTAAAATAAAGACGATGCTAACCGCAGCGGCGTTGGGATGGTTGGCCGCGCTGATAAAGGGAAAGAGCACCATCGGTAAGGTGACAATGCGCCCGCCGCCGATCAGTACAGTGGTGATATACTGACTCCACGAAACCAGAAAGGTAAAAAGCGCGGCCACTGTCAGGCCAGGCAAGATGGCGGGCAGCGTAATATACCAAAAAGTACGCCAGGGTCCAGCGCCCAGCGTACGCGCCGTCTCTTCTAATTCGACACCATAATTGGCAAAGATACCGCTCATGACCAGCACAAAGTAGGGCAGCGCCGGGATCAAGTGGACGAGGACAACGCCGATAAAAGTATCAGCCAGGCCATAGCGGATGAAAAGGATGTGGATGCCCATCACCACAACCAAGCTGGGTACAAGGATGGGCAGCATGATCAGCCATTCAACAATACGTTTCCCCCGAAATTCGTGCAGACTCAGGGCGCGTGCGGCCGGTAGACCGATCAAAACGGAAAGTAGCACGACGATCAGCGCCAAGCTGACGCTATTCAGCAACGCTTCACCTACCTTGGATGAGGGCGACAGCAAATAAATCCAGGCCCGCAAGCCCCATTTTTGGGGCAGCAGTGCGGGGAAGAACCAATTAAAGGCAAACGACCAGACGATCTGCGGTGTGATGGGCAGCAGAACGCCGAGCATGATGCCGCTGATAATGAGCCAACGTGCGAGTCGCTGCATAAGTGCTTTCTGAAGAGGATGCGAGGATGACAAGATGACAGGATGACATAGGGACTCATCTTGTCATCCCTTCATCCTCGCATAGCGCCGGTACAGGGCCAATACGACCACCACGATCACCGTAATCACCATGCCCATCGCCATCGACGCCGGGCGCTGATTGAGATCGGGGTCGATGTAGGCACGGTAGGCGGCCACGGGCAATGTATTTGGATAACGCAGACCCAATAATAATGGAATTTCAAAGCTGCCAAACATAAAAGCAAAGACGATCATCGAGGTGGAAACGATACCCGGTAAAATTAAGGGCAAGAGCACATAACGGAAGCGTTGCCAGGCATTCGCACCCAGCGTGCGCGCCATCTCTTCATATTCCTGGCCCACGCCTTTGAGCACGGCGAGCACGACCAGGCCGATAAAAGGCGTCTCCTTCCAGAGGTAGACCAAAATTGTGGCAATGTACCAGCGATCAAAAACCAAGACCGGAAATTGACCAGGCTCTTGCAACCAGCCCACGCTGTAGAGCAGGCGGGCAAAAAGTCCACTTTGCGTGAGCAGCAAGACGATACCGGCGGCGGCCACCATATGCGGCACGGGCAAGGGAATTTGGAAGATCAGGGTAAGCAAGCCATTGCCATAGACATTGTGCCGTAAAACCATCGCCACTGCCACCGCCAGCACAGTGGATAAAAGTGTGCTGACCAACGCAATATAAAACGTCAGCAGCAACGACGTGCGAAAACCAGGATCAGTCAAAATTGCCCAGTAGTGGTGCAGGGTGGGCGTGCGCAACCCGATCACCGGCATGTAATCCAGGCTTTGCCCCAGCCCCACCACCAATCCGCCCACAAATAGCAGGATGATCACGGCCAGGGCCGGGCCAAGCATGAGGGGTAGGCGAAGATAGTTTGGCATAGGCGTTTTAGGCAAGTAGGGGCGAGAGGGTGGAGGGGTGATGAGGAGAATGCTCCCTCACGCCCCTCCACCCTCTCGCCCCTACTTGCCTAATGCTCCAACACATTCTCTGTCCAGCCCGCCTCGATTGGGGCGACCCAACTGGCGCGGGCTTCGGGGGCGGCGCCAGCGCTCAGAGTTGCGGACGGCAAGGTGGCTGGGCCACGCGGGGTGGCCGCTAATTGCGCCTGTTGTTCTGCACTCAGGCGGGTCGGGTCAATCGCCATCATCCAGCCCAGTGAGGCATCCGGATCGGTCAGGGCGATTTGATACTCGGGTGAAAGGAGGAAATTGGCCAACACCATTGCTGCCGCTGGGTTAGTGGCATTGTAGGGAATGGCGACATAACTGACATTGGCTAGCGTACCCGTCTCCAAAATGTAGGTGCGGATTGTGTCAGGGTAAAGCCCTTGTTTGATGTAGGTAGAGGCGCGGTTGGCATCGTACTCCATGCTAAAATCGATCTCGCCATTGGCCAACAGATCGGTCATCGCCGGTAGTTCGGGATAGGTTTCGCCGTTGCGCCATAGATTGGGCTTGATCGCATTCAGATACGCCCAGACTTTGGGTGCTACTTCATCATATTTTTCCTGGTCGAACTCTTGCAAAAAAATATCGGAATTACCAGCCGCCCAGTAGAAAAGCTGGCGGATGAAGGCGCTACCGACGTGGTTGGGCAAGGCAGGATAGGTAAAACGGCCCGGATTGGCTTCGACCCAGGTCTGCAATTCCTCAAATGTTGCTGGTGGATTGTCAACGCTGGCGCTGTTGTATTCCATCACCCATTGAAAGCTAGCCCAGGGTGATTCGTAGCCGTCCACCGCCAGACCAAAGTCGTAGGCCACCGCAGGATTAGCCCAGTTGACTAAACCATTGTTGGGTAGTAGATCGGTAAACGGGCCATAGAGCAGATTGGCCTCTTTCAAGGTGCGGAAATTCTCGCCGTTAATCCAGATCAAGTCGATACTGCCACCGTTAGCTTTGCCGGCTGCCTTTTCATTCAATACCTTATTGACCGCATCGGCCGTGTCGCCTGGAACGCGGTTAAGCGTGATACCGTATTGCTCCAACAACGGCGCGCCAATCGCCGCATCCACATGAGCATTGATCGTCTCCGAACCGCCCCACATAAACCAGTTCACGGTCGTACCTTCAGCGGCCGCGAGCACGGCATCCCAGTTTTCGTAGGCAGCAGGCGGCGCGGGGTTGGGTGACGCAGGGTTGGTGCTGGCGGTGGACGCAATACAGCCAGCCAGCAGGGTGATCAGCATGACAAGCGATAGAGTAATAAAACTTGGCCGTTGGGTTTGTAACATGAATGGGGTTTCCTTCGATTTAGCGGGTGATGATAGGATGACAAGGTAGTAGGATAACAAGAGAATAAGATAGCTGCGTAGGATTCTCTCGGCTTGTCATCCTGTCATTTTCAAAACAAATATAGTTTACGCTATTACGCTATTTTATTCGATTTTGGTGAGTGCTCTGTCGCAGAGCCTACGAAATGCTGTTGGGATTATACGTCAGGATCGCACCATGCGTGATTTGGCCAACGGAGCAAAACGAATCTTCGACATGGTTCACTTGCCTGCTTGTTAGTGAAAAGGCATTCTTGCTACCATCCGCGTGCGCTTGTACAATAATGGCATGAAACCCAATTTTGAATGAGACGCGGAAAAAGCCCGATTGAATTATGCCAAACACAGGATAAGCTTCGAAGAAGCCGCCACGGTGTTCAATCACCCAGGTTCAATCACCCAGGTTCAATCACCCAGGTTGGCCCAGACCACTCAGACCAGGAAGAACGTTTCATTGATATTGGAGTATCAGATCAAGGCCGGTTACGCACCGTTGTGTATACAGAACGTGCTCTCAATCTACGAATTATCAGTTGTCGGAAAGCGACAAGAAACGAACGGAGAGTCTATGACCAAAGCATCAACTAAAAAAACGGCAGCAGAAGACGATATGCGATCTGAATATGATTTCAGCGGTGGTGTGCGCGGTAAGCACGCCAAGGCGATGCAGAAAGGATATACGATCACTATCCACAACACGGATGGTACCACAATCGTCAAAACCGTGGAGCCGCGCCAGGGGACAATTGTTTTAGCACCTGACGTTGCTGCCTATTTCCCAGATTCAGAAGCGGTAAATAATGCGCTGCGCACCTTGATTGCTCTTGTTCCAAAACCACGCAAAACTCGTGTCCGTAAAGATCATCTAGCCGCAGACAAAGCATAATCATCCTAAGACAAATTGTGGTTACAGCGTGAAGCAGAATTTCCCAAGTACAAAAACTCTGCTTCACACCGCCATCTACGCCCTACGCACTAGTGCTTGACCCCTGTCCCGCCTCCGGCAGACCCTTCTGGGTAGCCGCCATGCTCGCATAGATCTGATTACGCAGCGCTTCGACCTGTGGTGTGCGCACACCGTTACCGGCGTCGCCGCTGAGGTTGACGCCCATGCGCTCGGAGAGCAACAGGGTGAGCAAGCCTTGCATCACATTGTTTTGACTGCCGCCCTCGTTACCATTGCCGCCGCCCACAACGACGCGCGGCACCACATCCACCCCCGATTGTTCGATCGCTTCGGCGAAGCGATTCATCACCTGTTGCGTCACCTGGTATTGCGGGCCACCGTAGGCGCGCACTTGCTCTTCGACGGCAATTGCTTGGCCGATACCAATGCGGGCGGCCTTTTCGGCCTCCGCCTCGGCCAGCGTACGAATCTGCGCCGCCTGTTGTAGCGCCCGTTGGTACTGCGCCTTGCCCTCGTTGCTTTGCACGGTAATGCTCAGTTCGGACTCGGTGATCTTCGTCTGTTGCTGAGTGCGCGCCTGCGCCTCACGCAATTCACGTTCCTTGACCGAGGCGGCTTCCTGACGGGCATAAGTCTCGATCTGCTCTTCGGCGATCTGCCGTGACCGCAACTGCATCAGAATATTCTCGATCTGCGTATCACCGGGAGGCGATGTTGGCGTACCGATCAACACTTCTTCCAATTCCAGGTTATAACGGACAAACTTCTCTTTCATCTCCTGGCTGGAAAGATTCTGAATATTGCTGCGATCTTGAATCAACTGAATCAAGGTGCGCGTCTGGCCGATATTTTTGAAATAGGCCGCCACCAATGGATCCAGCGTCTGCTCGACCAGACGTTTAATATCACCAAAGCGTTGGATAACCAGCGGCGCTTTGCGATAGTCGATATGCACCACCACCGACAGCGGCAGCATCGGTTCAAACGCGTCCTTGGTGATCAACGAAATCTCGGCCAGATTCTCGTCAAAACGATGCGAACCCACCTCGTTGCGGTTCCACTTCAGAATGATATTGGTGGTCGGTACAGTAATCACCTTGCCAGCATACGTGTTGAAGGCATATTTGCCCGGCAGCAGCGGTTCATCCCAAACACCGCGATTGCCCCGGCTAACCATCTCGCCGTGTTTGTAATCCACCCCGGACAGATCCTCACCCACACCACCGGTGTAAGAGATCACCACACCCGCATTACCCACATCGATAATCGTCTTCGGAATTCGCTCGACGGTGGCAAAGAGCCGATTGATATAGTAGGTGCCTTCCACCACCACTTGTAACTGGCGACCACGGATGCCACCAGCGCGCAAGAAGCGATCGGGGTCTTGGAATTTGTTGTGATAGGTGGCTTCATCTTCCACATTGTCCCCTACGACAGGGGCAATGATCTCGCCCTGATGCAACGAAGGACCGTCATGAACGGTCACAATGCCGACCGAGTCTTCGTTATCTTTAATTACTACGGGCGTGAAACCGCTGCGATCCGAGATCAGAGTCGCCATCTGCTTGACGATCTCTTCTTCCTCACGGCTAAGCGACAAGGAATAGACCTTTTCTGCCGTGAGGATGATAAATTGGGCCAAGTTAATTGCGTAGGTGCCTTCGCGCAAAATCATGCGTTGCGGGCCGCGGGTGCCGCCGTCGCGCATAAACGCGGTGACGTCCTGAAAATCGTGGGCAGTGGCATTCGAGGCTAATGCCTGGGTCGGGCTAAGCGGTTGACCATCACGCGCGAAAACATACCCAATCCGACCTTGCGGGATCGTAACGAGCGGTGCGCGATGCACGGCATACTGGAATGGCGGCAAAAGATGGATGCCACCCCGCAGCAGGTTGGGCTGAAAACCGGCCTCGCCATTGAGCGCGATAAAACCCGACTTAATTGACCCTTTTGCACTCCAACGTTTTTCCACAATGCCCACGCGCGTGTTGGGGATAAAACGGATCCAGAGCGAGAGCACGATCAGCAGCAGGATTACGCCAACGCCGACGACAATCCCCCAAAACAGTAATTCGATCATTTTGATCTCCTTTTGATCAACGCTGCTCTGAAGAGCCGCACCGCAGAGTAGCCAAATTTGTGCGCGCACAGCCAAAGGTGGTTGTGTGGACGACACAAGCTAGCCTATCACAGATGGCGGCAATTGCCTGACATGCGTAGGTGGCCTACCCGACATTGAGCGGCCAGACAATGTCAGAATTGTGACAGGAGCAGAATTCGGACGTGGAGTTGTATAGTTGTACGCGGATAACCACAGACGGACGCCGATTTTAACAGCAGCCTGGCCAAGCGTGATGAGCGTACAACGATTTGATGCCGAGCAGCGTACAGCTTATGTGCGCCGCTCAAAACCATCGCGTTTGTCGCTCATCAAGGCCGCAGAATGACGGGTAGGTGGTAAGCGGCGTTTAGTTCGGTGACATGGAGGATATAATCGATGCGAGTGTTGCGCCAATAACTTTCGACTTGGATATAAACAATGTCGTTGGCAGGGGCGCGCCAGATGAGGCGCGCGTCATAGGCATCATCGCCGCTATCATCATCATACGTCAGGGCTGTGATGCCGTCATTTTGATAGAGCCACAAGATGGTGTCACCCAGCGCGCTGACAGCCTGGGTTTCGATGATGTAAGTGGCCCCGGCGCTGACATCCAATTTTATCCAATCCGTATCACTCACATCATGCAAGGTGTGCGACTGGCTCACCATGCTAGACGCGTTGAGGATTGATACGATCTGTGATGCCTGCGCCGGTTGGTCGTCTGGCTCGTAATTGTCGCCGCCAATACAGTCCGCCGCGTCCAGATCATCAAGGCATTGCTGAATCCAGGGCTGAAAACTTGCTACGCGCGTATAAACTCCGTATTGATCCTGCGAGCGACAGCCCGACGGCCCCCAACTGACAATCCCCACTTCGAGCCAGCCTGGGGCCTCGTCCGTGGCAATCATCAGCGGGCCACCGCTATCGCCATAACATGAGCCTTTGCCACCTTTGGGATAACCAGCACAGATCATCTCCGGCGTTACCAGGTCATCGGTAAAGTAACCGGCATTGCAAGCATTGCGCGTGACCAGGGGGATCGAAGCCTCCCGCAATACTTCGCTGCTGCTGGTGGTATCGGTTGCCCCCCAACCGGTTACCGTAGCGCGTAAAGCGCGATGCTCGGCGAGCAGCGTAACGTCGTTATCAATGGGTAAAGGAGTTTGTACAGAAGGTTGTGTCAGGTGGAGCAGAGCGAGGTCGGAGCCAGAAAGATAGGAGCGGTAAGCAGGATGAATGAGGATAGTGTCGACCGCCAGCCGTTCGCCACCGAGGGAAGACAATCGGTGGCGGCCAAGCACAACCTCTACGGCGGCAGCGCTTTCGCCCTCAACACAGTGCGCCGCGGTTAGCACCCAGTCTGGAGCAATGAGAGCGCCACCGCAGAATTGCCCCTGCGCGGCATCTGGGTCGTCGGCATCGACTAAGGCAGCTGGCCAGGGCCAAGCGCCAATTTCTGCTTCATGGCCGCCCACAATGGTGGGCGTATCGGCGCTGTCTGGTGTTTGCGCCTGCACCGTTACCCCAACGTTGATCCAACTGACAAGCCCAAGAGCAAAAGCGAGGACGATCAAGAGCACCTGCGCTGAATGTACCTTTGCCGGTTGATTGCACCATTTTTTATACGTTAATTCGCCATTCTTTAATAGTTTACCTATCAATTTGTTACGCATGGTAGAGCCTCCTGCAGTGGATTCTATTCAACTCAAATAAAAATAAGTTCAATTGGCTATATAACCACCAGGGGAATTGTTGCTTGCCAATAGCCGTCTGCTCTAAATTGCCTGCTTTAAAAAGTGTATGCAGAAGATAAAACCATAATTCATACGAATTGCGCAAGAAAAGGGTATAGAATTCGTAGTTATTCCGTATAAATAGGCTGATCTACACGCAAGACAGGTGGCAAGGTTACACTCTGCTTAAGCAGCTAATGTGACTTTGCAACCAAGCAAACGTATAATGATTTATCAATGAATCAATTGAGACTATCGGCCCATGGCCGAGGATTCGTATGAACAAACAAATCTTACATCTGCATCTGGGCAAAGACCCTACACCACAGCAGGCAACCATCACCTTCCTGGGCGAAACTTTTCACATCCGCAGCATTGGCACCGGCGGTGAGATTGCAATGATCGAGCAGCTGATCCGTGATGCCGATAACGATGAAAACGTAGACGCGATTGCCCTCGATGGTATCAGCGGACGACTAGAAATGGGGCGCGAGCGCGTCAACCATATCTACGCCGATCGGCTGGAGGCGGCCGCGCAACAGAAGCCAGTGGTGAGTGGACAAGGCGTGCGTGGCGCCTTTGAACGCTGGGCGGTGCGGCTGATCAACGAGGCCGAGCCGGGCATTTTTACGCGCAAACGCGTCCTTTTTGCGCCCAGTCTCAATCACAGCGGGCTAGCCGACAGCATTGCCAGCTTTACCGAACACCGGCGCTGGGCCGAACCGGTGATCTATTTTGATCTGCCCAGCGCGACCACGGGTGAAGCTGCCATGCGCCAGATTACCAGCCGCATCCTGGCTGTGGTACACGATAAGCCCTTCCGCCGCATCTTTCCGCAGGCGGGAACACCCGGGCGCGCCCGATCCCAGACGCCATTCGAATGGGCGCAGATCATCGCCGGTGACATTCCCGCTATCCGCCGCTATGCACCGCAGACGCTGCTGGGCAAAACCATTGTAGCCGAGGCAGCCACGCCGGAAGAGGTAAACGATCTGCGCCAGCGCGGCGTCGTGACGTTGATTACGACTATGCCGCCAGTTGGCCCCGACGGGTTGGATCCAAGCCAGCCCGCGCGTTGGCCGGCCGCCGTACTAGAAGCGTGCATGGCCGCCTTGCTGGCGAAACGCACCCTGCGCGAAAGTGATTATCTCAACTTGCTAGCCGAGTTGGATTGGAAACCGAGCATTGTTGATCTGCAAGCCGACCGCAAGCCGAATCGCTTCGCCTTTGTGATCCACCCGCTCTCGACCCGCTTTATCTTCCACCACCCTATTTTGCGCTATTTGAAGTGGCTGCCAAATGATTGGGTGGAATGGGCCGTCGCCTATATGCCGCCGCTTTATCTGAGCCGTATGCAAGGGATGCAAAGTGCGGCCACCGGCCAGAAGGTGGAAGGTTATCTGTATACGCTGGGCACAACCCCCAAACAGATGATGAACCGCGACCCCAGTTTTACCTACAAACGGCTCTTGCAGATCGCCAAAGCTGCCGAAGAGCGTGGGGCGCGCTTGGTCGGTCTGGGCGCCTTTACCAGCATCGTCGGCGACGCCGGGGTCACGGTGGCACAACAAGCCGACATCGCGATTACGAGCGGCAATAGCTTGACCGTGGCAGCAACGTTGGAAACGGCCAAACAGGCCGTGCTCAAACTGGGCGCGACCGATCTGACCAGTGGCAAGGCGATGGTCGTCGGCGCAACAGGATCGATTGGCTCGGTTTGTAGCCGGCTGCTGGCGCAAGCGCTGGGCGAAGTAACCCTGGTCGCGCCCCGACCGGAGAAATTGATCGCCCTTAAGCGCCAAATCGAAGCAGAGACACCCGGCGCGCAGGTCGCCATCGCTACCGCACCAGACGACTATGTGGGCGAGATGGACTTGATCATTACGACGACCACGGCCTATAAC
>Ga0105046_10005092_pt1 | contig 20846 bp, 19 predicted proteins | sample MAT03_FD_78385 | JGI IMG/M metagenome (GOLD analysis project Ga0105046, IMG submission 78385) | Freshwater microbial communities from Lake Fryxell liftoff mats and glacier meltwater in Antarctica - MAT-03 (megahit assembly) | ecosystem: Environmental > Aquatic > Freshwater > Ice > Liftoff...
GACAAGTCGAAGTACGGGTTGCGTGAGGTTGCGCAGATGGCGAACTATCACGGGTTCGTGTTTGCGACGATGGATGAGACGGCACCGTCGCTCGAGGAGTTTCTGGGGCCCACGGGCCGATTGAGCATCGACCTGCTGGCATCGCGCGACATCGAGATCATCCCGGGTGTGCAGAAGTTCGTGATCGATGGCAACTGGAAGTTCGCAGTCGACAACCTGTTCGATTTCTACCATCCGCAAGTCACCCACATGTCGGCGGCGGCGTCGGGCTTGTTCCCGCTACCGACCGACGGCGTCACCATCGACGTCGGCGGTGCAAAGAACACACTCGGCGAGGAACTCGACATCCCTGCTGGACTCGGTGGTAGCGGTGTCGACGAGATCGTCATCCTCGGTGAGTTCGGCCATGCGATCGGCGGCCCGAACACACAGAGCACTGCCGCGTCGCCGTTGTTCGATCAGTCGTGGCGCGAGCGACCGGCCGTGATCGAGGCGCTCGGCCCTGTGGGTCTCGACGTTTCCGGCCATCCCAACGTCTTCCCCAACACCTGGCTGACCGAGCTGCTGCAGTTGTCGCTACGGGTGCCCGTCAGCCCCAACAGGACCGAGATCTGGTGGTTCAGCTTCGTCGAGAAGTCGGCCACCACAGAGGCGCGAGCGATGCAGGTGATGCTGTGCAACCACGTGTTCGGCCCGGCCGGTCTGTTGGAGCAGGAGGACGGCGAGAACTGGGCGCAGTCGACGTTGCAGACGCGCGGATCGCGCAGCCGGCGGATCCCGCAGCTGTTGAAGATGGACCTCGGTCGCGGCCGGGTCATCAAGGAGCACGGTCTCGCCCGTATCGAAGGCACGACAAACGAGCACGCACAACTGTGGACGTACCACTCGTGGGCGCAGTGGATGAAGGGCCTCGACTGGGACGCACTCCGCGAGGCGACAGCCGTCCCCGACATCATCTGATCTGCTGGCGGTCGATCAGCCGGCGGCGACGAACGCGGCGATCTCCGGTCGACGAGTTGAGACACCTGCCCAGTCGGCGCTCTTGCGGCTGACCTGACCATCGCGGAAGAACTCGAGATAGACCTGATTGAACATGTCGGGCTGGTCGGTCTGGCCCTGGTGGCCACACTCGTCAGGGTAGAAGAACTGGATGTTCGGGCAACGATCCTCTTGTAGGTAGCCCAGCTCTACGGGCAGCAACACGTCCTGCTTCCCGTAGAGGTAGATCGCGGGTATCGGCATGGTGTCCAGGCGTCCTTTGGTGCTGAACCGCGATTTGTCGGCGACGGTCGGTGCCATGAAGCCGCGCCCGACGTGGCGCATGTATGCCTCTCGATGGTCGTTGGCCGCGCGAGTGCGCATCTCCAACAGATCGTCGCCGATCGCCTCGACGCGATAGATGATGGCTTCCATCATCGTCTTCATCGATTCCTTGGTGCCGTCGAACACGTTGATCGGAGGCATGACGTGGTTCACCTTCGCGCGGATCTCCTGCCCCTCCTCCTCGGACACAAGATCGCCGATCCCGCCGGCGATGAGCGCGTAGCTGATCACCCGCTCGGGATGTGCGACGACGTAGTTGACCGTGTTGTTGCAACCCATCGAGTTGCCGGACAGGTGGAAGCGGTCGAGCCCGAGTGCGGTGGTGAAGTCGTGGCAGAAGTCGACGTGGCCGGCGCTGCCGGGCTCGTAGTAGCCGTTCGGATCTCGGGTGAGGCCGAACGACGGCTGATCGGGGCAGTACACGCGGAACCCATTCGCAGCCAGGAACGGTGCCATGAAACGCCATCCGGCCATCCCCGACGAGCCGATGATTCCACCGTGCAGCAGCACGACCGCAGGGCCGGTTTCGCCGGCTGTCATGTAGTGCGCCATCACGCCCCCGGGCAGGCGAACCCATCTGCTCAAGAAGCCGGGGATGCAGAGGATTCCTTCTTCGGTCAACGCCACGCGTTCCACCCCATTCAGTTAGGTGATGGCGCACGCGCGCCACCACAGTGAGTTCTTGTGCGAAACGAGCGCATATCAGGCGGGCGCCGCTTCTCGTGCGTGTCCCCAGTAGCTCGCAGCGGTGTAATGACCAACGACCCACGTCTCGTCGTCGACGCGCCGACCCTCGATGCCGTATTCCACAGCAAAGCCGGACGGGGTCTTGCAGTAGAAGCTGATCATGTGGTCGTTGGTGTGTTTGCCCAGCGTTGACTCGATGGGTATGCCATCGCGCACCACCTTGTCGTACGCGTGACCCACAGTGTCGAGCGACTCGACCTGCAACATGATGTGGCCCAACATCGGCGGCAAACCGGGTACGGCCACGCCGGCGATCGAGTGATGCCTGGGGTTGCAGTGCAGGAAGTATCCGTTGAGCCCTGGCATGAAGGCGATGGTGTCGCTGAGCCGGAAGCCGAGCTTGTCGACGTAAAAGTCGAGGAACTCGCCGATGTCGTTGATCATCAAGAAGGCATGGCCGAAGCCCATGTCTTCGATCACGAACTTGGCGCCGGTCGGCGAGACGAACGGTGCGGTCGCCTCCTCATGGCCGACGAAGAACTCGATGCGGTTGCCCACCGGATCCACGGTGCTCGCCATCGCCGCGACTCGTCTCCGCGCGCACACCTCTGCCGGTTCGTCGGTCACGGCCAGCCCCTTCGACTGCAGGTCGGCGCTGAGGTCGGCCAGACCCTGTCGAGTGCCGACCTCGAACCCCAGATAGTGCAGCGCCCCAGGCGTTCCCTGCTCGACGGCGATGCGATACGCGCGCCCGTCCATGCGCAGGAACAGAGCGTCGTCGACGCCCTCTGGGGCGGTGCCGACCTGCAGACCGAGCACGTCGGTCGCAAAGTCCCGCCACACGTCCAGATCGTCGGCCCCCACGCCGATGTAGCCGAGGCTCTTGATATAGCTCATGTCGCTGGTCCCCTTTGTCTGCGTCGTGATACCGGTCATGACGCCCGAACGTGCTGTCAGTCTTACCTGTTTGACGCCAGGGCGCACGTGCCGTGGTTCATTCTTCGGAACGCACTGCAGGAATTGGTTCGAGCCCGTTTGGCGGCGCGGCGCGTTGCCGAACGGGTTCGGCCAGTTCGCTCCGGGAGCGACCCGAGAGCAAATCGGCCCACCGCTGGTACATGCCGCAACCGGCTTCCTCGCCGAAGACGAAGTTGGTGCGGCCGGGGTAGACCCCATCGTCGATCTTCGTGGCCCAGACCCATCTGTGCGTTCAACGGATAGCTGCTCGCCACCTTGACGCGCAGGACTCTCTGGATCTGGTTCCAGTTCTCCCATCATCCTGCTTGAGCAATCCTGCCGGACTGAACGTACGCAGTGCGTTCTTGCGGAGTTCATCCTTCATGTCGTCGGGTGCGTTGACCGGGACGACTCCCCATGCCCACACCTTCGATCTGGCCAGGACCGCGGGGATGCCAGCAACGGATGGTGCCGTTGGACAGGTAGGCGAAGTTCGGGAAGACCGTGTTGTGGCCGCGCACGTACTTCGCGCGCTCCTCGCCCAAGCGGTCGACGAGCATCGGCAGGTTTCGCGTGACCACTGGGCCGGAACCGGGCCATCCTGGGCGAAATTCCCGACGGTGAAGAAGCCGATGCCGTGCTCATTGGGCGAGCTGAACTGCTTGCCCCCTGACGGCGTCGGAACTCCTGCTCCTCGGTGCTGACCTGGCGCTCGCGGGCCAAGACCATGAGCGCCGAGGCGTGACTGATCTCGGCGTGGCACATGTCGCTCGCGAATTGTTCCGCGGTGAACTTCCAGTTGCAGTCGATCACTCACTTGTAGGCGCCGGGGGTGACTTCCATTCCGCCTCGCACCGGTCGAAGAACGATTCGATGTACCGCGGTAGTCGCGCAGGTACTCGTCGAGCGACGGCGCGGTCGGGTCCCACGTGCCGAAGACCAGGCCGTGGGAGCGCGACACCTGAGCGACCTGGATGGGGCCCGATGCGGCCTTGTCGAGCTCGTCGTGGTATCCGTCTTGCTCGTGCGGCACGCTGATCAAGTTGCCGGCGACGTCATACGCCCAGCCGTGGTACGTAGAGGTGAACGCCTTGGCGTGGCCGAAGTCGGCGCGGCAGATGCGCATGCCGCGATGGCGGCACTGGTTGAGGAACGCACTGATGCTGCCATCGGTTGGCGAACCACAAGCACCGGGTCTTCGCCCATGTAGTTCTGCACGAAGTCGCCCGGCATGGGGATCTGACGCTCGACGCACAAGAACATCTAACAGCGTCCGAAGATGTGCTTGAGTTCCAGCTCGTACAACGCGAGATCGGTGTAGACACGCGGGTCCAACAAACGGCGGTCGATGTCGATCAGGTCTTCGGGATCCAGCGCCATGTGAGGTCCCCTGTGGGTCGGCGGCTCATTTCAGCGTGTTGCGTGGGGGCGGGCTGATCATTCCGTGCATCTGGAATATCGAACCGGTGGTCGTGCGGGATTCGCTCGAGGCGAGCACGACGTAACCCATCACGTAGTCCTCGGGCTCGGGGAAGAACTTCCGACCCACCTTCTCTGCGAGAGCGGCGGGGCCACCCATCGAATCGATCACGCTGCCGAAGCTCATGCCCTCCTGGTTGAGCGCGGGCAGCCCGCGCAGGTCCGTCGACATGCCACCGGGCGCGACTGCATTGACCCGCACCTCGCCTTCCAACTCGTAGGCAAGCTGCCGGACCAGACCCACGCCGGCGTGCTTGGACGAGACGTACAACGCGCCGCCACCGCCCGGCAGGAACGCGGCGTTCGATAGCGTGAAGATCATGCCTCCGTTGGATTCGCGCAGTGCGCCCACCGACGCTCGAGCACCGAGCACGAAGCCTTTCACGTTCACGCTGTACAGCTGGTCGAAGGCTTTGGCCAGCGTCTCGGTCGAGGTCGACTCGAGCGGTGCGTTGAAGTCCCACAAACCAGCGTTGCCGATGAATGTGTCGAGCTTGCCGAACGCTTCGACGGTCTCGGCCACAGCCCGTTCATTGTCGGCAGCCGAAGTCACATCGCCCACCATGACGTGCACTGAATTGCCGAAATCGGCGGTCAGCTGCTTCGCCTTGTCGGCATCACGCTCAAGGACGCCGACTCTCGCGCCCTCTTCGGCGAAACGCACGATGATGGCGCGTCCTAGGCCTGAACCTCCACCGGTGATGAGGGTGACGTTGTCTTCAAGTAGTGCCATCACCGGATTCTCGCACGACCTGGTTCACCGATCGGCCAGACTGTCCCGGGGTGTGGAACACACGACTCGCTCTGCGGCCCGCAGATGACGACAGTGAGTGGGTGGACGTCGGTCAACTCGCTCGCCGACCGCTTGGCCGTACCGGCATCGAGGTGTCGGTTGTTGGTCTCGGCGGCAACACCTTCGGTCCTCCGCGGCTCGATGAGGCACAGACCAAGTCGGTCGTCAGTGCGGCGCTCGACCTCGGCGTGAACTTCGTCGACACGGCGAACGTGTATGGCCAGGGACACTCAGAAGAGTTTCTCGCCAGAGCGTTGGGCGGGCGACGTGACGAGATGGTGATCGCGACGAAGTTCAACTTTCGCATGGCCGGCGACGGCAGCGCCGGCGAACGGATCGTTGCGCAGGCGGAGGCCAGTCTGCGCCGGTTGGAGACCGAGCGCATCGACCTGTACCAGTTGCACTTTCCCGACCCTGATGTTCCAGTGGACGACATCTTGGCCGCACTCGATCAACTCGTTCGTGACGGCAAGGTTCGTGCGATCGGAGTGTGCAACTACTCGTCGTGGCGCCTGGCCGAGTCGGCTGCTGCGGCGAGTGCAACCGGCTCGCTGAGGTTCGCGACGGTGCAGAACTACTATCACCTTCTCGCCCGCCAGGCCGAGAGCGAGGTTGCCCCGTACTGCTCGCAGCGCGGCATGAGCCTGCTGCCGTACCACCCGCTGGCCGGGGGCTTCCTGACCGGCAAGTATCACGAGGGCCGGCCGCCGCCCGCCGGCTCGCGCGGGGCGGCGGGCAGTGGCATCGTCGACGCGATGGCGACGCCGGCGAACTACGTGAAGCTGGCGGCACTCGAGACGTTCTGCGCCGAGCGTCATCACACGGTCGGCGAGCTGGCGATCGCCTGGCTGATCGCGAATCCGGTGGTTGCCTCGGTGATTGCGGGCGTCAGCTCACCGGCGCAACTGGTCGCCAACGTTGGAGCGGCCTCGTGGCTGTTGACGCCGGACGAGCTCAGCGAACTCGACCAGATCGTCACCGGTCCCGGTGGCGTTGCCAGCCCGGAGCGGCCCCCTTATGCCGCTCGGGGCTGACACTTCTCGATTGCTGCGTCCCTTGCGTCGACACTGATTCAGAAGAACGAGCTGAGATTCTTGGCCAGCAACGTCGACTGGCCCAGCAGGATGGTGCGCTTCGCGATCTGCCAGCCGTACGTCCACTCTGCTCGGCGCAACACGTCGATGCGCTTGCGTGCGAACAGATCCATTTCGCGCTCGAGCCAGTGCGGTACGGGATGACGTTGGCAGTCACGTCGTACTCGTCGTCGGCCGGTCGGGCGATGATGCGCACGTTCGTCACATAGTGCCGTGTGCGTGAGGGCGGATCCTCGGACCATGCCTTGCCGGTGTGCAGTCGTTGCACGCGCTGCGCGAGGTGGGCTTTGCTCTCGTCGAAGAAGGCGGCTTCGCCGGGTCCCGAGAACTCATGCTCCAGCTCGCGCTGCAGTCGGTTGGCGCGAACGGGCATCCGGTAGTGGATCCCGTCGGCCATCAGGTCGAGCTATTCGCCGATCTTCCGATCGTCCAGCAGATCGGCCTCGGCGAACAGGAACTGCTCGATCTGGTGCTTGAAGTTCGAGCGACACAGATCCCGGAGCGCTCGGTTGGTGCGCGGTCATGGGATCCTCCCATTGCTGAGCGTGATGCGTTCGGCCCAGCGTGTGTACAGGTTGCGGGCCACCGGATCGGCCAGAGATCGACGGACGCGCGGCCGGTCGGCCGGCTCGTCGCCACAGAGCGACGTCGGCGCGGCCATCACGGGTTCGGTGCGGCGTCGAACGCTGACTGAAGAGCCTTCTTCGAGCCGCAGTAGACCGAGGTTGGCGTCGGCTGCGAAGGGCACTCGGGCCGCAACGGTTGAGTCTCCGATCGCCCAGGTGCAGACCTCGGTCTCGTCGACGCCGCGTGGTTGCAGCATGTATATCTCGTTGCCGTCTGCAGCAACGTACGGGCCGGCAAAGCCGGGTGAGGGCATGACGGCGCCGAGGCGCGATTCCAGCGCAATCGCCACGAGCTTCCAATTCGCGTGCACCACCGACCGCTGCACATCACCGGCTGGCAGCAGGGGACTGATCGCTGCAGCGACAGCCCTTCGCTGCCGGTCGTCGTGGTGATCATCGGCCCAGCTGGCCAACACCCAACCGCCGGCGATGTCGATGTGCGTTACGGCCACCAAGTCCCAGCCTTCTCCGACCAACGGCACCGCCGGTCGCCCGGCGATCTCCACCAGTTCGCCCGAGCGCTCGTAGGTCCAAGCCCGGTGCTCGCAGACGAACCGGTTGATGTGTCCACTCGCGCCTCCGCAGATGCGGAACCCGCGGTGTCGGCACGAGTTCAAGAACGCATTGATCGTTCCGTCGTCCTGGCGAATCACTACGACCGGGTCTTCCCCGATCGATGCCGTCACATAGTCGCCCGGGCCGGGCAACTCGTGCTCGTGCGCGAGCACCATCCAGTCGGTGGCGAAGATCCATTCCAGCTCGACGTCATAGAAGCGCTCGCCTTCCACCTGTTCGTCGATCCACCCGAGGTCGGGATCGACCATCCCGACCAGGCTCGTGGCCGTCACCATTGGAACTCGATCGGGACCACTCTCGAGCGTCACGGACTGGGCTCGGACACCGAACCGGCCGAGACGAACTCGCCCCTGCGGCGCGGCCGCATCATCGAGAACGACTTCCCGGTCGACTTTGGCGTTCGATGGATCGGGCGCGCAGGACGCCGCATCAAACTGGACAAGCCGTCAGGTCGCGACGCCATCAACTGCATGATCCCGATGCCACCGAGCAGATCGGGCCACGCCGTGGCCCCATACTGACCGAGGTTCAACGCCTGCGGGATGGCGAGGAAGACGAACGCACCGATGAATGGGCCGTAGATCGATCCGGTGCCACCGGCAACGGCGAAGATGAGGACCTGCAGCGACAGCCCGACCCCGAACGCCGAAGCATCGCTGATCGTGAGCAACAGCATGTACAGGCAGCCCGCAAGCGCAGCGATCGCGCCGGACAACGAGAACGCGGCGATGCGCACGAACGACGGGTGCAAGCCGAAGTGTCGCGCCATGTCCGGCGCCGTGCGCACGCTGATGAAAGCGATGCCCCATTGCGAGTGACGGATGTTGCGCAGCATCAGCCCGACGAGCAGGGCGATGATGCCGAATCCGACGAACGCTGATCTGCCGGTGTTGAGGTACGAGGGGCCGACGATCGAGATGCGCCCGCCTTGAGTGTGCAGCCACGGTGTGTACAGCAGCCATCCGACCACGACGCCTGTGAATGCCAGCGTCACGATGGCGGTCTGGACGAACGACAGTCGAAAGCAGATCGTTCCGACCAGCGCTCCTGCGATCACGCCGGCGACCAAAACCAGCAGGATTGACAGCACCATGTGAATCCGATGTTGGTCATAGACGATTGCGAAGACGCCGGCTCCGATTGCCATGAAGCCACCTTGGGCCAAGCTGATCTGACCGGTCCAACCGATCAGAGGCACCAACGACAGTGCGGCCACTGTGTACACCATGATCACGGCTCCTGTCTGACCCCAGAAGTCCGAACCGTGAGCAGCGAGCATCAGCCATCCCCAACCCACGATCAGCAGGGTTCGGTTCAGCCACCAGTACTTGTGACCCACGCTGAGCTGTGGCTTGGTCCAGCCGATCTTGCTCAGCTCTGACGGCCAGTGCTTGCGAAGGAGGACGAGGGTGACGACGCCGACGAAGATCGCGAGCGTGCCTACGCCGATCTTGTTCGAGGCGATCTGCGAGACGCTCTGGATCACCCCGAGTGCAACCCCGCCGACCGCAGTCCATGCGAGCGAACGAAGACCGCCCAACAGCGTGGCGATCAATGCAAAGAGAAAGTAGGCGACGAACTGGTTCGCTTGAAAAGGCTGGAGTGATGCGGCCAGGACGCCGCCGAGGCCACCGACCATCGCGGCCAAGCCCCAGTTCAACATGCCGATCCTGCTGCGGCTCGTGCCCATCAGTTCGGCGACGGTGATGTCCTCGGCCATCGCTCGTGTCTGCAGGCCCAGTCTGGTGCGCCGCAGGAAGAGCGTCATCGCCAGGACCACGACGACGACAGCCATCAGATTGGCGAACTGCTGCCAGCTGACCGCCGTGTCGAGCACCGAGAAGCCACCGCGCGGGAACAACGGCACGGCGACCTTGACCTCGCGCGACCAGATCTTTGTTGCCAGCGCCGATAAGAACGACAGCATGCCGAAGGTCATGATGATCTTGTTGACGGTCGTGGCCTTGTGCGCGTAGCGAAAGACTAAGATCTCTGCGAGCAGTCCCATGACTCCGATGATCAGGACCGTCGCCACTGCTGCCAGGCCCACGGCCCAGTGGTGCTCATAGGTCAGCAACGCGTAGATGTACGCGCCCCAGATGGTGAAACCGGCCTGGGCGAAGTTGAGCACCCGCGTGACGGCGAAGATCTGGGTGATGCCCACGGCGACGAGCGCGTACGTACCTCCCACTGCGATGCCGCTGACGATTGCCGCCATATACAGTTGCACTCGTTGCTCTCCCAGTGTCGAAGCGTCAGAATCGACGAATCGGGGTTGGCAGCCTCCGGCTGCCAACCCCGATCGTCATGGGGTTGAACTAGCTGAAGTATTTGTCAGCGAGCTCTGTCAGGTAGCACTCGCCATAGCCTAAGAAGTCGCTGTTGACCATCGGCTCGCCAGGGAGCGGTGCGAACGGCTCCATGTGCAGCTTCTCGGTCGCGTCGTCCCAGACCCACATGCCCCAGATCGTCGAGTCGTTCCCGGTCTTGCAGTCTGGCGCCATGCTCTTCACGGGCTCGGCCAGGAAGGGATCCCAGTCCTTCACGGTGTGCGCCCACTCGAGCAGGCTGTCGCCGCTGATCTCACCGGTCATCTCGGCTCCACCCTTGATGCCGTCGACGAACCAGATGGCCGCCGTGTAGGCGATCTGTGGCACGAAGTCGTTGAGGTCGTGACTGTTCGCCCAGTCGCCCGAATACTTGGCCATCGCCTCTTGGTACTCGATGTGCTGTGGGGTCGGCGTCAAGTCGGTCGGTTTGCCATCGGCGAGTGCGTTGGGGCTTCCGGCGATGACGTTCAGGTCGGCCATCGGCTTGCCGATCAGGGAGGCGAGGTCGAGCGAGCTGGTACTCGGACCACCTTGGCCCATCGGCGGCGACCATCCGGCGGTGAGCTGGGCCGGTATGCACGTCAGGAAGCTCGTTGCGTGCATGTCCCAATACTCCACTCCGGCGTCCTTGTACTTGAGCACCAGTGTGTCGCAGGGTGCTGTTGGATCCGGGAACGGATCGAATAGCACCTCCTCCGCGCCGAGCTGCTTCCAGGAGTTCTCGATCCAGTCAAGCATCGGCTCTTCGAACGGCAAGTAGGTGACCGCGACGACTTTGGGGCGCTTGTCCAGGAAGTTGACGACCGCGTAGCTCGCTTGGGCGTTCCACGCCGGCGTCAACGAACCGGTCGGGATGACGCTCGGGTACTGCGAGCCGAACACTGCGGGCGGACCACCAAGCAACGTTACGGGGATGTTGTTCTCCTTAACGTAGTCCAACGGTGGGCCGTTGATGTTGGCCACGTAGATCGCGTACACCTTGTCCTGCTCCCACAAACGCTTGAACGCCTGCAGGGTCTGCGTCGGGTCGCTCTTGTCATCGATGTACTCGGCCCTCAGCATGCGCCCGACCACACCGCCGTTGTCGTTCGTGACGGCCAGCTTGGCATCGAACGCGGCCTTGATGCCGGGAGCGAGCAGCGAGAAAGGACCTGACTGGTCGAGCACGACGCCGATCGTGATCTCTGTGTCAGTGACGCCCTGACCATTGGTGAACGTGCTCGGATCGATCGACGCGGGTGTGGTGCTCTCGGCAGCGGTGGCGTCGGGGGTTGTCCCAGCAGGCGTCGTTGCCTCAGCCGTGGTGGCCTCCGGTGTGGTGGTAGGCAGGTTCGTCGCGGATGACGAGTCGTCGTCGCTGCCGCAACTGGCGACGAGCAACGTCGTGGTCAGGCCGAGGGCGATGAACACGCCTCTGCGCTTAGGCCGCCCTGCAGTGAGATGCGTTCCGGTGGTTCTGGACATCTTGCCCCCTTGTTGTGAGATCTTCGTATTCGATGGGTCAGATCAGCCGATGTAGGCGCTGACGAGCTCTCTGCTCTGCCTGATCTGCGCACACTCGCCTTGGTGGGCGACGCTGCCCTTTTCGAGGACGTATGCGCGGGAAGCCGTGTTCACGGCCAGATCGACGTACTGCTCGACGAGCAGGATGCTCATGCCGTCGTCCCTGTTGAAGCGCACGAGGTGCTCATAGACCTGCGTGACCAGCAACGGCGAGAGTCCGAGTCCAGGCTCGTCGACGAGCAGCAGTTGCGGGCGCGTAACGAGCGCTCGTGCGAGCACCAGCATCTGCTGCTCGCCGCCCGACATCGTTCCGGCGCGCTGCTTCAGGCGTGACGTGAGTGCCGGGAAGAACTCGACCGCGCGGTTGATCTCGGCAGTGGCCGCTCGTCGGCGCATGCCGTGGCCATACGCGGCGCAGGCCATGTTTTCCCAGACCGTCAGTGTCGGGAAGACACCGCGGCCTTCGGGGACGTATGCCACCCCACGAGTCGCGATGTCGCCGACGCGCCGCTTGACGATCGACTTGCCGTCGAACTTCACGTCACCGGACTTCGGTCGCAATACACCGGTCACGCCGTTCAGCGTGGTGGTCTTGCCGGCCCCGTTGCGACCCAGGATGGTGACGATCTCGCCCGCCGCAACGGTGAACGACAGGCCATGCACGACTTCGATCGGCCCGTAGGCCATCGTCAGTTCGGTGACTTCGAGCACCGGGCACCTCCAACGCACGATGCGTCACGCATTGTCCACCTCGAACGAGCCGAGGTAGACGCGCTTCACATTTGGATCGTCCAATACGTTCGCGGGCTTGCCGTGGGCGATCGTCACGCCGGCCGACAGCACGTAGGTCACGTCGGCGACCGAACGCACCACCGACATGTCGTGCTCGATCATCACGACAGCCAGACCGAGCTCGTCGCGAAGGTGGCCGACGAGTTGCGAGAACTCGTTGCTCTCGTTCGGCCCCATTCCGGCCGTGGGTTCGTCGAGCAGCAGGATTCGGGCCGAACTGGCCAACGCCCTGGCCACCTCGACCCGCCGCCGCAGACCATACGAGAGCTCGGCCACGAGCGTCCGCGAGTGTCGCTCGATGCCGAGCAATCTCATCGCTGCGCCGGCGCTCTGGCGTCGCTGGCGATTTTCGCTGATCGTTCGCGGCGCCAGCAACGCTGCCTCGAGCAACGTCGCGTGACTTCGCGATGTGGCGCCCAGGCGAACGTTGCTCTCGACCGACAAGTCATCCATCAGGTCGAGGTTCTGAAACGTTCGGCTGACCCCGAGCTTGTGCAGCCTGCCTGGCGTCGCGTGAGACACGTCGAGACCGTTGATGGCCACCCGTCCGGTCTGGTACGGCACTGCACCAGTCAGCGCGTTCAGGAACGTCGTCTTGCCCGAACCATTCGGTCCGATCACGGCTGTCACTTGCCCGGCTTCGGCCACGAAGTCGAAGTCCTTCAATGCGGTCAGCGCGCCGTAGCGAACGGACATGGCGTCGACCCGCACGGCGGGCGCCGACGCAACGTCGTCGTCGGCAGTCTTCTCAGCGTTGATCGTCACAATCACCCCCCGACACGTTTCGAATGTGTGCTCGCAGACTAAACATCGCGGAACTGAAGGACAATGTGTCGGTTCTACTGAGCGGAACCGTTGCGGAAGGAGTGCGGTTCAGACCGCGAGCGTCGGATCGAGCATGGCGTCGGGGTCGCCGACGGACTCTCGCAGTTCGACGTTCGGCAGGCGGATGGCCAGCACGACCGAGGCCAGCGCGAACAACGCCCCGAGTGCCAGCGCTCCCCGAAAGGAGTCGGCGAATGCCACCAGCACTTGACGCTTGCTCTCGGGCGGTAACGCAGCAATGGCGCTCGGTGTACCGTGCAGCGCCGCTGTGATGGCCGCGGCGTCGGTTGTGCCAGCGGTTCGGGCGAGTCGCTCGGTGATGCCGTGGTTCAGCACAGCGCTGAACAGTGCCGTCCCCAAAACGGATCCCAGGGACCGACAGAACGACACCGACGAACTGGTCACCCCCAAGTCGCCCTCGGGTACTGCGTTCTGAGCCGCCAGCATCATCACGTGCATGGTCGTTCCCAGCCCCGCGCCGATCAGCACCAAGGCGGGCGCTGGTGCCCACAGGTGAGCGCTCGTGCTGGTGGTCAGTGCCAGCAACACAAGGCCGATGGTCGTGCACGATAAGCCGATGATCGGGAACATGCGGTAGCGGCCGTGATTGCTGATTGTGCGACCCGAGTAGATCGCGAGCGCAAGCAGGCCGAACGTCAGGGGAGCGGTCAACAAGCCCGATGCAGTGGCTGTCGAACCATGTACGACCTGGAAGTACAGCGGCATGAAGACGATGATGCCGAACACCGCTGGGCCGACGATGACGCTGACTGACGTAGCGATGCGAAAGCTCGGGTTGCGAAAGAGCCGAAGCGGCAAAATCGGCTCGGGAGCGCAACGCTCCTGCAGGACGAACAGGACACCCAGCACAAGTGTCGCGACGCACAGCAGAACGATCGTGGGCGAACCCCACGCGTATTCCTCGCCACCCCATTCTGATACCAAAAGCAGTGCCGACACCGACCCGACCAGCAGCGCGGCGCCCAGGTAGTCGAGTGAACGATCGATGCGGCGATCTGGCAGTCGCAGGAACAAAGTGGTGATGATCAGAGCGACGCCACCGAGCGGAAGGTTGATCGTGAATGCCCACCGCCACGACAGATGGTCCACGAAGAAGCCGCCGAGCAATGGCCCACTGACGCTGGCCGTCGCGAACACGGCGGTGAGGTACCCCTGGTATCGGCCACGCGAACGTGGCGGGACGACGTCGCCGACAACGGCCCACGCCATGGATAAAAGCCCCCCGGCACCGACCCCTTGGACTGCCCGTGCGCCGATGAGCAGTCCCATGCTGCCTGCGATTGCGCAGAGTGCAGAGCCGACGAGGAAGATGACGATTGCGCCCTGGAACATCCGTCGCCGGCCGTGGAGGTCGCCCAGCTTGCCGAACAACGGCGTCGCCGCCGTTGCTGTCAACAGGTAGGCCGTCACGACCCACGAGAGTTGATCAAAGCCGCCCAGGTCGCCGGCGATGGTCGGGAGCGCAGTGGCGACGATCGATTGGTCGAGGGCTGCAAGCAGCATGCCAATCATGACCCCGGCAAGCACCGCCATGATCTGGCCGTGTGTGAGCACGACCTCGGCGCGCTGTGGTTTCGACCGAGCGGTGAGTCGGCAAGTCCCGATGTCAGGAGAAGACTCTGGGGTTCCTGGACACGATGGTCTCGTTTGGTCGATGGCTGCAGCATCGCCCGCAGATCGGGGAGAGGAAATGGCGACGTTCCGGTGGACAGAACCTGGTCGGAGCGCCTCAGCGCATGGCCTTGCGCAGGTCGATCGAGGCGTCGGCCAGCAACGCTTCAGGGACCATGCGGCGGGCGACGACCAGCTCAAGCGCGGCGCGCATGTCCTTCGGGCGGTTCACGCCGACGGCTCCGACCAGCACGCCGTCGCGCACGTAGAAGGCGCAGAAGTTGGTACTGTCGAGCGTGCCCCGCCAGATGACGTCGTCGGTCGGCTCGGGGTTGCCGGCCATCTGCAACTTCAGGTCGTACTGATCGGACCAGAACCAAGGGGCCTCACGATACGGCTTGCCCCGACCCAACATGGCCGCAGCCGCAGCCGCTCCCTGATCGGTTGCGTTCTGCCAGTTCTCGCGCCGGACGCGCCGATCGAGGAAGGTCGAATGGAAGTTGGTCACATCGCCAGCGGCGAACACGTTCGGGTTGCTCGTACGGGAGAGCTCGTCGACGGTGATGCCGTTGTCGACCCGGATGCCGGCGTCGGCGGCCAGCTCGACGTTGGGCACGATGCCGACACCGACGACCACTACGTCGGCGAGGTGACGAACTCCGTCTGCTGTCACGACTGCGTGCACGTGGCCGATGCCCTCGATCGAATCGATACCGATTCCGGTGCGCAGGTCGACTCCGAGCCTGCGGTGGTGGGCGGCATAGCGCTCGCAAATGTCGCGGCCGAGCACGCGTCCCAGCGGTACATCGGCGACCTCGAGCATCGTCACCTCGCAACCGACCGTTCGGGCCGATGCAGCGACCTCGGCGCCGATGAACCCGGCGCCGATCACCACGACTCGCGCGCCCGCACGAAAGGCTTCACCCACGGCTAGCGCGTCGTCGAGCGTGCGGAGCTCGTGCACCCCAGCCAGGTCGGCACCTGGCACTGCGAGACGTCGCGCCCGGCCTCCGGTGGTCAGCAGCACTTTCTCAGCCGTGATGGTCGACCCATCGGCCAGCTCGACAGCGCCCTCGCTCGGCCGAAGCGCCGTCGCCCGTTGCCCCAGTACGACGTCGATCTGATGCTCGGCGTAGAACGACTCGTCGCGCAGGAACGTCGACGCCGCCGATTGCGATCCGTCCAGCACACCCTTCGACAGAGGTGGGCGATCGTAGGGCAGGTGCGGTTCTTCGCCGATCAGGACAACACGTCCGGCGAACCCTTCGGTACGCAGCGCCTCTGCGGCCCGCAGTCCGGCCAGGCTGGCGCCGACGATGACGAAGGTCGGCTCGGTCATGCGTCAGGTGGTTGCGGTGTCGCGGAGTTGTCTGAGGTCGAGGGCGACGTCGACGATCATGTCTTCTTGGCCCCCGACCATTCGACGACGGCCGAGTTCGACCAGGATTTCGATGGTGGGGATCTCGTAGCGTTCGCTGGCCCGTTCGGCGTGGCGGAGGAAGCTGCTGTAGACGCCGGCGTAGCCGAGCGCGAGTGTCTCGCGATCGACTCGCACCGGTCGGTCTTGGATGGGGCGAACGAGGTCGTCAGCGGCATCCATGAGTTTGAGGAGGTCGCAGTTGTGTCGCCAACCCATGCGAGTCGCAGCTGCGACGAAGACCTCGAGCGGTGCATTGCCTGCGCCAGCGCCCATGCCGGCGAGCGAGGCATCGATGCGGTCGCAGCCGTGCTCGATGGCGACGATCGAGTTGGCGACGCCGAGCGACAGATTGTGGTGGGCGTGCATGCCCGTCTGGGTGGTGGGGTCGAGGACCTGTTTGAAGGCGTCGAAGCGTTCGGCGACATCGGTCATGGTGAGTGCGCCGCCGGAGTCCACGACGTAGACGCAGCCGGCACCGTACGACTCCATTAGTTTTGCTTGGCGGGCGAGTTCGGCCGGCGGGGCCATGTGCGACATCATCAGGAAGCCGACGGTATCCATGCCGAGGTTGCGGGCGGCGTCGATGTGCTGCGCGGAGATGTCAGCTTCGGTGCAGTGGGTCGCGACGCGCACGATGCGTGCGCCGGCAGAGTGCGCGGCGCGCAGGTGGTGGACGGTGCCGATTCCGGGCAGGAGCAGCGTGGCGACCTGTGCGTGTGTGACCACTGCGGCGACGGCCTCGATCCATTCGAGATCCGTGTACGCCCCGAACCCGTAGACGCAGCTCGATCCGGACAGACCGTCGCCGTGGGCCACTTCGATCGAGTCAACTCTGGCTTCGTCGAGCGCGGTCGCGATCGCGACAACTTGTTCCAGGGTGTATTGGTGGCCGATGGCGTGCATGCCATCGCGCAGGGTGACATCGGAGAGGTACAACTGATCGGATCTCATGCGTTCACGTCCTCGGGCGCTTCCCCGCTCGACGACGCGGGTATTCCGTGTTGTTCGGCGATGCGTTCTGCTGCGGCTAGCGCGGCTGAGGTCATGATGTCCAAGTTGCCCGCGTACTCCGGGAGGTAGTGCGCAGCGCCGGTGACTTCCAGGAACACGCTCACCCGGATGCCCCAGAATTTGCCGGTCTCGGGGATGTGCAACGGATCGTTCTGCGTGAAGTACTCGAACTGAACTCGCTGCTTCAGCCGGTAGCCAGGTACGTACATGCGGACCCGTTGCACCATCTCTTCGATGGACGCCTCGATCTCGGCTTCGTCGCCCTCTTCGACCAGGCAGTACACCGTATTGCGCATCAGTAGCGGCGGATCAGCCGGGTTCAACACGATCACGGCTTTGCCACGAACTGCACCACCCACCACCTCCAGCGCCTTCGCCGTCGTCTCGGTGAACTCATCGATGTTCGCTCGCGTGCCAGGACCAGCAGAACGCGAGGCGATCGACGACACGATCTCGGCGTAGAAAACCGGGGCGATCTGACCGACCGCCGCAACGATGGGCACCGTGGCTTGACCACCACACGTCACCATGTTGATGTTCTGCGACTGCAGCTCGTCGTCCAGGTTCACTACCGGAACCACATAGGGACCAATCGCTGCCGGCGTCAGATCGATCATCCGTACGCCCGTGTTCGCCAACAACTGCCAGTTCTCCGCGTGCGAACCGGCACTCGTCGCGTCGAACACGACCTTCACGTCAGCCATCTCCGGCATCGCCAGCAGACCCCGGACCCCATCAGATGTCGTGGCCACGCCCATGCGCTGAGCGCGCTGTAAGCCGTCCGATCCCGGATCGATTCCAACGAAAGCGGCCATCTCGAGCCGCTGCGCTCTGCGCATCACCTTGATCATCAGATCAGTACCGATGTTCCCCGATCCGATGATCGCCACTGGCCATCGAGCGTTCACGAGCGCCCCTCTCATCCATTGAAGCGACCCCATCATGAGGCCGCACAACAGAACGTGCACCAACCTTGGTTCGTGCAGCGGAACGCTCTCTTCGACGGATCCGTCAGACGTCGACGAACACGATTCCGTGCTCGATCTTCACGGGATACGAGACCAGGTCGCGTGTGGCCGGCAGCGATAGCACCTTGCCGGTGCGGATGTTGAACTTGGCCATGTGCAGCGGGCATTCGACGATGTCGTTGTCGATGTAACCGTCGGCCAGCGAGTACTTGTCGTGCGTGCACGTGTCGTCGGTCGCGTAAAAGTCTCCGTCCACGTTGAACACAGCGACCGGGGGGAGTGGCAGCCGTTCGACAACCACGGCCTCGCCGTCATCGATGGTGGCCGCATCACACGCGCGAATCCATGTCATTGCTCGATCTGCTCCTTGTGGTCTGAGGACTGCTGTCGCACCGTATCCGCCGTTGCCCTCCCGTCGATCAGACGGTTCAGTCATGTGGAACGCACTGGTGTCGATCAGGCCGCGATTGTCCCGCCGATGTCGCGTGCGGCGCGTAGCACCGAACCGGCGATGACGTTGGGCGAGAACCGGCCAGTCGGGCCGCACACCGATATGCCACCCACCAGGCGTCCGCTGCGGGCGAAGATCGCCGCCGCAACACAATTGCCCCCGATGTTCGATTCTTCGCGATCGAACGCGACTCCCTGCTTGCGAACGTTTGTCAGTTCGTCGACGAACAACGTCGGTGTAACGATGGTGTAACCGGTTCGCGGCAGGAGGCCGCGCGACAGGGTCGCCGCGACGCGGTCCGGTTCGCTCCAGGCCAGCAACGCTTTGCCGATGGCCGAGCAGTAGGCCGGTACTCGACCACCGACCGTAGACGGCGCCTTGACCTGATGGTGCCCGAACAGCTTCTCGAGGTACAGCACGTCGGTGCCATCGAGGACTGCCAGGTGCACGGTTTCGTGGGTCAGTTCGTAGAGATCACCGAGATACGGCAGAGCAGTGTCGCGCAGCGAACGCGGTCGGCAATAGGAAACTCGGTTGCCGAGCTCGAAGAGTCGCGTGCCCAAGCAATATCGCGTTCCCTGGCGCTCGATCAACTGACGCTGTTCGAGGATCGCAAGCAGCCGGAACGCAGTCGACTTCGGGATGCCTGTGCGCCGGCCGAGCTCTGACACACCAAGTGAGGTGTCGATGTGTTCGAACGCGTCGAGAAGTGCCAAGGCCTTGCCGACTGACGTACCGAGACTGGTCTCGGTCTCGTCGAGGTCGGCGCCGATGACATCGAGCAATTCCTCATCGAGGTCGAGTTCGGCGGGTGGCGGAGCCTCGAGACTAGTCATCGATGCACCTCATCCGCGCGCAAACGCATTGGTTGGTCGTTGGTTCTTTCAACGACAGCTCTCAGCGGCAGTGACATCGGCCCCCCATTCGGCGATACTCCCGTGTCGAACGTAGTGCAGCACGCGGGGGTGCGCAAGACACCACTCCGTCCACAGCGATGCCAACACGGCATGTTCAGACGAAACCCACACGAACGGTGCCCAGACCGATAATCGATGCCTCGTAGCGACCGGACCGCTCGACGCGTGCCATGGGGCCGAGTGCACCTGAGAGCACCACGTCGCCAGCACGCAGTTGCTCGCCACGTGCGGCCAGCACGTTGGCCAGCCAGACGACGGCGTTCACCGGGTTGCCGAGGCAGGCTCGGCCGCTACCGGCCGACACCTCTTTGTCCACGCTGGTCATCGTCATCGTGACGGCGCACACGTCGACGTCGGTCAACGCTCGCGGTGACGTGCCCAGGACGTATCGGGCCGACGAGGCGTTGTCGGCAACGGTGTCCACGATCGAGATGTCCCACTCGCGAACACGGCTGTCGACTATCTCGATTGCGGGGACCACAAATGCCGTCGCCCGCATGACGTCGGCAGCCGTGGAGACTTCGTGCACGAGATCGCGCTCGAAGATGAAGGCAACTTCGGCCTCGACGCGTGGAGCAATGAGGTGGGCGAGCTCGATGTCGCCGTCGTCGTCGACCGACATGTCTGCGAAGAGCACGCCGAAGTCAGGTTGATCCACGCCCAGTTGAGCCTGCACTACCTTCGCGGTCAGGCCGATCTTGCGGCCAGCAATGCGACGTCCGGCGTCGAGTCCGAGCGCAACGTTGGCCTGCTGCACGGCGTATGCGGAGTCGATGTCGGTCACCGCGATCAGATTGCGCACGGGATCGCATGCAATTCGCCCGGCTTCGGCATCGCGAAGTCGGCGGGCGGCGTCGGCCACGATCCTCGAGTCCACTGCGCTCATGCCAGTTTCACCAGTCGGCCGCCGTCGCGCATGCGTGTGATTAGCGCATGGATTCCTGAGGTGCGCAAGTGGTTCATTTCGGTATGCGGAACAAGCGGTCGTGTGCGCGTCAGATCCATGAGGTCAGCGATGCGCGGCGACTGCGGTGTTCGCACCATCGGAATAGGTGTCCCAATGCATGACTTCGTCCAACGGCCGCCGAGTTGTCGGGCCGTACCGCTCCTTGTCGGGGTATCCGAGCGGGATGAACGCCAAGGGCATCACGTGATCGGGCAGGCCGAGCAGGGTCTTCATGTCGGCCATGCGAGGGATTGCCCATCCGCTGGTCAGAGCGGCACCGACCCCTAGGCCGCGAGCGGCGAGTAGCAGGTTCTGAACTGCTGGAAAGATCGATCCACTCAACTGAGTTGCGTCTGCCTGCTGGCCCGGGGTCGAGACGCCGCACACCACGATGATTGCCGGGATTGTCTCGAACCCCTCGATCATCGGCTTCAAACGCGGGAACGGCAGCGCGTCCCCCGGCTGCATGCGCTTCACTGCGTTGTCGTACATCCAACGGAAACCCTCGCGGGCGTA
>Ga0105046_10005095_pt1 | contig 20843 bp, 20 predicted proteins | sample MAT03_FD_78385 | JGI IMG/M metagenome (GOLD analysis project Ga0105046, IMG submission 78385) | Freshwater microbial communities from Lake Fryxell liftoff mats and glacier meltwater in Antarctica - MAT-03 (megahit assembly) | ecosystem: Environmental > Aquatic > Freshwater > Ice > Liftoff...
GCCATGATGGACCTCGTGAGCCCCCTCACCCTCGTGCTGCTCGTCGTCTACTTCCTCATCGCCTTCTTCACCATCGCCTCGCTCATGGCCGCCATCGGCAGCGCAGTCAACGAGATGCGCGAGGCCCAGACCTTGCTCACGCCCGTCATGATGCTCATCATGCTCCCCTGGCTCCTCTGGATGCCCATCCAGCGCGCCCCCAACTCCATGTTCTCAACCGTCCTCTCCTTCGTCCCCGGCGTGAACCCCTTCGTCATGGTCATCCGCCTGGGCGGTGAAGAGAGCATCCCAACCTGGCAGATTCCAGCGTCCATCGGCGTCGGCCTTCTCGCCGTCGTCTTCAGCGCCTGGGCCGCCGCCAAAGTCTTCCGCATCGGCGTCCTCATGTACGGCAAGCCGCCCAACTTCAAGACCCTGGTCAAATGGGTCCGCATGGCTTGAACAACAAGAAGCCCACCATCAAGCACAAGCCAGCTCCCAAGCCCAACCCCAGGCCCGCGCCAAAGTCCGCGACCAAGCCCAAGCCAGCGCCTAAGCCCGCGCCCGCCCCGGCACTCGATCGCTTCGCTCTTTATGAACTCTGCGTCCAGCAGCCCGCCGCCTCAGCGCGCTTCCTCCGCGCCCTTCATCCCGGCAAGCCCACCATCCTCGCCGAAGACTTCTGCGGAGCCGCCGCCATCTCCCGCGAATGGGTCGCCCTCGCCCCCCGCCTGCTCGCCATCGCCACCGACCTTGACCCCGAGCCCCTCTCACACGCCTCCTCCCACCCGCGCCTGCGGCTCGTCTGCCGCGACGTGCTCAAAGTCCGTGACCCCGCCGACATCGTCGCCGGTTTCAACTTTGCCCTCGGCGAGCTTCCCACTCGCGCCGCCCTCGTTGCGTACCTGAAGAACACCCGCCGCCGCCTCCGCCCCAAGGGCTTCGCCACCTTCGATCTCTACGGCGGCCCCACGGCTTGGATGATGGGTGCCACCAGCCGCTTCATCGATGGCCCCGGCGGTGAAGAGATCGAATACATCTGGGATCAGCAGGGCGTCATGCCCTGGTGCTCACGTGTCCACAACGCCATCCACTTCCGCGTCACACCCGCTTCGGCCAAAGGCACCAAGGGTCCGACTGGCAGCAAAGGCTCATCATCCAGGCCGGCCTCATCATCCAAGCCGCGCGTCCTGAAGAACGCCTTCAACTATCACTGGCGACTCTGGACCGTCGCCGAAGTCCGCGAAGCCATGGCCGAAGCCGGCTTCCGATCAACCGAAGTCCACGCCGCCGTCGGGAGCGCGATCGACAACCTCGGCGAACTCCACGCAGCGCCCAGCGATGATCACGAAAACCACCCCGACGACTTCGTCGCTTACATCGTCGCCAGGGTCTGACTCTTCTGCTGCCCACTGCCCGCCCCCCGCCGCCCGCTGCCAGCCACCCACCGCCTGCTGCCAGCCACCCACCGCCTGCCTCCCAGACCGCGCTGTTTCAAATCGGAGTACGCTTGGCCATGCTCGCTCACTTCCGCAACACCTTCGCCACCTCCTGCCTGCTCACCACTCTCACGCTCACAGCCCTTCCCCTCACCGGCCTCACGCTCACCGCTCTCACCCTGACCGGCTGCGGCGGCGGCTCCACCACCGCCAGCGAACTGCGCCTCAGCGCCGTCACCGGCGCTGCCACCTTCGCCCCCACCATCACCACCAGCGTCTTCAAATCAACCGACGAGAACACCGCCGACATCTTCCTGACCGACCTGCCCCTCGACCGCCTCGCCAATACCCGAGATGACCTGAGCGACCTCGCCGGCAACTTCATCCACATCCGCCTCTTCCTCGTCCCTGCTGCGGGCAAAACCCCCATCGATCCAACCGCCTGCAATGTCGCAGTCAACCACTTCGTCTTCGCGCAGGGTGCCACCGGCGTCTATTCCGGCGGCGGCTTCATGTCGGTTTCCGATACCCCAACGGGCACGCTGTTTGGCGGCACGCTTGAGAATGTCTCCGTGCGACTCACCCGCGCCACGCCCAACTTCGCCGACCGGCTCGGCGCCAGCACCCTCACCGGCACCATCGAAGCCCCGCGCAATGAAGAGACCGCCAAAGCCCTCGAAGCCCGCACCATCCGCCTCCTCAGCACCCTCCGCACCACCGCAGCGCCGGGCAAGCTGCCGTGAGCATCAAGCTCGCTCGGCCAGCCGCTCAGTGCGTCTTCCACCAGTGCTCAACCAGGTCCGTCGCAGCGCCGCGATAGAGCACCTCGAGCATCGACCGCGTCAAGCCGATGCCCTGCAGCCGGGGCGTTGACAGGCTGTCAAAGTGCACGGGATCGACCATCTTCAGATCCGGGTCGGCAATCGTCGAGGGGCCGTCAAACTCGGTCTCAAACATCGTTCGCAGTGCCCAGTATCGCGAGCAGTAGAGCTCGAACGCTTCCTCAGGAGTTGACGCCAAATCGCCCATCGGGCTGCCCATGCTCTTGGCCGGCGAAAGTTGGTCTTCCATCACCACCAGGTCCGACCCGAAGAGCAGCCGCCCCTGCCACTTATAGAAGAAGGCCAGCACTTCCTCGCGCGGGTGCTTGCTCAGTTCACGGGCCATCCACTTGGTCGCCGAGGTGTCCAGATACAGGTTCGCATGCCGAGTGAGCAACCCATCCAGGAACGACAGATCCTCCGGCCAGCCGCCCATGTGGGCCGCGATCCAGGGCGCGGTGAAGCGGTCGAGCATGCGCTCAAGGCCGATGTACTGCTCGCGCTTGGTGCCATAGCGCTTGGCGTCGGTGTACTTGGTGGCAAACCATGTGTCCGGGTCGGCCACGTGGACCATGAACATCATGCCCAGCGACTGCGCGACCTTGCAGTGCTCGATGCGCCAGGCGCTGTCGATCTCGCACAGGTCGGTCGCGCCGAAGGTTGTGTCCTTCAGGTCCGGCACCACATCGCGCAGCCGGGGCGAGGCCCACACCTTCATCATCCGGGCCCCGAAGTCGCGATGGAACGTCTCGATGGTCTCGATGTACCCCTGCCGGTGCGCCCGGTTCTTGTCGCCATCGCTCCATGTGGGCATGCAAATGAAACGGATCGAATCGCCCAGCACATCCCGCACCGCCGCCGCGCCGGGGAGCTGTGTCATCGAGTACGTCATGGTCACGCCGAAGAGTCGGCGGGCCCGGTCGTAGATCGCGCTCGAGGCGGGGCCGTGAATGTGCGTGTGGGCATCGATGATGGCGACGGGCGGCGGTCCCAGCCGAGCCGCCTCGGCCGCAAAGTCGAGCCCGTGGACGTTGGCCGCTCGAACGGCCGGGCGTCGGGGCGCGGGGGGGCTGGAACCTGGGGGGCTGGAAGCTGGGGGGTTGGAGGCCGAGAGATTGGGGGCGGGGGTGGCCATTACATAGATGCTATTCGATACGTAACGACCGCCACTGGGGAACATCTAACCGATCACGAACAAGCGTTGAAGGGAAACGCCGTGGACATCCTGTCGAAACCCCTTACATTACGCACAATTCATCCACAATAGCCAAAACATGACCCAATGGGGGTTGCACGGTGGGGTGTTTAGGGGCATAATCCCATGCATTCCCATGGAGTGGTTCAGTTGCTCTTTATAGGCACTTCCGAACATTCCATTGACCCCAAGGCACGGCTGGCGATCCCCGCCAAGTACCGTAACCAATGGGATCCGAACAAAGATGGAACAGCATGGGTCGTCATTCCTTGGCCGGGCGGCATTCTTCGGCTTTATACGGAGTCAGACTTCGAAAAACTCGCGGCGGCTGAGCACAACACGCTCACCCCGTCCCGCGGCGTAGCGGATTTCGAGGCCGGTTTCTTCGGCTTCGCGGAACGCTGCGAGATGGACTCGGCCGGTCGCATCACGCTTCCCAAGAAGCACCTTGAGTTTACCAAGCTCAAAGGCGACGTGGTGGTTGTCGGGGCCCGCAATCGGCTGGAAGTTCGCGACAAGGCCTCGTGGCTCGCCGAAGAGCCCGGTCGCTTCGCCCTGCTGGGGACGCTGGCTGATCAGGTGACGGCGCAGCGGACGGCCGCGGCGGCTGGTCAGTGAAGCAGCAGTTGGCTTTGCCTCTCACGCCGGACACGGCCTGAGGAAGAGGTTTTTGGATCGAATCAGTCGCTTTCGCACGGCGGCCTCGCCAGTGGCCCACCTCCTGCACGGACGCACGGGTGGGAAACGAGCGAGGCATAGCAAGGACGCTCGGTTTCGCACGCCACGGATGGCGGCGAAGCATGGTTCGAGCGGGAGCGGCTGATCCGATCTGAAGAGCCCCATGGCCGGCTCATCTTTTGGCCACGTCCTCCCACTTTCCCACCGCGCTCGACACGCCCAACGACCCCGCTCTCCCAACAAGCCAACGCGAGAAGAACCGCTCAAGGACACGACGCGACAGTCGCTCACGGACTGATGCCCCAAGGACGGGGCACTCTCTCGCAGGCCTACAAGAAAACCCCCGTTCTGCATGATGCAGCACGGGGGTTTTTCGTTGGTGAATGGTTCGATGGATGACGGGCGAGTCAGTGGTCACTCGATCAGCGACGCTGGCGGCGGAGCAGGCCAGCCGTGACCAGTCTCGTCAGCACCCCAGCCCGAAGAACGCCCCGATGTAGTCGGCGAGGTCGTCAGCTCGTCCCACACCCGCGACACAGATAATACCGGCGTGCCACGCTGACCCGACCGACCACCGTCACGATGTGGAAGGGCTGGCAATGCCGGAACGCCGCCCGCCGCTTGCACGAACAGCGCGCCCCCCTTTTTCCTCCGCGGCCTTGGCCCGCAGGGCTTCTTCCAGACACAGCACCATCTGTTGGCGACCCCGATCCAACACCGCCCGTTCCGTGACGGCCAGCCCCTGCCCGTGCGGAGCACTCTTCATGGCCTTCATCACCTCACGATGCCCAAGAACCGCCGCTTCGGCGATCAACCGTTCGACCGGATCGAAAATCGAAATATCCATCATGCCCTCCTTGGCTGGTTTGCTCGGCTCGTCCACGGGCCCTTTCTCCCTCAGCTATCGACTCATTCACCTCCAGCGTGCCACTTGTTTGGACGACACCCTTGCCCGCGAGCGGTGTGTGCCCTAAATGCGGGCGAGCGTACCAGCACAGCGCGCTGATCGAGGCCTGGACCGCGTGTGGATTCATGCCGTGAACCGATGCTGGCGGGCCGCATGCGGTGTGAATCGACAGGCGGGCGGCGTGGATCGGGTGCCAGGATACACTCGGTGCAGAATACTTGGATTGCGACCGCGCCTGCCTGGCGTTTGACTCTCATGGGCCTCCTGTTTATCCCCACCGACGTCTGGGCCATCATCCTCATCGCGGGGATGTCGGTGCTGGTCGTGGGGTTTTTGCCGATTCGCGGGTCGGACGAGCGGCGGTGCCCCAACTGCTGGTACTCGCTGGCGCATGTGATGGGCAGTCGCTGCCCGGAATGTGCGGCGATTGGGCATTCCATTGATGACATGTATCCCATTCGCTATCGCTGGCCGGTCATCGCGGCGGGTGCGGCGATCATGTCGCCGGCGATCTGGGCGTTTGAGCAGGACATTTTTGAATCGAACAGCGGCGCACATTCGCTGCGGTCGCTCTCGTGGGCGGTGATTGTTCTTGGAATCGTGATCGGGCTGGGCGGCCTCCGGCTGCTGGTGCATGTCTTTCAGCGGCTTATGCTGTTTCGCAGGCTTGGTCGGCTGCCGCCGGTGGGCTGGCTGGGGATGCTCTTCACGGGATTATTGATTGTGATTCATGGGTTTATCATCATCAATCTTCCCCTAGGCCGCGTGGGTGGCTGGACCAGCGTGCTTCCGGCGTGGGTGTTTGATTTGGCCCGCGCCATCGTCAAGATCGTGACACGCCAGTGACACATTGGGAGGGGTTCGTGCGGTGGGCTGGGCCGGTGACTGGAGCGAATCGCCGGGGCGGCGCGGTGCGAATGATCATGATGAATCGGCGGGTTGCGCCAGCAACGCCTTGCAGCATCTCTTGACTGGAGTGATGATTTATGCGCCTTTCTGAACGACTCGTTTTTACCGGCCTTTCGTCGGCCGCCCTTCTTCTTGCCGGATACGCCGTGGTGCGTCCGGGCGGGTCGGCTGCGTTTGCGACGCCGACGTTTATGCCGGCTCCGGCCGCGGCAGTCGCGACGTTTGACGTCTACCGCGCGGCCGACTTGATGATGAAGTCCGAGCGATTTGCGCCGGTCATCATGAACGAGCAACGGGCGACGGAACTGAACATCAAGAACCTTGAGCCCATCGAGAAGGAACTGCTGGAGATGCAGAACCGGCTGAGCCAGTTCCCCGCCGACACCAAAGACCCGGCCGCCAAGGACCTGGCCGAGAAGTTTCAGAAGCAGCGCGATGACTACCTGGCGCAGCGGCAGAAGCTCACCGATGCCTTCGAGAACTTCACGGCCGTGAAGAACTTCGAGGCGTACAACGTTGTCGTGGAGGCGGCGCGCGAGATCTCGGCGCGGCGCGGCTATTCGCATGTCATGGCCACGCGCCTGGTGGATGACGGCAAGGCGCCCGAAACCGGACTCGGCTTTACGATGCGCATTCTGGCCCGGCCCGTCGTGATCGGCCCGCAGGCCGACGACATCACCGGCGAGGTGCTGCGTGCGCTCCGGCTGGATGTTGGCACCGGCCCGTCGATCATGCCCGGCAGGTAGTTGCGACGGTTACGGCGAGACATTCGCTGCGCTGGAACGAACACCCTGAGCCCGCGCCTCGATGGCGCGGCGGAGGTTTTCTGTGAGCTCGCGCTTCACGGCGTTCATGCCCGGGCAGAGCTCGGCGAGTTCGAGCTCCATGCTTGTGACCGACCGGCCGACCAGACCGCAGGGCACGATGAGCCCGAACTGGTCGAGGTTGACCGTGACGTTGAGGGCCAGCCCGTGCATGCTCACCCAGCGGCGGATGCGCACGCCCATGGCGCAGAGCTTGGAGCCGGACTTTGGGATAGCGCACGACGGATCGGCGACCGGGTGGTTTTCGACTCCGACCCACACGCCGGTGGCGCAGACATCGCGGCCGGCATGGATTCCAAACGCGCTGACCGTTTTGATGACCACATCTTCAAGCAGGCGCATGTATTCATGAAGCCGCAGGCTGAGTGCGTTGAGGTCGAGGATGGGATAAACCACCAGTTGCCCCGGCCCGTGGTACGTCACGTCGCCGCCGCGGTCGGTCTCAACGACTGCGACCCCCTGCCGGCGGAGCAGTTCGGCGCTGGCGACCACGTTGCCCGCGGCGGTTGGCCGCCGGCTGACGGTGATGACCGGGGGGTGCTCGACGAGGAGCACGATGCCGACCAGATCGGCCGCTTTGGCCGCGCCTGGACTGGCAGTTGACTGGGCACTTGGGCCGGCAGCGGGTCCGGCTGTGGGTCCGGCTGGCGGGGCCTCGCGCGCCGTGCGTGCGGCGAGCACCTCGTCAACGGCGGCGCACTGGAGCGCATAGGCCGAGGCGTAGTCCATCAGGCCGAGATCTCGCACGTCGATCGTCATTGATTCGATTCTGGATATTCAACCCGGCGGCCGCAATTCGTACCGCTCATTGTTCGCATCTGCGCCGGCGTTTCTCCTACACTTTCGTTCTATGGCGAAAGTCCACCCGACCGCAATCCTTCAGGGCGAAGTACAGCTTGGCGCAGACGTCAATATCGGGCCGTTTTGTGTCCTTACCGGGCCGATGACCCTGGGTGACGGCGTCAAGCTCATGGGCAGCAACTACTTGCAGGGCCCGCTGACGATCGGCGAGAAAACGATGCTTTATCCGCACGCGTGTGTGGGGCTTGAGCCGCAGGACATCAAGTTCAAACCGGGGCACCCGACGGCGGGCGTGGCGATCGGGGCCAACTGCATTCTTCGTGAGCATGTGACGATTCACGCCTCGACGAAGGCCGAAGCGCCGACGCGGCTGGGGAACAACTGCTTCATGCTCGCCAACAGCCACATTGGCCACGATGCGACGGTGGGCAACTTTGTGACGATGATCAACAACTCAGCCGTGGGCGGGCACGGGCAGATTGGCGACAACGTGCTCATGGGTGGCGGGGCGGCGGTTCATCAGTTCACCCGGGTCGGCCGGTTCGCCATGATCGGCGGCCTGGCCGGGGCGTCTAACGACCTTCCGCCTTTTTGCCTCGCCGTTACGGTCAACCGGATCGGCGGCATCAACCGCATTGGCCTGCGTCGCGCGGGGTTTCCGCGTGAGCATATCACCGCCGTCGTCAGTGCGTATTTCGACATTCTGCGCGACCCCAAGCATCGTGATGTGGTGATCGCTGAGCTCTCCAGGCGGGCCGTTGAGCTCGACTGCCCGCCGCTGGCGGAGATGGCCGATTTCGTAATCGCCAGCAAGCGGGGCATCATGCCGGGGATGGGCAAGCCGCCGCGGGAAGCGGCGGCGTGGTTCAAGAAGGTCGGCGCGATTGGGACGCAGGCGCCGCCGCCGCCGATGGGGGATATCGAAGACCACGAATGAGCGTTCGTCTTATGGCGCGACATCTTCGGTCGCGTTCAAGAGTTTTAGAGTCGAGTACAGCCATGTCTACCGCCACCCACCCTGCCGACCACGCCTCCAAAGCCCACGCCTTGACCACGCTGGCGGCCGAGCTTGCAGCCTCACCGGCGGTGAGCGCCGCCATTGACACGATCGTGCGCGAGCAGCAGGCTCGCTCGCGACACCTCTCTGACGCTCGTCCGGCGAACCCCGGACTGGTGAGTGAGTATGAATCGCTCATGGCCCGCGCGGCGGATGTGCGCGGCCGCGCCCTGCTGTATCCGATGCTGGGCTCGGGCCTTGGGCGGGGGGCGCTGGTGGAACTCGCCGATGGCAGTGTGAAGTGGGACATGATTTCGGGCATCGGGGTGCACTTCTTCGGGCACAGCGATGCGGACCTGACGGCGGCGGCGCTGCGGGGCGCGATGGGCGACACGGTGATGCAGGGCAACCTGCAAGCGAACTTTGACGGCTATGAGTTTGCCGAGACGTTCCTCAACCTCGCCAAGCGGTCGAGCCGGCTGGCGCACATCTACATGAGCACCAGCGGCTGCATGGCCAATGAGAACGCCGTCAAGGTCTGCTATCAAAAGCACGCCCCGGCGAGCCGGGTGATTGCGTTTAAGGACTGCTTCATGGGCCGGTCGGTGACCATGAGCCAGATCGGCGATGCGGCGGCCAACCGCATCGGCCTGCCGCTTTCGACGCAGGTTGATTACATGCCGTTTTATGACCCGGTTGGCGCGGCCCGGATGGGCGGGACGCGCTACATCGACATGTGCGTCGATCACTTGAGGCAGTACGTTGAGCGGTATCCCAAGCAGCACGCATGCTTCATCTTTGAGCTGGTGCAGGGCGAGGGCGGGTTCAACGTGGGCACGCGCGACTACTTCAAGGCCCTGATGGACGTGTGCAAGGCGAGCAATATTGCCGTGTGGGATGATGAAATTCAGTGTTTCGGTCGCACCGAGCAGATGTTTGCGTACGAGGCGCTCGACCTTGGGGAGTATGTTGACGTGTTCTGCGTCGGCAAGATGACGCAGGTCTGCGCCACGCTGTATACGAAAGAGTACAACCCGGGTCCGGGCCTGCTGAGCGGGACGTTCACGGGCGGTTCGGTGCCCTTCGCGGTGGGCAAGCGGGTGCTTGAGCGGCTTCGCGATGGTGATTTTTATGGCCCGGCCGGGCGCTTTGCCAAGACGCATGCGGCGTTCCGGATGCACACCAGGGCGCTCATCGAGAGGCACCCTGAGTGGTTCCCGGCGGTGCCGGAGTGGGGACCGGGCAATGACCTGACTGGCGGCACGGGGGGCATGATGCGGTTCACTCCGTTTGGCGGCAACAAAGACAAGGTGATGAAGGCGTGCAAGCACCTCTTCGACGAGGGGGTTATCGCGTTCTATTGCGGGCACGGGCCGTATCACGTGCGCATGCTGCCGCCGATGCCGGTGTTTGACGATGCGGACTGGCCGAAGGTGTTTGCGTGTATTGAGCGCGGGCTGGCGAAGGCGGCGGGATAGGCAGTCCGTTCGAGACGCCGCGTTCACTTGCCAATACAGAACATGCCGAAGATGCGGCCGACGATGTCGTCGGGGTGGACGCGGCCGGTGAGCGGGGCCATGGCGGCGAGGGCATCGCGCAGTTGCGAGGCGATGAGTTCGGGCGAGCGGAGTACGCGGTTACTGACATCGATCCGCGAACAGAGATCGTGCATGAGCGCGGCGGCTTTGGCGGCGGCCTGACGGTGTTGCGGGAGCAGCACGGCGGGTCCGGTTGTGCCTGACTCAACGGCCCAGGCGGAGCGCTCCAGGAGATCGACGAGCTCGGCGATGTTGCGGCCATCGACGGCGCAGACTGAGAGGTCGGCACGCGAAGCGTCGGGTGGGCCGCTACTTCCATCGGCGCGGCCGCCTTGGATGGGACGGACGTCGGCCTTGGTGGCGACGCGGATGACTCGGGCGAAACTCGGAGCGGGCCCGCGCCCCCCCGCCCCACCGCCCCCCCCCGCCTCGAAGCGGCCGGTCGGGTCGCACCATACCACGACGTCGGCCTCGCCGAGCAGGCCCAGTGGTTGAGCGTCCTGCATTGCGGAGTGGGCGGCATGGGCGGCGTCATCCACACCGGGAAGGTCGGCAAGCATTGCGAACGGCTGGCGACCTTGGCGGCTGGTGAGCGGTTCGACGAGGGCATCGCGGGTGGTGCCGGCGACGGCGGAGACCACGGCGCGGGACCTGCCGAGCAGGGCGTTGAAGAGCGTTGATTTGCCGGCGTTGGGCTCGCCGAAGAGTGCGACGATGGGGAGCGCTAGCGCGGCCCCGCGCGGGCGGGCATGGCCGGCCAGAGCATCGAGCTTGAGTGCGAGCGACTGGGCGCGACGGAGCAGGTCTTGACTGCTGATGGCGACGACGTCGTCGGTGTCGGCGAAGTCGATCCCGGCCTCGACGAGCGCGAGCAGGGTTACAAGTTCATCGGCGGCGGCGGCGGCCTCGGCCCCGCTGCCGACAGCGAGCACGCGACGCGCAGCGGCGAGTTCATCGGCATCACCGGCGGCGATGATGGCGGCGATGGCCTCGGCCTGGGCCAGCGTGAGTTTGCCGGCGAGATAGGCCCGCGCGGCAAACTCGCCGGGCTGGGCGGTTCGAACGATCGCGCTGGCGGGCGCCAGCGCCTGGCACATGGCGGTCACGAGCCGTTCGGTCAGCCAGGGGTTGCCGCACAGCAAGACTTCGGCGGCGTCTTCGCCGGTGAATGAGCGGGGCGCGAGATAGCGAAGAACCTGCACCGGCACGCTGAGTGCTGGGGCGATGCGGAGTCGCGTTGTAGACGTGCCGCGCTCGCGCGGGCGCCTACTCGACTCGGGTTCGGCATCGAGGGCCGCGAGCACGAGGCAAGTCGCTGGTCCGGAGAGCCGCACGACGGCGCGGCGGGCATGGCCCGGCCCGGACGCGAGCGCGACGATGGTTTCGGCACGGCTTGGGTGGGGTGCTGGCACGGTGGCTTGCTCAACTGGGCCCGCTCGGGGCGGCGGCTACACGATCTTGAATCCGCCGGCGCGGCAGTACACGATGAACTTTCGCAGCCGGTTTTTGTTTTCACCGCTGAAATACTCGAATGGGTTGACCTTACGCTTAGGGTCGAGGATGCGGAAGCGGCCGATGAGCGAGGTGTCTATGAACCCCATCACCTTGTGGGCGACGGCGTCGTGGTCGGGCACGTCCTGGAGCGCCTTGGTGAGGGCTTCGGAGATCGCCAGGGCGTCTTCCTCGCTCACGCTTTGCCCGCGGCGGGAGAAATAGTTGCGGGGGTTCCACTGCTTGGTGGTGTATCCGTCGCGCTCGACTTCGCCGTAGAAGTCCTCGGGCGGCGCGGTGCCGCGGGGCTTCCACCCCGCGTCGAGAGCGAGCTTGAGCACCATGGCCCAGGAGAGATTACCGACCACAATGGTGCCGGCCGGGCCGGTCAAAGAACGAGGCATGTGTCACCTAAAAAAACCCGCAGATGTCGATCACTGGCTGTGTACTTCGCCCGCGCCGTCGGCGGGCGGTTCTTTTTTGTCATCCCCCGCAGCGGGCTTGTCTGCGGCGGGGGCGTCGGCTTCATCAAGTTTCTTGGTCACCTTGCTGGCGGCAAGCACGGTCAGTTGAGGGTCGATTTCGATGCGGCCGGGTTTGCGGGCGAGCGGGAACGTCGCCGAAGCGGTCTTGGTGTCGGTCTTGAGTGTGACGGTCACGGGCTGGGCATCTTCCCAGCGGCACACAAGGGGAAGTTCGAGCTCGTAGGCGGGGTTGTCGGCGTTGATGATCTGCGTCTGCTCGACGGTCACCCCGAGCTGCTTGGTGGACTCGTCCCAGGTGTACGCGACGTTGAGGCGCGGCAGGCCCGGGCGATAGGCCCACTGGATGAAGAACCGCTCGAGCGACTGGCCGCTTACTTCTTCCATGACGCGGCGGAAGTCGTTGGTTTCGGCGCAGGTGAACTTGTGGCGGTCGAGGTAGAGCCTGGTGCCGGCAAAGAACGCCTCGTCGCCGATCTTTTTGCGGAGCATGTGCAGAATGCAGCCGCCCTTGCTGTAGACGTCATCGACTTTTGTGAAGGTATCGTCGGCGGTCTTCCAGAGATTGCTGACCATCGGAATCGACTTTGGCGCGCTGGCCCGGTTGCGGCCTTTTTGGGTGTTGAAGGAGTTGCGAACGACCCGCATGTAGCCCTTGTCACCGTCTTTGTGCTCGGCCCAGAGGGCCTCGCAGTAGGTGGCCCAGCCTTCGTTGATCCAGAGGTGTTCCCACGAGCGACAGGTGACAAGATCGCCGAACCACTGGTGGCCGAGTTCGTGGCTGATAAGTTCATCGGTGCCGTCGCCGGGGCCGCGGCTGCCGGCGAAGTCGGCCAGCGTGGTGGCGCTGGTGTTTTCCATGCCGCCCCAGCGGAAGTTTTTCACCAACACCTGGGCGTATTTATCCCAGGGGTAGGGCTCGTCGAACTTGGTTTCGAAGAAGGCGATCATTTCGGGGGTGTTGGCGAAGGCCTTCTTGAGCGCTTCGGCCGAGCCGGGCTTGCCGTAGACGGGAATGCTGAGATTGGGCCGCTTAGATTCGGGACCGCCGAGTTCGACAATGTCCCACTTGCCGATGGCGAGCATGACGAGGTAGTTGGCGTGGGGTTTATCCTGCAGCCAGTGCCAGGCCGTGAGTTTGTCGTTGTCTTTGGCGGGTTCTTTGGTGAGCAGTCGACCGTTGGAGACGACTTCGAACCCGGTGGGCACGGTGGCGATGATCTCGGTGGTGAGCCGCTCGTTGGGCCAGTCATGGCAGGGGAACCAGAGCGAGTTCCAGGACGCCTCGCCCTGGCTGTAAATCATGGGATCGACGGCGGGGCGATCTTCGGTGGCTTCGCGGACGGTGAACCAGCAGAGACCGTTGCCACGGGTCGATGGCTCTTTGCCGGAGTACTCGATGATGAGCGTGGCTTGTTGCCCGATGGCGACTGGCTTGGCGAAGGTGATGGCGAGCTTTTCGTTTTCGTGGGTGAAGGCGAGGGGCGCGCCGTCGTGGGTGACGGTTTTGATTGTGAGCGGCGTGCGGGCGTCGAGGGTGAGGACGGAACGGGCAGCACCGAGCGCGCTGACGCGGAGGGTTTCTTTGGCGGAGAACTCTTTGACGTTCAAGTCAGGGATCGTGATCTCGAGGAGCATGTGCTCGTGATCGAAGAGGCGATCGGGGGAATAGTTGCCGAGGTCGCGTCCGGTGGCGGCATCAACGCGGGGATCGGCGGTGGCCTTGGGCGCCGGCTTGGGGGATTCATCCTGCCCGGTCGCCGGGCCAGCGCCCAGCAGCATGCCCATGAGGGCTAGCGGTGCCGCGATGCGAGTGAGCAGAGAGGCCGGCGTCTGGAAGTGCTTCATGGGGTGTTCTCGTCGGGCCGGCGGGGCGGAGCCGTTTTGGATCGTACGGAGTCAGGCGGGGCGTACGGGGGCTTGCGCGGCTTACTGAGGCTTTCGCTTTTGGCCCGCGACTTTTTCCTGCTGGCGACGCTGGGTATCTTCGACGACTTTCATGAGCCGGGCGCGCCAGCCGGTTTTGGAAGGTTCCTTGCGGACGGGGGGCGGGGCCTTCTCGATCTGCTTGCGGATGTAGACCGACTCGAGCATGGCCAGGGTGGTGTTGGCGATGAAGTAGATCGCGAGCGCCGAGGGTGCGTTGTACATCATGACGGGGAACATGACGACCATCATGATCTTCATGATCTTCTGCTGCTGCTCGGCCTCGGGCGTGGTGGCGGCGGCCTGGGGGGTGAGCTTTTGCTGGAGGAAGAACACGATGCCGAGCAGGAAGGGGAGGAAGTTGAGCGAATCGATGGGGCCCATGATGCTGTGGATGCCCCACACCTCAAAGCCCCTGCTGAATGCAATGAACCGATCCGGCTCTGAGAGATCGCCCAGGAATGTCCAACCGGGGACGTTCTGGAAGATACCGAAGAACGCGCCGGTGTGGCGGAGCTCGAAGGAGAAGTAGATCATTGCCGAGAGGGCGATCCAGACGGGGGTTTGCAGGAACATCGGCAGGCAGCCGAGGGCGCCGGCGTAGTTGATGTTCTCTTCGCGCATGAGGCGGGTCTGCTCTTCGCGGAGCCGCACGGGATCATTGCCGAACTTCTCTTTGAGCTTGGCCTGCTTGGGGGCGAGGGCCTGCATTTGCTTGGTCAAGTGGTAGAGCGAGGTTTGCGACCACTTGGTGATGGGGTGCAGGATGGTGCGGACGCACACGACGAGGAGCACGATGCCGATGGCGTAGTCAAAGACGACGTAGGCGCGGAGGATGAGGAGGAAACCGTGCAGGAAATGGGCGAGCCACTGGAAGGTGCAGAACGCGCAGGGACCGCCGAAGGTGAAGAGCACAAGCTCGTGCAGGTTGAGCGACTGGAGGAGCCCTTTGTCCTGGGTGTACTTGGAGGCGATCGGACCGGCGTAGACGCCGATCGAGCAATCGAGCGTTTCGCCGGGAGCGACAGTGGTGGCGGCACTGGTCAGGCGGAGGGCGACGAGGGCCTTCAAGGTCAAATCGTGGGGTTCTGCCCCGGCCGTGGCGAGGCGGTCGAGGGCGACGCGGTCGAGCGAATCGACGAGCAGAAAGCGCTTGTCGTCAACTGGCTTGCCCGAGGTGGCGCCGAGGCGCTGGCGGGCGGGCGGGTGGACCGACACTGCGAAGTGGCGGCTGGCCATGGCGGCCCAGGAGAGCGTGAGGGCGGAAGCACGCGACTCGTCGTTTGGCCAGAGGGGCTTGCTGGGCCAGACCCAATAGCCCAGGGCGGGGTTCCACGCGGGGGATTCGAGCAGCGAGGAGCGTGGGGTGAGCGTGCGGGTGTCGGCGCGGACGAACTGGCCATCAGGGTCGGCGGCGGTACCGCCGAGGTAGCCCAGTCGGAGCCGGCGCACATCGCCGCCGTAACGGATAATGCCTGAGGGCAAGTCGGAAGGGCCGTACTGCCGCCAGGCGATGGCGATCGGGGCAGTGGTGAGGTTCGTCACGCCCTGCTTGATGGAGAGTTCGTAGTCGCCGGGGTTGAGGGTGTATTCGCGGGTGACGCGGGCGACGAGGACGCCCTGGCTATCGATGATCTCGGCCTCGAAAACGCCCCAGCTTTTTTGCTTCCAGATCGGTTGCTCGGGAGTTGCCGAGAACAGGTCGACGTATTGACCGTCGAGCCAGACGCCGAGGACGGCCATCGGCACGAGGGCTACGGGCTGGGTATCCACCTGCTTGTTATTGACAAAGAGCGGGATGTTGACCACCTCGGCCGCCTGGAGCGTTTCGGGGTTGGACTTTGGATCGATGGTCTCGCGATGCTGGGCGAGCCGGAGGGCCGCGATGCCAGCACCATGGGGCGAGAAGGTGACCTGCATTCTGAACGCGCCCGGGGATTCGACGTTGTCGGTGGAGCCGAGGGCTTTGAACTTGGCCTCACGGGTCGAATCGTCAACGGGCTGTACTTTGGCCATGAGCGTCCGGCCGGCGAGCGGCGAGCCGGCGGGAGCTTGGACGGGGACGCCGGGGGCGGGTTGCGGGGGCGTGGCGGCGGCGGTTTGGGTCGGCGGGACGGCTGGTGCGCCGAGGGCGGGGGCGGCGGGTACGGCGGGGTTTGCGCTGCCTTGGGTCGGGGTTTGGGCGGGAGTTTGGCCTGTGACGGGAACCGGCGCACTTGCCGCGTTTGGCGCGGATGTGGTGGGCGATGTGTTTGACCTAACCGCAAAGAACATCCCGACCGCGGCGGCCAGAACGACGATCGGAATCAGGATGCGGAGGAACGTATTTGGTGAGTTCTGGGCCATGAGGTCAATCGCACGGAAGAGCCGGCAGCGCCGGCATTTCAAGCATTCAAGGGGCTGGGTCGGCCGGAGGGCCAACTTCCCGGGTGCGAGGGTAGGGAATACTTGCTCGCCAAGCCGTCACGAACCGCACTTCCCGGGGCGACGCGGCGGAGACCTGCCGATTACCGGCGGCCCGGCTGGTCAGGCCATTTGGAGTAGGGCAGCCTTACGAGGCTGGAGTTCGAGTAGCGCGGATCGCTGGTCACCTCGACCCCGAGCCAAGTGGGGCGCTCGAACGGTTCGCTGGCGTGCTGAAGCTCGACTTCTGCCACGACCAGACCGGCATTGTCGCCGAAGAACTCGTCGACCTCGAAGACGTGCGCGCCGATGGGAATCCTGCGGCGGGTCTTGTCTATGAGCGGTCGCTCGCAGAGATGTTCGAGCATGTATCGCGCATCATCAATGGGAACTTCGTACTCAAACTCCGCCCGGGCCAGGTTGTGGGGCGGACCTTTGATCGTGAGGTAGGCCCTGTCACCCGCGATCCGGACCCGCACGGTGCGGCCGGGTGCGCAGTTCAGGTAGCCCTGCGTGTAGCGGACGGGCACGCCCAACGCGCGCCATGCGTCGCTGCTCAGAAGGAACTTGCGTTCTATCTCGATACCCAAGGGGGGCTCCGGCACGGTTAGGCATCGGCACGGGCAGACATCGGCGCGGGCGGGCATCGGCACGGGCAGGCAGGTTGGCCGGCGCGGGGTTTTAGCCGCGGGGTCCGACGAGATAGAACCGGCCCACTGCGACATCGAAATGCTCGCCGTCGTCGGTTCGCATCGAGTAGGTCCCCTCCATGGTGCCCCAAGAGGTGGGGAGCGGGCAGAAGCTCTGATAGGTGAACGACTCGCCGGGCTCGAGGCGCGGCTGCGAGCCGACGACCCCGTCGCCGCGAACTTCGTCGCTCTGCCCGTGGGCCGAAACGATGACCCAGTGTCGCGAGATGAGCCGCGCGGGGGCTTCACTCTTGTTGGTGATCTTGATTTTGTAGGAGAAGACCCAGGTGCGGGCCATGGGGTCAGATCGTTCGGGCACGAACGCGGGCTGGACGGAGACTTCCCAGCCACGGGTCTCCGCGAGGGAGGGCTTGCAGGGGGCGGACGGGCTGACAGGGGCCGAGGATGGTGCGGGCGCGAGGGACATAAGTGGGCGAAGGGTATTCATCGCACGGCCCACCACGCTGCCAATTGCCGCTTGGACAGGGCAATCGAATGGTCCGCTCCTAGCAACGGCGATGGCGAGCGGGCCGATGCTCTGTGCGACCCTCATCGGCCACGTGGAAAAGTGCCTGGAAATGCTGCGGTACCCCGAAGCCATCGCCCGCCGCTGGGACATCGAATCGGGCCCGACCGAGGCGGCGAAGTGCAAGACCACAGCCTGCGCCTGAAGATCAGCGGAGCCAAGTGGGATCCCGAAAACGTCGAGGACATCATGAACCTACTGGCGCTGTGCCACAGAGGCCAGTGATCGCCTTGCTGGGCGAAGATGGCCCCCTGATGCCCTCAATTATGGTCACACCCCCCAACTACCCCGCTCCCGCATCACACGTCGCCAAGTGCACAAGGGGAACCCAGCGTGCCGAGAGCCCGTGCGCCGGCCACACGCTGCGGGGCTACACAGAACGACAAGTTACTTCAACGAAGTGTGTCCCACCCCCGAACGCCGTTGGTGGTGTCAAGCCCGTAATAACCACGCACGTGACAGACTCCCGCGTGTGGGCCATCTCCCGGCCCGATGGGTTCGGCGAGTTCACTCTTTAAAGCAAACTTCACCGATCCATCGCAAAATCCAAATGTCACACCATCGACAACTTGGCGCGGAAAGGGCTGAGTATCGATCGCCGCAACAAGCAGCGCCTTCCGACTAGGGTAAATAACTTCACTGGGCTTCGTTGCTCGCCACTGGTCCGGCGTCCCGCGGGTCCTAAGATTCCAGAACGCCGGGTCAGCCATCATGGCGCACGAATACATATAGAGTGACCCGCCAGATCTGCCAGGATAACTTTGCGATGGATGCCGAAGCAAGCCGCCGTAGTAATCGGCCATGGGAAGTGGCCACAGTTCACTGAGGAAGAAATAAGGAAACCTGACTGGCGCGCTAAGCGGGAGTTGGATCGTCAGCAACCCGTCAGTTGGAGAGCCAAACCATGGGTAAAATTGCCGATAATCCTGAACATATAGCTCAAAGATCGCCAAGTGTTGCCGAAGCGTCGATTCAGTCGCGGACCTTCGACCCGCTTTCCTCGCCCCCGCAATAACCGGAAGCGTGAGCGATAGAAGGATCGCCATGATACAAATCGAAACGAGAATCTCCGGAACCGTAAAGGCACCGGCACCGTTACGCGCTCGCAATTTCACGACCGACCTCCTTGCAAGGCCCGATACGATTGAATCCTCAGAGCACCGATAACGAGTGGCGCACACATAAAAAAATTTCGTACAACAATTTCGACCGATAACCAACGCGACGTGTTAAATTGCAGTAACGGTCCAAGACAGTTACAGGTGGGTGGCCCAACCGTCACAACGTGCGCGGCGTAAACAACCGCAAACGACGTGAGTAGCGCAGTTGCCGACCAAAGCACCCAAGCTCTGCGCGGCCCGAAAAACCAACTCGCGCTCAAGAATATTTCGAGAGTGGGCACCGTAAAAGCAGCAATATTTCGCACGATAGGCGGGAGAAGAACCCAGCTATCAAGGGATTGGCGGAAAGTTGTAAAAGTAAGATCCTTCAACAGACCTGCGGCTAATACGATAATCATCACCAGAACAATGAGCAGCCAAATCAGCGTTTCCGAGATCTTTCGCGTCACGGGTTCGAAGTCATGGTACAGGCGGCGCCGTTTAGAGTACAAGTCAGCGTGCTTAAGGTTCGCGACACGGTTGTCGGATATGGGTATGCGAGACAGTTGCCTTCTTCGTCCAACGTGCCGAGCGCCTGCTGGCAGACAACAGTCATTAGGCAAGATGCGCCGACTTGGCCAGCCCCGGTACCGGAAGTGGTAGTCCCGTGAACAGTCGAATTTGTGTTGGTTTGAAGAACGCATTCAGGGGCCGAAACTGGCACCAACTTGCACCCTAACCCGAGATTCGTTAACTGATAGCACACGTCCGCGACGCTCGCCGTAGCCAAACAGCTTCATCCAATCGCTGCAACAATCGACAAGTTGATATTCATTCTGACAGCTCCATAAAAATGACGCAAGTCTGCTAACAGAAACGCCGCATTCGCCAAGCAAGTACGAGCGCCCCACCGGCCAGCACAAGTGGGGCGACGACAACATAATACACCGAGGGGGACACAGGCGCATCAAGCGGGATTTGCACCGCCACCGGGCGCTCAACACCACCCTCGATACTTGTTTGGCTCAAATGCTCCGGGCGCACGTCCTGCACTGTCGTGATTTTTGTCTCACCCGCCCACTGGTCACGCCCGCCGGCTGCCGGAATCTTCATCAGTTCATCCAGCACCGCCACAGGCACAAACTCTAGCTTTTCTAATCGCCGAATAAGCGTGACGTTTCCAGCTGAATCAAGCCAGCGTGTCTCCTGCACAACCGGCCGTCCAAGCACCTCGTTCATTTCCCATCGCGAGTACTCGGTCCTTCCAAGTGGCGAAGCGTTGCGATGCTTCTCATCCGCCAGATACCGTCGCTCAACCACCATCCCCGCTATCGACGGCTCACCATTCACCGCGGCCCGGCCACGAAGAATCGAAATCGGCGGCGTTTTTCCTCCGATTGACACGCCCCCAGTCCACTCACCTTGCTTCATCTCACTCGAGCACGGCAATCTCCCCTTGCCAGTAGCATCGCCAAACCCGGCCCACAGCGTCGCTCGCACCACCGACTCAGCCGTCGCCGCAAAGTTGCGAACCCCGTACTCGGGCTTCTCCATAACCGCCGGCGCTATCCGCAAAAAAGTTGCATCCGTAATGCTCCAATCCGTATCTCTCCCCAGCGCGAACTGCAGCGCCGCAGCGCCCGTGTGGTCAGTCGAGCCATACCGCGTTCGTGTGCCATCGGTGCAGATATCAGCCGTCCACCGCATAACCGGGTTGGCCCGGTCCAGTTCAAGAAGTTTCACGCGCCTCGCCAGCGGTCCTCCATTCTCCTCCCCCGCCGCCTCGCCGCGGGCCTTCTCAACCTCCGCGTTGCTCACAGCGGCGCGCCGTTCAAAGCTCACCTGAATATGCAACGGCTGCGCCGGCTTCCAGTCCGATGCGAGCTGCCACGTCTTCTCAAACCAAGCGCGCGACCCCACCTCCTGCGCACAACAAACTCCCTGCGTCACTCCCGCAGCGCCAGCGATGCCCACCAGCCAAGTCAAGTTTTTTTGATTTCGATAGGTCATGGCGTTAACTCCATCTTACCTCCTTTCGGCCAAGTATGCCGGCCCCCTTGCGCGGGCAAACGCATTGTTGGCTTCGATCAACGAAGAGACATGGATGGAGAAGTGCCAATGGTATCTCTTTCAGCCGA
>Ga0105046_10005098_pt1 | contig 20837 bp, 17 predicted proteins | sample MAT03_FD_78385 | JGI IMG/M metagenome (GOLD analysis project Ga0105046, IMG submission 78385) | Freshwater microbial communities from Lake Fryxell liftoff mats and glacier meltwater in Antarctica - MAT-03 (megahit assembly) | ecosystem: Environmental > Aquatic > Freshwater > Ice > Liftoff...
CAACTTAAGCACCATTTGGTTGGCTGAAGGCTGACCGCTAATTGGAGATTCAGATGGCAATTCGACCCCTTGATGACCGTATTTTGGTAGAGCCGCTCGAAGCGGAAGAGAAAACGGCTGGCGGCATTCTGCTTCCGGACACCGCGAAGGAAAAGCCGCAGCGAGGCAAGATTGTTGCCGTCGGCCCAGGCAAGCTCCGCGATTCAGGCGATCGCACCGCACTCAGCGTGAAAATCGGCGATGAAGTCCTCTTCGGGCGATACGCCGGCAGCGAAATCAAAGAAGGCGGCAAGGAACTCAAAGTGATGCGCGAAGGCGATGTTCTCGCCAAAGTCGTGAAGTAGTGGTCAGTGATCAGTGGACTGTAGCCAGTAAACTCTGGCTACAGTCCGCTGATGGCTGCCACGAATCGGTTCGGCTTTTACTGACCACTAACCACTGACCACTGATCACTACTATGGCAAAGCAACTGCTCTATACCGACGACGCGCGGAAGAAACTCCTCGCTGGCGCGGAAAAACTGGCAAAAGCCGTCGGCATCACGCTCGGGCCAACCGGTCGGAACGTCATCATCGACAAGTCGTTTGGCGGCCCGACAGTCACCAAAGACGGCGTCACGGTCTCCAAGGAGATTGATCTCCAGGATCCGTTCGAAAACATGGGCGCGAAGCTCGTGAACGCGGTCGCACAGAAGACCTCGGACGTTGCCGGCGACGGCACCACGACCGCGACGATCATGGCCCTGGCGATCTACCAGGAAGGCCTGCGAATCATCACGGCCGGTGCGAACCCGATGGCCGTCAAGCGGGGCATCGACAAAGCGGTCGAAGCAGCGACCAAGCATCTCACCGAAAAGCTCACCCGCCGGCTGACCAAGAAGGCCGAGATGGAGCATGTAGCCGCGATCTCCGCCAATAACGATCCTGCCATCGGCAAGCTGATGGCGGACGCGTTCGAAAAGGTCGGCAAGGACGGCGTCATTACGGTCGAAGAAGGCAAGACCTCGACGACGGAGTTGGAATTCGTCGAAGGCATGCAGTTCGACAAGGGCTACATTTCGCCATACTTCGCGATCAATCATCCCGAACTGAAGTGCGAGTTCGACGATGCGTTGATCCTGATTTACGAAAAGAAAATTTCGAGCGTTCGCGACCTGCTCCCAATTTTGCAAAAGGCAGCGGAAGCACGCAAGCCGTTCCTGATCATCGCGGAAGATGTCGAGAGCGAAGCCTTGGCCGTGCTGGTCGTCAATCGCATTCAGGCCGGATTGCCGGTCTGTGCGGTGAAGGCCCCTGGCTTCGGTGATCGCCGCAAGGCCATGCTCGGCGACATCGCGACCCTCACGGGTGGCGAGTTCATCAGCGAGGACCTGGGTATCAAGCTTGAGAACGTCCAACTCTCTCACCTGGGCAGCGCCAAGCGCGTGATGGTCGAGAAGGAAAGCTGCACACTGATCGATGGTGGTGGCGAGCCGAAGCAGATCACGGACCGTATCAACCAGATCCGAACGCAGATGGGCCAAACCGAGTCCGAATACGACAAGGAAAAATTCAGCGAGAGGCTCGCGAAGTTGACCGGCGGCGTGGCCATCATCCGCGTCGGTGCAGCGACCGAAGCCGAGATGAAGCAGACCAAAGCCCGCGTCGAGGATGCGTTGCACGCAACCCGCGCTGCGGTGGCGGAAGGCATCGTTCCTGGCGGCGGAACCTCGCTCCTTCGTTGCATCAAGCCAGTCAAAGATCTAGCCAAGACGCTCGAAGGCGACGAACGTCTCGGTGCCGAGATCGTGGCTCGAGCCTTGACGAAGCCGGTCCGGACGATCGCCGAGAACGGCGGAGCGGATGGGGCCGTGGTGGCCGACGACGTTCTCGAACAAGGCGAAAAGAACCCGAACATCGGCTACGATGCCAACACTGCCAAGTACGTCGATATGTACGAGGCCGGGATCGTCGATCCGACCAAAGTCACGCGATCGGCATTGCAGAATGCCGCCAGCATTGCGGGCCTGATGCTGACGACCGAAGTGATGGTGACCAAGATCGATGACGACGATAAGAAGTCGAAGGTATCAGGATCGATTGCGTAAGCGAGAGTAGTCAACTGAGAGCGGTCAGCGAGCAGTTCGCCTGCCATCGCTGACCGCCTTTTTGTTGGGGCGTCAGATAGGAGTCGCCCGTGTTCGATCGAGCCATCAAGCGTGTTTCGGACGACTTTCCCGAGGAAGTCGTATCTCTCCTCAGCCGAATTATCGGGCTCCGGGCTCGAAAACTGCTTGGCATTGTTCAACCCAATTTACCCCCGGCGACGGTTGAGGCAGATCGGGTGTATCACCTGGGCGAACCTTCCCCCCTGCTATTGCACACGGAATGGGAATCCAGCTCAAGCCTGGGTCGGCCGGATCGATTTCTTGAGTACAATGTACTGCTGTCGAAACAGACGGGATTACCGGTCAAGACGGTAGTTGTCCTGCTTCGACCTGAAGCAAATTCGTCCGATTTGACGGGAGAACTCAACCGGACAATCCCGGAAGAACCGGCTCCTTATCTCATTTGGCGATATTCCGTGGTACGATTGTGGGAGATACCGGCTGAGACGTTCTTGCAGGTTCCTGGAACTACGCCATTTGCGGCCCTGGCAGCGATTCAAGCGAATGAGTTGCCCTCCATGATCGAGCGAATGGAGAAGCAATGGCAGCAGGTCGATGAGCGTGAAGCACGCGAATTGAAGACTGTCACCGAGTTATGGCTAGGTTTTCGATTTGATCCAGCAATGATCCACCAGTTGTTCAAGGAGAGTACGATGCTCGAGGAATCCACGATTTATCAAGAGATTCACGGCAAAGGTCTCAAAAAAGGTCTTGAGGAAGGACGCGAGGAAGGACGTGAGGAAGGACGCCTGGTTGCCGATCGTCAGGCAGTCCTGCGAATTGGAAGCAAGCGTCTAGGCGAGCCTACTGTTAGCCAACGAGTTGCAATCGAAGCCATCAATGACCCGGCTCGCCTCGAAAGGATGCTGGACGTTGCTCTCGATGCCAGCGCATGGGATTCGATTGTGGCCACCGAATAACAACGCAGATAATTGTGTGCGAGCAACATGAATTGGAATTGATTGCGAACTATTCGACAGGAAACGTTGCCAATGGCTGGCCAGAAGCGCGATTATTACGAAGTTCTCGGTGTGGCCAAGGCCGCGAGCACCGATGAGATCGAGCGTGCTTATCGCAAGCTCGCCCGGCAGCATCACCCCGATCGCAACATTGGCGACACGAGTGCGGAGGACAAGTTCAAGGAAGTAACCGAAGCCCACGAAATCCTTGTCGACGAAAACAAACGCGAGCGTTACGATCAGTTCGGCCATGCGGGCGTGGAAAATGGGGCCGGGCCAGGTTTTGGCGGCGGCGGAGCATCCTTCTCGGATTTGGTGAACGACCTTTTCGGCAACTTCATGGGCGGCAACGGCGGACGCCGTGGCCAACGCGGCCCACAACGCGGGGGCGACCTGCGGATGGCCCTCGACATCGACCTCGTTGAGGCCGTCAAGGGAGCGAAGAAGCAAGTCAACGTTCGTCGGCATGAAGTTTGCATCGATTGTGTAGGCTCCGGCAGCAAGAGCAACAAGCGAAACACCTGCCCTCGATGCAAGGGGAGAGGCGAGTTCGTGCAACGCCAGGGCTTTTTCGAATTGCGGCAACCGTGTCCCACTTGCAATGGCAACGGTTCGGTGATTGCCGATGCCTGCACGAGTTGCAGGGGAGTTGGACGAATCCAAGTTGAGCGGTCCATCAGCATCACGGTTCCCCCCGGGGCCGACACGGGATTACGACTGTTCGTGGGCGGCGAAGGCGACGCAGGCGAGCCAGGGGCACCGCGAGGCGATCTGGAGTTGGTTATCCGCGTCGCTCAGCACAAGCTCTTTCAGCGTGAGGGTAGCGACCTGTTCGTTCCTGGATTTCCGATCACCTTTAGTCAGGCGGCACTCGGCTCGTCAATCGAGGTGCCGACACTGAATGGAAGAACTAAGCTCAACGTCCCTGCGGGCACGCAGACGGGAACCGAGTTCCGAATTCGCAACGAAGGCGTGCCTGAGTTGCGAGTGAATCGCCAGGGAACTCCAGTCGAGAATACTCGCAAGGGCGACCTGCGTGTGACTGTCGTCGTGGAAACACCCACGCAAATGACCAAGCGGCAGGAAGAAATCCTTCGCGAGTTAGCCGAGATTGAGCACAAGCAAGTCTCGACCCATCGCAAAGGTTTCTTTGACAAGATCAAGGATTTGTTTGCCAATAACGACCCCGAACCGACCCGATAAAAATTGAACATGGCTGAAGAAACGACTACCACCGAAATTCCCGAATTCGACGAGCGGATCGTCAAGCTTGAGCAGCAGAACGCCGAGTTCTTGCGGCATCTGGCGGACTATCAGACCCGCTACAACGAGATGCTTCAAGTCATGAAGCGTAAGGACGCGGACCTGGATCAACGGCTGAAGTACGCCCATGAAAAGCTGGCCCTCGATCTCGTGACGGCCCTGGACAATCTGGAACGTGCAACCGACGCTGCGAAGAAATCGGGCGACGACGGCCCCCTCGCCATCGGCGTGACGGCCACGTACGCCCAGATCATGGAAGTGTTGAAACGCTATGGCGTGACTCGGATCGATGCACTGGGCCAGGCGTTCGACCCGATGAAGCATCAAGCGATTCAGAGTGTACCGGCCGGCAAGAACCAAGAACCCAATAGCGTGGCCGCCGTGGCCCAACATGGATTCATGATCCACGATCGCGTGATGCGTCCAGCCATGGTGATCGTTGCTCAGTAAAAGTGCCCGAGACTTGAAACATCGAACCTGAAAATTGAACTATGCCAACCTACGATTACGTTTGCGATGCCTGCGGCCACAAGTTCGAGGAGATGCAGTCCTTCAAGGCCGACATCTTGAAGACGTGCCCGAAATGTGCCAAGGATTCGCTGCGCCGCCTGTTCGGGACCGGGGCCGCGATCCTCTTCAAGGGGGGCGGATTTTACGAGACCGACTATCGAAGCGATGGGTACAAGTCTTCGGAAAAAGCGGATAGCGCCGCCTCGAAGCCCGCAGAAACAACTACGACCACGAGCACGCCGAGTACGGGTACAGCCTCCACGCCCGCGAAGTCGGATGGGCCCAAGAAATAGCCGATCCGGGGCCAGACAATGAAGAAGGTGAGCTGCCCGATCTGCGAGAAGAAGATGCCCGGCCCGCACCTTGAGTGGCCGGACTATCCGTTTTGCTCGCCCCGTTGCCGAAAGATCGACCTGGGCCGTTGGCTCGGCGAATCGTACCGGGTACCTGCCGAGGAACCGGCTTCGCGTGAAGACGAATCTCACGAGGGGTGAACAAATCCAAACCGGTTGGTGCAGCATGCGCTATCTCATCGACGGTTACAACTTGCTCTACGCACTCGGGATCGTTCGTCGGGATGGCGGCCGGGCGGCCTGGGATCGCGGTCGCCGTGAACTTCTCGACTGGCTCGCGGATCGCAACGACAAATCCGCGAGCGATGTGACCGTTATCTTCGATGCTCAGAATGCTTTCGGAGGCCTGCTCGAGGAACGGCATCGCGGATTGAGAGTCATCCGAGATCGCGGACGAACTGCCGATGATTTGATTGAGGACATCTTGAAGCAAGAAGCTTGGCCGGAATCGTTGACGGTCGTTTCCAGCGATGGCCGAATTCGCGATGCCGCCATCGTGCGGGGGTGTCCGGGAATGCGGTGCGAGGATTACGTGGATTTGTTGATGAACCCGCCCAAAACTTCGGCCGATCGCAAACCAGTGGAGAACGAAAAGCCGGCTCATACCTCGGCAGAAGAGACCGCAAAGTGGATGAAGGCATTCGGCGGATAAATCTGTGGGAGCCGACAAACCCCTCTTCAATTTCCAATGAATTTGTTCAGCGAGAACGAGCCAAACGCAAAACGGGTGTTTGCCGACATCGTCTTCGATCGGCCGCTCGACCACGCCTACTCGTACGCCGTTCCTCCGGATCAGGTGGATCGAATCGCCGTAGGCAAGCGGATCGAAGCCCCCTTCGGCCGTGGCGACAAAGCCACGGTCGGCTACTGCGTGAACGTTCACGAGGTTCCGCCGCTTCGCGAAGTGAAAACCATCACCCGCGTTCTCGACGATGAAGCCTTGTTGACCGATTCGCTTCTCCGACTCACTCGCTGGATGGCCGACTACTATCTCTGCGGCTGGGGGCAGGTCTTGCAGGCCGTGCTCCCCGCTGGTGTGCGCGATCAGGCAGGCACTCGCGAAGCCGTCATCTTGGAAGCCATGCCGGAGGCAGAACTACCAGTGCCATTGCCTTCGCTGACAGCAAAGCAAACGCTCGCGCTCGATAAATTGCGGAAGAATGTTGGCCCGATGGAGCAACGGCGGCTCTGTCGCGACGCTCATGTTGGGCCTGGCATCATCCGTTCACTTTTCGAGAAAGGCATGGTTCGGAAGCACACCGAACGCGTGGAACGCCTCGACCCATCGCCCGTTGCCGATGCGAAACCGACCGAGCCGATTCAGATGAACGCCGATCAGGAGCGAGTTTGGACACCCATTCGCGACCACATTCAGACTGGCGGCTATCAAGCGTTCCTTCTGCACGGCGTAACGGGCTCGGGCAAAACCGAGGTTTACCTGCAAGCGATCGAGGAAGTACTTCGACTTGGGAAAGAGGCCCTGGTCCTCGTTCCAGAAATCTCACTGACACCACAGACAATCGAGCGATTCAGCGGCCGATGCGGAAACGTGGCCGTCATGCACAGCCACCTGACGGATAGCGAGAGAGGTGCCCACTGGCGGCGAATCGCGGCCGGGAAGGTGCATGTCGTCGTCGGTGCCCGCAGTGCCGTATTCGCACCATTACGCAATCTCGGCATCATCGTAATCGACGAGGAACATGAGAACACGTTCAAGCAAGATTCGACGCCGAGATACCATGCACGCGATGTAGCCGTCATGCGAGCGAAGCTGGAAAACATTCCGATCTTGCTCGGCTCCGCCACGCCGTCGCTCGAAAGCTGGTCGAACGCTCATCGCGGGCAGTACACGCTTTTGCAATTGCCGAGCCGGGTAGCGAATCGGCCGCTGCCGCGTGTCTCAATCATCGACATGCGAGACGAACGGCGAACGGGTCGGAAGTACACCGCGATCGGCCCGACGCTGGAACATGCCATGAACGTCGCACTCAAGGCCGGTGGCCAGGTGATGCTACTGCTCAATCGCCGCGGGTTTTCGACACATGTGCATTGCCCCGCGTGTGGACATGTGGTGAGTTGTCCGAATTGCGATCTGACTCTCACTTTGCATCGTCAACGCAATAGCTTGATGTGTCATTACTGCGGCCACGAACAACCGCCGTTCCGCAACTGCCCGGCTTGCGATCAACCGGCGATCCTCTATCAGGGCCTTGGAACCGAGAAGCTCGAAACCGAGATCGCGGCGATGTTCCCAGGCAAGGTCGTCGAGCGCATGGACAGCGACACGATGTCCACCCCAGGAGCGCATCAACGCGTGCTCGATGCCTTTCGCGAAGGGGCGATTCAGATCCTGCTCGGCACACAGATGATCGCCAAAGGGCTGGATTTCCCGAACGTCACGCTCGTCGGCGTCGTGAATGCCGACGTGGGTCTGCACATGCCGGACTTTCGAGCCGCAGAACGCACGTTCCAGCTACTTGCACAAGTCGCGGGTCGCACGGGTCGAGGAGAAAAGGGGGGCCGGGTGATGATTCAGACTTACACACCGGAACATCCGAGCATCCTGCTGGCAGCCAAGCACGATTTCCTGAGCTTCGCCGAACAGGAACTGACCCACCGGAAGGAATATCAGTATCCGCCCTATCAACGACTTGCTCGGCTGATTGTGCGCAGCCAGTCCGAAGATGCAGCCAGATCGTTTACCGATACACTTGCCGGTGCTTTCCGCGAAGCGATGAAAAAGCCGGAGCGCCAAAACTCATTGCGATTACTGGGTCCGGCCGCAGCACCGGTTTACCGGCTCAATACATACTACCGCTATCATTTCCAACTCCAGTCCGTGAGTCCGGCCGTGTTGCACGCGGTGTTGCGCGAGGTTCTCGTGGTTGCGAAGACTCCGTCGAAAGTTGAGTATCAAGTGGATGTGGATCCGTTTAATATGCTGTAGGATTGACGGGTGAGCTAAAGGGCTAGAGGCAAACTATGTCACCACACATATACGACGCGAAAGTAACTGCCAATCCAACGACGGGGCAGGTTCACGCCGTTTATCTTCGTGTCAACTATGGCACGGTCGACGAAACTCGGGAAATTGAGTCCGGTCACGTGATGGCCGATTACGATCTCGATGGCAATCTACTCGGCGTCGAAATATTGGGCCCATGCAACGTATCGAGTCTCGATGATCTGTTGCGCTCGGAATCCGAGCCAGTCCGAAAGTTCGTAACTGGTGCGGCTCCCCGGGAGTTAGTACCAGCCTGATCTTCATATGCGTACCCTCGGTCTGATCGTCCTTCTCGCCCTCCTCGCTGGCCTGCCAAACCTGCCGCGTTCGATGCATGGCGACCAAGTTTTTGCGTTACTCGGCGCCGAATCGCTGGCTCGTGGTGAACTTCTCTATCGCGATTTCTGGGACATTCGGCAACCGGGCTTGTTCGTGATCTATTGGCTGGCAGGCAAGCTATTCGGGTTCGACGAGATCGGGCTTCATCTATTTGACCTGCTCTTCTGGCTTGCGTTTGCGATTTTCGTGTCCTTCACTTGGCCGCACATCGGTCGAGGCCGAAGCGCAAGCGAGGCGAACAGTTCTGAAGCCTCGCTTGCGCTTCGGCCTCGACCGATGTGGTCGATCTGGCCGGCCGTGACGACAAGCGGTTGGTACTGGGCTGTGACCGGGGGCGTCCAGCAGATGCAACCGGAGGCAATGGTCGGGCCAATTCTCTATGTGCATTTGTGGTTGGTGCTTCGCTGGTCGCGCTTGAGTTGGGCCATCGCAGGTCTGGTCGCAGCAATCGTGTTGCTGTTGAAACTCATGTACCTCCCGCTTCTCGGGATCGCAGTGTTGTTCGCGATCATACGACTGCGACGCGAACAAAGTTGGCGTGCAACCGTGACGCATACGAGCATCTACGTTTTCTGCGGCACCTTGGCTCTGGCTTCGTCGCTCATTCCGTGGCTGATTGCTGGTGAACTCGACATTCTGAGGCGAACATACTTCGATACCCCGACGCAGATGTTGGCCGAGCTTCCACGGCCATCGATCGATCGACTGGTCGATGCTGCAAAGTGGTTCGGCACTCGCTATGGGCCTTTGCTCGCACTGGCGGCAATTGGCAGTTTGCGGCTGTGGCACGATGGCAAACGGGAATGGATGCTCTTCTTGTTCGCCTGGTGCCTGACATCGTTGATCGTGATCGTCGCCCAGCGATTCTCCTGGTGGTCGTACCACTTCATGCTGCTAGCACTACCGGTCGGGCTCTTGGCGGCCGAGGGATGCTCGGCGTGCATCACGCGTGGCAAGACGCTGGGAAAAGTGCTTCTGCTCGCCGTATTCATGCCGATGATCGCGGCAGTGGTGCTGAAGTGGGTGCCGATCATTCGCGAGAGCTTTTGCCTGACACCGACCGATCGCGCTGCCATGCTCTTGCATGAAGAGGTCTATCGTAAGGCTAAAGAGGAGACATCATTTCTTCGCGATGGAACGAGTCGACCGGGATCCATATTTGTTGCTGGCGATCCAATCTTCTATCGCTACGCAGGACGAACGCAAGCCACCGCCATTCATGGCTGGTCGTTGGAGTTGTACCCGGCCGAGATTCGGCTTTTGCTCGTGAAGCAGCTAATCCATGCGGAACCAGCATATATTTTCATCGACCGTGTCTACTACAAGAAGTTGATTGAAGAATGGTATCCAGAGCTGGTGGAACTGCTGAGAACACAGTACCGAATACTGCGAGTGTCGGATACGGGCACGTGGTACGAGCTGCTCTTTCTCCCCCTTGCCTCTTAGGGAACTTGGGCAGGAGTTAAGAATTCCCTTTCTAAACCCCCCGCGTCTTCGCACCCCAGATGTACTTGTGCATCTGAAGCTGCATCCGCACATTCTGACCACTTGCCAAAAGCCAGTCCGCCAGTTCGACAAGTGCAATCGAATCGTGAACCGCACTCAGCAATACTGAAAAGCGCTGGTCTAATTTATGTTGTCGAATCGTCTGGACCGTCCAGTCGAAGTCTCGACTCGAGGCGATCACGAACTTGATTTCATCCGTGTGCTTCAGAAGCTCCAAGTTCTCGAAACGATTGCGCTCGCACTCGCCACTGTCGGGACACTTCAAGTCCATGATGATGTGTACCCGCCTATCGACGCTGGCAATGTCCTCGGCTCCTCCTGTTTCCAGTAGCACCGTCTTGCCCGCGTCGGCCAGGGCGATCATTAGCGGATGAACTTCGGCCTGAAGCAACGGTTCGCCCCCGGTCAGTTCCACGAGTGGGCAGTTGTAAGCCAGCACTCGATTTAGCACGTCCTCGACCGCGATCTCTTCTCCTTCGACGAACGCGTGGGGGGTGTCACACCACACGCAGCGTTGGCCGCACACCGTTGTGCGAACGAACACGCACGGCAGCCCCGCATAGGTCGATTCGCCTTGCAAGCTGCGGTAAATCTCGTGGATGAGCAGTCGGCCCGGAGTTTTGGTCTCCAGAAGTGCGATGCGTTGTTTCGGGTACGGAATCACCATGATGTTATCATAGTTACCCGCTTCGCGCTCCGCTGGCGCGTCGCGGCTAACCTTTGTTGCTTGCATCCTTACACTTTCCACATGAACAGCGACCTCATCGTCTCGGTCTCGGGTATTCGCGGCATCGTGGGCCAATCGCTCACTCCGGAAGTGACTTGCCGTTTTGCGGCCGCTCTCGGCACCTACCTGAAAGGCGGTCGTGTGGTTCTCTCACGAGATAGCCGGACGAGTGGCAAGATGCTTCGCCATGCTGTGACAGCAGGCCTTACGTCGGCAGGCTGTTCCGTCGAGGACATCGGCATCGCGCCGACGCCGACTGTTGGGATAGCCGTCCGGCAACTCGGGGCGGCCGGCGGCATTCAGATCACTGCCAGTCACAACCCCTCGCCGTGGAACGGGCTGAAAATGTTCGGCAAGGACGGGGCTGTGCTTTCGGCCGATCGTGGCAAGCAGGTTCAGCAACTCTTTGAAACCGGCGACATTCGTTACGCTTCCTGGGATGGGATCGGAGATCTACGCGTACCACCGCATTTTGAGGAAGAACATGCCAGGTTGGCTTGCGATACTGTCAGTGTTCCGACCATCCAAGCTTCCGCGTTTCGCGTGTTGCTTGATGCCAATGGCGGGGCTGGCGGGCCGTTAGGCACTCGCCTGCTTCGCCAATTGGGCTGCGGGATTGTCGAGTTGGGCTGCGACGCCGATGGCCAGTTCGTTCACGAGGCTGAACCTATTCCCGCGCATCTTGTGAATGTAGGCCCGCAAGTCGCACGCAGCGAGGCCGCGATTGGCTTCGTGCTGGACCCGGACGCCGATCGTCTGGCCCTCATCGACGAGAAGGGGAATTGTCTCTCGGAGGAACTAACGCTGGCTCTGGCTGTGAAATATCGCCTGCAATCGAAGCGGGGGCCGGTCGTCGTGAACATGAGCACGTCGCGAATCATCGAAGACATTGCACGAGAGGCGGGTTGCGAGTTCTTTCGAACGGCGGTGGGTGAAGCCAACGTCGTCGCCGGCATGCGTGCGTCCCAGGCGGTGATCGGCGGCGAAGGGAACGGTGGCGTGATCGACCCGCGTGTCGGCTGGGTGCGCGATCCGTTCGTCGGCATGGCCATGATCTTGAACCTCATGGCCGACCAGGGGCAGACGCTTTCCGAGATCGTTGCTTCGCTCCCCGAGTATGCAATGCTCAAGACGAAGTTTACCGTGCCGAAAGAGAAGCTGGCGGCTGCACTCGACGCCATCGAAAAGCACTGGCCCGATGCAAAGGTGAATCGCCAGGACGGACTTCGGCTCGACTGGCATGATCGCTGGGTTCACGTCCGGCCCAGCAACACGGAGCCGGTCGTTCGCGTCATCGCGGAGAGCCCTACGGAAGCAGGGACTAAACAACTCTGCGATGAGGCTGCCGCGTGTTTGTAAACGTCGGAGCCTGAAGCGTAAGCGAAGTCGATCGCTACCTTCGCTTACGCTTCAGGCTCCGCGATGAGGTGAAGCCCCTACAATGTCTCCCTTCCACTCGTGTGACCGGAGATTCCATGCCGCCCGATCTCGAGCCGTTGCTTCGTGCCGTGCTCGCCGATCCTAACACCGATGAGCCCCGCATCGATTTCGCGATTCGTCTGGCGGAATCCTCTCACCCGGCCGACCATGCTCGTTCCGAGTTCATTCGGCTCCAACTCGAACTCGCGAGTATTTCGGAATCCGATTCGCGTTGGCCGGAATTGATTGGACGCGAACGCGATCTGTTGGAACTGCACCGGCTCGCCTGGGAAAAGCCGCTCCGAGATCGTTTTCGTCCGTCACTCACTTCGCCGGGACGCTGGCTGCGTTCGTACATGGTTGGCACGGGCGGGCTTTGGGGCTTCTCTCGCGGCTTCGTCGAATTGATCTTGGCACCTGCTCCGTCGTTTCTAAGTGAAGATGTCGCCATTCTCGACTATGCTCCCATCCGTCGGGTTGTCCTCAGCCATGCGAGCGAGCAAATCAAATCTCTCGCTGCTGATCGCCGGCTCGATCGACTTGCCTCGCTCCATCTGATTGGGGACATGGAGTACGATGAAGACTTGAGCATTCTGGCTGCGTGCGCGAAGTCCGTGGGCTTCACCATTCTCGATTTTCGTTTGCCACGGCTGTGGCAAGACGAGGACGAAATGTTCGCGGCCTTGCGTTCGCAGGACGAACACAATCCACGGGAAAATGATGCCTTTCCCGCCTGGCGGCAAGCAGACACGCCCGGACGCCGGCGATTGCAGGAAATCGCAACTACAAGAGCTTTGAGCGTTCACAAGCACGAAGCCTCCTGGGAAGGCGAGTTGCTTGCGCTGAACGAATGGGCATTTCTCGGCCAAGAGTTTCGTGCCGCTGGTGCATGGGCCGTCGCGAAAAGCCATCACGATCTCGAGGACGACGACGGCCGCTGCCGGCGGCTGGTTTTGCTCCGCCCTGGTGCTGGAGAAGCATTGCGAGGTTCGAGTTATTGTTTGGGAGAGATTGAGTAAATCGCGATTGTACTCGGCACACGAAGTGTGCGGACTGCTATGGTTCACGCCCGATACATGAAACTGAGAAATGGCCGGGAAATCCAGGGTGCGATGCCCAGTGTGCGAACCAGCACCTGCGTCGTAATAGGTCGGCGCAAGAGTCCGGCCGTCAGTCGGCAAACTCCTTGCCGCTTTGTCACTTCCCTGCGATAGGTTGCCTGCCAGCGCGTCAGAAGACTCTCGTCCCAACCATCGCGAATGGTTTGCAGTGCTAGCGGGGCGACGGCCGCTGCGCCGGCAAATGCCCAGGCCATGCCTTCTCCCGTGAAGGGCTCGATGTACCCGGCCGCATCACCGAGCGTGAATAGCCTTTCCCCTCCTAGCCGAGGGGCCTGCCGTGTGAGGTGTGGAGTTCCCTTCCACGGCAGTAATGCCAGGTCGGGATGAGGCGGGAAACCAGCTTGTTCCAAAATGTTCGCTGCCAATTCGCCGATGCCGCCCGCGGATCGGACCGCCACGGGATCGAGGGCGGCGGCCGCGTCGATTCGACCGTCTTCGACAACGACCTGGCCGACATAGCCCGCGTGAGCACAGGCCATGTAGATCGTGCCGACTTCGTAGCCGGGCGTACCGGCGGGGATCATGGCTCCTGCGCCGATTCGAGAACCCTCTTCCCATGCCCGTTCGGCGTGTTCGGGGTAAGCGTCGAGTTTACTTCCTAAACCACCAGCCGCGAGGACAACTTTCGAGGCAATGGTGTAATCTCGATTCGCGTTCCGAAGGCGCAATTGACGGATCGGCTTTCCGTCTGGAGGAAGCAGTGTTCCCGAGGTTCCTGGCATGAATGCACAACCGGCTGCGATTGCCGCATAGACCAGGGCCGTGTCGAATGCTTCCCGTGAGACGCCGGCACCTCTCGGTAAATGGACGTCGGCGACGGAGCCGCGAGCACCCAATCGCAGTTTCGATAAGGGAATCGCGCCGAGTTCGTCCGTCAGCTTACCCAGGCCCGATTTTTTCAGCAAGCTCAACGAACGTGGGTTCAAACATCCGCCACAAACCTTGTAGCGTGGGAACCGCGAACGCTCAACTAGCAGAACGTTCGCACCCTTGCGGACCAGTTCCCGAGCCGCCATCGCCCCGGCCGGCCCGGCCCCAACGACGACCGCGTCCCATGTGCGATTGCTGGCGTCGTCCAGGGACAGCGTTGGTTCGATCATGAACGCCGCGTCCAGGATAGATGGAAGCGGAAGGGAAAATTGGTTCGAACTCGCGCACTCTCCCAGCCGGCACGATGTGCGAGTGCAAGAGCCTCCGCCGGCGTGAAGGCCCCCTCGACCGAACGGGGGCCATCCACATGGACCGTGCGGGAACGCGACAGCAAGCGTGTCCCAAAATAGGCTGCCAGCCAGCCGAGCCGGCATCGAGCGAGATCGTTCACGAGAGCCAACTCGCCTGCCGCCTCACGCATTTTCCTCAGGACTATCAAGGCCTGCTCTTCGTTCAGATGATGCAGGAAGAGCGACGTGGTAATCACATCGTACCCCGAAGGAATGGGGCCTTCGAGCAGGTTCACCTGAAAGAACGACACATCGGCCTTCTCGCGTGCGGCATGTTCACGAGCATGGCCGAGGGCGACCGGGCTGAAGTCGCACCCGGCCACCTCCAATGCAAAACCCTTCGCGCGAGCTTTCTGCCAAAGTTGGATCGGAACGTCCCCGCCCCCGGATGCGATGTCAAGCACACGGACCGGACGGCCATCTCCCGCCCGAGTTCTCGCTCGGCAAAGTTCGCGAATCCGGGGCCAGAGGCCACGGGAACTCAGGCTAACGCGGTTGACGCGGGCCAGCGCCATTAAGGCCCGACGATGTTCTTCTGGATCGAGCGAAGGATCATCCATGATCTCCGGCTGAAGGTTGCGGAAGCGCAGGCTCGTCGAGGGCATTAAGGCTTGCCCTCGGCCGGAAGATCGATGCGCGCGATGTACCCCGGCTGATGCACGATAGCCGTGCGGCCATCCGGCGCGATCGCAACTCGCCACGGGCCTTCCGGACAACGGTATTCTTTCAGCTTCTTCAAGCTTGCAGTCTCCCACAAAATCAACTTTCCATTGCGGCCAGCGGAAAGAAAATTCCTCCCGTTCGGCAACGCAGCGATGGCCGTCACCGAATGCCCGTCTCGATGAGGCAAGTATTCTTCCTTGTTCTCAATCGCCTTGCCGCTCCGTGTGTCCCAAACGCGGATCGGCCCATCGGATAGGCCAAGAATACCGAATTGTCCGTCGGGTGAAAGGGCGATGGCGTCCGAAGAGGCCAGCGTTTGGGCTTTCAGTTCCTCAAGGATCTTGGCCGGGCCGATCTTCTTCGGGTGCCAGACCGCCGTCACTTTGTCCCCCCAGCGGGCGAGGCCGGTCGAACCATCAGCCGACCAGGCGAAATGAGTGAGCGGTTGCCCGAGGGCCGCTCTCGGGATCGCGGCCAGCGTCACGGCACCAAACTCCTCCTTCATGGTAGTCTTATCTTCTTGCAATTCCCAAAGACGAATCACGTTTGTCGACAGAAGCACGTATTTTCCACCTGGATGAACGGCCACAACTGCCTGGGCTGAGCCAGTCGGCGTGGCAGCAGGAGCGGTTTCAATCTTCTCCATTGTGACTGCATTTCGGCTGGCGATCTTGAACGGCTCGCTGAGCAGAAGCAACGTGTCCGCACCTTGACGCATGGCCCTCAAGTGAAAATTGGGCTCCTTACCCTTCTTCGCCGGCGGTTTTACGCTGGATTCTTCAATTTGCAAAAGGCGGTCGGCGGTGTACCTTGTGATCCGCCCGTCCTGGGAGGCAACTAACACGTTCTTGCCGTTGCTTGCAAAAGTCAGCCCCGCACAGGGAAAGTGGGGTGCGTCGCGAAGCAGGCCAATGTCCGACCACGCTGATCGTTGCGGCGGCTTGGCCGGCAAAGCATCCGCGGTCTTGGGATTCACACGCCAGGCGGACAGACGTTCGTCCCGATCCGTGGCGAAAATCAAATCGCTCCCGGGCATCGAGAATCCTCGCCCAAGCAGAGGGTCGGGGCCGTTGCCCGTGTTCAGTGCCTTGCCGGTGTCGATGTTCAACAAGAAGCGGTTGGGGGCCGGTCCTATCAGGACGATGTTGTTCGTGATGGCCGCAATCTCCGAGAATGGACCGGGATATTCGTGATCGACATCTCGGATGATTTTCCCGGTTGAGACGTCCCAGACTCGAATGCGTCCCTCGGGCCAAATGCCAACGAGCAGAGTCGGGTCGGGGAGAAACGCCAGGCTGCGCACGCCCTCCGAGGCCACGCAACTGCGAGCAATCCGTGTATTCTCGCTCTCCCAAATCCGGATGGGTTCTTTCTTGGATACCAGCGCGAGCCGCTGTCCATCGAGACTGGCAATGGCCGACCTGGGATCGTCGATCGCGCTCTCCGGCCAACCCGGAACGGGCACTGCAGTGTTGATATCGAACAACACATCGCCTGCGGATTCGGTGGTAACCAGCACCCAATTCTTGACTGGATGCGGGACGGCCGAGATTCGTACGACCGTTTCCAGTTCCTTCTCATCCAGCTTGAACGCTTGCCCGGCAGCTAGCACGTTATTTGTCAGATCACGCGCCCAGGTGCGCAGTCCATTTGGCGTCGATTCACAGGTCACCAGAAACTGACTTCCTCCGAAACCGGCCGACACAATACGGCCATCGAGAGGCGGCAGTCCCTTTTGGCGTTGAAGTTTCGCCGAGTCATACACGTTGACGCGCGAACGAATCGTGTCAGGTTCCCCCTTCGCTACCCGGCGATTCTCGACGCTGATCGTGAGGAACTTGTCCCCCTTGCCATCGGTCGCAAAGTGAATGACATCGGAGGTGATGTCCATGGAACGCACGAGTTCGAGGCAACCGGCCTTCGGGCCGCTTCGCGATGGACCTTCCGGACGCACCAGGTCCGCCAGTCGAGTCAGTATCACGCCCGCTTTCTCGGATGCAGTGAGGGCGTACTGGCCGTCCGATGTCGTGGAAAATGAAACAATCGGCCCGGTCGCGTTTTTGCCTGCTGGCAAAGAGGCCGGCGTTTCATCGGGCTCGACGTAGGCGATCTCGCCCGCCTGGCTGCCGACCAAAAGGATTCCTCCAGGTCCAAATGCCATTGCAGAAATGGTTGACTTCACGGGTGAGTGCCGGTCCGGCAATGTTTCACCGGAGGGAAGTTCCCACGACTTGATTTCTCGACCTGCCGCCGCGAAGGCTTGCTTGCCATCGGGCGAAATGGAAATGAGCGTTGCCAGAAAACTGTTACTCAGCGCTCTCGCGGTTCCCTCGTCGAGCGACCACAATTCCACACCGTTTTCGTTGGCGGCAATGGCATGTTTCCCGTCGCGAGTAAAGCAGAATGCCGACGCTTGAAGCAGGCCGTGTCGCCTGGCTTCTTTGCCGTCGTTTACATTCCATTCCCTGTAGCCGATGCGGTCGCCGGATGCCGCGAGACGAAGAGCATCCGGCGTGAAGGCGAGAGCACCCACTGGACCCTCGAACGGATTCGACCAAAGTTTTTCCCCGCTCGCGAAGTCGAAGCAGTGGATAACCTGCTCTTTGCCAACCGTGGTCACCGTGGAGAAATGTTTTCCGCTCGGGGAGAATGCGACTCGATGTAGTTCTCCCTTCACTTGCGGGATCGGCGTGACTTGCTTGGTGTGTAAATCGAGAATGGCGAGTCCGGTTTTACCGGCGATCAAGGCGTGTCGGCCATCCGGAAGGAACCAGGCTCCTTGCGAGGCCGCTTCGCCGACGGCGAATGTCCGCAGCAACTTCGTGGACGGGGGAGCGGTGTCGAGTCCCGAGACCAGTTCGGTACGAGCATATGCAGATGAGCCCGGTACAACCTTATGCCAGTCTGTTTCAAACAGGCCGGTGCGAACTTTGACCTCGGGGGCTTTCGCAATGGGTTGTGGGTCGATCGGCAAACCCAGGTCGATGACCTTCTCTTTCTGCATGAGCAGGAGACTGACGATGATCGCTGCCGCGATCAAGGCCACCCCGCCGAAACCCAGGAGCGCCTGAGTCAGTGTGAGTGGCCGTTTCTTGCGACGACGGATGAAGGTTTCGCCATCGTACTCCAAGTCTGAAAAGTCGTTGGCCTCCTCGGGCACCACGAATATCTGGGCCACTGGCATCGACTGCCGCACCGCTCGACGCGGCACACCAAGCACATCGGCCGCGTAGTTCAGCACATCTTCTTTCACCGGAACTGCTGTATCGCCTTCGAGGATTTCATCCAACCAGGGCGTGGCCGCAATCGGGTGACTCGCACAGACGATGAGAAGCGAGAGCAGATTCGTCACGGTTGGGTCGTCGAGCTGCCAAAGGGCCTTGAAGAGTGGCGAATGCGTCGGGTCGGCAAGGTCGGCCTCGCGGAAGAGCATGTTGTCGCCGTTGTCGAAGCGATCCCACAACGGTTTGCCGGCCACGGCAAGCGCACGGAGAGCGCAGCCGATTACCAGATGTGGAAAGCGATCGACGTCGGCAGTGTAGAAGCCTTTCTGCAATCGCAGCGGATGCTGATAGGCGGGATGGCCTACTTCACCGGAGGGACTCTTGGACAGTGCCGGCACAAACATGCCATCGTAGTCGATCAGGCGAAGTTTCAGTTTCTTCGCGGAAGTGCCAGGCACGAGCAGCACATTGCCGTGTTGCAAGTCCGCGTGCGCCATTCGTGAGTCACGCAGCCGTTTGCAGAGGCGGATCCAAAGGCCCAGAAGTGCCTTCAGGTGATCGGGCTTCTCGATATTCTTGCGGACGAATTCGTTAAGCGTCTGTCCTTCAACCCATTCCATTTTGAGAACGGGGAACCACAAGCCACGAACACGAACACCCTCCGGAAGGAACTGAAAGCCAACGGTAAACGGGAGCCGAGCGGTTCGAAGATGGGCATCGATCTTGAGATAGCGTTCCCGAAGCCCTGCAGCCGGACGAGTGAAACATTTGAGAGCCCACATGCGACCGTCATCGGCACGAAACTGGTACACGTCGGCGAAGTTACCCGACCGGGGCATGGGGATGCCGAGCGGCCCAGGCACGACCTCGCCGGCCTTCAATTCCGGATCGCCGAACGCGGTCCGCGGATTCTGGACCGCTTCGTTGTACTCTTGGGAGAGAGGCCAACCCATTTCATGCTCCGAAGTTCCACCAGACTACTGAAGCACCCCCAACGCCACATCGTCATTCCGCAACTTCCCCGAAGATCGCATCATCGCCACCCACAAAGAGAAATCGTCTTCGTCATCAATGGCCATCAGATCGTTTCCCGCGAACTTGCCTTCTTCGGCCGATGCGAGCAGCATCTGAGCCAATGCATCCGTCGCCATGAGCAGCGTATCGCCCGGAGCGAGGAGGCCACGATCTTCTTTCCAGTTCACGGTGCCACTTCGTGAGGTGACGAGCGAGGGGGTCGTCGAAAACTCGCTGGAATGCGTCATCGGAAAAGTCTTGAGCAAGGAACCGCGACTCAACACGAACAGGCACACATCTCCCTCGGCGATTGCTTTCCATTCTCCCGAATCAACGGTCAATCCCAGAAACGTGGCATGAGCACCGAGCTTGAATTTGTCTTCCGCATACCAACTGACAGCTTGACTGGCGGTCTGCTGCTTCCAGGCCATGCGAGGTTTTCCGAGCCAGTTCTCGATTGGCCCCGAGGTGACGAACGCATCAACGAGCAATCGAGCCCAGTCGCCGGCCGCGTAGCTCTCAGTGGCACCATCCGCGATGGCAAACCGGCCAACGGCTGAGTTCCCTTCCACAGCATCTTCGCATTCGTCCAGGCTGTGCCCTTCCTTGGGAACGCGATGTGAGTGCCAGGAGAGAGAGGGTTCGAGCATATGAATGCTGTTTATCGACTTTGGAGTGCGGCGATGCAACGCCGCACGCACAGTCGCAATATATGGTTATTGCCTGACGCGGGGCCGCGCTGAATGCACGTTATTGCAGCGAAGCTTCGCGCAAGATGAGTGCCGCCTTCGCTGACAGTTGCCGGAACCTCGAACATGAGCAAAATCTGCGGAATGCCTTCCCTTTGGAGCACTAGCCACATCGGTATTTGCCTAGCGGATGTTGCAAACCAAACACACGACGATTCGACAGAGGTAATGAATATTTTTGACATTCCCGACAATAGTCTCGGGTAGGCCGACGCATAAGCGAGAAGCGTCTCTCTTGACACCTTCGTAGCTTTAGTCGCAAGCCCATTCACGTTGGGTTCGACCCGTTGAAGATGAGGCAACGCAATGGTCACTCCGAAGACGATTGGCGAATCTCTCTACTGGGCCTACAGCAATTTCGTTATGTTCTGTGCTTCGTTTCGAACTAGCGAGCATCGTGAATATCAGACCATTGATTACATCATCCGCAGCAAGACTTATCGCGACTTGACGAGCGGCAAGATACAGATCACCTCGCTTTTCATCGACGAAAAATTCAAGATGGAATCGGCTGGAGGTTGTGCGTATTGCGGGGAGTCCGAGCATCTGTCAGTCGATCATCTCGTTTCTCGGAAGAAAGGTGGCACAGACGATCCAGCTAACCTGGTCATGGCTTGTCG
>Ga0105046_10005103_pt1 | contig 20830 bp, 18 predicted proteins | sample MAT03_FD_78385 | JGI IMG/M metagenome (GOLD analysis project Ga0105046, IMG submission 78385) | Freshwater microbial communities from Lake Fryxell liftoff mats and glacier meltwater in Antarctica - MAT-03 (megahit assembly) | ecosystem: Environmental > Aquatic > Freshwater > Ice > Liftoff...
AGGAACGACGTATCGAGCAACACCGGACGAGTCGTGACTTTCGCCCGGCCCGGCCCAGCCCCTTGCCGTGGGCCTCGTTCACCCAGCGCTCCAGGTCGTTGGGGCAGCTTGCTCCGGCGGGCCCATCGGGTGAGGCGCGCGGCCCGTTCCTTGTCGAGTTTCACGGTCACTGTCGGCATGGTAGTACCCGAATATAACCACGACGATGAACTCTGCGTGGCCGGCTACTGCGGCCGCGGCAGCCGCGGAATCGTGATGGCGCCGGCCTTCTCCACGGCCGCCCACACGCGCTTCCCGACCTTGTCGGCCTCGGCGAGGATCGCGGCTTCGTCCACCGTCGTGATCGTGCGATCGCGCATCACGAACTGGCCATCGATCATCACCGACTCGATGTCGTTCGGCTGGCCGTTGTGAATCCAGGCCGACACGATGCGCACCGCCGGCACGAGATGCACGCGCTGCGTGTCGAGCACCAGCAGGTCGGCCTTCTTACCCACCTCGAGTGAGCCGATCGTGGCTCGTTGACGCACGGCCCGCGCGCTGCCGAGCGTAGCATCGGCGAGGATGTCCTCGGGTTGTGGCTGCACGCCCGGGAAAGCGTCATCGCGGCGGATGCGCTCGGTGAGCAGCGCCACGCGCAGCACCTCGAAGAGGTCGGTCGTGTTGTTGTCGGTGCCCATGGCAATCGGCACGCCAGCCGCGCGCAACGCGGGAATCGGCGGGATGACCCCGCGATTGGCGGCCATGGCCGCCTGATGCGACACGATCGTGCCCGACCTGGCCAGCAGCGCGATGTCGGCGTCGTCCACGTAGCGGCAGTGCGCGGCAAACAGTCGCGACGACAGGAAGTCGTGCCTGGCCAGGAAGCCCACGGGGCTCACGCCGTGGTGCTTGCGCACGTAGTCCACTTCGGCCCGGCTCTGTGACAGGTGAATCGTGTAGCCGAGGTCGTGCTTCCCGGCGAAGGCATGCACGGCGCGCAGCAGCTCGGGTGACGAGTTCTCGGCCAGCCCCGCGGCCGGGAAGACCGAGATGCGACCGTTCTCCTTGCCGTGCCAGGCCGCGTGCAGGTCGGTGATGCGCTGCAGGCCCTCGTCGCGCATCTTCGGCGAGAAGCGCGGCGCCTCGCCGCGCGCGAGAATCTCGGGCGACATCGGCGAGCCGCCTTCGCGGTCGGTGGCCGATTCGGCAAACACCCAGCGCAGGCCCGTCTTGGCGAGCGAAGCCGCCGTGCTGGCGGTGCCGCCGACGTTCTCGACCACCGTGGTGCTGCCGGTGCGAATCGCCTCGAGCGCGCCCACGACGGCCATGAGCGTGGCTTCGTCGCGCGATACGAGGCTCGTGGGCTGCACCGCCAGCTTGTAGCTGTTGGGGAAGCCGAAGTCTTCGTTGAAGCCGCGCGACAGCGTCTGGCCCAGATGCGCGTGGCAGTTGATCAAGCCGGGCAGCAGCGCCTTGCCGCGGCCGTTGTAGACCTCGGCCTGGGGATACTGCGCGAGCACCTCGGCCGTCGGCCCGATTGCCGCGATGCGATTGCCGACCACGGCGAGGGCCACGTCGTGACGCACCGCATCGACGGTGACGATGCTGGTGTTGGCAAAGACGACCGCGCGACCAGCGGCCGGCTGCGCCTGCGCGTGGCGTGGATCGAGAAGCAAGGCGGCGGCGCCGACGCCCGCACTGGCGAGCAGTTCACGGCGGTTGAGATTCGTGGACGGCATGGCGCACCGTAGCGCCCCTGCCAGAGCAAGTCAAGAACTCAGCCCTGTTGGACTTTGGGCGTGTCGGCTGGCGGCGTCGCTGCTTGCGTGGCGGCGTTGGGCGGAGGCTCGAGCAGAGTAGCGAGCTGCGCGGCCACGATGCCGGCCACGGCCACGACGTCGGCCGCGGGCGTGCTCGACGACGTGAGTTCCACCGACAGCACGCCGGTAGCGCCGCTCGACCCCACGATGGGGGCGGCTACGGCGGCAGGCTGCCCGGAGCGTCCTGCCGCGGTTACGGCGGTCTTGGTGGAGAACGCGCGTGCCGTCAGATTGTCGTCGGCCACGGGCACGGCCGGGAAGCGCTCGACGATGCGCGGGTCGTAGCCCCACGACGCGGCTACGCCCAGCGCCTGACGTTCGGCATCGGCCAGCCACACCACGATGCCTTTGGCGCCAATGGCCGGCGCCACCCGTTCGAGCACCGAGGTCAGCGCGGCGCCGTCGGACAACCGCGCCAGCTCGCCGCACACGGCGGCCACGGGGGCGAGATCGAAGGCCGGCGGCGTGAATCGCGCCGGCGCCGGCACGGAAACGCTCACCGGCGGGGTCGCGCGGCCAAGGTCGAGCGTCAGATCCGCGGCCGCGTCCTCAGTAACCGGCGGCGCCCCGGCCTCGACGACGCGGGCGCGCGATGTGGGCGTGAGCATGAGCGCGGCCAGGGCCAGCGTGCCCAGCGCTCCGGCCAGGGCCATGGCCTGCTGCTGACGCGTGGCGGCCATCTGCTGTTCGGCGTTCGTGCTCAGTTGCGCCAGCGCGTCGGCCACCTGCACATCGATGGCGTCGAGATGCGGCAGCGCCTCGCCAAAGGCCACGTCGCTCGCCTGCAACGACCGTCCGCCCACGGCGTACTCGCGCAGGCGTCCTTCGGCTTCGGCCAGGCGGTCGAGCCGCTCGATGCTCGCCGACTGGTTCATTCCACCGGCGGCTGCGCTCAGCGTCTCGAGCCGCGCTCGCGCCGTCTCGATGGCCGCGCCGACCTGACGGCTCCAGCTCACGGCCGGTTGTCCGGGCGACGCCATGGCTGCGAGCGCGCGCCGCGCATCGGACAAGGCCGCCTGCAACGCGCGCGCGTCGCCGGTGGCCGAGACCAGACCGCGCCGGGCGTCGAGTCCGTGCTGTTCGAGTGCGGCTGCGCGATAGCCGAGGCCCGCCGCCGCCGACATGGCCAGCACCAGCAGCGCCCACCGAGCCCCGGGATGTCGCATGCGTTTCAGTCTGTCAGGCGAGTTGCCAACGCGGCTAGTCCGATGCCCGGCCGAGTTCTTCGGTCACGAGACGCAGCGGAATCACCGACGGCTTGGCGGCGTGTTCCATCTGCACGTTGTGCCCCTTGACGGGCGGCAGGTCCTGATACATCACGTCCCACTTCCACCGCTCAGAGGGGTTCGATGCCTGCAGCCAGGTTTCGGCGCTGACCGAACGATTGAACGTCCTGGCGCCGAGGCCCTCATATTCTGCCTGGCCGGCGAGCGCCGCCGCCAGATCCACCCGCACAGCCGCCGCGCTGGCGTAGCTGAAGGGCAATCCCAGGGCCGCCGCCACGCTGGTGAGAATCTGCCAGTCTTCCACCGCCTCGCCGGGGGTGACGATGGCTTTCGACGCGGCCTGCACGCGGCCCTGGTCGTTCGTGAAGCAGCCGTCCTTCTCGGCCCACGCCGCGCCCGGCAGCACCACGTCGGCTACCGACGCGAGCGCGCCGGTGAGCACGCCCTGGTACACGAGCGCCTTGATCTTGCCGGCCTTGCGCGCGTCGACCACCCACGCCACGTCGCCGATCGAATCGGCCGCACCGGGGTCCACCACGTAGAGCACGTCGACCGAACCCGCGTCCACGGCCGAGCGCAGCGCCGACAGATCCGGCGTGCCGTCGAGGCCCGCGCCTACGCTCAGGCCGAGGTCGCGCGCGCCGAGCACGTTCGGCGCATCGGTTGGGGGCACCACGAACTTGGTGTCGGCGGGCTGCGACTTGACCGAGCGGCGCCACGACACGGCCACGTGGCCGGCGCCGGTGTCGCCCTTCAGTTCCTGCGACACGCGCTTCACGAGATAGAGCTCTTCGAGGCTGGCGTGCGCGGACACGAGGAAGCGCACTGCGGCGGGATCGCGGCGGCCAGCAGCGTTCAGCAGGTCGCGCACCTTGGTGAGCGCGTCCTTCCACGTGGCGTCGTGCTGCGCGCCGTCCTTCGCCGCCAGCCGCGGCTTACGCAAGCGGTTGGTGCCCTCGACCCAGCCGTAGTCGAAGCGGCCGATGTCGCACATCCAGAAGCCGTTCACCTCGGGGTTGTAGCGCGGCGTGACGCGCACGAGCTGCGAGCCCTTGGCCCACTCGGGCTTGGCCTTCAGCCAGGCCGTGGTGGCGCAGCCCTTCGAGCAGCCGGTGCAGATCGTGTCAACGGCATTGGGGTTGTCCCACGGCCGCGAGCGGAAGCGGTACTGCTTGGTCGTGATCGCGCCTACGGGGCACACGTCCATGAGGTTGCCCGAGAGCAGCGAATGCACGCCCTGTTCGTTGAAGGTGGCAATCTCGCTGCCGTCGCCACGGTTGAACACGCCGATCTGCGCGTCGCCGTCGACCTCGCTCATGAAGCGCACGCAGCGCGTGCACATGATGCAGCGGTTGCGGTTCAGCATCAGCGTGGGGCCGAAATCCACGTCGGCCTTCACGCCCTCGCCGTCGAAGGTGCGCCGCGGAAAATCCATGCGGCTCTGCACGTTGCCGAAGGCGGAGGAAAAATCTTGCAGCGGGCACTCGCCGCCCTTGTCGCACACCGGGCAGTCGAGCGGGTGATTGATGAGCAGGAACTCGAACACGCCGGCGCGCGCCTCGGTGCTCTCCACGTCGGTGGTGTGCACCACCATGCCTTCGGCCGCGGGTGTGGAACACGACGTCTGCAACTTCGGCATCTTCTCGATCTTCACGAGACAGACGCGGCAGGAGGCGTCGATGCCCAGCCCCGGGTGGTAGCAGTAGTAGGGAACTTGAATCCCGGCTGAAATCGCCGCCTGCAGCACCGACGTCCCCTTGGGAACCGTCACTGGGGCGCCGTCGATGGTAAGCGTCACCTGTTCCATGGCGCTCAAAATCATATCACGCGAGGGCCTGCGCTCGGGCCTCAGGCCGCGGCCAAGTCGTATCGATTCAACAAGATGTGGTGCTTCGGGGATGCCTCGCGGGCCAGCCGGACCGGACTGCAGGCGCGGCCGCTACCCACGCAGCACGACGCGCGCGAACTCGATGAAGTCGTCGATCCGTTCTCGCACGATCGAGCGGACGATGTCGAGGTTCGGATAAGGATGCCTCGAGTCTCCCCGCCTGCTCCAGGAGCGCGAAGGCATCCCGGCTCTCTTACGGGATGCCGAGCTTGTGAATGCGCTCGCCATGACCGTGCTGGCCGATCTGAGATCCACCAGGTCCACCGATCGACCCAGCGCGATCGCCAGCGTCTCTTGCAATGCAAAGCGGGCGCGTGGATCCAGCGGGCCATCAGCGAGAAACGCGATGTCGATGTCGCTATCCGGCCGCGCGGCGCCGGCGCACTTACTTGCGCTCGAAGTGCCCAAGCGCCGCGTCGTCGTGATTCAGCTCCACGGTGCGCACCGCTGACCGCGGCGTGAGGGCCACGGTGCCCGAGGCTTCGGTGAGCACCAGCACCACGTCTTCGCTCGTGCCGTCCGTGTAGGTGATCGTGGCGGTCACCGGCAGGTCGAACACCTCGCCCACCTGTTCGTACGTCAGCGTCACGCCGTCCCCGGTCGCCGCGGAACCGTAGCGCACGCGCGGCACGGCCGAATCGAGCACCCACCGTTCGAAGAAGCGGTCCAGGTCGCGTCCGCTTTCGGCTTCCATGGCCCGCTGGAAGTCGTCGGTGCCGGCCTTCCTGTAGCGGTTCTCCGCGTAGAACCGACGCAGGCCCCTGAAGAACACCTCGTCGCCCACCATGCGCCGCAGCATGTGCAGCACCGAGGCGCCCTTGTTGTAGACGACCGCGCGAAACACACGCGGCTCGCTTTTCACGTGGCCCAGTCGATAGCCGAGCGAAATGGGGCCCTGATCCGAATGCGTCATCGCCCAGCGCCGCAGGTTGCGCAGCGCCGACTTGTAGACCCCTTCGCCCCGGCGCTCACGCGCGTAGAGCGTGGCGAAGTACTGCGCGAAGCCTTCGCTGATCCACTGCTCGTGGTAGTTCTTCCAGCCCACCGCCTGGCCCCACCACTGGTGCGCCACTTCGTGCGCCAGGATGAACTCGGGGAAGTCGTTGAACACCGCCGGATCGTTGCGCCACACGAAGGGAGTGGTTGGCAGGGGATTGTTCAGCACGGCAAAGTAGGCCGGGCTGTGCCCGCCCGGCAGGTCGTTTTCGAGCATCGCCACCGAGAACGCCGGATACGGCGCATCGCCCATGAGCGATGCATAGAACCGTATGATGTCGGCCGTGGTGCCAAGCGCGTCGCGGGCCCGGTTCTCCTGGCGTCGGTTGCCCATCGTGACCAGGCTCACGGTGTTGCGGCCGCCGACCGCTACCGGCTTGGGCGGCGCCATCAACTCCGCGAGCGTTACCGACTTCGGCGGCGGCGGCGGCGGCGGCAGCACGATGTCGAGCGCCACCGTGGCCCCGTCGGCGCGATTCATGCGGCTCACGACCGCACCCAGGTACCGCACCGGATGCGTCGTACGGAAGCTGAAGAGGCGTTGCCCGGCGATGGCGCCCGGCGCCGGCAGCAGCACATCCACGCTCGACGCCGGTACGCCCGAGGCGGCCACGGCGTATCCCACGGGCACGGCCACGCGCAGCGTCGCGGTGGCGTAGTCGGTGACGGCCGGCTGCGGATACCAGCCGGCGCGACTGCTCAGCAGCCAGTTGGGTTCAGCCGGCACGCCCGGCAGGTCGTCCTGGCTGCGCGCACGGCCTTCCTGAATCGACTCGGAGTCGATCGATTGCCGCTCCATCCGCCCCTGATACTGCACGGTGAGCGTGAGTTCGTAGTCGCGCGCAAGCGGCGTGGGCAGGTTGACCACGACCGCGCTCTGGCCCCGCACGCGCAGGAACAGCAGGCGCCCCAGTTCCTTGCTCGTGATCGACGAGATGGTGAGATTTTCGGCCAGTTTCAAGTTTAGCGCAGCCAGTTGGAAGGCCTTCACGCGCAGCTTCATGGTGGCTACGCCCGACAGCCACTCGCGCTCGGGTGCCACGTCCACATCGACGTCGTAGTCGAGCACGTCGTACTCGACCAGGTCGTCTTCGTTGTAGTAGGCGCCGCGGCTCGCCAGCTTCTGCGGCGAGGCGTAGACCGAGATGTTGCGCTTGCGCTCGCGGCTGAAGAAGGTGACGTCTTCGGCTTCGCCGGTGGCGCGCGCGTAGGTGAGCGTGTGGAACTTCCGCGTGCGCACCTCGGCCACCATGTCGCCGGGCTGCGGCAGAATCGACCACGTGTCGCGGCTCATGTCGACCAGGTCGAGGCTGAACGACCGGGCCACGTCCTCGTCGAACACCTCACGGGCGCGCGTCAGTTGCCGCGGATCGGGGGTGGCGGGCGTGAGCGTGCCGGCGGTCAGCTGCTGCTCGAAGTCGTAGGGGTTCACGCGCACGAAGGCGGCGTCGAACCGGCTCTCGATGGCCTCGGTGCCGGCAAAGAGCCGCACCTGTCCGCGTTCGGTCTTGGGCGTGGGGCGAAAGGTCATCAGGCCGTCGCCAAGCAGCACGAGCGCGGTGACGCCCTCGGTCGTGTCGGCCACAAACACCGAGCCGGTCGCCAGGCGCAGCTCGAAGTCCACGGACGAAATCACCAGGTCGCGAGCGGTGAAGGGCTTCTGGCGGTTGAGGGCGAGCCGGTGCAGCGCGTCCAGTTGCGACATCCGGTCGTGCGCCACGATCTTCCACGGCGTGCCGGTGTCGCCCGGCAGGGCCGCGGTGCCCGCCGGCCGCCGGATGTCGAGACGCCAGGTCGAGAGCTGCCCGCGCGGTCCGCTCTCGAGGAACACGTCGACGATCAGGCGATGGCCATCGCCCGGAAGCGCGCCCTCGAGCGGCAGGCGATCGCGTTCGCGCACCACGGCCCGGGTCACGCCGCGGGGCACCTCGGCGTCGAAGAACTCGCTGGCGGCATCGGCGTCGGCGTTCACCGACACAAGCGCCATCCAGGCCGCCTTGTCGCTCGACGTCAGGGCCGTCTCGATCTGCTGCAAGGCGCGCAGCACCAGCAGGTCTTCGGCATCTGGAGCGGACGGTTGACGGGCGGACGCGGGCAGCGTCCACAGCGTCAACACGGCCACCAGTAGCAAGGCCCGGCCCATGCCCCGATTAGACGCCAGATCGCGCCCGGCGGTGCTACGAGATTTGCGGTAGTGGGATGAGCGGTGGGACCGGCGGCACGATCGGCCGGCTCAGCACCAGCACGGTGAGATCGTCGGCCAGCCGCTCGCCCTGGCGGTGGTGGTCGACGGCCCGGAACACCGCGCGGCTGAGCACCGCCGCGGCCACCCCTGGCGTGGCCCGCACCGCCGCTTCGAGGCCCATTTCCTCGAACATCACGCCGGCCGGCGATTCGGCCTCGGTGACGCCGTCGCTGTACATCACGAGCGCGTCGCCGGGCTCGAGGCGCGCGTGGCCCGATTCGTACGTCGATTCTTCGAACATGGCCAGCGCGATGCCGCCGGTCGAGAGCCGTTCCACGGTGCCGTCCGCGCGCAGCAGCAGCGGCGGTGTCTGGCCGGCGTTCACGAACTCCAGGTCGCCGGTGCGCGGGTCGAAGAGGCCAAGAAACAGCGTGATGAAACGTGAAGGCGGCGCGTGCTTCGACACCTGGATGTTGAGCCGGCGCGCCAGTTCCGGCAGCGACATCGGTTCGTCGACGAGCGTGCGCAGCATGGCCAGGAAGAGCGCCATGAGCAGCGCGGCGGGGCTCGCCTTGCCGGCCACGTCGCCGAGCGCCACGATGACGCGCCCGTCGGGCTGCGGCAGGATGTCGTAGAAATCTCCGCCCACGGTGTTGGCCGGCCGGGTGAGGCCGCTCGCCTCCACGCCCGGCTCCGACCAGGTGCCGTCGGGCAGCATCGCCAACTGGATCTCGCGGGCCACTTCCAGGTCGCGCTTGAGCGACAGCCGGTCGAACACCTCGAGCAGCACGAGCAGGTTCATCGCCGCACAGGCCAGGATGAGCCAGTTGGTGCCTGGGGCGAACGACAGCGTAGGCACGCCGATGCGGAAGAAGAACGGCGGAATCACGATCGGCACGCCGAACACGCTGATGCCGCGGAAGAGCGAGATCACGCCGACCGCGGCCGACACGAGCGCCACGCCGTAGATCGCGCGCCGGGCCGGCGAGAGGCGCATCGTGAAGGCCATGAAGAAGGCCTGCGTCCACGTGAGCACCCGCGTGTGCCGGGGCAGCGACCTGAACGCCTTGCTGTCGATGCCGCGCGTGAAGAAGCGATACGCCTCCGGGGCATCGCGCGTGAAGACCTTGCCGAGCTCGTCGCTCGTGAGGTCTTGCGTGTAGGCGGAGAAGAACTCCCGCGCGCGCGACAGAGGGGGCATCGACCGGGTACTACGGCCCTCGATGACGCCGAGTTCCCGGCCGACCTGCGCCATGTTCACGGCGAGCGCCGGTCGAGGGCAAACTGCGAGATCCTCGCGGGGGCTCTGGAAGACCACCACCGCTTCGATCTGCTTGAACCCGGCGAGCCGCCGCTCGAGCTCCACGTGCATCGCCATCGTGCCCGAGTTTGTGCGCACGGCGCCCGAACCCTCGCCGAAGCCGCGGATCGCGTCGAAAGCGTCGAGTTCGGCGTTCAGGAATCCCAGCGGGTAGGGGCGCGACGACATGCAGGGAATACAGCACCGCGCCGGCCGCGGCGTGGGACTGCCCCTTGGCCCTCCCGTGGCTGATCGGTAGCCTTCCGCCCGTGCCTCCGGCAGTTGTTCTTCACGTCCGTCCACGGTTCGCCCGCGGTCACGCCGGAGGTGCGCGTATTGCGCCGCGTGGAGGGGCGTCCACGCAACCAGTCCAGTCGACGCGCGCCCGCGGAGGCTCCCACCGTCGTGCGGCAGCCTAACTAGACCGCCTGACCACACGTTTCTATGAGCGCGTCAAAGACAACGCCGTTCTTGCTTCGGTCTTTTCTGTGCAGACGGTGTTAGTGGCTGAGCTGTTTGCGCATCATCCCAACATCTTGTGCAGCAGCCAATACATGGCGGTACGGACTTCGCCCGGGTCGGCACCGGCATCAATCTCCAGCGCGGCGCGGTCGAAGGCCGCCGACAGCAGGCTGGACAACGCGTTGATGGACACGGTGCCCGCGCCGGGGATAGCGGCCCGCAGGCCTTCGCGCAGGGTATCGGCGGCGTTGGCCTCGTCCATGGCCATTATCTCGGCCATGCCCAGCACGGCGGGTCCGTCGATCAGCAGCAGGCGCGTGCGCCCGGCGACAGCCATAGCCTTCAGGTAGGCCTCGCTGCCGGCGAACAGCGCGTCGCGCGGCGACAGGTCGGCGGGAGTGGCCGCTACGATATCCGCAGTGACGGCTTCGGACTCTCGCAGCAGCACGTGGCGGAACAGGTCGCGCTTGTCGACAAAGTGGTGGTACAGCGCTCCGCGCGTGGTCGCGGTAGAGGCGCATATGTCAGGCGTGGACGTGTCGCCATAACCCTTGCGGACAAAAAGCGCGCGCGCCGCCTCGAGCAGGGCATGGCGGGTGGTTTCGGTGCGTTCACGGTTGGATCGGGATGGCTTCATCTCTTGCATACACGCAGCCTGTATGTTACTATTCAATTCACATACAGACTGTATGTTAATTCAAAGGAGCCCCTGATGAAAGTCACCAGCTACTACCCCGTGATCATGACCGCCGACGTAGCGGCCAGCGCCGCCTTTTACAAAGCGCATTTCGGCTTCAACCCTTCGGTCAACCTCGCCATCCTGGACGGCCAGCACGGCACCATCCCCGAAACCGGGCGCGGCCGGGTCTCTGGCCTGCTGCTGAATTTCGAGGTAGACGACCCGGACGCCGTCCACGACCGTCTCAAGGCGGCCGGCCTGCCGATCCTGCTGTCGCTACGGGACGAGGCTTTCGGCCAGCGCCATTTCATCACCAGCGACCCGAACGGGGTGCTGATCGACATCATCAAGCCCATCGCCCCAAGCGGAGAGTTTTCGGCGCAGTACGAGGATTGGGCCCTGCCGTCCTGACATCACGAGGCTGGTTCTTGCTAACACGAGGAGCATTGCATGAGTATGAAGGAATCAGCCGTCACTGGAACTTGAGATTCTGGCGTTAGTGCCCATGCCAGGGTTGTAGAGCAGCTGCCGACGCGCAACCCATAGTCGACCAATCTCACTCCGTTCCGTTCAACGCTACCTATTTAACCCACTGGAAATTCCCAGGCCGACAATGATATTTGTCAGAGTCCATCTACGTCATGCTGTTGACGCACGACAAATATCGGCAGTTCACGTCCAGGCCGATTGCCGAGACGATAGTAACTATTAGCGCTGGGTAGGCGGAAGCCCCATTTACGGACGTGGACGCGCCGCCGCTCCCTCTCCCCGCCCGAGCGAGCCCACAACAGCCGCTCCTCCTCCCACAACAGCGCGCGGTGATCGCGATCGCGCTTGGCGCGCGGCGTATCGAGCAATGAGCCGCCCGCGTCCGCGACGAGGGAGCGGGCCCACGCATCGGGACCGAAGCCGCCTCGACGCTGAGTGTAGTCGCGAGCTGTTTGTCGGCCGTGGGCAGGTCAGCCCTCGCTATTGCTGATGGCGTCCGCGCGTGAACGTCCAATCGACGTCCACCATGCCGCCCTGCACCTTGATCTCGCCCTTGCCACCCCCTATCGGGCCCTCAAGCGTGAAATCCATCGTCGCCATCGGCGCGGCAGACGCTGAGACCAGTTTGGCTGGATAGCCTTGCGCCTCATGCTGCTGGAAGCCGTTGGCGCTTGGCGAGAGGAACACGTAGCGGGTGCGCGCCCTGTCCAGGTCAGTTTCGATCGTGAAAGGCAGGTCGCGCAGGCTGAAAGAGCGCGTACCGGATGTGTGGACGATCGGTTCCGGCCCGGCGATCGTCGGATCGTTCAAATGGTAGGTGTCGTCAATCGTCAGGGTGCCGGTGCACTCTTCGTTCAACCAGTGCTGGTACGAACCGGTCGCGGCGAACGGATCGCTGCTGTTCGGATTATCGATGAGGTTGAAGTACGAAAATGAGGCTTCGTCGCTGGACGTGACCGGACACAGCAGTTGTGCCGTCCGCTTGTACACCTCGGTGATCTGCCCCTCTTCCGGGATGCCCTTGACGGTTTGCGACGCCCACCTGATCTTGATGGACAGGGTTCCCTCAACGCCAGATTTCTCAGCAAGAAGGCCGCCGCCTGGCTTCGCCGTTGGTCCAGCGCTCGGCGCCGGCTGCCCTCCGGCTGGCGTAGCAATCGTCTGCTGGCCGGAGCCCTGGGACCCAGGCTGGAGCGCAGACTGCGGTTCGCCTGTGGTTTGCGGCTGCCCGCAGGCCGCAAGGGCCGTCAGCGACAGGACCGCCAGACTCGCCGCTAGATATCTGCGCATTCGTCATCTCTCCGACCCGTGTGCACGCTACCCATATGCGGGGAATCTTATCCCGGTTCAACGAATACCAGGATCGTGGCCGAGCGAACAGCCGCGATCAAATGCGTCCCGAACCATGCAGGACGATAGTAACTATTAGCGCTGGGTGACGGCAGCCCCATTATCGGACGTGGACGCGCCCCCGCTCCCTCTCCCCGTCCGAGCGAGAGAACTTAGACGTCGGCGATCAATGTGTTGCTGGCGTCACCTCTCTGGCACGGCAAACTCCCGCCGCACAATGAAGGGCTCAACGTGTCGCGTCACGAGCGCACCGAAGACCGTGAGGCCAGGCATCTCGGGACTCTGCCGCTACGACAACCGGTGCTCTCGCAAAGTCACGTCGGCATCCGGGACAAGCGCCTGCAGTTGGCGGATCACGGCCCACTGTGCAGACGTCGCGGACGACGCCTCCGAGCCCATGACCTTGAGGCAGACAAAGGCGTCCTCGGTCAATGCCTCAATCACTTCGTCCATTGGCAGCACGCCGGCGGCACGTCGTGTTCGCTGCTGGTCGGTCGCGCGTGTCGCCACCCACCCTCGAAGACGGAGTCGTCCGATGAAGGCCTCCGCGCTGCTGCTCACAATGGCTTGCCTGTGTGCCGGGTGCGGTGCGGCGGAGCGACGCCTGCCGTACTACGATTCGGCGGATTTCACGCCCAGGTGGGATCTCCCGGACCGGAGCGACGTCCACCGGATTCGGCCATTTCGTTTGGTCGACCAGGCCGGCCAGGCCTTCTCGGAGCAGGACCTCACCGGCCGGATCGCCATCGTGGATTTCTTCTTCACGGCCTGTCCCGGGATCTGCCCGACGATGACCGCCAGCATGCGCCGGCTGCAGGAAGAGTTCCTGTCCGACGATCGCGTTCTTCTGGTGTCGCACAGTGTGACGCCCGAGACGGACACGCCCGGGGTGCTCCGGCAGTACGCGGCCGATCACGGCGTGAATCCCGCCAGATGGACGCTGCTGACGGGGGACAAGTCCGAGATCTACGACCTCGGCCGGCGCTACTACTTCGTGGACGAAGACCTGGGGGCGGCCCGCAACGAGGACGACTTCCTGCACACTGAGAACTTCGTGCTGATCGATGCACATCGCCGCATTCGCGGCATTTACAACGGACTGGACCCAGACAGCATGCGGTCGTTGGCCGCCGACGTCCGGGTGCTGGAGCTCGAGTAGTCGGCGGGACTGCCTCGAGGCACTGGCTCCCCGACGTCCCCGACGCCGACGACCGGCACGCCGCCATCGTCATCGATGCCGGTGGACCCGACCCGACTGCCGGTCGGCGACGGGCGGATCACGACGCTTCCCGGCGTCGGGTATCTCTACGTGTGCGAGATTCCCACCAGCCGGAATCCTCCGGGCCGTGCCCCGTGGATTCGGACGGACGGCACGTGGGATTCCACTGCAAAGATCACGGTGCAAGGCGCCGTGTCGTGGCCCTCACAACACGAACGCCATCGCCGCCGTGGCGGTCCAGTGGGCAGCATTTCGCAGGAGCCTCGATGGATGACACTCGACGCGGCTTTCTGAGAGTTGCGATGACCGCGGCAGGGACAGCAGCGACGCCCGGGGCTTCTGAGGCCCTGGTCCAACGAACTGAACATCAGGCCGTGCCGTCGGACCTCGCGTTACGTGTGAAGTCGCTTGAATCGCTGCTCGTCGACAAGGGCCTGGTCGATCGCGCGGCCCTCGATGCCTTGATCGACACCTACGAACACAAGATCGGTCCCCGCAACGGCGCGCGCGTGGTCGCCGCTGGCCCTCACGGCGTCGCGCCGCCGCCGGCCGCGAATAGCCAATACCTATTGCAGGAGTGCGAACTATCTATTGGTGCGCGCGACGCGCGGCTCCTACGCTGGAAACACTGACAGTGACCGTCCCCTGAGAGGAGCGCCCGATGACCCAGCCGACTCTGGCCGACCGCCACGCCCCCGCTCACGCGCGCACCGCCTTCGCCCCCAGCCTCGAACTGGCGGCGCTCGCCGAGGCGCTCGGCGTGACCAACACCCGCGTGCTCACCGAACTCCACGCCCAGGGGCTGCGAGCGCACACCGCCATCGTGGTCGAGTGGGTGCCGGCCGTGGACGTCTGCTGGCTGGATGGTGCCGACGCTGGCGAACGTAACGCCCTGCGCGTGCAATTGGCGGCCGACGATTGCGCCACGGTGGAAGGATTGGCCTTGCTGGACGCGTGGCTCAGCAAGCGCCCGGCCCCGGAATTCTTCGAGGCCGCCCGCCAGGCCATCCGCCTGCGCCTGCGCGGCCTCGACGACGAGGTGCGCGAGGCCACGCTCGACCGCATCGTCGCCATCTGCGAAGCGGCCGGCCGCGCCGGCGGCGGCCAGTTCGGCGTCAGCCCGCTGTCCACGAAGGAGCGGCGCCACATCGGCCGCATCCGCCAGGATCTGGCCCAGTCCGACTGATGCCGGTTGCCCCGCATGTTCTCAGTCCTCGGGCGCACCCGGCAGCAGCGGTTCCAACTCCAGCGCCTGAGCGCCGTTCTCGGTGCACACGGCGTACTTGGTTTCCCCGGCGCGATACATCGCCACGCCGGCGTACTCGCCGCGCTTGTTGAGCGCGAAGAAGCGGATGTTGAAATTGGGCTCGCCGCGCGCGTTGCGCAGCCGCTTCTCGACCGTGTTGGCCCTGATGCGCCTGAGCGCCTCGAGACCGGCGTCCTTGGGCGACTTGCCCATGCGCATCTGCTCGACGATCAGAAACGAGCAAAGGTTGTAGAGATTGGCCTCGCCGCGGCCGGTCGATCCAGCGGCGCCGATTTCGTTGTCCACGTACAGCCCGGCGCCCAGAATCGGCGAGTCGCCCGTGCGGCCCGGGATCTTCCACGCCAGGCCGCTCGTGGTCGTCACGCCGCAGATGTCGCCGTTCGGGCCGATGCCGTTGCAGTTGATGGTGCCCCAGAAGCTCCCTTCGGGGATGAGTCCGTCGCGCACCATCGAAAGCCCGGCCTCGAGCCCCGGGTCCTTCTCGTGCCTGGGCGCCGGCTTCCGGCCCTCGCCCTTCGGATCCAGGTAGTGCGCCGGGTCGACGCGACGCTTCCACTCCAGCCACAGCCGACGCGAGTTCTCGGTGTTGAGGTCGTCTTCCACCGTGAACCCCATGGCTCGCGCAAACTGCTGCGCGCCCGCGCCCACCAGCAGGTGATGGTCGGTGTGGTCCATCACCGCCCGGGCCACGAGCGACGGCGTGGGTACGCCTTGCAGCGACGCCACGGCCCCCGCCCGCTTCAGCGGCCCGTGCATGCAGGACGCATCCAGCTCGACGACGCCATCGGCGTTGGGTAGCGCACCGTAGCCAATGCCGGTCTCGGTGGGATCCAGTTCGGGGATGTTCACGCCGGCGATGAGCGCGTCGAGCACGTCCTTGCCTTCGGTGATGAGCCGGAAGGCGCGGCTGACACAGTTTTCCGGGCCGCTGTTGGTGAACTCGAAGCCCGAGTAGTCGGCGATGACCACGGGTTTGACCGTGCGCTGGAGCAGCAGCTCAGCCGAACGAGGCCGCGCGGCCTCTAGCGCACGCGTGGGCAGGGCGGCGAGGGTGGCGGAGGCGAGGAAGGTGCGGCGGGTCAGCATGGCTGGTGATCTCCCGGCGCGATGCTACTACGCCCCAGGTGCGCTGTTCAGAAAAGCACAGACCGCTCTGACCGGGTCTTCGTATACTGTCGCCATCATGGATAACAACACCCTGCTCATCATCATCGTGGTCGTGCTGCTGCTCGGTGGCGGAGGGTTCTTCTTCCGCGGTCGGCGGTAGCCGAGCGCCGTGGCGAGCGCACCGTCCGGTCCGGCGAGCTGGCCGACGATCTCGCCGCGCACGGCCTCGGCGCATCGTCGTACCACCAAGCCTGGAGGCTCTGCTGACGTCTCCGGTCACCTGCTGGGTCCGGGCCCAGCCGTGGAAGGGCAACGGCGAGCCGACCGTCCGGACTGCTGGCTACTCCGTTTGCGTGTCCGGCAAGCGCGCGCTCCTCCGCAGGCGCGCCGGGCCGGCGATGAGCTGATCGACGGCGTGCGGCCGCGTGCCGTTGTAAACGCCGCGCAGGCGGCCGTCGGCTAAGAAGCGCGAGTCGTTGCCCTGCCGGTCACGATCTGCCGTCCAACACATCCCGCACCTTCTGAGCCAGTAGGGCGGCGGTGTACGGCTTCTGGATGAAGGCGATTACGGTCTCCAGGATACCGTAGCGAACCACAGCATCGTTCGTGTAGCCAGAGCAGTACAGCACTTTGATGCCCGGCCTCATCTCTTCCAACCGCTCGGCCACTTCACGCCCACCCATTTGCGGCATCACGACGTCGGTGAGGAGCAGATGGATCGTCCCCTGGTGGCCTTGTGCCAACCGAACGGCGTCTGCGCCGCTTGACGCTTCCAACACCGTGTAGCCGCTTCTCTGTAGAACGTAGCGGGTCAAGGCACGCACGCCGTCGTCGTCCTCGACCAGCAATACCGTTTCATTCCCCCTCGGAGGCGTGGTGACACCGGGCAAACTCCTGGCGGACGACACTGGTTCTTGAACCTCGGGGAAATATACCTTGAACGTCGTCCCATGCCCCGGTTCGGTGTAGACGCTGATGTGACCGCCACTCGACTTCACGAACCCGTAGACCATTGCCAGCCCCAACCCGGTCCCTTTGCCCGGCTCCTTGGTCGTGAAGAACGGCTCGAAGACGCGAGCCGTGGTCGCCCGGTCCATACCCGTACCGATATCCGTCATGGCAAACATCGAGTACCGACCCGGTTTGCTTCCCGGTTGAACGAGGCATTGCTCCTCGGTCAGTTCGACCGCGTGGGTCTCGACGGTGAGTGTGCCGCCGTGCGGCATGGCGTCCCGTGCGTTCACAGCGAGGTTGATGAGTGCCTGCTCGAGCTGGCCGGGATCAACCCTTACCGGGGCGAGGTGCGGTTCGAGCACCGTGGTCAACGTGATGTCTTCCCCGATCAGACGACCGAGCATCTTCTGAGTGTCCGTCACCACGTCGTTGATGTTGAGCACTTTCGGCTCGAGCACGGATTGGCGGCTGAAGAGCAGCAGTTGTTGGGTCAGCGTTCCGGCCCGCTCTCCAGCCTTGTGGATCTGGGCCATCAGTTCCCGCATGGGGTCGTCACGCTGGAGGCGTTCGAGGATGAGGTCGGAGTAGCCGTTGATGATGGTGAGCAGGTTGTTGAAGTCGTGGGCCACCCCCCCGGCCAGCCTGCCTACCGCCTCCATTTTCTGTGCTTGCTGGAACTGCACTTCAAGACGCCGCCGTTCGGTGACGTCGGTCTGCACGCCGACGAAATGTGTGAGTCGCCCAGTCTGACTATGAACCGGCGAGAGGGACAGTTGGTTCCAGAACGGTGTGCCGTCCTTACGGTAGTTCACAAGCTCTACGTCGCACCCTTTGCCCTCTCGGATACACTCCCGGAGTTGTGCGACCACTGTGTAGTCCGTCTCTTTGCCCTGCAAGAACCGGCAGTTCTTTCCGACAACCTCTTCGGGTGGGTACCCGGTGAGCCGCTCGAAGCCGGGACTGGCGTACACGATGGGATGGTCCGGCAGGCTGTAGTCGCTGATGAGGATACCGGATGCCACAGCCCGGATCGCCCGGTCCCGCAGCTCCAGGTCTTTCTCGGCCTTCTTCTGGCTGGCAATGTCGTGGGCAATCTTGGAAATGGCAACGACCTTGCCCGTTCGGTCCCGGACGGCAGATATGCTCACCAGCACGTCGATCAGGCTTCCGTCCTTCTTCTTCCGCATCGTCTCGAAGGCTGCAATCCGCTCCCCATTCCACACCCGCTCCCTGAAGACCCGCATTTCCTCGAGCCGATCAGGTGGGATGTGGGGTGAGTGGCTGAAACCGACGACCTCCTCGGCCCAATACCCATAGAGGCGTTCTGCTCCGGCGTTCCAGCCGATGATCGTGCCGTCCCTGCCTTCCCCACTGATGGCATGGTCAGCCCCGTGGATAATCGCCGCCAGCTTGTAGCGTTCCGCTTCGGCTCCCTTCAAGGCCGTCAGGTCAAGGGCGAAGGCAAAACCCTGGTCGGTTGCCCCCTCCGACAAGACGGCCCCGATGAGGACCGGAATACGGCTCCCGTCCTTCCGACTGAACTCTCTCTCGTAGGGAGTGCAGCGGCTCGTCTCCCGCAACTCTGCAATTGCGTGTTCATCCGCCTGTCGATATTCCTCAGGGGTAATGGCATTCCAGAGTAGCTCGCCCGCATCAAGTTGGTCCCGCTGATAGCCGAGAAGTCGGAGGCACGCATCGTTGGCGTCCGTGATCCGGCCATCGGCTGTCCACTTCATCATGGCGATCAGCTCAGACGCGGCGACGTGCCGGAACTCTCTTCGACTTTGCTTCAGTGCGTCATCCGACTGCTGGGACCGGACGAATCCAGCGAGCACGACGGCGACACTCTGGAGGAAGTGCACGTCGTCTTTGGTGAATTGCCGCGGACGCTTCGTGTGCGTTCCCAAGACGCCGTAGGGCCGCTCGCGGCCGTGAATGATGACACTCATTCCGCTGACCACGCTGTGATCGAACAGGAGCGGGGGACCGTTGAAGCGGGATTCGGTTCCGAGATCAGCCACGATCACCGGGTCGCCGTTCAGCAGGGTAAAGCCTGCGTGCGACTCGCCACCCGCTGACACCGTCGCGTGACCGACCAATCCTTCTTGCCATCCCACCCCGGCGACCAGACGAAGACGGTCGCCGCTGGGCAGAAGTTCAAGAAGCTCGCACAGTTCGGTGTCGAGGACGTCACTCACGGCCTGCACGGCCTTGTTCGTCAACCCGGCGAAATCATCCGTGGCGAAGGCCTCCTGCCCCAAACGCGCCACAGCTTCCAGCCGACGGGTGGGGAGATCAGAAGTGGAAGCGTCAAGAGTGCTGATGGCAATCTCCCATCTGTCTCGTCTACTCCAGTATCGGCACCACGAGTCTGCTCCTGCACGGATGAGATAGATCGGGCGAGCTTGAGTGGTTGGCACCGCGGCCGCGGCGAGGGCGGCCGTCGCGACGGCCGTACGGGCCAGGCCGGCGCTGGAACCCCGTCGACCCGAGATGCGTCAAAGCGCACATGCGCTACCTGCTTTCAGCCTGCGTGCTCGTCCTGTCCGTGGTCTCCACGTCCGCCCAGGCGGCGCTCGACGGCGCCTGGACCTTCACCATGACCTCGCCGATGGGCTCGGTCGATGCCAAGGTAGAACTCAAAGCCGACGGCGATGCCCTGAAGGGCACCTTCGAGGTGAACGGCGCGTCGTGGCCGATCGAGCAGGGCTCGATCAAGGGCGACCGCATCGCCTTCGTGCTGCAGCGTCCGGGCGCGTCGATGACCTATGAGATGCAGGGCACGGTCAAGGCCGATGCCATCGCCGGCCAGGCCCAGGCCATGGGCGCGACGGTGGACTGGACGATGACCAAGGCCAGGTAGGCGCGGCTACCCCGGTGGGTGCGGGCGCGCCGGGCGGGAGCATCGCGTCGCCACCTTGCTGGCAATGATGTCATCGGGGTGGCACACCGGAAAGCCCTCGACGTCCACCCGCCGCTCCCAGGCGTCCTCGAACCGTTCGATGCCGTCGGGTGCGAAGACCAGACTCAAACGCGGCCATAGCCGAGCCACGCTGGCAGATTTGATTCGCACCACTCGCGATACGCCTTCAACGAATCGAACGCGCGATAGCTCGCGTCGTCGAGCACGGGCTTATAGGTGTGGATGAAGGCGTAGCGGAACCGAGTCTCGAGCGTCCGCTTGGCGGCCGGCTCGAACTCTTCGATCCATTCCTCTCGGGACGCGCCGTCGGCCAGCTCTGTCATGGGCACTGCATTCTACTGGAGACGGAGGTCCGTCGGCGTACACACCTGCACCTCGAGCGTGCCAACGCGCTTCGTGTAACCTGGCGCACCGGAGGGCGTCACCAGATAGTTGCGACCCTTCTCCAGGACCAGGTGTTCTCAGAGCAGGCCCTAGCTAAGCGGTGGCCTGGGCAGGCGGCGTCGGCGCTGGCGGCAGGCGCCAGATGAGCTTGATCCGGTTTGGCGGACATCTTCCGAAAGGTGGATACGATGTCCGCAATGGCAGCAGAGACACGACGCCGGCGCGTCCGGCGGAAGTACACGGATGAATTCAAGCAGCAAGCCGTCCGCCTCGTGCTCGACGAGGAGCAGAGCGTCGGGGCGGTCGCTCGCGAGTTGGACCTGACCGCGTCGGCCCTGGCCGACGGGGTCACTCGCGCGCGCGGCGATCGCTCGAAGGGCCGCACCGGGCTGACGTCAGCCGAACGGGAGGAGCTGGCGCGGTTGCGCAAGGAGAATCGGATCCTCCAGGAAGAGCGCGAGATCCTAAAAAAAGTCGCGGCCTTCTTCGCGAAGCACCAGCGATGAGATTCACCTTCATCGCCGCGGAGAAGGCCCGGCACACGGTGACGATCCTGTGTCGATGTTTGCATGTGACGCGCAGTGGCTTCTACACCTGGG
>Ga0105046_10005105_pt1 | contig 20825 bp, 15 predicted proteins | sample MAT03_FD_78385 | JGI IMG/M metagenome (GOLD analysis project Ga0105046, IMG submission 78385) | Freshwater microbial communities from Lake Fryxell liftoff mats and glacier meltwater in Antarctica - MAT-03 (megahit assembly) | ecosystem: Environmental > Aquatic > Freshwater > Ice > Liftoff...
AATCGCCGGCCTACATCGTCGCGCCCGATGAATCGGGCTTAAAACTGGCTTCAGCCAGTGCGCCTTTGTAGCCCGGCGATTGATCGTTGGGTGACCACGGCCAGCGCAAAACGGACTTTCGAATTGCCGTCGGCCCGGCCTCACCAAAGCTGCGATGACAGGCTCGCTACGGTATGATGCGCGGCTATGAAGATCGCAGTCCTCGGCGGAACCGGCAAAGAAGGCAGCGGCTTGGCACTTCGGTGGGCCAATGCCGGCCACGACGTCATCATCGGCTCGCGCGACGCAGCCAAAGCCCAACAGGCGGCAGAAGAGTTGAAGCTGGCCCTGGGCGGCAATACCACCCTCAGTGGGGCCGATAACCTCAGCGCGGCACAGGCCAGTGATGTGATCGTGCTGAGCGTGCCCTACACCGCGCATAAAGACACCATTGAATCGGTGAAGGCGGCTCTGGCGGGCAAGGTCGTGGTGGATGTGACCGTGCCGGTGAACCCGGCCAACTACATCGCCGTGATGGTGCCGCCTGGCGGTTCTGCCTCGAAAGAAGCGCAAGCCCTGCTACCCGACTCCAAAGTCATCACCGCATTTCAAAATATCTCGGCCGCCCATCTGAAGAAGCTGGATGCCGAGGTGCATTGCGATGTGCTGGTGTGCGGCGATGACGACGCCGCCAAGCAGATTGGTCTGCAACTGGTGAGCGATGCCGGCATGAAGGGCTATGACGCCGGCCCACTCGACAACGCCGTTGCCGTCGAAAGCCTCACGCCGATCCTGCTGTATATCAATCGCCGCTACAAGATCAAAGGCTCGGGCATCAAGATTACCGGCGGATAGGTCGGTGGCTGGTGGTTGGTGGCTGGTTCAAACAAGCCACCAACCACCAGCCACCAGCAACCAAATGCTCCAAGGATTTCCGCTCATCGGCCTTCCCATCATCCAGCCAGGTGATGATCTCGCGACGATGCTGGCCCAGACATTACAGCCACTTGGGCCGCAAGCCAATGATGTGCTGGTCGTGACGTCCAAGATTGTGTCCAAGGCCGAGGGACGGTTTGCAAATTTGCGCGATGTAACGCCGTCGGCCAAAGCGCAAGCACTAGCCCTCACCACGCGCAAGGATGCGCGGCTGGTCGAGTTGATCCTGCGCGAAAGCATCTCGGTGGTGCGCACGACTCCGACCGTGTTGATTACCGAGCACAAGCTCGGCTTTGTATCCGCCAACGCCGCCATCGACCATTCCAACACTAGCACCAACCCCGACATCGTGTTGCTGATGCCGCTCGATCCCGACGCCACCGCGCGACAGTTGCATGACGCCTTGCACAACGCGCTGGGCGTCCAACTCGCCATCGTCATCGCCGACAGCCACGGCCGCCCGCATCGGCAGGGCACGGTGGGTGTGGCGGTGGGCGTGGCCGGTATGCCCGGCGTCGAAGACTGGCGTGGCCGCGAAGACCTATTCGGCTTCCAACTCCAGCACACCGAGATTGGTCTGGCCGATATGGCCGCCAGTGCTGCCACATTGCTGATGGGTCAGGCGGCCGAGGCGGTGCCAGCGGTGCTCTTGCGCGGCCTGGTCTTCTCGCAGCGAGATGGCACCGCAGCCGAAATTGTTCGGCCCGCCCACATGAACCTGTTCAAGTGATGCAAAACGGGAGCGCTGCATCTGCCATTTTCGCCCGCCGCATGATTCGGCGCTACACCACGCAACCCATCTCGCGAGATACCCTTCAGCAATTGCTTGAAGCCGCCGTGCGCGCGCCCTCGCCGCACAACCGCCAGCCATGGCGCTTTGCCGTGGTGACGGGAGATTCACGGCGTCGGCTGGCACAAGCGATGGGCGACCAATTGCGTCTGGATCTGGCGGCCGATGGCGTGCCGGCCGAGGCGATTGAGCGCGATGCCGGCCGTTCGTATCTGCGCATCACGAGTGCACCGGCCAGCATTCTGGCCAGCCTGAGCCTGCGCGACATGGATCGCTACCCTGACGAGCGCCGCAATGCCGCCGAGCGCTGGATGGCCGGGCAGGCGGTGGCCGCGGCGGCGCAAAACCTGTTGCTGCGAGCGACAGAACTGGGGCTGGGCGCGTGTTGGATGTGCGCGCCATTGTTTTGTGGCGTGGCAGTTTCGCAGGTGCTGGCGCTGCCGGAGGATTGGGAGCCGCAAGCCTTGATTACGCTGGGCTATCCGGCTGATGAGGGCCGCGACCGCGAGCGCGTGCCGTTGGGTGATGTGGTGATGTGGGCGGGTGACGCTGCATCATAGGTCAGACGTCTTCCCGACGTCTGACCTATTGCCGCTTATGAAATACGCCACACAAAGATGCCGAGCATGATGAAGCAGAAGGTGAGTTCGACCACGCGGGCGACCAGGCAACCGGCCAGATAAGCGCCGCTGGTCTTGAGCGCCGGCCCCACCTGCGCACGCACCAACATTTCCACCAGGAATGCGCCGATGGCAGTGCCGAGCGCGGCCCCAATGAGCGTGCCAATGATCGGCACCGGCAGGCTCAACACCGCTGCGCCGACCAGTCCACCGATCATGGCTCCGACAATGGTCTTCCAGGTCGCGCCGGTACGGCGCGCCATCATCATCGACATGAGCCATTCAATACCCCATGAGATCACCGCGATCACACCCAGAAGCACCAGCCACGGCGTGCTGGGCGTCTCATAGTTACGCGAGGCCGCATAGGTGAAGATGCCGGCAAAGACCATCGGCGAGCCGGGCAATATGGGAATAATTGAAAACACAAAGCCCAGAAAAATAAGCAAAAAGCCGGCACCGGAACCTAAAGTAGACCAATCCATTGGTTTGAGATTATCCGCGGCGCATAAGAGTTGTATTCAATAACGAACATTTAGTACACCCGCGAGCCGTTGACCACTGGCCGCTCCATCGCCAGCAGCGCAACGCCGCCCGGCGTGTCCACACCCAGGATGAGGCACTGGCTTTGCACACCGGCCACATTGCGCGGCGGAAAGTTCAACACCGCAACAACCTGCCGGCCGATGAGTTGTTCCGGTGTATACAGACCCGTCAACTGTGCACTGCTGGTGCGCAGGCCCAGTACGCCAAAGTCCAGTTGGATCTTGTAGGCCGGCTTGCGCGCCTTCGGATTCAATTCGCAACTCAGCACCGTGCCCACACGCAAATCGCAAGAGAAAAAGAGATCGGGGTTGACCTCGGCCGCAAGCGCTGGTATTTCAGGTTGGTTTATGGTTTCGTTCATTTGCAAGAGGTCAGAATTATGAGACAGGATTTACCGCATATCTTTAACCACACTCATCGTCCTAATATCCAACGATCGAATGCGGGCCGTGCCACGGTGCCCAGGCCCACCCCATCGGCCGCGGCCAGCAAATCTTGCGCCGTGGCAATACCGTAGCGGCGCTGTTCAAAATACGCTCGCAACCACGCCGTAAAGCGCGCGTCATCGCTGCCCCGCCGCACCTCATCAAAGAAGAGTGGACCCTTGCCATAGATGATCGGGAAGTAGCTTTGGGAGGGCAGGCCCGTGGTCGGCTGGCCCACCTGCTGATCGCCATTCTGCCGGCGCTCGGTTTCATAGCGCGCGGTGAAGGCCTGGCTTCGATAGCGCTGGGCAGCATCAATGCCGTTTTGATCCTCCAGATATAACGACGCAGAATATTGGGCCAGTGCCTCATCCAGCCACGGCTCTCGAATGGGGTTGCTGCCGACCAGGCCATACCACCACTGATGCGCCACTTCATGTGCCACCAGCCACTCGAACTCGGCATTGTCGTTGGCATAAAACGTGTCGAGCACACCAGCCAGCGTGGGGTATTCAATGCCGCCCGAGGTCGCGCTGGTGGCGAATACTTTGAGTTCGGCATAGGGGTAGGGGCCAAATCGCCGCTCAAATGTGGCCAGCGCGTTTGTGGCGTAGCGCAGGGCGCTCTGGCCGGCGCGCTCGTGTTGGGGCAGATAGAAGCTGCTGACGCGTACCGGTTCGCCGCTCCCGCTCGGCGCATTTGCCGTGGCCACGCGATAACTCGAGTTCAAATGAAGGGCGAAGTCGCGCACGGCCGCGGCCACACACGTGGTGGTCTGTTGCGAGGCATCGGCCTGACACACCCCCGTAGCCACCATGGGCCAACTGGCTGGCGCGCGAATCTGCACACGGTAGAGCGCCACTTCGGACAGCACAATATCGCCATAGGCCGGCACCGCATCCAACAGCCATTCGCCAGCGATGCGCGGCGCCACCACGGCATACGCATCGGGCAACGCCCACAGCGAGCCGAATTGTCCAAATGTGCGATACCCCGAAGCGCCCTCACTGGGCACACTGATCGTAAAGCGCAGGGTCAGCGTCAGCGCCTGGCCCGGCGTCAACGGCACGGCAAGATCGAGGCGCAGGATACTGCGATCGGGCAGACTGCTGTGATAGGCCCAATTGACCGGTGCGCCGGCGACAACCACATCACTCACCTGCATATCGCCGCCCATGTAGGCCGTGTTGGGATACAACCGCAGCATGATCTCGTTCAGCGTTGCGCCCTCGCGATTGACGTAGCGGGTGGTTTGCTGGCCCGTGATGAGGCGTGCCGCAGGATTCAGGGCCAGCGCAATGTCATAGCGCGGCACCTGTTGAAGGCGGTCGAGATCGGCTATAAACGGGCGACGCAAGGCAAGGGCATAGCCGGCCAACTCCGGGTCCACCACGTTGACAAAGGCTGCCGGCGAAGGAAACGCGTCGAGGACAAATTCAGAGGTCAGGGGCTCGAACGAATCCACCCCAGATACAGCGTCTTCCGGCTGCAAGGGTGAGGTGACGGAGGGCACGCCGCTGGGCGATTGCGGCATCCCCGTGAACCAGACGCAGGCCGCAAGCCCAATCACCACGACCAGCCCAAACAGCAACAGACCGCTTCTGCGCCTCATGACATAAACTCAACTAACATCAAAGTCATCCCTGTTTCAACATCTCGCATTGTCCGGCAGTCAGCCCATCTGGTCCTGCACCTCAGCATCTCAGCATCTCAAGTCAGTATAATCTTTCGAGATGAAGTTGCCCTTGCATTCGACGATCCTCATCGCATCCATTGCTTCGCTGACCGTGCTGGCGGCCTGCTCTGGTAGCCCTGCACCGGAACAGACGCCCTTCCCATCGCCCACCCTGGGGTTGCCCACGGCCCGGCCCACGGCCACCCTGCGACCCACGCCAACGTTTGCCGCTGCCACCCAGCCACCGCCGTCCGAGCCGCTGATGACGCCGACCGCGATCGTGTATGTGGTGCAATCCGGCGATACCCTGATTCCCATCGCCAACCAGTACAACGTCAGTGTGCAGGACATCGTCGCTGCCAATGGAAATTTCGACCCGGCTCAACTTCAGGTGGGTCAGCAGCTCATCATCCCCTCGGCTCGCAGCCAGCAGCCACTGGCCGACAATGCGTTGCTGCCCTCGCCCACGCCAGTGCCATTTGAGGTGCGCGGCGAGAATTTCTTTCGCACCGCCGCCGGCAGCCTGGAGTGCCTGGGTGAAGTGTTTAACCCCGGCGCGACCTCGTTAAATAATGTGCAGTTGCAAATTAATCTGTTGGATGAGGCGAATAACGTGCTCAAAAGTGCCACGCTGTATGTGGCGCTGGAAGTGATCGCGCCCAATGCCAGTGCGCCGTTTCGGGTGCTGTTCACCGACCCACCGCCCACCATTACCCGCGTAGAAGTGAAGCCGCTGCGGGGCGAGGCGATTGACCCGGCCGTGCGCTATGCCAATGTGCAGGTGACCAAGCAGGAAGGTGCGGCCGCGGGAAATCAGTATCGGGTCACCGGCGAGGTGACCAACCAGGATGCCGGCCCAGCGCGCAAAGTTCGGCTCATTGTCACCACATTTGACGAGAACAACCGCGTGATCGGCTATCGCTATCTCGTGCTCAGCGACGATGCGGTGCAACCCGGCCAGGTGTTGCCGTTCGATATCACCATGACCTCGGCCTCACCCAACGTGACCCGCTTCGCCGTGGTGACGGAAGCGTTGAAGGCCTAAGCATTCACGTAGAGACGCTGCGCTGGAACGACGCTACAAAACTGAGACCGGATCCACATCGACCGTGGTGTGGAGCGGCACGGCCAGACCCTTGAGCAACTCGTTCGGCGCGTGCGTGCGCACAATCACCTGCCAGCGATAGCGCTTGTTACGACGGGCAAAGTAGGCCTGGGCCGGGCCGATCACGTCGTCGGCTTTCTCTACCCGCCAACGCAGTTCTTTGGCCAGCTCCGTGGCAATGGCGCGCGCCGTGTCCTCGTGCTCGTGCAACACCTCGAACCGCACCAGCCGGGTATAGGGCGGCAGATTCAACATTTCGCGGTGGCCCAACTCGTAGTGCACAAAGCCTTTGACATTGTGCTGAACGGCATACTGAATGGCTGGGTGTTCGGGGTTGTATGACTGAACGATGACCCGGCCGGGCAACAGACCGCGCCCAGCCCGGCCAGCCACTTGCTCCAGCAGATTGAACACCCGCTCGTTGGCACGAAAGTCTGGCAAAAACAGACCCACATCGGCCAGCACCACGCCGACCAGCGTCACCAGCGGCAGGTCCAGGCCCTTGGCAATCATCTGGGTGCCGACCAGCACATCGGCCTGGCGTTGCACAAAGCGCTGCAGCAGGTTGTCCGCGCCCATCGAAGCATCCTTGTCCCAGCGCACCACGCGAGCCTTGGGAAACAGGGCCTGGATCGTCTGCTCGACCTTTTGCGTGCCGATGCCGATGTGGCGGATGCGCGGGCTGCGGCAGACCGGGCAATGGGTGGGCAATCGCTCGCTGTGGTTGCACTGGTGACAGAGCAGGAGGGAAGACGGTGGGGAGCCGCCCCGTCCACCGTCTCCCCTCTCCACCGACGCCGTGTGCAACGTCAGCGGCACATCATCATTGGGGCAGCGCATGGCATGGCCGCAGTCGCGACACACCACGCACGAGGCCGCACCGCGCCGGTTGAGAAAGAAGATGGCCTGCTCGCCGCGGTGCAACGTCTCGGCCAATGCCTCGCGCAGGGCGTTGCTAAACATGCCGGTATTGCCGCTGTGCAACTCCTGGCGCATATCGATCAGCTGCACATTGGGCAACGGTTGATAAGCCACCGTTTCAGTTTCGTTAATGTGGCTTGATGCGATGCCCAGCCTGGCCTGTTGATCGCCGATTCGATTCACGTGGCCGCGAACACGGTTGGGCAGCTCCAAAAATGTGAGCGTGGGTGCGGGCGTAGTGGCTTTCAACGTGGTTCGATCCTCCCGGCCCACCCCAGCCTGCCACATCGCTTCCAATGACGGCGTTGCGCTGCCCAAGATCAAGGTGGCGCCGACTTGCTTCGCATAGTGCTCGGCCACCCGGCGCGCATCGTAGGCGGGTTGCGAGGTTTGTTTGTAGCTGGAATCGTGTTCCTCATCCAACACAATCAAGCCCAGCTTGGGAATCGGCGCAAACAAGGCCGAGCGCGCACCGACCACGACGCCAAGCTCGCCGCTACGAATGCGCCGCCAGGTATCAAAGCGTTCACCCGGCTTCAACTTGCTGTGAATCAGCGCGACCTTGCCAGGAAATCGCTCCAGAAACCGCCGTGAGGTTTGTGGCGTCAAACTGATCTCGGGCACCAGCACGATGGCACCCTTGCCCTGCTGCAGCGCCCTCTCAACGGCCCGCATATAAATCTCGGTCTTGCCGCTGCCAGTGACGCCGCGCAACAGGAAAAATGGAGAATTGAGAATTGAGAATTGAGAAAATGACTCGTCGGGTTGTTTTCTCAATTCTTCATTCTCAATTCTCAATTCAATCTGCTGCATTCTCAACTGAATGACTTCCCACACCTGAGCCTGATCCTGGGTCAGCGGCGGCGGCGTTTTCACCACGTAATCCATGTCGGACAAGGGATCGCGCCAGCGCTCGGCATCGCCCAGCAGCGCATATCCCTGCTCGGCCAGCCAGCTCAAATCGACCCGGCTTGCGCCCGTCTCGGCCAGAATCCACTCGGCCCAGGCAATGCCGCTGTGGGCGCGCAAGTATTCGAGCACGGCCATACGCCGGGCCAGCGCCATGGCCCGGCGCGGCTGTTTTTCAACATCCTGCCGCAGGTTGCCCAACACAATTTCCAGCGTTGTGTCCGACACCACCAGCTGCACCAGCGTGCTTTTGCGCGGCTGCACTTTGGGCGGCTGCAACGTCGATGAGCGCAGCACCATCCCCTCATCCAGCAGCCGTTGCAGATCCATACGCCAGCCGCGCGCGTCCTTCAGAATGGTTTTGAGCCGGGCCTCGGTGACAGCACCCCGCAGTTGCAAAGCCGCCAGAATCCGCATTCGCACTGTGGCCAGCTGCGAGCTGGCCAACGACGACACACTCGCGCGGTCATCGGCCAGCGAATAGACCTGTTGCGATTTGGGCGTAAAGCCCGGCGGCACCATCAGCGCACAACAACGGCCAAATGGCGAGTAGTACTCGGCTGAGATCCAGGCCGCCAGCGCGAGACGCTGCGCATCCAGAACCGGCAGCGGATCGAGCAGCGAAGCGATGGGTTTGAGGTTATTTTGGGACGCTGGAGATTCGTGGACGCTTAATACAATGCCACTGGTCATGCGCCGCTGCAACGGCACCGCCACCGCGCACCCCACCTGAACCTGCGGCTGCAAAGTGGGTGGAATGAGATACGTCAGCGACTTGTCGATGGCGGCGGACAGCAGTGCGACTTGAGCGATCCAGGGCATACAAACGAATATAACCGACTGGGGTGAGTGAGATCAACGAAGTTGTCCATGAGGTTATGGTGACGATTGCTAATCCCATCCACATTTGTGAGCATTTGGTAAACGCACCAAAGTTTGTCTTGACAAATCGTTAGCTATGCTAACAATTAAATCTCCAACAAGAACTTAACGCATGCCAAAAGATTTAGATTCCAGCGCGGCCATTGTTGCCCGCCAAGTCATGGAGCTGGTGCCGTTTATGATGCGCGCCATCAGTATTCCGCTGCGTGATTCGGGTGATGCCAACAGCATGATCCAGATGATCACCATGAGCGCGCTGAAAGAAGGCCCACGGCCGTTCAAAGACCTGATCGCCCATCGTCGCGTCTCGGCACCCACCATTTCGCGCAGCATCGAAGCCATGGTGCGCCGCGGCTGGATCGAACGCATTCGTCATCCCGACGACAAGCGCCAGATTCTGCTCAAGTTGACGCCGGATGGACAACAGGAACTGGCCACGTTTGACCAGCGAATGCACGAGCATATGTCCAGGCTGTTGGACCCATTGTCCAGCGCCGAACGCGCCTCGGCACTCGAAGGCATTCACTCGCTGCGCAAAGCATTTGCACCCACGATGGAAATGCCGCTGGGCCACTGCAAGGCCAATCCCGCCGACATCAAACGTGATATTTAGCGCACCTGCTACGCTTATCAGCCTCACCTGCATTCAGTGAAGCCGATCCAAAGGAATTTGTATGCAACCTCAAACGAAACCTTCTGCGCCTGCATTGGGTGCGCCTAACGGGCAGGCCAAACCCGCTGGTGGGCCACCTGCCAATGGGGCTGGCGGCCCACCGGGTGGCAGACCGCCTGGGGGCGGTCCTCCGGGAGGTGGTCCTCCGGGTGGATTTGGTGGCCCACCTCCGCCAATGAACTGGCTGGCCCTGCGCCGGGCATTGGGCTATTTGCTCCGACCATACTGGCTCACCATGCTGATGGCCCTGATCAGCCTGTTCATCGCCACCGTTGCCGTGCTCATCAGCCCACGTCTGATTCAAAATGTCATCGACGACGGTATCGTCCCTAAAAACACCAATGCGATTGTGGTGGCCGTCGTCGGCCTGGTGGTCGTGGCGCTTGTGCGTGGCGTGTTCACCTTTCTGCAAACCTATCTGGCAGAGCGCGCCAGCCAGCACATGGCCTACGACATGCGCAACGAGATATTCAACAAGATCACCGAGATGAGCTTTAGCTTCTACGACAAGCAGCAAACCGGCCAGCTCATGACGCGGGTGACCAGCGATGTCGATGTGGTGCGTCAGTTGGTGGGGCAAAACCTGTTGCAATTGATGGGCGCGGCCGTCACACTGATCGTGGCCGCGATTATTTTGCTGACCCTGAACTGGCGGCTCGCCATTGTTGAACTCATCAGTGTGCCGATTATTTTTTATCTACTCGGCTACTTCATCAAGCGCGTCGGCCCCTTGTTCGGTGTGGCTCAGGGCAAACTGAGCCAGCTCAACACAGTGTTGCAAGAGAATCTGGTCGGCATCCGCGTGGTGCGCGCTTTTGCCCGCGAGCCTCACGAGGTGCAGCGCTATCTCAACGTCAACAATGAACTCAAAGACGTCAACGTGGAAGTGACCCGCAAGTTCTCGATCAACTTCCCCACTATTTTCCTCGTCGTCAATGTCACGAACTTACTGGTCATCCTATTCGGCGGCCTGCAAGTCATCGGCACCACGCTAAGCCTGGGCGAATTGGTCGCGTTCAACAGCTACCTGGCCGTGTTGATCCAGCCGGTATTCCAATTCGGCTTCATCGCCTCCTTTGTGTCGCGCGGCGCAGTCAGTGCCGAGCGCGTGTTCGAGGTGCTGGATGCCGAGAACGATGTGAAGGAACTGCCCGGTGCCAAGGCGCTGCCGCCGGTGCAGGGCCGGGTCGAGTTCAAGGATGTCTCGTTCAAGTTTGCCGGCGACCAGCAGCCCGTGCTCAGTCACATTAGTCTGGTGGCCGAGCCCGGCCAGACCATCGCCATCATGGGCAAAACCGGCAGCGGCAAAAGCAGCATTATCAACCTCATCCCACGGTTCTACGATCCCAATCAGGGTCAGGTCTTGATCGACGGCATTGATGTCAAAACCATCACCCTGGATTCACTGCGCGGTTCGATCGGCACCGTGCTGCAAGACAACATTTTGTTCAGCGGCAGCATCCGCGACAACATCGCCTACGGCAAGCCCGATGCGACGCTGGAGGACGTGATTGCCGCAGCCAAAGCCGCCCAGGCGCACGACTTCATCACCGCCATGCCCGACGGCTACAACGGTCTGGTGGGCGAGCGTGGCGTGGGTCTGAGCGGTGGCCAGAAGCAACGGGTTGCCATCGCCCGCGCATTGCTCATCAACCCACGCATCCTCATTCTCGACGACAGCACCAGCGCTGTCGATGCCGAGACGGAATTTCAAATCCAGCAGGCGTTGGATAAGTTGATGAAGGGTCGCACTACGTTTGTCATCGCCCAACGCATCAGCACTGTGCGCGACGCCGACAAGATTGTGCTGCTCGACAACGGCCGCATTGCCGCCCAGGGCACCCACGAGGAACTCCTCGAAAGCAGCCCCCTCTACGGCGAAATCATCGACTCGCAGTTTAAGGATGACACGAAGAAGGAAGTAGTGAGTAACTAGATAGCAGATAGCAGATGTCAGATGTCAGAAAGAAGCTTGACCGCAGCCAATCTGACATCTGACATCTGCTATCTGCCATCTCTTTGGAGCAACCAATTATGAGAGGCGGACCACCTGGATCTCTACAAAGTATTGCCGCGCTGACCGAGGAGAAGGCGTCCAATCAGGGCGCAGTTGCCCGGCGGTTAATGGGCTATCTCACACCCTTCAAAAAGCAGTTGATGTGGGTTGTCGTATTAATTATTGTCAATGCCGTGACGCAGGCGTTGGGGCCGGCGCTGATTGGCCGTGCCATCGACCTCTACATCAAGCCTGCCAACGAGGGCGGCAACCCACAAGGGTTGTTGCTGGATATGGGGCTGTTGCTGATCGTGTATGCCGTCACCTTTGTGGCGTCGCGTTATCAGTTCCTGTCGCTCGGCATCCTGACCCAGGACGTGCTGGTGTCGCTGCGCCAGCAGATTTTTTCCAAGGTGCAGCATCTGTCGCTCAGCTACTTCGACAAGAACCCGGCCGGCGATGTGATGAGCCGGCTGGTCAACGACACCGATGTCATCAATCAGTTCTTTGGCAACGGCCTCGGCCAGATCGTCGGCAGCGTGTTTTCGCTGGTCGGCATCCTCATCGCGATGGTGCTGCAAAGCCCCTTGCTGGCGTTGATCAGCTTTCTAGTCATCCCGGTCATGCTGGTGACGACCAATATTTTCAGCAAGCTGGCGCGTCGCTCCTATCGCAAGACGCGCGAGACCATCGGTGATGTGTCGGCCGATCTGCAGGAGGAAATTGCCGGGGCCAAGGTCGCCCAGGCCTTCAACCGCACCAAGCTGAACGAGCAGCGCTTCGCCGTGCGCAATGCCGCCAACCGCGACGCCAACGTCGGCGCCACGGCCATCACCAGTGCATTTACACCCTTGATTGATGTATTGAGCACGGTGGCCACGGCGCTGGTGGTCGGCATCGGCGGCTATATGGCCATTCAGGGCCAGATCACCCTGGGCGTGCTGGTGGCTTTTCTGGCTTATGTGCAAAACCTGTTCCGCCCACTGCAAATCATCAGCACCACCTATACCCAGGCCCAGAGCGCGCTGGCCGGCGCAGAGCGCATCTTCGATCTGGTGGATTCGCCGGTCGAGGTGAAGGACAAACCCGGCGCGCTGCCCATGCCGCATATTCGGGGCGATGTCCGGTTCGACCACGTCAGCTTTGCCTATGATGTGAAGAAGTCGGTGTTGAACGAAGTGACGTTTACGGTGCAGGCCGGCCAGACCATCGCCATCGTCGGCCCGACCGGTGCGGGCAAAACCACCATCGTCAACCTGCTGCAGCGTTTCTATGACGCGACTGACGGCGCAGTATTCATCGACGACATTGACATCCGGGATGTGCAACAGGCCAGCCTGCGTGCGCAAATGGGCGTGGTGCCACAGGACAGCTTCCTGTTCAGCGACACGATCGCCAACAACATTCGCTACGGCAAACTCGACGCCAGCGACGCCGAGGTAGAAGCCGCTGCAAAGGCCGCCAACGCCCACGAGTTCATCACCCATCTCAAGCTGGGCTACCAGACCATTTTGGGCGAGCGCGGCACTGGCCTGAGTCAGGGCCAGCGCCAGCTCATCGGCATCGCTCGCGCCGCGCTGGCCGACCCGCGCATCCTGATCCTGGACGAGGCCACCAGCAGCGTGGACACCCGCACCGAACAACTGATCCAGAAGGCGCTGGCCCAGTTGCTCAAGGGCCGCACCAGCTTCGTGATCGCCCACCGGCTCAGCACCATTCGCGATGCCGATCTGGTGCTCGTGGTCATGAACGGCCAGATCATCGAGCGCGGCAACCACGACCAGTTGCTCAAAATCAACGGCGCATATGCCGATCTCTACCGCCGCCAGTTCCGCATCATGGAGACGAACCCAGACGCCGCACAGGCCAGCTAAGCAAGCCGTTTTGGCACGGGCATCCGGCAAATGTCTGCCTTTTCACATTGGTTTTGCAAGCCTCAGCCGCAAGCTGAGGCTTTGCTTTGTCAGGTGCAAAAAGCGGGAAAAGAACACTTGTTCTGGGATAATGAGGGCTTGAAAAGGGGCTTGAATCAAGATACCTGGAGGCTGCCATGAAGCGATATTTAACCGGCCCGGCCAGCACCGGCAAAACCACTCAACTCACCCAACAATTGGTGAGCCTGATTACGTCCGGCACCCGTCCGGACCGCATTTTGGTAGTGGTGCCGCAGTTGCAACAGGGGCAGCGCTTTCGGGCCGCGCTGGCCCAGGCACGCGGCAACACCCGCGGCGAGCCGCAGATCGGCACCCTGTATGGCCTGGCCCAGCAGCATGTGAGCCTGTTCTTCCCACTGATCGCGGCCGAGGTCGGGTTTGCCGGTCAGGCGCAGGAGCCTACGTTTATCAACGTTGAGGCCGCCCAGTTCTTTCTCAACCAGATCATCCAGCCGCGCATGGGCGATTTTGACGACCTCAAAATGTATCGGCCGCGCATGCTCAGCCAGATTCTGGACAGCATGAACAAGGCTGCGCTAAATGGCTATGCGCTGACTGAGCTGGCCCCACGGCTAAGCGCGGCCTGGTCGGGCAACGCCAGCCGCCTCACCAGTTACCAGCGCATGCAGGATGCCGCGCTGGCCTACCGCGACTACTGCCTGGGACACAACCTGCTCGACTTCTCGTTGACCATGCACGTGTTCACGCGGCATCTGCTACAGGCCAGGTCGTATCAGGATTACGTAGCCGCCAGATACCGGCATGTGCTGGCCGACAACATCGAGGAGGGCACGCCGGCGCTGCACGACTTTTTGCGGCTGGTGCTGCAAACCGCCGACACGGCCGTGCTGGTCGAGGACGATCCAGGCGGCTATCGGCTCTTCCTTGGCGCAGATGTGCAGTCGGCACGTTCGCTGCGAACGCGGTTCGAGCCCGACGAGATCGAGCACATCCCAGCGCGCAGCAATCCCTCACCCATCGCGGCATTTGGCACGGCGTTGATGCAACAGTTCACGCCCCAGGCGGGCCCACGCAGGCCACAACCTGTAGTCGAATCGTCCTCGTCCCTGAATGACCCTATTGAAACCGGCTCGGTGAAATATTGGGTGCAGCAGATCGACTGGGTGGTGGCGCGTATTTTGCAGCAGGTGGAGGCCGGCATCGCCCCCAACGACATTGCCGTGATGGCGCCCTATGTCGAGGATGTGTTGCGCTTCGAGCTCAATGAACGGTTGCAGCCGCACGGCATCGGCGTGCGCTCACTGCGGCCCTCGCGCCCACTGTTCGATCATCCCGTCACGCGGGCGATGGCGACGTTTGCGCGGCTGGCCAACCCGCATTGGGAGCAGCCCATGTCCGGCACCGAGCTGGCGCGGGCGCTATCCATCTGCATCGAGAATCTGGATGTGATTCGGGCGCAGCTGATTGCAGAAGCGGCATTGCGAGTGTCGCCGAATGCACTGCCGCCGCTGGAGGATGCGGCCGTGTGGAACCGCATTGGCCCGCGCTTTCAGGCACCCTACGCGCAATTGCAGCAATGGCTGGAGCCGTGGCGGCATCGCTCGCTGGCCCAGCTCAGCGCGTCGCGCAACGCGGTGTATGGGCAAACATCGGTGGGCGTGTCCTCGACCGAAATTCTGGCCAATGATTTGCCACCACTGGATGTGTTCTGGCAACACCTGTTCACCGAGATGTTGTCGCAGCCCAGCTTTCGATTTAGTTCCGAGGTCGTGCCGAGCACCGATATCAATCCCGTGCCAGAGGGCGCGCAAGATGGCGCGATCGTGTGCGACCGGCTCATTCGCTCGGCGCGCCAATTCCGCGAGGTGTTCGAGGATGCCGGCATTGCCGAGGTCGAGTCCGTAAACCGCGAAGTGATTCCCGTGCTGGGGCTGAGCGAGCGACCGACGGAGTGGCCGAGCGAGGATGTGAATCTGGCCTATCTGCACTTGCTAAGCGAGGGCATCATGGCTGCACAATATGCGCCGGAGCGGGCGGCGGTGATATCGACAACCACCGCAAACGAAATGGACGTTGCTGGCAAGTCGGCGACATCGGCAACATCAACCCATTCCCCGCCGTCTCCTGAAACCAACGAGATACTGCTCTCCACCGTCTATGCCTACCTCACCGCCGACGTTCGCTCGCGAGTTCAATTCTGGCTGGATGTGGGCTCATCGGGTTGGTATGAGCGCATCTACCAGCCGCTGACGCATCCCTATGTGCTGTCGCGAAGCTGGAATGGGTTGCCGTGGACGGAGGAGGATGAGCACCGCTCGGCCCAGGACATGATGCGCCGCATCGTCGGAGGGCTGACAGTGCGATGCAGCGACAAGCTATATCTCGTCAACAGCCAGCTCAGCATGGGCGGCCAGGATGAGGCTGGGCCATTGTTGCGCGCCGTGCAACGAATCGTCGCCCCACCCTTATAAACATGTTTAGAGATGGAGACTCAGTAGATAAAAATGTGCAACAAATCCGGAACGGATTTTGGACAGAATGACAGAATTAACAAAATGGAGGGCCCTGTTCAGGACTCTTTCTGGGTCTATTCTGTCATTCTGTCCAAAATCTGCCTGATTTGGGTGAGTGGTTGCAGCGACATTTTTAACTACTGAGACTGACAATCTGAGGTTTTCATGGCTACGTATTAATGTCTTCTGACTAGAATCCCAGCAAGGAGACACCGGATGAACGCACCAAAATTCCTGCAAATCACCTGCCGCATGATCGTGAAGCTCGTGCTGATCGCTTTGATAGTCATTGGAATGACGACGCCGGCTGCACACGCCGCCAATCGCGCCCAGGCAGATGAGCTGTGGCGGGCCGTGGTGCAGATCCGGCTGATCTACACCTTCGAGCAGGACGGCGAGACCAAGGTCGAACAACTCGCGGCCGGCAGCGGCAGTCTCATCCGCGCCGATGGCACCATCCTGACCAACTTTCATGTAGTGGACACGGCCACTGAGCAAAAGCGCATCAACGCCAAATACGAGGGCGTGAGCTTGAGCAAGAATCTATTTGCAATCTACCTTAGCGAGGCCGACGACGAAACGCCAGTGTTGCGCTACTACGCCGAGGTGGCGGCAAAATCGGCCTCGCTCGACCTGGCCGTGTTGCGGATTGTGCAGGATGAGAACGAGGAAGCCATTACGCCCGACGATCTGGATTTGCCATTTCTTGAATTGGGCAACTCGGACTTGTTGAAGCTCGGCGACAAGTTCTCGATCCTGGGCTACCCCACGATTGGCGGCGACACCATTACGTTTTCGGATGGTAGTGTCGGGGGCTTTGTGGCCCAGGGTAAAACGAAGCGGGCGTGGATCAAAACCACGGCCGATATCTCGGGTGGCAACAGTGGTGGTGCCGCCATCGACACGAACGGCAAACTGATTGGCATTCCCACCCAGGCCGGCATTGGCAATGGCGCGGTGGATTGCCGGCAACTGGCCGACACCAATGGCGACGGCAATATCGACGAGGACGATGTATGCGTGCCGCTGGGCAAGGTCAACGCGATGCGGCCGATCAATCTGGCTACGGTCTTGATTCGTGAAGCAGCCAACCAGACACAAGATGACGAGCCGTTGACGCGGTTACAACAGACTTTTCGCCTCATCAACAAGAACTGCAAGGTGATTGATGATGAGGAGCCGCTAACCCTGACGACGATGCAGTGCAAGGCCGGCAGTGTCGATGTCTTCTTCGACGCCTACGAAAACGAAGACGACATGAACGAGTATCTCAACACATTGGTGGGCGAAACAGACGCGCAAACCTGGCATTTTGCCGATTCCGAGGATGTGGTGCGCGGCAGTTACTATGCCTACAAATCCACCAAAAAGTCCGCCGTCATCGTCTGGTCGTTCGATGAGCGATTGGTCACGGCCCTGGCCCAGCGCAAAGATGGCAATGAGCAGGCGCTGGAGAAATGGTGGAACGGGCTGAATCTCAGGCCCAAGGAATGAGCAATGGCTGAACAGTTTTTACGGCGTCATCAGGCGCAAATTGTCGATTACACCAGCGGACGCATGGCCGTCTCGGCAGTGCCGGGCAGCGGCAAAACGCACACGCTGGCAGCGCTGGTGACGCGGCTGATTCAACGCGGGTTGGTGCCGGACGGCTCCGAAGTGTTGGTGGTCACGTTCACCAACTCCGCCGTCGACAACATTCGCAATCGCATCCGGCGCATGCTGATGGCGGTGGGGTTGCCGACCGAGGAAGGCTATCGCGTGTTCACCCTGCACGGCCTGGCCAACACCATTTTGCGCAGCCGGCCCGATCTGGCCGGCACCACCGCCGACTATCGCATCGACGACGAGATGAGCGGCCAGCAAGCCATGCCCGAGGCCGCGCGCTGGTTCATCCAGCAGGAGCCGCAGTATTGGCAGAGCTTTTTGCCCGATGATTTATCGCAACAGCGCCGCAACCAGGTGGAAGAGGACTGGCGCGAGAAAACGGCGGCCGTGGGCTACGAGGTCACCAAGCTGGCCAAGAATTTACAGATGACATCGGCGCAGTTGAACGCGATGATCCTGTCTTCGCCACCGAAGTCTTCGCTGACGAAGTCTTCGGTGGCGAAGGATGATGGATTCGAGACCGCCGATACCTCGTCCATCTCGCCATTCCTGCGCATCGGTGCCGCGATCTACGGCCGCTACGAGAGCATCTTGAACGCGGGTGGCCGGCTGGACTTCGACGATTTGATCTGGGGCGCCATTCGCGCGTTGGACAACGACGAGGCGTATCGCATCCGGCTGGGCCGGCGCTGGCCGTTTATTCTTGAAGATGAAGCGCAGGACAGCTCGCCGTTGCAGGAGAAAATCCTCGAATCGCTGGTCAAAGACCACAACAACTGGGTGCGCGTAGGCGATCCCAATCAGGCCATCATGACCACCTTCACGGCCTCGGACGTGCGTTTCTTCCGCGAGTTCACCCACCAGGCCGGCGTGCAATCGTTGCCGCTGCCAGTCAGTGGTCGCAGCGCCCAACCCATTATCGACATGGCCAACCGGCTGACCGACTGGGCCGTGCGCGAACACCCCGAGCCCGAGGTGCGCGAGAGTGCGCTGGACAACACCAACCCGATTATGCCGGCCGCCGATACCGACCAGCAACCCAACCCGCCCGCCACAGCCGCGCACATTCTGGTGCAAGGGTATCGAGACGAGGATGAGGAGGTCGAGCACACCGCCCAGAGCGCCATGCGCTTTGTGCTGAACAACCCCGACAAGACTTGCGCGGTGCTGGTGCCGACCAATAACCTGGGCAAGCGCGTGGTCGATGCGTTCCATGCCATACAGGCGCGCTATCCCGACCGGGCGCTGTATCAGGACCAGCTCAAGAATCCGCAACTGGTGCGCGATGTGGCCCGGCTGCTGGCGCGAGCGACCAAGTATTGCGCCATGCCGGCCAATACCAATGCACTGGTCGATTTGCGTGATGCGATTCTGGAGCTGCAACTGGCCCCCGGGCCCGGCCACAGTGCGCGTTCCGGCCGTGTGCGCACGCTGATCCGCAGCGCCAATCCAGAACGCTTGCTATTCCCCTCACCCGAAGCCGAGCCGGCGCTGCCAGAAAATCTAGTGATCAGCGAGCAGGAGCAGACGGAGTTAAACGCATTGGTCACGCGGGCCACCAAGTGGCTGCGCGCCAGCAATCTGCCCATTGACCAGCTGATCTTGAGTGTCGCCCAGGACATCCTGACCGAGGATGATGATCTGGCCGTGGCGCACAGCCTGGCGCTGAGCATGCGGCGCTACGTGTCGGTGAATCCGGAAACACAGCTGATCGATCTGGCGGCCGAGTTGGAAGAGGTGGCCAGCAACCGCCGGCGCTACCTCAGCAACTCACTGATCGAGTCGTTCTTCGAGCCGTTACCCGGCGTCATCACCATCACCACCCTGCACAAGGCCAAGGGGCTGGAGTGGGACCGGGTCTACCTGATGAGCGTGGATCAAAACGAATTTCCGCACGATGCCGACGCCGATTTTCGCGGCCAGGCCTGGTATCTGGAGGGCCACGACCCGGCGGCCGAGGCGCGCAAGGCCTTGGAGGCTCTCATGGGTGCCAGCAATCCCGAAGGCCGATTTGGGCGACACGGGATGTATGCCGAGCCGGGGGCACTGATGCGCGAGGCCCATCTCGAATATATTGCCGAGCGATTACGCCTGCTCTACGTCGGCATCACCCGCGCCAAAACCGATCTCGCCATCAGCTTCAGCCGTGAACGATTTGGCAAAGACAACACTGTGGCGCTGGCCGTGCAGCAGATTGTGGAACACGTGAGTTGAGTAAATGCCTATGCGTCCATTCTTTCGCACGCGAGTTTTGTAGGGGCGCAGCATGCTGCGCCCCTACCCCGGCAAGCTGGCACCCATGACAACACATTTACCTTCGCAGGAATGATGGCATCAGGTATAACCTTCGCTTGAGCCGATGAACCACCCATGCCCAACACCACCTTCCAATTCAGCCAGCACAGCCTGAGTGATTTTGCCGATTGCCCCCGGCGCTTCTACCTGCGCTATGTCGCGCGGCAAGCCTGGCCGCCCAGTGAGGCCCGCGCCAATGAGCTGGCCGAGCGGATGGAGCAAGGCGCGTTATTGCACACCTGGATCGAGCGGTATTGGTCCGGCATTCAAGCGGCCTCAAAGATCACAAATGAACCGATGGCAACGTGGTGGCAGCATTTCTTACACACCGATTTTGAGACCGGCCCAGTGGCGCTGCCTCCCGAACGACTCCCCGAATTGGAATTGGTTGCGCCCATTGGAACGCACCGGCTGTTTGCGCGCTTCGACCTGTTAGCATTTGGCGGCCAGCCGCGCCAGTTCGTCATCGTGGATTGGAAGACGACGCGTGGGCCGACGACGCGTGGGCCGACCACGGAGACCGAAAACGCCTTTGCCATGGCCGACGAGGTGTTGCGAAACCGGCTGCAAACCCGCGTCTATCTGTATGTGCTGGCCACTGCCGGCGGCCCATTCAACGACGGCCAACCCATTGCCCCCGAGCAATGCAGCCTGCGCTACTGGCTGGCCGATCGGCCCGAGCAGCCGTGGGTGATGGTGCCGTATTCGCGCCAGGACTATGAGCGAGATCAACAGCAATTATTAGAGTTGATCGACGATGTAACGCGGCGCACCACGATGGCCGAGTTCGAGAAGACGCCGGATGAACGGCCGTGCACGTATTGCACCTACCGGACGCTGTGCCACCGAACTGGTGTGGCCGACGCGCCCATGCCAGACGAGGACGCAAGGCTGTTAGACTTGGCGCACATTGCAGAACTGGATTACTAGGGCGGGTGGTTGGTTGCTAGTTGCTGGTAGCTGGTGGCTAGTGGCTAGTGGCTAGTGGCTAGTAAATGATGAGCATAGAATGGCCGCATTCACTAGCAACCAGCCACTAGCCACCACCAACCAACTGCCA
>Ga0105046_10005106_pt1 | contig 20820 bp, 12 predicted proteins | sample MAT03_FD_78385 | JGI IMG/M metagenome (GOLD analysis project Ga0105046, IMG submission 78385) | Freshwater microbial communities from Lake Fryxell liftoff mats and glacier meltwater in Antarctica - MAT-03 (megahit assembly) | ecosystem: Environmental > Aquatic > Freshwater > Ice > Liftoff...
TCATGTGCCACTTCCACGGTTTCCTGCCGCACTTCGACCTGCGTCGATTCAGACGTGCCGCCGTTGCGCCGGGCTTCAGATGCTGTCTTTGCCATGGCGACTCCAGTCGTCACCAGAAGCCGCTCGCTGGCCAGTTTCCGGGCGACCTGCTGAGTCGTCGCGTCCAGACCCTGCAGGTCCGCGCGACGCCTCGTATCTTCTTCCGTCTTCGCACCGGCCTGCACCAGTCTGCGAAACAGGAATTCTGCGGCCTTTTGCTCATCGAGGTTGAGCTGTTTGAAGATCGTCTCGGCGCGCGTGGCAATGGCTCCTGTGATGCGACCGAGTGCCTGATACGCTTCGTGCGTCAGTTGTCCATCGCCACGCCGTTTGTCCCAGAGTTCTCCGAGCACAAATTCCAGCAGAGGCAAGCTTCCGGGTTCATCACCTGCGTCATCGAGAATGCGTTCGACCAGCCCGTCCTGAAATGTCAGTCCGATCTTTCCTGCCGGTTCTTCAATCACGCTCCGGAGTTCGTCCCGATTCATAGGACCGAGGTCGATGCGACTATTTTTCAGACGATCCAGCAGCGTGCGGTCCTGGAGCACCTCGCCGTAAAAATCCCAGCGGACTGTGAACACAACCGAAAGCGGGGACCCGGTGCGTGAAGTGGCATCGAGCAGTTCTTCAATGAATCGATGCCGTTGAGTCTCACTCTTGCAGTTCGTATAAATTTCTTCCCACTGATCAACCACCAGCAGCAGTCGCTGCGTGCCCTTTTGCTGCCGCAACCCTTCGACGGCCAGGTCCCACAGCGGGACTCGGCGATGCTCCAGTTTCTCAGCCAGTGCGTTGCGTTTTTCGATCAGATCGACCCCTGACAAATCGGGTTCGACGAGTGGGAGGAACACGTCGGCCAGTGAATGCAGTGGATTGTCTTTGGGAATCATCGTCAAGATGTCCCAGACCGTACCGTCGTCCGCATGCCGCAACTGAGGAACCAAGCCTGCGCGAACGACGGATGACTTCCCACTCCCGGATGCACCGACGACCGCCACCAGCGGATGCTGTTTGACCAGACTGACTAGATCGTTGGTGTATGTCTGACGTCCAAAAAAGAATTCGGCATCCTCTTCGCGAAATGCCAGCAGTCCGCGAAACGGACAGATGGTAGCTCGTGGTTCTGGTTTCCCACTCCGATCGATCATCTCACCGCGAATCGCTGCAGCCAGAAAATCCAGTTGCTCCGTATTTACGGGATCATTTCGCAGATCGACCCACATCAATTGCTGCATGAACCCCAGCGGCGGCTGGCAACCTGGCAGCAGCACCGGGATGACGGGAAAATTTGTCGCGCCGGCCAGACGATCCAGCGCCCATGCCCGCTCCCGCTGCTGCCAGCGTCCCATTTCGTTCGGGCCGACGAACATGACGACGGAACGACTCGAACCGAGGGCCTGCTCAAGAGCTTCGACCCAGTCGCGTCCCGGCTGCAAATACCAGCGATCGACAAAGCACTTGCAGTTCCGTGTTGGTGTGCCAAGCTCTTTGGCGATGCGTTCGACCACGCCATGGTCGAGCGAATTGTAGCTGAGGAAAGCGTCGTAGGCCGGTTGGGTTGTCATCTGTATTGCGTTCGCCGAATGGGAATCAACGATCTGAATCCACCGCATCCAGATCGAACCACATTCCCCTAATATAGGGACGCGAGTGCCGCCGGGCAAGCAGACCAGCGTCCGTGGTTGCTCTGAGTGCCGGCAGGCAAATCAAGCAGTGCCAGTGAACGACTCACCTTTTCTCGATCAGCTGCTCATAGCTCAATCTTCCTGTTTCGAGCCACACGCCGACGGTTTGCTGTGTCATCTTGAGGACGATCGTTTTCTGATGAAGCCGTGACCCGGTCTTTTTGTCAGAGAAATCGCACACGGAGAATCCAGCGACGCTCTCCCGACAGACAGATTGACCTGCCACCATTGCCAAACGGTATAACTTCCCGATACGATGGACTCCAAAAGAACTCTGCCGCGACAGCGGCTTACTTGAACAAAAAATGCACGGAGGGCTGACGCCCTGCCGCTCGCCCAAATATTTTGTGCACTTCGCGCAGAGTTGCGTCGTTAAACTTTTAACCTGATTCAAACTACAAATGGCCGGACGTTCAGGACAAATCAAAGGGGTCAGCGACGGTCTTGGAAAGAGTCAACAGTAGATTCGAAAAAATGGAACGCTTTAGATGTCACAGATTACATAAAGGTGGCAGAAACCGAAAATGGCCCCTTGGCTGGAATTCGTGGCATATGAATACGATGGACTGGACCAGCGAATCCGCAAGACGGTGACAATTCCTGGTCAGTCCAATCCGACCGTTCAGGAACGCTACCTCTATGACCGCAACGTGCTTGATCCGTCAATGTCGGATGTCCTCCTGGTGATCAACGAGCTGGCGACGGGCTCAACCTGGCAGAAAGTCACGCATCGGTTTATGAATGGTCCGCAGATTGATCAGGTGTTCAGTGATGAAACGAACGGCGGTATACTGTGGTATCTCCAGGACCGCCAGAACACCGTACGCGACGTTGCAACCTGGGACGGGCATGGCGATGCGACCCAAGAATGGAAAGACGTCAACCACATTTCGTATGACACCTTTGGGAACATCATCGGTTTCGACGATCCGACCACCGTGGGCACGGACACTAACGGAAAACCGGGCACCGACACGGCAAACGCTCCGCGCCGCAGCTACACCGGACGAGAACCCGACCAGCACACCGGCCTGATCTACTACCGCGCCCGCTGGTTGGACGCCAAACTCGGCCGCTTCATCAGCGAAGACCCGATCGGCTTTGCGGCAGGCGATGCGAATCTGAGCAGGTATGTCGGGAACAGCACGCCGAATGCGGTGGATCCGAGCGGGCTGGACGAAGATTCAGGCTACGACGAGGCTCCGACTGGATATTGGAATGGAGTGGGAAGAGTGTTTGGCGGATACTGGGGTGCTGCAAAATCGACCGTTGTCGGTCTCTACACGCTCGGTAGACACCCCATTGATTCAGCCAAAGGAATTGGCTCGGCAATGGCACATCCATTCGACACCACCAACGCAATTTGTAGTGACATCTACGACAAATCCGGAACGTTGGAGGGACAAGGGGAATTGGTCGGTGATGTACTGATTGGCGTGGCAACCGGAGGTTCTATCAAAGCGGCCAAGGAAGCAGCGAGATTGCAAAAAATCGCCCGACTTGCAAAAGCAGTAGAAAAAGCGACCGGGGCGGCCGACACGGTGGCAGATCTGCAGAAAGCTGCGAAGGCACTCGAGAAAGTTAGCGACGCTGCAGCCGATTTTAAAAAGTTCGCTGACGCAGCAAAGGAGTTGGCAGAGGCGGGCCGGCTGATTCATACACCAAGTTGTCCGGGTGCCCCAAAGGCAATAGTGCCACCGGTCGGTGCCACACCGAGCCCTCCCACAGGTAAAGGGCTGGGCGACATCGGCAGCCACGGTCCAGTGGATCCTGGTGTCGCGCTTCGATCTGCTGAGAGATGGGTCGGACAGGGCTACAAGGAAATTGCTCCTGGCGTATTCCGCTCGTCTCATGAGTTGCGTCAATTCCGTATGACAACGAGTGATCTGATTCCCACGCACGGTAACGTCGGTCCTCACGTCCACTTTGAAGCATTGAATAGCGCCGGGAATGTGGTTGAGAACTTACATCTGCCTGTCCAGCCATGAGGAACAAACGATGAAGAGTCAGTTGAAGGCTGAGGTTGTCACCGCCACCGGAAACACGACCCACTCGGTTGGCAACCTTGTCGATGGAGAGCCAGTAGTCACGGAGCAAATCCCGGTCGCGGCGTGGGTCGAAATTGCCGAAGAGAATGGGAGCTATTTCCTGCTGCATTACAATGCTGAAGGTATTTGCATTGCGGATACTTGGCATGCGAATGTGCAGGAAGCGAAGGAGCAGGCTGAATTCGAGTTTGGAATTTCGGAATCAGACTGGCGACTAACTTGATCGCAACAACCACGAAGTAGCAAGCCCGCTGAAAATACAATAAAAGGACATTCTACGAATGGCACGGGAACTTCTGTAAGTCGGGGAATAAAAAGGTGGCAGGAACCGAAAATCACCCCTTGAAATCGCATCAAATATGCGTACACGGAAGGTAACGGTCTGCGTTTGACGTCGCTCACGGATCAGAATGCCCCGAGCCCCACTGCGGTCTACTCGAAGATCGAGTTCTCGTACGATGATCTCGGTCGTCTTGCTGTGTTGCGTGACCGGATTGATCCGACGACAAGTCCGTCGTCATCGGAATCTTTCGATCTCAACTACACGTACAACACTGTGGATCAGCGGACAAATGCGGTGTCACGGTTTCGGCAGTTCAATGGCAGCGGTGTGGCGACGGCGTTTCAGTGGGATGCGTCGATGTCGTACGGCTGGGACAAATTGAATCAAGTCACCTCCGTGCAGCAGGTTACGGCCATCAATCCGGCAAACGCCACGTGGACGCTGGACAATACTAAAACAAAGACAGTCGGATTGCAGTATTACGCTAACGGTGCGTTGAAAAAGCTGACGCGCACCCAGGGTTCCAGCACCAGCGCCAGCACGGCGCTGGTGACGGATTACGTGCAGCAGAATCCGGAATGGTGGTATGCCGGTGAAGTTACGTCCATTGTGCATTCGGGTTTCGATGGCGGAGCGGCTCAAAACCGTTCCATCGAATATGATTTCGACGTGGCTCGACGAGTCACGGATACCCGCGAGAAACTGGGCACGACAACAATCGACGCCCGGAATTACGCATACGACACGACCAGCCAGGTCACGGGCGTCACGTCCACGGCTGGTGCAGCAGAGACGTACATTTATGACGCGAACGGAAACCGGACCAATGTGCCCCCTGGCTCCGGCGGGGGATCCGTTGTCATCAGTCCGTTCAACCGGGTCACGGACGACGGCACGTCCACCTATCAATACGACAACGAAGGCAATCGCACGCGGCGGTGATCACGATCATGGCGAACGCAAAGCGACATCAACTTGAGCCATTTGCGTATGTGCGTGATCTTCTGGTGAAGATGTCATTCTTGTGGGCCGAATGCGGAGTCGATATCCCGAAGTTCACGGATTCATCAGATCTCACCGGGACCGAGTTTCGTCAAGTCGGAAAGTCACTCGCCAGGAAACTGCCGCAAGACTCCCTGACTTGACCAGCCACCATTGCCAAACGCTGTAACTTCCCGATACGATGGACTCCAAATGAACCCCGCCGCGACAGCGGATGAATTGAACTGAACCATGCACGGAGGGCTGACGCCCTGCCGCTCGCCTCAATATCTTGCGCACAGTGTGCAGTTCTGAACCGTTAAACTTTTACGGACCGTCATTTCTCGAACGGCCCTAGCTTGATCAAACTACAAATGGCCGGACGTTCAGAAGCTCGTCGATTCGCTCTGCAAATGCTTTATTTGTTTGACCAGAATCCCGAAGCCGATCAGGATCGCGTGCAGGTAGAACTCCACAAACAATTCACCGACGCTGCGTTGAGGGAGTTCGGATGGTCCCTGATCACCGGGGTCCTGGCGGTGCGGGAAGAACTGGATGCAGCAATCTGCCGCACGGCGACGAACTGGCGCCTGGACCGGATGGCTCCGACAGACCGAAACGTGCTCCGGATGGGCCTTTTCGAGATGACACGTATGGGCACACCAGCGGCTGTCGTCATCGACGAGTCGATTGAAATCGCCCGCGAGTTCGGCACCGAGAACTCCAGCAGCTTCGTCAACGGCATTCTGGATAAGCTCATCCCCGCTTCCCCCGCGGTCGAATGAACCAAAGCACGATTGCCGCGATCGCCAGAAATGGAACGGCAGATTTGATTCGAGGCCAAAGTAGGGCACCGATCACTAACGCCGCAAGGCGGCCTTGAGTCAACACGGCCCAGGCCGCAGGGCGAGTTTTCGTGGGAAAGCAAAGCCAGAGTGCTCCCAACACGAACCCGATCCGCATCGCTGCGGCAGCCCAGACGCACTCTTTTCCTTCAGTCGCGAAACCGACAACAGCCACGCAAACACAGACCAGTGCGGTCCATCCGACTCGGCGGCGGCGATCAGAGAGCGATGGATCAGGGATATTCATCGGGGAGACAAATGCGGGAATGGGCTGAACTTATGAGAGGTTTACGGCAAGTCTAGCAGAAGCACGCCCTGGTTTTCTCTGATCCGGCAGAAGACGCGGCCATGAGCTTGTCTTCCAGACGAAAGCCTGAGACAATTTAATACAGAAAACCGCCTGGAAACAATGAACCTTTGCTCCCACACAATGGTCATAAATCGGGCAGACGCTTTAAAAAAGGGGTCCGGAACCAACAGTGCGGAGCACCCTTTGGGCCATTTGGCTATTGGTTCCTGACCCCTTTTTTAGAGCTCATCCTGGAATGTTCCTGTTCACCCAACGGAACTGAATAACCGATACCGGTCTGTCCGAAATTATGCTGAATTCGCTTCGAGCCCTGACTACTGCAATCTCCCGGTCAACAACTGCGGATACTGCGGTCGCTTGCTCGCGATTCGCGACGGATGGCCTGTGCCATGTGGTCAAATCAAGGATCAATGTGGGATTGAAATGCGCGGCCGCATCCAAACGGGCCATCCTGCCACCACGCTGAGCTGGCACTGAACTTTTGTGTCAGCGAATTCCCGGTGGAGAACTCGATGCGCACGTCGCTCCGACCGGTTTGTCGGAATCATTCTTAAGGCACGAATCCATGGAAGACATCCGCGGCAATCAGTATCCAGCTCCGTTTCGACCATCGTATGGAGCACCCGAAGCGCGCGGGCTATACGATCCTCGCAACGAACATGACAATTGCGGAGTCGGCTTCGTCGCGCATATTAAGGGTGTCCGAAGTCGGCAGATCGTCGATGACGCGGACCGCATTCTGAGGCACATGGATCATCGAGGTGCCTGCGGGTGCGAATCCAACACCGGCGACGGTGCCGGAATGCTGACATCTCTGCCACACAGTTTTCTGGTACGAGTCGCCAAGGTAGATATCAAAGTCGAACTTCCCGAAGTGGGTCGTTACGGTGCCGGCATCGTCTTCCTGCCGCAGGATACAGAGCAGCGAGCCACATGTAAGAAGACCGTGGAGGAGTTCATCGCTCAGCAGGGACAATCACTGCTCGGCTGGCGAACCCTGCCAGTGGACTACGACACCGCAGACATCGGTAAGGCGGCGCGGGCCTGCGCGCCGCACATGGAGATGCTGTTCGTCGGCGGCGCAGATGGACTCGACCAGGACGCATTGGAACGTCAACTGTTTATCATTCGGAAATTGTCCAGCCACAAGTTGCGCAACAGCGAGATGTCGCAGGCATTGCTGTTCTATGTTTGTTCGTTATCGACAAAGTTGATTATTTACAAGGGGATGCTCACGTCGCATCAGGTCGTGCCGTTTTTTAAGGATCTGCAGGCGGCTGACTACGATACGCATCTGGCGATGGTTCACTCACGATTTGCCACCAATACGTTTCCCAGCTGGGACCGTGCTCAACCGCTTCGATTCATGTCGCACAATGGCGAAATCAACACTGTGAAGGGCAACTCCAACTGGATGTTCGCGCGCCAGGGCATGATGAAGAGCGAGCTCTTCGGGGCCGAAATTGAAAAGCTGTTTCCAATTGTCGAACCACACACTTCGGACTCCGGCTGCTTCGACAATGCCCTGGAAATGCTGTATCACTCCGGTCGCACGCTGCAGGAAGTCGTCATGATGATGGTGCCGGAAGCATGGCAGAATCATCAGACGATGCCCGAACACAAGCGCGCGTTTTACGAATACTACTCGGCGTTGCAGGAACCGTGGGACGGACCGGCATCGATCTCCTTTACCGACGGCCGGTTCATCGGTGCCACGCTGGATCGCAATGGCCTGCGTCCGAGTCGCTATTACGTGACGAAGGACGACAAGGTTGTCATGGCCAGCGAAGTCGGTGTGCTGGACATTGATCCCACCAACGTCGCCTACAAGGGACGCTTGCAGCCTGGCCGCATGTTCCTTGTGGACTTCGAACAGGGCCGAATTATCGACGACGAAGAACTCAAGGCTGACGTCGCAGCGCGGCGGCCGTATCAGAAGTGGGTTCAGGAACAACGGATTCGACTGGAGGAGTTGCCAAAGAAGACGCCGACGGAACGACTCACTGGTCAGGATCTGTTGAACCGCATGCAGGCGTTTGGATACACATCCGAAACGATGAACTTCATGCTGCTGCCGCTGATCAAGGCTGACAAGGATCCGATCGGCTCGATGGGTAACGATGCTGCCCTGGCGTGCCTGAGTGATCAGCCTCGAATGCTTTACGATTACTTCCATCAGCTGTTCGCTCAAGTGACAAATCCGCCGATCGATTCGATCCGGGAAGAAGTCATCATGTCGCTGGAATGCTACATTGGTCCGGAAGGCAACCTGCTGGATACGAAGCCGGAAAGTTGTCACCGTCTGGCAGTACCACATCCGATTTTGACAAACCATCAGATGGCGAATCTGAAGGGGATCAAACATCGTGGCTGGAAGGCCAAAGTGGTGGATATCACCTATCCGAAGTCGGAAGGCGTCGGTGGCCTGCGATCTGCCCTGGATCGCATCTGCAAAGAGGCCAGAGACGCAATTCGAAATGGCTTCAGCCTGATCGTGCTGTCCGATCGCAAGCTCAGTGCGGATCGTGTTCCCGTGAGTTCGCTCATGGCGACGGGTGCAGTGCATCATCACCTGGTGCGGCACGAAGAACGAACGCAGATCGGTCTGCTTGTCGAATCCGGCGAGGCGCGCGAAGTGCATCACTTCTGTCTGTTGATCGGGTTTGGAGCCGACGCTGTCAATCCTTATCTTGCGCTCTATGCACTGCGTCAGTCGCGTCTGGACGGAAAACTGACCGATGATTGGGACGACGATCGCATTGTTGCGGCCTATCGTTCCGGGGTCGCCAACGGTATGCTGAAGGTGATGGCCAAGATGGGCATCTCCACGCTGCAAAGCTACAAAGGGGCTCAGATCTTTGAAGCGCTTGGATTGGCCGATGACGTCGTTAACCTGTGTTTTGCCGGAACGTCCAGCCGTATCAAGGGCGTGAATTTCGACGTGCTGGCTCAGGAAGCGCTGATGCGGCATCACATCGGCTTCCCGGAAAATCCCGACAGCATTTCACACGAACTGCCGAATGCCGGTCTGTTCGCATGGCGTCGTCAGGGTGAAAAGCATGCGTGGAATCCGCACACGATCGGACGTATTCAGCAGGCGGCCCGGACCGGCGACAAGTCCGCGTACAAGGACTTTTCAAAACTCGTAAACGCAGAAACAACGCGTGCCTGTCACCTGCGCGGACTGCTGAAGTTCCGCAAGGGCGAACCGGTCCCATTGGCTGAAGTGGACTCCGTCGCTGACATCGTCAAGCGATTCTGCACTGGGGCAATGAGCTACGGTTCGATCTCTGCCGAAGCGCATGAAACACTGGCGATTGCCATGAATCGCATCGGCGGCAAGAGCAACACAGGTGAAGGCGGCGAGCGCTATGATCGCTTTGAACCGATGGACAACGGCGATTCGCGACGTTCGGCCATCAAGCAGGTCGCCTCAGGACGCTTCGGTGTGACCTCGTGGTATCTCACGAACGCCGATGAACTGCAGATCAAGATCGCACAGGGGGCGAAGCCGGGTGAAGGCGGTGAGTTGCCTGGTCATAAGGTCGATAAGACGATCGCATCGACTCGACTTTCTACGCCGGGCGTCGGTCTGATCAGTCCTCCGCCACATCACGACATTTACTCAATCGAAGATCTGTCACAGTTGATCTTTGACTTGAAGAATGCGAACCGCCGCGCTCGCATCAGTGTGAAACTGGTGTCAGAAGTCGGCGTCGGCACGATTGCGTCCGGAGTTGCCAAGGGCCACGCCGACAACATCCTCATTTCGGGTTTTGAAGGCGGCACGGGCGCATCGCCTCTGACCAGCATCAAGCACGCCGGTCTGCCATGGGAACTTGGCATCGCTGAGACGCATCAGACTCTTGTGATGAATGACCTGCGCAGCCGGGTTCGATTGCAGACCGACGGACAACTCAAGACCGGCCGCGATGTCGTCGTCGCCGCGATGCTCGGGGCCGAGGAATTCGGTTTCGCAACCGCGCCGCTGATTACGCTCGGCTGCATCATGATGCGGAAGTGTCATTTGAATACGTGTCCCGTCGGCATTGCCACTCAGGATCCGGTGCTTCGTAAGAAGTTCCAGGGCAAGCCTGAACATGTCGTCAACTATCTGTTCATGGTCGCTGAGGAAACTCGGGAGATCATGGCCGAACTTGGTTTCCGCACTGTCAATGAGATGGTCGGGCGTGTGGATATGCTGGAACTGGACAGCACGGTCACTCACTGGAAGGCGCATCAACTGGATCTGTCGCCGATACTGACTCCTGCGCAGAAGCCACATGCCGATGTGCAGACGTATTGTACGATCGATCAGGATCATTCACTTGGTGCCGTGCGTGATATGGAACTGCTGAAGAAATGTGAACCGGCGCTGAAGGAGAAAAAGCACGTTCGCGTCGATACGACAATTCAGAACATCGATCGGGCATTCGGAACGATCCTGAGCAACGAAGTGAGCCGTGCCCACGGGGCCCATGGCCTGCCGTCAGACACGATTCATATCAAGGCGAAGGGTTCCGCCGGACAAAGCGTTGGTGCCTGGCTGGCGCATGGTGTGACGATCGAAATCGAAGGCGATGCCAATGACTACGCGGGCAAGGGATTGTCGGGCGGCCGTTTGATTGTCTATCCGCCAAAGGAAGCGGATTTTGTCGCCGAACAGAATATCATCATTGGCAACGTGGCGTTGTACGGAGCGACCTCGGGCGAAGCCTATTTCCGTGGCATCGCGGCCGAACGATTCTGCGTAAGAAATTCCGGTGCCACCGCAGTGATTGAAGGCTGCGGCGACCACGGTCTGGAGTACATGACCGGCGGTCGGGCGGTCGTGCTGGGGCCGACAGGTCGCAACTTCGCAGCCGGGATGTCGGGCGGAGTTGCGTACGTCTACGATCCGGACGGAAAGTTCCTTGTGAACTGCAATCTGGAAATGGTGGAACTGGAAGAAGTGACGGATGAAGCGGACATCCAGGAACTGGGAACTCTCATCGAAAACCATCATCACCACACCGGCTCTGCGGTCGCCAGGAACATTCTCGACCACTGGCAGAAGTCACTCACACAATTCCACAAAATCATGCCCGTTGACTACAAGCGAGCTTTGAAAGAACTGGCCGCTGAGCAGTTAGTGAAGGCGTGAGCTAAACCTGGGTCACGATCAGAAGTTGGACATCTGTTGTGCAACGCCTCCCAATCCCACGGATCCAGGTTCGAAAACGGGACTATACTTCGCGCGGCCGGAAAAGAGTGCGGCGAGCGGAGCGGCGTGAGCCCTCCGGTACGTCGTTTTGTACCGGCATGCTGACACATGCCGCGCGCCAATGGTTTCAATCATGACCACGTGGAGTATCGTTGGGGTTATTTTGCGCTTGGAATCACTTTCTGGAGAGTCCTGATGATCCAGACCTCTCAGTCGTGTGTTCACGCAAACCGAGTGGGGACGATTGGAAGAGTCGGAGGGACTGCCGTGGCAGACTGGATTCATTTACTCATCGACGCCATGTTCGACGTGACATCACATCTCTGCCAAAATCGCACTGCTCGCCAGTGTTTTGGGATCATTTCTGGTTCGCTGGCATCGTTCATTGTGATCTACAAAACCATTACTCTGGCGATGGGAGAAGCCGTGGCCGTTGGCTGGTATCTGATTGTCCCGTTCACCGTCATTCTGGCGGGGATCTCAGTATTTTGTTTTCTTTCTGATGCGTGACAGCAAACGGGAACACGCGGAATTTTGCGTCATGGCGGCGTGTTTTCTTTGTCGATTCCCGGATTTACAGAGTTACTCAAAGTGATCGTGCGGCGCGGGATGCGATCAGGCCAGCCACATAGCCGCCTTTGAAGCCAGCGTCGATATTGACCGCGACGACGTTGGATGCGCAGCAGGTGAGCATCGACAGCATGGCGGTGATGCCGTGGAGGGAGGCACCGTAGCCGACGGATGTAGGGACGCCGATCACTGGACAAGGAACATGGCCGCCTACGACTGATGGCAGCGCGGCTTCCATTCCGGCGACGCAGACGATCGCAGCGGCCTGTTGGAGTTTCGGGATGTGCCTCAACAAGCGATGAGGCCCCGCGACACCGGCGTCCTGTATGAGTTCGCAGTCAATCCGCATCCAGCGCAGCGTTTCGATCGCTTCCTCGGCAACGTGTCGATCACTGCTGCCAGCGGTGATCACAATCACCGGCCCTCCTTTGGAGACGGGATTTTCACAGGGTTGGTGCAGGCGAATTGTGCGGGCGGTGTCGTTAGAGATGACGTGGGCGAACTCGGCTTGTATTGATTTCACCTGATCAGGGCGAATTCGCGTCACCAGACTGTCCTGTCCTGCCTGTTGCTGAGCCTGGAGAATTCTCAAAATCATATCAGTGGATTTACCTTCGCCAAAAATAACTTCCGGAAATCCGCAGCGACCTTGGCGCTGCAGATCCACGTCGACGCCGTCGATGTGGGGTACGTCCGGCTGCGACGTATTGGCAAGATGCCGGATTGCCTGTTCCAGTTGGTCCTGTTCGGGGTAGAGAGCGGCCAGGGCGGCGCGGAGCTCAGCGATTGACGGGGACGTGGACATAGTAGATTACGGAATCGTAGTAAGACGTGAGAGTACCGTTATGCCGCATTACTTAATAATTTGTTTTAATCCGGCGGCGACTGCGGCGGGTTCGGGGTCTTCAAAAGGCAGAGCGTTCAGGAACGCAACCATGTCCTCAATCTGCGATTCAGTCAGAAGACTTGTGACGCCGTGCTCATCGCGCGGGTTCGATGTTGTCAAAAGGTCTTTCAATGTCGCAGCCTTGCCGTGATGAAGGTACGGTGCGGAACGATAGACGCCCAGCAGCGTTGGGGTGTCGTATTTTGGCTCTATCAGTTCCGAAGGGTCGTCCTTGCCGGTTCCGACATCATGGCGCACGAAGTCTGCCACGGCATGTGGCTGAGAATCGGTGAACATCGGACCGGCATGGCATGTCGCACATTTTGTCTCGGAGGAGAAAAACAGCTTTTTTCCCCGCTGAGCGGATTCACTCAGGCCGTTTTTAGCGAAGGGACTCAATGCATACTTATGGGAATTCGTGTATGCCGCCAGCGCGTCGAGAGGTTTACTCCTGCCGCTGAAGGGTTCACCAAGAGCATCCGGAAGCGGGCTTTGCAAGAGACCTTGCCCCTGCATCAGTAGTCCCTGAATCGTATGTTCAAAGTCCTGCACTTCGTCGCGATCTGCCGACCAGTGGACAGGATGCGTCCACGACAGACCGACCAGCGGCTGGGTACTCCTTAAACCTTCCGGCTGCTGCCATGTGCGTCCGTCGGCATCACCGTCCGGATGACAACTGCTGCACGAAATCCAGCTTCGGGATGACATCGGCGGCAGAGCGGTATAGAACAGCTTTTTTCCCAGCAGGAGTTCTTCGCTGAGCGGATTCTTCGTCACAGCAACGCGAGCGATCTCTGCGCCGTCCGGAACCTGCAACACGACAATTTCAAAGTCGAGCGCGTTGTAGATCAGGAGCGATTTGTCGTCCGGAGAGAAGCGTACAGCACGCGGGTTGTTTCCCAGCTTCATGCCTTTCTCGTATTCCAGCTCCACATAGTCGTCGGGGAGGATGCGGCAGAGATACATGTCATTCGTGCCGGCAAAGACGACGCCAAGACGTTTTCCGTCGGCGGACACATCGCAGTCCCACGGATTCGCAGTCACTCTTGCTCCAAGCAGCGAATCCATTGGCACCCGCATGCGTGTTCCGGCTTTTTCTCCCGCTAGTCGTGCGACGGACACATACGGAAAAATAGATCCATTGCCGTGGGAGGCTGTGACGCGCGAACGAATGTGCGTGAAGTACGCCTTCTGGTCGTCGGGCGACAGGACAACCTGACGAGCCAGATTATCCGTTGAGGCACCGTCCCATGATTGCTGGACCGTGCCATCAATCGTCGATACTTTCAACACTTTCGAAGTCAGGTATTCGGTGACCATCAGAAAATGGTCGTCGCGACTGATCGCAAGACCTCGCGGCATTTGACCGACTTTCCAGGTTGCCATGACAATACCGGATGCCGGATCAAGCTGTATGACCTGGCCTGGAAATTCGAGCGTTGCATACAGTTTGCTTCCGTCTCGAGTACTGACGACGCCATATGGTTCGTCAAACACCTCAATTCGCCGCTCGATTGTGCCGTTGTCTGCGTCCACGATGGCAATCGTATCATCTCCGTAAACGCAGCAGGCCAGTTTATGCGTTGTGCCGATCCACGCCACCCCTTCCGGATGTGCCCCGACCGAGACTACATGCTGCACTTTCAGTTTCGGCCAGCTCAGAATCGTCACCGTGCCGCTGTCGCGATTCGAACAGGCAACGCGAGAACCGTCACTGCTGAAGTTCATCAGGCCCGCAGAGCGAGTTTGAGCGTTTGCGGGAGACGAAAATCCAACGATCGACACTGCGAGTGCCGTGAGGATCAGGAGTGTCTGAAGGCGTTTCATGTTGTTGTATTTCAGTGATGCCGCGAGGACTGTAAGGCATAAGATCTGGTCCGGAACCAAACTGTGCTCCGGAAGTGGATTAACTGAGGTTTCGATTGTCGCGTCCAGACGTCAAGCGTGCAAGCGGCACGCGACGATTGCGATTCAATCCTGTTCTTGCCGGGGGGTAAGAGGTCAAAATGAGACGCAGCTCATTGATTGGGGATTGTTCATTCCTTGCCTGGCCTGCCACGTGAACGCAGCGTGTGTTCGATCTTGAGTCGCACGGCAGACTGGGAAACGAACAGGTCACTTCCATACGGTTGCCCATTTTTCAAGCACTTTCGAATGGCTTTTTCTGCGGATCGACATATTGTGTCAGCAGGAATTTCTGAGGTTTTGCTCTTCAGCTTTGAGAATGGAATGCTAACATTCGGCTTCGCATGAGTTAAAACCGGAGTGACTGTTCCCATCTGAAAAGGATTTTAAGATGTCAGTAATTGGATACTTCGAAGCGTTTCCGCAGAAGAGGCAAACGGAACTGCGAACCGTAACACTCCCGGAAGGCGGCAAAAAGATTCCCGCCGGAGCGTTTCTGTTCCTGGAATACTTCTGTACGGACCTGAGTTGCAATTGCGAGCGAGTTATTATCAAAGTCCTGCATGCGAGATCCGAATCGGATCAACATCCACGCGAAGTCGCCACAATCAGTTACACCTGGAGTCCTGGCGCGGATGAAACCTGGCGGAAAACGAATGCTGAGTTTTCCAATCCCTTTCTGGATCCTTTCCATCGCCAGGCATCGTGCGCCCAGGAGTTATTGGAATTTTGGGGCCACATGGTGGAGAGAGACAAGGGCTACGCACAACGTTTGAAAACGCATTATTGCGAGTTGCGTGAAAAGAAGGGCACATCGGAACCGCACGCAACAGCATTCGATCCCTCCGCCTTTGACGTACCAGCGAACAGAGAAGAACGCCGCCGCCTTCGCAAGTCCCGGCCCGGCAAGCATGCGCACCGCTGAGGCACGGATTCCGACTTGAACGATGAATCGGGGACGATATGAGCTGCGTCCCAATACTGTTCGGCACGAGTCCTGCATTTATGGGACTTTTGAGCGGATTTGAGTTGATTGGCGAATCGTCGCATGAGCCGCACATTGTGCGAGCTCGAATATCAGGATGGGACAAAATGAACAATTCAGATTATCAGTTCACAACAGTTGTGGGTATCGATGTGGCCAAAAAGAAAATCGATATCGCTGACAATCATGGTCTGTTGGACACGATGCGAAAACGGATCCCATCGACGCAGACACCATCGTGCTGTTCGGTGAGGTCGTACAGCCCGCGCCGCAAGTCGCTCAGTCGGACGAACAGATCAAGCTCGGTGGATTCGTGCCCATGAATAACGATTCCGGACAATCAATTGGAAAACGAAAAACCGCAGGAGGGCGTTCCGGGGTTCGCCCCACGCTGTACACGGCGACGCTCGTGGCGACAAGATTTAACCCAGAATCAAAGCCTTCTATCAGCGATTGCTGGCCAAAGGAAAACTCAAAAAAGTGGCGCTCACCGCCGCGATGCGAAAACTGATCACCATCCTGAACACACTCGTCCGAACTGACCAACTGTGGCAGGATCCCGCAACTGCACAAACGAAACCGGCGCTCTGATGATGCTGTCACCAGAACGCCGCCGAAGCGTCATCGACGCACCGAAACAGCAGGCTATCCCTCGCACAGTTGCGCCCCGCAGAGCTGCGCTCCGTTGCACCTGCTCCCGAAACAGTACTCACAATCTCAACACGTTTCAACAGTGGCTGCGATTCACAAAGGGCTTTCCGGCGATTCACCTTTGCGTGCCGAAGACCTGCTGAGCGGCCCTGCGGTCGTTATGCGTCAGTTGCAGTTGACCGTTCAGACGCTTCAGGCCATTCAGCAGTACGGACGTCCGTCGCTGCCCGGACGCCCCGTACGACTCCCGAACGGCCAGTTGTCGATTCCTGTTTTTCCAACGGCCGGGTTCTTTGACAGTCTCACATTTCTCGGAATTCGAGGTTCGGTCAGACTCGACGCGGATGTTGTCGAATCAGAAATCCACGGAAAACTCCCGGAGGCAGCCGCAAGTCCGGATCTGAACAGACTGACTGCCGTGCTGGGAGCGGGAAATGTGTCTTCAATTCCAGCAACAGACTGCCTCAACAGAATCATGTTTGAAGGCAGCAGAGTCCTGTTGAAGCTGAATCCTGTCAATGAGTACCTGCTCCCGATATTTGAACGTGCGTTTGCTCCACTCATCAATGCCAGTCTCCTGCGGATTCTGACCGGCGGGGCAGATGTCGGCGAAGCGTTGGTCGTGAATGAAGCGGTTGATGCTGTCCACATTACCGGTTCCGTTGCGACACATGACGCGATTGCATGGGGCAGTAGTCTCGACGAACGCATTCGCCGCAAACAGGCCAACGATCCGCTACTCAGGAAGGTCGTCACCAGCGAACTCGGAAACGTAACCCCATGGATTGTCGTTCCCGGAGTCTACACCACGCGCCAGCTGAATTCTCAGGCACAGCATGTCGCCGCCTCGATCACGAACAATGCGTCGTTCAACTGTCTCGCGACGAAACTGATCGTGACGTCGAAGAACTGGACTCAGCGCGAGCAGTTCCTGCAGATGGTTCAGCATCATCTGGCTGAAACGCCGATCCGCCCCGCCTATTACCCAGGAGCAGTAGAACGGTATCAACGGTTCGCTCGAAAACACATTCAGGCGGATGAGAGTGGTTGCCTCCCGTGGACTCTGCTGACCAGCATGTCAATTGAAGAACGGCCTGAATTGTTTCACGAAGAGTCGTTTGTCTGCGTCTGTGCAGAGACTCAGCTGGCTGAGACCACTTCAGGACAGTTCCTGGACGCGGCAACTGAGTTTGTCAATGACCGCGTTCACGGCACGTTGTGTGCGTCGGTCACCATCCCACCGGGATTCCGCCGTCAGGACGGCACAGCGTTGGAACGCTGCCTTGCGAACCTGCGATACGGTTCTGTCTGCGTGAATCAATGGTCCGGACTTGCATACGGACTGACGAGTCCACCGTGGGGAGCCTATCCTGGTGCCACACTCAAGGATGTCCAGAGTGGTATCGGCAATGTGCATAATACATACCTGTTGGATCGAATTGAAAAAACAGTGTTGGAAGGTCCTTTGGTCAATTTCCCACGTCCAGTCTGGTTTCCATCACATCGAAACGCCGTCAACGTGGCAACTCGACTGCTTCAATTGTACCATCACCCGTCATTGTTCCAGCTTCCGGGGCTGTTTGCGGCCGCGATCACTGGATAGTCTTTTATTTTTGTCTAGGGAAAAGCGTGGTCGCCCGGTTAAACGCCGATGATGCAATGCATGCGGGCCGCACGCAGAACATCGAGATGCGGAGCGTTGGGGTTGAGCGCGTCCTCGACGACGATCACCGGCAAGTGGGGATGGTCGCGGCGAAAGCGCTGGAGGCAACGGCGCGTGGCGTTACGTTCGCAATCGTTCTTGGTGTGGCCGTCGTCGTTAATGATCGGTTCGGGTGCCAGCGGGATCACTTCCTTGCGATCGGGATGGACCAGCGTCGCCCCCGGGATTTGATGCGACCAGGTCGTGCCTTGCCGCGCTGCAGGCAACGGAATACATCCTGAAACAAGGGCCGCAGTTTCGCGGGATCGATCGGATCGAGGATGGTGCGCATCTGCGAATCGCACGGGACGCATTCGATGCCGTAGACCGTGCGAAAGTTGTCGCTCGGATCGCGCCGCCGCTCGTCAAACGCCAGTAGCGAAGGATCCTTCAGCGAGAACATCGCAAATGCCGACAGCAGCGCGTGGGCCAGCGAAATATTCGCCGGCACGGCTCGTGCATCAGGCAGACGCTCGCAACGTTCGCGGATCAGCCTGAACAATGCATCCGCACAAAGACCCTGTCGTCCCTTCCTGGCCGAACGATCCTTACTGGGCAAATCCTTTTGCCTGAGAAGTAAACTGGGAAATCCAGGCGAGCATCATGACCGCTCCGTATAGGAAACAGAAGATCAAAACCCCAACAAATTCCCGCCAAAAAAACACGACCGGGAGTTGCTGAACCCCAACGGAGTTTTACAGCAAAGCCTGGGGTCGCCGTAAAAACGGGGCGCCCCAGGAAAAACGGAATAAAATCCTTTGTACCCCATCGGGGCTCCGCATTGCCAGTACCATTTTTCGGTTCAGTTTCAGCATCCGAAGTTGTGGAACCCCGTAGGGGTTCGGGGAGCACCTCATTTCATGACCTGGGGTGCGCCGCACGGCGCCGACCCCAGGCTTTGTTGTGAAACCCGTTCCGGGTGGAATTACCCGATTTCTTTCAGAAGAATCCTTTCGGCATTGCGTTGGATCCAACTTTAAGGGCCGATTAATGAGCGGAATTGTGGGTCACGACAAGTGGTACAGCCCCGGCATCAGATCCATGAAAGCAGGAGTGACAGAGCACTACTGTCCAGCGAAGCAGCGGAGATCGGCGTACGAAGAGTGCAGGTTTGAGATTCGGGATCCTTCCCGGCAGAAAGGATCGACTTTCTGGATCTGTCGTGATTCACCGGATCGCAGCAAGGAGCCTGCCCGATATGAGACGATTCATACAACACTTGATGATCACCAGCGTGCTCGTTTCCGGCGGTCTTCTTGAGAGATGCACCGAGGCTCGTGCGGGCGAACGGGACTGGCCGCAGTGGCGGGGGCCATTGGGAACGGGATATGCGCCGGAATCGGATCCACCGGTTGAATGGAGCGAGTCGAAGAACGTGCGTTGGAAGGTTGCATTGCCGGGAAAGGGCCATTCGACGCCGATTATTCTTGGTGATCGCATCTTTCTGACGACTGCAATCCCATATGGTGAACTGCTGCCGCCGAAATACAGCACGGCTCCCGGAACTCATGACAGCGAGCCGATCACACAGCGTCATGAATTCGTCGTACTTGCCATCAGTCGGCTCGATGGGACAGTTCTGTGGCAGAAGTCCGTTCGCAGGAAGCTGCCTCACGAAGGAGGACACTACACCGGGAGTCTGGCTTCGAATTCGGCAGTCACGGACGGCACACACGTCTTTGCGTACTTTGGATCCCACGGGCTTTACTGTCTTGATCTGGACGGCGAAGTGATCTGGCAGAAGGCATTCGCCGAGATGCAGACCAAGCACGGGCATGGTGAGAGTTCGTCGCCGGTTGTGTACGGCGACAACCTGTTCATCAATTGGGATCACGACGGACCATGTTTCGTGGCGGCGTTCGACAAGCGGACTGGTCGGCAGGTCTGGAAGGTAGATCGGGAGGAGGAGACATCGTGGTCGTCACCCATCGTCATCGAAAACGAAGGCCGCGCGATGCTGATCGTGGCGGGGACGAATCGTGTCAGAGCCTACGACCCGGCAACAGGCAGTGTCATCTGGGAATGCGGCGGCCTGTCTTCGAACATCGTCGCAACTCCCGTCGCCGGTGATGGAATGCTGTTCGCCGGAAGCAGCTATGAGAAGAAAGCGTTCCTCGCGATCCGTCTCGACGGTTCAAAGGGAGACATTACGGGATCAGATCGCGTGGCGTGGACTCGCAGCCGCGGAACGCCCTACGTTCCTTCGCCGCTGCTCTACGGAGACTCGCTCTATTTTCTGTCGCACTATCAAGGAGTCCTTTCTCGTGTTGATACGGTGACCGGCGTCGATAAACCTGGCCCGGTCCGCCTTGGCAATGTCAGCAACATTTACGCTTCGCCGGTTGCGGGAGGCGGTCGAGTCTATGTGACAGATCTCGAAGGAAATACAATCGTCGTGAGCCACGACGATCGCCCGGCAGTCCTCGCATTCAACACACTGAACGATGAATTTTCTGCCTCAGCCGCGATCGTCGGCAGGGAACTCTTTCTGCGCGGGAAAAAGCATCTGTACTGCATCGCCGCAGACACCGCTCGGGATCGCTCGACAACCCCTGCGGTGCAGCCGTAACTGATCGCAACCGCGCTCGCCAGAGCCCGCAAACGGGGGGGGGGAAAGGGGCGGGGGGGGAAGGGGGACGCAGCCCTTTGATTGCGGATGGCCACCGGTTGTAAGGGTCTTCCCCTTGACGGTACGGCATGTCCGACTGGCCGGACTCCATTTTGGGA
>Ga0105046_10005108_pt1 | contig 20816 bp, 18 predicted proteins | sample MAT03_FD_78385 | JGI IMG/M metagenome (GOLD analysis project Ga0105046, IMG submission 78385) | Freshwater microbial communities from Lake Fryxell liftoff mats and glacier meltwater in Antarctica - MAT-03 (megahit assembly) | ecosystem: Environmental > Aquatic > Freshwater > Ice > Liftoff...
GAAGTAACGGCGAAAAACGGGTAAGTAATTGATAATCATGGGTTCTACTTCTCATTTTTTGTAGAAAAGGCCCAAGTTTCGACAGCACTTTTGAAAGATGTTACAGTAGATTTAGAGTCAAAAATTATATGCTCTGGCTCCTAAAAATGGGACTAATTTTTTTCCCCTTTTTAACAGCCCACCTCTAAACCCTCTAAACTTTTCTAAACCCCCCTAAACTTTTCTAAACCCCCTAAACTTTTCTAAACCACCTAAACCCTCTAAACTTTTCTAAACCCCCTAAACCCCCTAAACCCTCTATCACTCATCACTCATCATTCATTATTCCATGTCTTCCGACGAACGTATCCGAAAGCGGCAAAATTTCCGCAATCCAATGATTATTCTTGGCGCCACCATGACGATTTTGTACATTGGCCTTGGCGCTTTACTGCTGTTGCAGGAAAGTTTTCTACCCAAGATTCCTGCTGATTTCCGCAATATCTTTGCCGTGATGGTATTGGTATACGGCACCTACAGGGGCTGGCGCGTATACGCCGATTACAATAAAACAACATAAGGAACGGTGTCAAAATAACTTCCCAATTTGAGGCCATTCTTTTGCCGTCATCCGTCCCATCTTTTTCGTTAAATAGCGCAGCTATTCGCCTCAAAAGATAGTTGGCTGACGCCAAAATAATTGGCCTTAAATTGGAAACTTATTTTGACACCGTTCCTAAGGAATTCAAAGCCGTAGCAATGCAACCTATTCGTCTGATTTTTACCGCTTTAATCATTTTCGCCTTAATTTCCTGCGAACAACGCGACAAAAAAGGGAATACACCGGACACGCCGACCACCGGCAAGATCAGGATCATGGCCGACGAAGGGTATAAGCCGATCATCGAGACCTCCATTGACGTGTTCGATTCCATTTATCGCCAGGCGAAAATAGAACCGATCTATACCTCCGAAGGCGAAGCGGTGGCTGCGCTGATCCGCGATTCCATCCAGGTCATTATCATTACCCGGAAACTGACACCGGAGGAAATGAAATTTTTCAACCAACGCGGCTTCACTCCCCCGATCACCCCCATTGCGCATGATGCGGTGGCCTTTATCCTGAATCCCGGCAACAGGGATACCGTTTTTACGGTGGATCAAATACGCGACATCCTCCGCGGGAATATTTCCAAATGGAAGCAGATCAATCCGAAATCAACCCTGGGCGACATTCAACTGGTGTTTGACAACCCGCTGTCCGGAACCGTTCGCTACGCAAAAGACTCTATTGCCGGTGGCGCGCCTTTGCCGCCCAATGCCTCTGCACTCCAAACCAATCAGGAGGTGATCGAATATGTCAATAAAAACAAACATGCGATTGGCATCATCGCGGCGAACTGGATCTCGGATACGGATGACGGCGGGGTTCAAAAATTCAGGCGGGAAATTAGAATTGCCGATATAGCCAAGGCGGCCGGCGCAGAAGGATACGGCCCCTACCAGGCATATCTGGCCAAAGGCTGGTACCCGTTTAAACGAACCGTATATGTTATCAATGCCCAGGCTCGCAAAGGCCTTGGGCTCGGTTTCGCGTCCTTCTTAGCCGGCGATTCGGGGCAACGTATCGTGTTAAAGGACGGGTTGTTGCCCGCCCAGGCACCGACAAGGCTTATCCAGGTGAAACGGGAGTAAAATGCGGGGAAATGGAGAAAATTAAATATATCAGGGAAATTGGAAGATTGCATTGCTTCATAATTTATTCACACAGTGACAGATGACATTCCGCGCGAAAAAAGCGTCATTTGCTCATTCATTAACCAGAATCATGATTTTACTGTTAAACTTGTATTAAGAATTACTTTTACGCCCTGTTGGGCAAGCGTTTTCAAATATCTAACGTCTAATACCTGCACACTTCGCAACGATCACTATCATGGTGCGCAAGTAGTTTTTAACAAAAATCTTTTCCGAACAATGACAACTTTTCTGAAAAAAGCCCTCTTCCTTGCGGTAATGGTGTATGCCCAAATGGCCGCCGCTCAAACTCCCACTGATGGGCTTACCGCCATGCAGCTGGAAGATTGGGACAAAGCGATCACGATTTACACAGCCCTTACCAAAGCCAACAGCGCCGATCAGCCCTCTTTTTTGAGCCTCGGCAACGCGTATCTGGCCAAAGGGGATAAAGTAAATGCCAAAGAAAGTTTCAAAGCCGCTTACACCGCCAAACCGGATGGCGCACTGGCTTTAGTGGCAAATGGCCGTGTTTTGTTGATGCAAGACGACGACAGCCAGGCAACAATTCAATTTAAAAAAGCCGAAAAAGCTGGAAGAAAAGACGTAAGCGCGATCCGGCAGATTGGAGAATCCTATCTGTTTTATAAAGCGCCTGGCTCTACCCGCCCTAACCTTATTCTGGCAGAAGAGTGGCTAAAGAAAGCGATGGACATGAGCTCCAAAGATTATCTGACCTTGATGACCTTGGCTTACACCTATAAAGAAATGCCCCGGGGTGGCGACGCTGCCCTGCATTATGAGTTCGCCGAAAATATCGAGCCCAAAAACCCGCTGCCGAAGCTGATGCTGGCAAAGGTGTATAAAGCAGCCAAGTTGCCGGAGAAATTTCTGATCAACGTCAACAAAGCCATTGCCGTAGCGCCTACCTACACCCCAGCGCTTCGGGAAAAAGCCTTGTTCTTGTATTTTGCCCGCCGCTGGGACGAAGCAACCCTGGCCTATAAAGACCTGATCGCCCGTGGCACGGACCTGGTCATCGAAGATGAAATGCAACTGGCCAATTGTCTGTACGTCACCCACGATTGCAAAGGCGTGAGCGAATTGGTGGAAAAAATTCTCAAAAAAGACCCGAGCAAAAATTACCTCCGCCGTTTGCAGGCCTACTGCGACTTCGACAATGGCGAATTTGCCCGTGGCTTGACCCTTCTGCGCTCGTATTTCAATAGCGTAACGCCCGACAAAGTAATCCCTTCCGATTACGAGTATCTGGGTAAATTTTTGCTTTCAACAAAGGGGGATACCACTGAAGCCATTGCCAATTTCAAAAATGCGGTCGGTCTGGATTCTACCTTGTGGAAATACCACAAGACAAACGGCGACCTGTACTATACGATGAAGGACAATTGCAATTCGGCTAATTCGTTTAAAATGTACTTCGATTCGATCCCTGAACCCAAAGCAACGGATGCTGCAGATTTGTATAAATTCGGTTTAGCACAGTACTATTGCAAAGACGATACACTGCGCTATAAGAATGCCTTTAAGACCTTCCTCAAAATCTCGGAATTAGTTCCAACAGCCACGATTGGATGGCTTTGGGCCGGAAAATCCATCAAAATGGAAGATCCTTTGCCATCTGAAATCGAAGCCAATCCGGCCTTAGGCAAGGAATACGGCAAAGCCACGCCTTATTTTGAACAATATGTACCGATCGCAGAAAAGGATAAGGAAAAATTTAAGAAGGATCTGCTGATGATATATGAGTACCTCTCTTATGTGTACTTCGTCCGGAACGAAGAGGCGAAGTTCAAGGAGATCACGGCCAAATGGCTGGAACTTGATCCGGGGAATGCGAAGATCAAAGAAATGCAGGAGGCCTTCGGTAAAGAAATGGTGCCTACGCCGGCAACGCCAAGCGGCGGTGGCAAAGGTTAAATATTCAAAGTGCCCGATTAAAAAACGGTTGAAGGAAATTCCTTCAACCGTTTTTTATGCCCCGGAAATAGGCATTTGCCCGATCATACGATCTATTGACAAGCGGACAGGCGGCCTTTGCTTACTAGCCGTTTCATAAAATATACGCCCCTCACAACTTAATTGCTTCAATTTTACCCGTTTTCCGGCTCTGTTCCGCCATAAAACCCATCACGTGGCTTTCGATGGACGCATCTATGGTGGACGTCAGCAGTGCCGGATTTTGCTGCGTAACCGCTTGAATCCAGTCGCGCACCAGTCGCCAGTCGCCGCCGCCGTGCCCGGCATTTTTGTAGTTAGCCGCGTCTTCCATTTTGGAATGGTCGTATACTGTGCTTTGGCCGCTGCGAAAATCACTCAGCGTAAAATTTTCCATATCGCCCACGATATCGCCCATGCTGCCCATCACCCGGGTACGGCGGCCTTCGTAAGAGGTAAAGGCCTCCATGGAGAAATTGGCCGTTACCCCGCCGTCAAACTCCATCGAGCAGATGTAGTGATCGTCCTGGTTATTATCCATTTGGTATACGCAACGGCCATAGTTCGTAGTGCGCAAGGCTTCCAGGATAGCGTCGCCTTGTTTTTCAGGCGCTTCGGGTAAATCGAATACGTGCGTGCGACGGCGATTGCGGTAATAAATTTTCATGGCGGAATACGGGCAGGCGCTTTCCACCGCGCAGCCGTCCATGCACCGGGCAGTGCTCCCAGCCGGCGCGTTTTCTTTTCGAAACCATTTCAGGCCGCCCATGGCTACAATTTTTTTGCAGGGTTTCCCCACCATCCAACGGAGAATATCAAGGTCGTGGCAACTTTTCGCCAGGATAATGGGCGTGGTTGCATGGCGATCGTGCCAGTTGCCCCGCACATACGAATGGCTCATGTGTTCGTGTTCAATCGGCTCCATGTGCTGGATGCTGATCAACTCGCCGATTGCGCCGCTTTGAATGAGCTCGCGCAATTTGACGAAATACGGAGCATACCGCAGCACATGGCAAACGGCCACGATGCGGCCTGTTTTTTTGGCCAGGGCCAGAATTTCCCGGCATTCTTTTTCGCTGGGAGAGATTGGTTTCTCCAACAGAACATCGTAGCCGGCTTTGAGGGCGGCCATACAAGGCCCGTAATGCAGGTTATCCGGCGTAGTGATGAGCACCGCATCGGCAAATTTCGGGCGCTCAAATACGCGTTCCCAGGTATCGAAGCGGTTGCTTTCCGGGATGTTGTGTTTTTGCACATACCGTTCATTGCGCAGTGGAATTGGTTCCGCAACGCCTACAATGTCCAGTTCTCCCGGAAATTCGAGCGCATACCCGCCGTAAACATTACCCCGGTTGCCCGCGCCCAAGGTAATGGCCGTTACGGGCCGGGCCGGTTTTAGATAATACGGGTTGTCTTCGAAAAAAGACAGGGGCGTGCGGCTGTCCAAGCCTTCCGGGAAACCACCCAGCAGGGCGGTACCGGTGGCGGCGCCGAGTGTTTTTAATAATTTGCGTCGGGAAAGTGGCATAGTGAGCGGGTATAAGAAGTTGGAAATCCGCTTTGCGCGGGCAAAACCCGCCTATGACAAGCCTTCGGCGGGTAAATAATCTGGCCAAAGATAAAAATTCACTCATAAATACAATCTACTTCGTCAACATACACTCTAAATGGAAAGGGTGTAAAAGCAGACAAAATATTAAATTCTGCTGCCTTTATAGTCGGTTTAGAGTGGTTTAGAAGGGTTTAGAGGGTTTAGAATGTTGATCGTGAATATCTTGCAATTCCGTTTTATTCAAAACCACTTTGCGTCGGCTATACACCCATTTTGTTCCATTGTTTTGCCGGCGGCTGGCTGCTGTTGTTGCTGCAAGGCGACACTTCCTTTTTTACTGCATCGCTGCTTTCATTTGCGCAGCCGGTTCAAAATCAAGACCGGCAGAAGGACTCCGGATAAAATCGGTTTCTGCTTTGGAGATTTCCAGGATCACATAGTAGCGAACCTTACAGATCGCCATAACATGCGGTTTAGCCAACGTGGTGGTGAGCATAAAAAATGTTACGAGCAAAAAACCAAGGTCGACCATCGGCGTAAGATCGACGCGCGTGGACATTTTCCGGGCGCATATTTTGCCGTTTCGGCTGTCTTTTACTTGTATCTCAGCCATTGTTTTGGAAGTTTAAATTTGCGTAAATTATTGTAATTCAAAGCGGACCGGCAACGTGAACCGAACTTTCACGGGGTGGCCGTTTGCTTCGCCGGGCGACCATGGCTGCATTGCTTTGACGACGCGCATGGCTTCTTTTCCACAGCCTCCGCCAATGTCCTTCACGATAGCAACTTCTCCGATGCTGCCGTCTATGCCGACTATAAATTGCAAGACCACGGTACCTTTGATGCCGTTCTCTTTGGCCATTCCCGGATATTGAATGTTTTTGCTCAGGTACCGCAGCATTTCCTGCTCGCCGCCGGGGAAAGACGGGGCTTTTTGCAAGGAATACAATTCATATTCCTTTTCCGGCGCAGCCTGGGTTTGTACAATGGCGCCATCGCCGAAATCGACTTTCGGATCTTCCGGAGGCGCATCTTTATCGCCAACATTGTCCTTCGCACCCACGTCGGTGTTGCTTGACAATATTTCATCTATGGCTTTTTGCTGCTCTTTTTCCTGCACGGTTTCATCGATGCGGACGATCGGCGGCACGAAACGTTCCATAGCGCGGGTGGGTGGCGGCGGGGTTACTACAAGGGGCGGCGAGACGACTGGAGGTGGTATTTCTATAATTACCTCATGTACCACATATTCCGTTGATGTTTCATCCGCAGGAAAATTGGCGGACCAGGCCTTCAACAAATGAGGAAGTGCCAGAAAAAAGCCGATGAGCAGGAGGCCCAGGCCCAGGGCCCGGCCGAGTTGAACGGGGTATTCCCGGCGTAACTGGTACGCGCCGTACGCTTTATTCCGGTTGGCAAAAACGATGTCCAGCGCGTCCCGGGGGGACACGAATTCAGGCGTTGTCATAACTGAAAATTTATGGGTTAAAAATGTGGGCGTAGTAGTTGGGGCGAATGGTTTCAGGCTTGTTAAAAGGGTAAGATGCGGGATGGGGAATTTTTGGTGTGCGGCAAAAAAAATTGGAGCCCGGCGCTTAAAAAGTCCAGTTCACCCCAAAATCAAAAGTGCCGCCCAGGTCGAGGCCGAAGTCGTTTTCAGTTTGAAAATTATCCGAATTGTCCGGGTCGGTAAAACGGGTGCTCGTAAACCCGAACTGGCCGAAAGAAGCTTCGAACGACAAATGTTTACCGACGTAAAAAATAACACCCGGCCGGATGCCTGCGTCCAGCCCAAATGTTTCATCTGTTTTCCGCTTGTTAAATTCCCTTTGCCCGAACGCTGCATTTACCTGCGCTTCCGCCCAGATGCCGAAGTTTGGTACCGGTTTTTTGGTGTAGCGCATAAACGGGCCGATTTGAAAGGCAGCCGTCGTTGTTTCATTCGTTCCATTTGGGAAATCGGGTGTTTTGAGGGCAGTAGTGCGAAACCCAGCGTCGACGCCGGCCATAAAGTCGCCGAAAATGTAGCCCAGGCGTGGCAAAACAATAATTTCAGCGTATTTACTGGTTTCCAGCGTAGTATTTGCGTTATGCGACTCATCCGAGGAGGCATGGATACTGAACTGGCCGCCTAACAGCAATTGAGCGTTTGCGGCGATGGAAAAAGAAAGGAACAGGGTAAACAGAAGAATTTTTTTCATGGTTGATGTATCTGGTTGGTGAATACATGACTCTTGCCGCCAATGATGCCGATAAGATCGACTTGTTTCAAATCCATTTCTTCCAAGCGTATTTTGATGGCTTCAATCGGATCCGGCGCCTCGATAAAGTGATGTTAGTTTTCGTAGTCTTCGATTAATAACGCTAGAATTTCGGCTTCCTCCCCTTCGGGAGTACCGGCCGGAGCGTCGAAAATTTCATCTAAAAGAGCCAGAGCGTTTTCATAAGCTTGTTCAGTTTTTATCAATTTAGTTGTCATAACACCTGAAGTTTAAATCTTTTCCGCATCTATTGTATCATATTCTGCGTGTGTACCGATAAAACGAATGAATGCCTACTGTTTTTCAAAGTTACTAAAAGTTCTCAAATTGGGAACAAAAAACTCCCGGTACGCCTTAAGCACACCGGGAGTCAATATCAAAAGTGGTTTTTACTCGCCGTATTATGCGCTTTCCAAAGCTGCCGCTCCGCCTACAATTTCGCCCAGTTCGGTTGTAATAGCCTCCTGGCGAGCCTTATTGTAGGTAATTTTCAAGGTTTTCAACATTTCTTCGGCGTTGTCCGTGGCTTTATCCATCGCCGTCATCCGGGCGCCGTGTTCGCCTGCCTGGGTGTCGAGAACCATTTTATGGAACGACAGTTGCAGGATACTCGGTACCAGGGTTTCCAGCAGTTGTTCCTGGTCGGGTTCAAAAATATAGTCGGCTTTTATCTTAGACGCATCTGCTTTGACCTCGAGTTTGGCCACCGGAAGCCATTGTTCTGCCGTCGGGAATTGGGTACCTGCATTTTTGAAGCGGCTGTAAACCACATCGATCGCATCGTATTTACCCGAAACGAAAGTGTCCATCAGGTTTTTCGCCAGGGTGCTCACGGTTTCATAAGTTGAATGCTCGTACAAGCCGATTTGTTCGGTATCGAATTGCAAATCGGTGAAACGGCGGCGGAAATAGTCGAAGCCTTTTTTGCCGATAAACATCATCGTGACTTTGCCGTCGCGGCGCTGCCGGGCGTATTTTTCAGTGATGAGCGCAACGGCTTCTTTGTTGATATTGGTGTTGAACGCACCGGCCAGGCCGCGGTTGGAGGTCACGACGACCACCAGCACATTTTTCACCTCCCGGGCTTTGCCGAAAGACGTAGATGCGTCGCTGCCCAGATTCGACAGGATATTCGACAACATGCGGTTGAGCCGGTTTGCATACGGGCGCAGTTGGACGATAGCGTTCTGTGCCTTGCGCAGTTTGGCCGCCGAAACCATTTTCATGGCCTTGGTGATCTGCTGCGTGCCGATAACCGATTTGATACGTTCGCGAACTTCTTTTAAGCCTCCAGCCATAATTCAGATAATGATGAATTATGAATGATGAATGATGAATGAAAAAGACCCAATCGGATATTCATCATTCATCATTCATCATTCATCATTAAAATATTAGTTTTTCTTGTATCCGGCGGCCAAATCGGCGGCAAGTTCTTTCATTTTCGCCAGGCTGGCGTCTTCGAGTTTGCCTTTGCGGAATTCTTCCAGCACTTCCGGAAGTTTGTTTTCCATACGTTCCAGGAAAAGCGTTTCGAATTCGTGTACTTTTTCGATCGGCACGTCGCGCAGCAGGTTGTTGGTGCTGAGGTAGATAATGGCTACCTGCTTTTCCACCGGAACCGGGCTGTTTTGCGGCTGCTTCAGGACCTCCACGTTGCGGGCGCCTTTCGACAATACGGCCTGTGTGGCCGCATCGAGGTCGGATCCGAATTTGGAGAACGCTTCCAGTTCGCGGTACTGCGCCTGGTCGAGTTTGAGGGTACCAGCCACCTTCCTCAGGGATTTGATCTGCGCATTACCGCCTACGCGGCTCACGGAGATACCTACGTTAATGGCCGGGCGCACACCAGCATTGAAGAGGTTGGATTCGAGGAAGATCTGTCCGTCGGTAATGGAAATCACGTTCGTCGGGATGTAGGCCGATACGTCGCCCGCCTGCGTTTCGATGATCGGAAGGGCGGTCAAAGAACCGCCTCCTTTGATCATACCCGCTTTCACGAGGCTTTCCGGCAGGTCGTTCATCTGGTGCGCAACTTTATCGTCGTTGATGACCTTGGCGGCACGTTCGAGCAAGCGGCTGTGGAGGTAGAATACGTCGCCGGGATAAGCTTCGCGGCCCGGGGGGCGGCGCAGCAGCAGCGATACCTCGCGGTAAGCCACGGCTTGTTTCGACAAATCGTCGAAAATAATCAGCGCCGGGCGGCCGGTATCGCGGAAAAACTCCCCGATGGCGGCGCCTGCGAAAGGTGCATAGAACTGGATTGGCGCCGGATCGGATGCCGAGGCGGCTACGATCACGGTGTAAGCCATGGCGCCATATTCTTCGAGCGTGCGGGCAACCTGGGCCACAGTGGAAGCCTTTTGGCCGCAAGCCACGTAGATGCAGTAAACCGGTTCGCCGCGGTCGAAAAATTCCTTCTGGTTGATAATCGTATCGATGGCGATAGCCGTTTTACCGGTCTGGCGGTCGCCGATGATCAGCTCGCGCTGGCCGCGGCCGATCGGGATCATCGCGTCGATGGCTTTTACGCCGGTTTGCAGCGGTTCGTTTACCGGCTGGCGGTAAATAACGCCCGGCGCTTTGCGCTCCAGGGGCATTTCGTATTTCACGCCGCTGATCGGGCCTTTCCCGTCGATGGGCTGACCCAGCGGGTTAACCACACGGCCGGCGAAACCTTCACCCACTTCGATAGAGGCGATTTTGCCGGTGCGTTTTACGATGGAACCTTCCCGGATGCTATCCGAAGAGCCCATGAGTACCACACCCACGTTATCTTCTTCCAGGTTCAATACGATGGCGCGTACGCCGTTTTCAAATTCAACGAGTTCGCCGGATTGCGCGCGGTTGAGGCCGTACACGCGGGCAATACCGTCGCCCACCTGCAAAACCGTACCGACTTCTTCCAGGTTGGTTTCTACCCCGAAGCCCGACAATTGCTGTTTCAATATCGCGGAGATTTCTTCCGGTCTGACGTCTGCCATATTATCTTAATGATGAATGATAAATGATGAATGATGAATGGGTTTAGGGGGTTAAGGGGGTTTAGAATTCTTTGATATAGAGGTTTTTAGAGAATTGTGCCTTTAATTCTTCGAGTTTGTGGGCTACGCTGGAATCGTACCGTTTGTTGTCGAATTCCAGGATGAAACCGCCGATCAGATCGGGGTTCACGCTGGATTCTATTTCCAGGTTTTCGGAAGTGACGCCACTGGCTAAGAGCTTGTGGCGCAAATCGTTCAGCACCTCGTCGCTCATGGGCGCAGCCGTAACGACCCGTACCGAAGTGATTTTTTTGATCACTTTGTACTGGTTGATAAACTCGGCGGCGATCTCGGTCAGGTAGCCCTCCCGGTTTTTATTGGTCAGCAAGGTCATGTAGCTCATGGTGAGCGGATCCATACTATTGCCAAACAAAGCCTTCAGCACGGCCACCTTTTTATCGCCGTGGATGATCGGGCTTTTCAGCATCAGGTGCAGCTCGCGGTTTTGGGCCGCGGCTTTCAAGGTATTGATATCGTTGTACACCCCTTCCAATTTGCCTTGTTCGATCGCCAGTTCAATCAGCGATTTTGCGTAGCGGGTGGCAATTCTTGTTACGGACATTGCTTATGTTTTTGGAATCAGTTCATTTTTATTTGATCTACCAAACCCTTGGCATACGCTTCCTGGTCGGCTTTGTTACCCAGCTCTTTGCGGAGTACTTTTTCGGCAATTTCGATGGCGAGTTGACCGGCCTGGTTGCGCAGGTCGACCATAGCGGCCATTTTCTGGTTTTCGATGTCATGGATGGCGCTTTCCACTTTACGTTTGTATTCGGCGTTGGCGCGTTCCTTGGCTTCGGAAATGATTTCGTCTTTTGCGTCTTTGGCTTCCTTCAGCATTGCGGTGCGTTCTTCACGGGCCTGGGCCAGCAACACTTCGTTTTGCGCCTGCAAGTGCGACATTTCCTCGCGGGCCTTTTTGGCTTCGTCGAGTGCGTTCTGAATATCGGTTTCGCGCTGTTTCAGGGCTGCGCCGATAGGTTTGAACGCGAATTTGCTCATCAGGTACCAGAAGAGCAGGAAAATGACCGTGGTCCAAAAGAGTAAACCCGGATCCGGTTTGATGACAGAAAAATCTACTTTTAACAGCATTTTGACGTACAGTTAAGGGTATAAAACAATCCCAGTAGGGAGTTGATGTTGGAAAAAAACCGGGTCGCAGAGCAGACCAACCGTCGCGCACGCTCGACCCGGATTTCGTTTGCCGGGCTTGCCCGCAGGGGTATTAACCGCCTACGAAGAAAGCAAGGATCATGGCGATCAGACCTGCGCCCTCGACGAGGGCAGCCATCAGGATCATGTTGGCGCGGATATCGCCCAACGCTTCCGGTTGACGGGCAATGCCTTCCATTGCCTTACCACCGATGTTCCCGATACCGATACCGATACCAATTACTGCTAAACCGGCTCCAATTGCTGCGTACATAATTGTTGATATTATGATGGTGAAATAAATGTTTGTTTAGAGGGTTTAGGGGGTTTAGGAGGGTTTAGGAGGGTTCAGGGGAGCTTCGCTTGACGATTTTACACAATGGGTTCAGTAAGCGCTCAAACAACTGCCTACTGCCACTACCAACTGTCTCTGATCAATGGTGTTCTTCCGCATGGTGATGATCTTCGATGGCGGTACCGATATAGGTAGCCGACAACATCACGAAAATATAGGCCTGTAAAAACGCCACCAGCAATTCAAGTGCGAACATAAACAAGGTCAATGGGATGGACATAACCATACCGCCAATGCTGCCGCCAACGCTTTCGCCCGCTTTACCGATGATAAAAATCAGGCTCACGAAACTCAGGATCACGATGTGGCCGGCCGAAATATTGGCAAAAAGCCGGAGCAGCAGGGTGAGGGGTTTCAGGAATACGCCCAGGATTTCAATCGGGGTGATCAGCAATACTTTCAGCACGGCCGGTACGCCGGGCATCCACACGATGTGTTCCCAGTAATGCCGGTTGGCGCTCAGGTTGGTGATCAGGAAGGTAATGATAGCCAGGATGATCGTGATGGAAATATTGCCCGTCACGTTGGCCCCACCCGGGAAAAACGGGATCTGCCCGATCAGATTAAGGCCGAGGATAAAGAAGAATGCCGATAAAAGGTACGGCATGTATTTTTCGTATTTCGGGCCGATGTTCGGCTTGGCCACCTCATCGCGGATAAACGTGATGAAGGGCTCCATGAAGTTTTGTAGTCCTTTCGGCGCTTGACCCTGGCGGCGCACGGCCGCTGTGGCTACGCTGCGGAACACCAGAAACAGGATCAGTACGGTCAGCAACATCGTAAAGACGTTGCGGGTGATACTGAAATCGTAAAAGCTCGTGGTACCACCGCCCATCAGGCCGCCGTCCCAGGTCGTTTTGCCGTCGAGGGTCTGGCAAATGCCGTTGGCGCTGACGTGGAAAATTTGTTTGTCCTTGCCGTTGGCCATCTTGACATCTTCGTGCGAAGGTTCCCCTTCCAGCGCAACTTCGCCCATCGGAAAGTTCGGGTCCTGAATGCGCATTACGCTGCCGTGTACCAATACGTAGCGGTCTACGGCCAGCGTGCCGTTGCTGTGGTGATGCGGGTGAAATGCAGCGCTGCCCATCATCGTCCAGCCCTGTTCGGGTGCGTACAACATAACCGGCAGGTGGAAGTATGTTTCACCGATGACGTGGATGACATTCGCGTCGGCGATGTGGTGCACGGCATTGTCGCCTGCATTGAATTTACCTGCCGCTTCCTCATGTTGAGCGCCACAGGGGTTGTGTACTGCCGCTTCAGGGCCAACAGGATGTTGTTCGCCAGCGGCTTCGGCAGGATGCTGCGTTTCGCCCGTTTGTGCAGCCGGATGATTGTTTTCATGCTGTGCGAAAGCGACAACACTTAATCCGCTGAATATCAATGCAATGCAATATTTGCTAAGGACCGTCATATCTGGGTGGGCAATGCTGTTTTTCAAATCGGCGGCAAAGGTACGATGCGATTTTCGTTTAAAAAAACCAAGAAAATTATTTTTCCGAAAATAATGGGGAAAACGGGGTATTTGGACCTTGTCAACGGAATTAAATTTGGAGATGGCGATTTCAGGATGCCGCTTTGCGGCAAAATGATGCCGGAAGTTCCTTAAGCGCGTACATCCAAATCTACCGCACATAAGCCCCAAACCATTTACACTCCTTAATAATCTCTGAATAAAAAGTAGTGCCCCCGTATTGTGTACGCAGCAGCTCATAGTATACCATATACTTTTCCGGAAGCACCGGAATCAGTTTGCTTCCTGGTTTATAGCGGCACTCCGGCGTACAGAACCATTGTTTTTGCTGACAACGGGCCGCCATGAAAGCCGTCCGGGCCGCAAACTCGGGATAATCGCTTTCTTGCATGGCCCGTTCGAAGTAGGACAGCGCTATACTAACATCCGTATTTTCCTTGTTGCCGTGGGGCGAACCCGGGAGCGGAAACTCCGGCCCCTGCGGCAAGCGCAGCCAATTGTAGCCGCTGCGGTAAAAATCCATCGCCTCCCATTCGTAGCCGAAATACGACATATTATAATACGCCAGGCCGATCAGGTAATAGTACCAGGCCGCTTCCTCCCCGTTTACTGCCGAGGCCGCCTTAGCCCGGAATTCGTATTCGAGGATTTTTTCCACGATCTGGCGTCGGTTCAGCAACAGGGTGTCGGTTACGGGACGATTAATTTTTTCGCCGAACAATTCGCGGAAGGGACTGAATTTCGGCATGAGTGTGTCCTCTTTAGGGGTGATGCCCCGGAACGTCGAAAGGGCTGCTTCTGGCTGACCGATGCCAAACAGGTAAACGCCCTTCATCTCCAGCAACTGTGCCCGGATATGGTCGGGATTGGTATCGATCCGCATCATTTTTTCTAAAAAAATAGGGTTGCGCTCGGCAGTGGCTTTTAGCAGGTCGTCCAGTACGTCCAGACGCGGATTGTATCCTAAGGCTGAGGGTTCGTATGCGGCCAGCAAAGCCTTTCCCGGGTGGTTGCTCGCGGCATAAGCGGCTGATAACCAGTCTTGCAGGAAGGGTTCAAACCTGGGATTGGTTTTAAAGGCATCGTAGCTGCGGATGCGGAAGGCCTCATCGTCGGGGAAAGCGCTGGCCGGGTCTAGGGCCATGATGGCCAGCACGACCCGCCAGGTTTCCAACTGCTGGTATAAATTCTGGTCGTAGTTCTCTCTTTTATTCAGGAGGTCTTCGGCCCGGTCAAACGTTTTTTCGGCAGCGTAACGGTCGTTGGCGAGTAATTCGAGGTATCCGCTGATGCAGCGCCATAGTTTGGGATTGGGCGTTTGTTTATCGCGCAGCACACGGCGTACGAAATTTTGCAGGTCGAGCAGGCGTTTGGCCGCATCCTGGCGCTTGATGAGCCCTTTCGCATTGCCGTATTTATTGTCCGTCACCCGTGTACGCAGAAAAACCTTTTCCAACTCCTGCACCTCGCTCAGCAGCAGCAGGTCGAGTTGCGGGTTTTCGGGATCGAGTTCGTAAATCGTCTGCATATCCTCCACAGCAAATGCATGGGAGCCTCCGGCCCGGAGGATGTAGAGGGTGGATTTTTCTGCATCGCTCTGGCAGAGCCGCAAAGTAGCGTTCCAGTCCTGATCATTTCGAATCAAAAAACTGCGGTAAGCCGCCGTGCGCTTGGAGGGGCAGTGCCGGAACACCATGGAATAGCGGTATGCAGCCTCCGGGTATTTACCCAATTGTCTCAAAGCGCCGGCTAAGTGGCCGAGGGTCCAGAAAAAAACGATGCTCGGCTTTTTACGGTCCACCTTGGGCATCAGGAAATTATACAGGTCTACAGTCTGCTGCCACTGCCGGGCATAATGGGCCAGGCGTACGATCTGGTAGGCATAACGCAGGCGTACAAAATGCGAATCGGTATTTTTAAAACGGTTCAGCCCTTCCTCGATCAAAGTCTGCATGGCTTCCGTATCCCGCACCTGCAATGTCCAGTCGCGGCCCGTGGCAGTCACATACGGTTCGCATTTTTTGGCAAACATCAGGTAATCAATAACTTCGGTGCAGCCGTTCAGGGCGATCATTTCGGCAAATGTGTTGCCGGCCATTGAATAAGGCAAAGGCGTTTTTTTCTGTTTGTCGGCGGCGGCTTCGCGCAAATTCGCCAATTCGCCGAACCCGCTTTTATACACCACATAAGCGATGTCGGCGGTATCTGGCTGATCGCAAAAACGTTGCTTCCATTCTTCCACGTTCTCTTCGCGCAGGATGTCTTTTTTGAAAAATACCCGCTCGTAATAGGTATCCCATTTGATAAAAAAGGGCGCATAAGCCGCATTTTTGTTGATGATATCCGGATTGAGAAAAGAATAACCGTAGAAGGAGTGCACACCGACACATGGCTCGGGCGGAGGCGACGGAACAGGTCTTTCGTAGGGAAAAAAGGAAGTACACAGGAATAAAAGCGGTACCGTCAGGACAAGCGGTAATGCCCGTGTCCGGGTATATCTAAAAATCCGGTTTATTTGTAAAAACGCTTCCATACTGTTTGTAATAATGGTATCGGGTATTGTTGTACGGCCGACGTATCCAGGTGATAAAAAGCCACAGTGGCGTCCTCGGCCAGGTCCGCGTCATCTGCATGAAGCGCTATGGTTCGGAGCAATTCCGGGGAAATCTCCTCCAGGCGAATGCGATCGCCCGGGCGAAGATAATGGGCCGACAGGAAAGTGCCTTTTTTTACGGCGCGCAAGTATACCCGGCCGGGAACCGGGGCGAAAAGCGCGGTATCCGTCAACTGTGCAGCGCGAAGCCCCGGAATGATCTTCCACAATTCCTCGTCGCGGTACACGAGCCCCCAGGAAAAGACCGGCAGGGCGAGGTCAAGCAAAAGCGGATAATGATCAGGCGCGCCAGTCAAGTATTTTTGGGCGTCTTCCTCCTGAAAAATGGAGTTGATTTCCTCCGGATCGTCGATGTCTCCGGTATTATAAAACATCAGCATTCCGCGTTCAACGGGCGGCACGCCTGTGGCGTTTGGGAATTTGTACTGATGCAGGCGAATGGTAGCGCTGAAGGTGCAATTGGCTGGTAAATACGTTTTTATTTTTCGTAAAAAGGAAAAATACGCATCTCGTGTGCTTGCCGTCCAGTCGCAGTCAAATTGGACCTCTCCCCCACCCTCCTGCAGTTTGCCTCCAAGACCAAAAGCCGCCATATCGCGTGGAAACCGGGCGCCGATGCTGCGGAGGGCTTCGGCTGTTTTTTGGGCCAGCCACTCTATTTTAGCCGGAGAAATTTGTTGAAAAACGTTGTTGGTGATAAAAACGCAGGGAACGATCTGTTTCCCGGCAAGTCCGCTCGTGTCGGCCAATTCCAGCAATGAAAGCGGACGGATGGCGCCGGATTCAGGATCGCGGGCAATGTCCAGAAACTTGATATATAATTTTCGGCATTCAAGCGACTCTAAAAAATAACATTCCTGTGGAGAGAGCCGGAAACTTGTTTGCCAGTAATAAAAAGCCGGCTTAATGGTACGGGAAGGCTTCGAACAGGCAGACAACAGCAAAAAGACGCCTGAAAACAGCAACAAAATTCGCATCAGATTGTCGGATTAAGCGGCAAATTAAAGTCGTTTTGCAAGCTTGACGCTATTTCCACCGGTAAACCCGATTAAACACGCGCAACTTTTTAATTTTACCCGCCCAAAACCAACTTCACTTTTCAATTTCGTCTACATGCGATTATTTTACACGATCCTTTTCTGCTCGTTCGGCGCAGTCTCTCTATTTACCCAATCGGAGGCCTGGCGTCAAAAAATCGATGCCCGGCTGCTGGAACGCGTTCAAGAGGAAGGCAAAGCCGAATTTCTGATCATTCTGCAAGCACAGGCCGACGCACAACCCGCCAACCAGATCAGGTCCAAAGCGGAGAAAGGTCAATATATCCTGCAAACCCTGAGCGCCCTGGCCGAACAAACCCAGGGGCCAATTAAAAATGGACTGGATCAAGCCGGCGCCCCCTGGCGTTCTTTTTGGGTGATCAATGCGATGTGGTCAGTGGGCTCCATCGCGGTCATCGAACAAATCGCCCGCATGCCTGAAGTGGCCCGCATAGAAGACAACCCCACCCTCAGCCTTCAATTGTTGCCGGAAGAAGCCGTAACCACCGAGGTGAGCGTACCCGACCGCACGCTTATACCCAATTCCTGGGGCCTTATAAAAATCAATGCCGACGACGTATGGGCGCTCGGCTACACCGGCTCCGGCGTTGTCGTGGGCGGTCAGGATACCGGTTACGAATGGGCACACCCGGCCATCAAAGACAAATACCGGGGCTGGGACGGCACTACAGCCAATCACAATTACAACTGGCACGATGCCATACACGCCCTGATCGGCGGGGGCGCCAACTCCTGCGGCCTGAACCTGAATGCGCCTTGCGACGATAATAACCACGGGACCCACACGATGGGTACCATGGCCGGCGGAGAAAACGATTTAAATGTGATCGGCGTCGCTCCGAACGCACAGTGGATCGGTTGCCGAAATATGGAAGAAGGAGACGGCACACCAGATACTTATATCGAATGTTTCCAATGGTTTATCGCCCCCACCAACCTGAGCAACGGCAGCCCCGACCCGAGCAAAGCGCCCGACGTGATCAACAATTCGTGGGGATGCCCCGTTTCGGAGGGTTGCAACAGCAGCAATTTCGGTACAATGGAAACGGTGATAAACAATGTACGCGCGGCAGGCATCGTGGTGGTTGTATCGGCCGGCAACGACGGCTCTGCTTGCAGCACCGTGAACTCCCCAGCCGCTATTTATTCGGGCAGTTTTTCCGTCGGCGCCACCTCCAACGTCTCCAACGACCTGATCGCTAATTTCAGCAGCCGCGGACCGGTGACGGTATTCGGCCCGGTGATCCAAAAACCGGATATCAGCGCGCCGGGCGTTGGGATCAACTCCTGCGTAGGAAACAGCAACAACTCCGGTTCATATAGTTACGCCAGTTTCAGCGGGACGAGCATGGCCGGACCGCACGTGGTTGGGCTGGTCGCCCTGATCCTCTCGGCCCGGCCCGACCTGAAAGGGCAGGTGAGCGCAATCGAAAATATCATTAAAAATACGGCGATCGCCCGCTTTGCCTCCGCGCCGTTCTGCGGGGGTGATAATGTATCGTCCCTGCCCAATAACGTGTACGGTTATGGGCGTATTGATGCCCTGGCGGCCATCAATTCCGCGCTCGCGCTGCCCGTCGAATTAACCGTATTTAAAGCCCGGATCGAAGGCAAAACCACCGCGCTCGACTGGGCAACCGCCTCCGAATCCGACTGCGAGCGTTTTGATATTCAACGCAGCGCGGACGGCTCGGTCTGGCAAACGCTGGACGCACTGCCCTGCCTGGGTCGGAGCGGCGGCGTGTATCAGTACAAGGACGAGGCTCCTTTGAATGGAGTCAACTATTACCGTCTGAAACAAGTAGATGTATCCGGCACGTTCGCGTATTCTGCGGTAGCGGCCGTGGCATTTTCCGCCAGTGGCGTGAGCATCGCCGCGCAGGTGAGCATAGCCGATCAAAGCGTTCGTTTTCAGGTCGTTGGAGCCATTTCCGGGCAAGATTTACAACTGGAAATTTTCAACGCCGAGGGGCAGTTTTATTACCGGGCCCCTTTTCAACATCAGATACTGGATGTGAGCGAGTGGGCGGGAGGCATGTATGTCGTTTTACTGAAGGAAGAGAGCGGGCGGGTGCTGGCGAGGGGAAAGATGGTGAAGATGTAGGGCCTATTTCGCTTTTTCCAATTCAAGCCGCAATTGCTGAACAGTTTCAACTGTAACGCCAACAAAATCAGCCACTTCGGCATCGGTCCAATTTGGAAATTTTTGCATGGTTTTAATAAAGAAGTCTCTGATTGTCTCCGTGCGACCTTCTTTAATCCCTTCTTTAATCCCTTCTTGGCGGCCTTCTTTGCGGCCTTTCCGTAGCCCTTCCTCTTTCCATTTTTCGGAGAAAAATGCGGGTATTTCATCCCCAAAAATTTCACGCGCGATTTCTATGAGCTTACGGGAGGGTTCGGGCAATTGTTTATTAAGTTCTTTAATTTCCGTCTGTGCCATTTCAGAAATCTTAATGATGTAAAACAAATTTATAATTAAAATACCCGTAAAACAAAATATATAAAACATTTTATTTCATAATTTTTAAAATTCGCCCAAATAGAGGTGAATGAGCATCCCCAAAATCCAGGAATCTGACAATTAGTGGATGACCTTTTTATTCATTCAATTTGAAGCGCGGAAAACGGCACGACCTATCTATATTTTATTTATAGAACATGGAAAACTATTTATATTTATGCCTTGCATGTCAGTGCTTTCACCGTGCCCCAGATTTCCTGAGAACCGGTATTCAACCTGGCCGCCCCCGATATCATAGGCAAGCACCGCATTCTACGCACATCGCCTTTGACGGAGGTGCCATTTGTTTGTTGCCCGACTTGTTGATTTAATAAAACTGGTATATCGTCCAGAGGGCCAGGAACATTGTGTGGCAATTAATTTAAGGGTGCCTTAACTCAACTCCCCTTCAAATTAATCGTATAATGATAACTCATCCCCGCCGGCTTTTCTTCCGCAGCAACCGCCGGCTGCGCGGGCGTTATCGTATAATTTAAATTTACTTGCGCCGGAGGCGTCGGCGTAACCGGTTTTTGCACCGATTTTTTAAACCGTACCTGCGCTTTCCGGTGGAAAAGCACTTTTACTCCCCGGTTTTTACCCACGTCGAACACCAGCAGGCGCACGACCCGGGCCGCTTCCTCGTCGCAGCCGTGGCCGAGGCCCTGGAGTACCCGCGTATCTACCACTGTCCCTTGATAATCAATTGCATATTCGAGCATCACCGTGCCTTCAATCCCGGCTTCCAGCGCCTCCGGCGGGTAGCGGAGGTTCGCATACAAAAACTGGGTCAGTGCTTTCGGGCCGCCGGGGTATTGCGGCTGACTGATAAATACTGTTTTCTTTTCCATAATTAAAGGGAATGACTTTGTCGAAATATGGGAAGAAGGGTTAAAATGGATTATAGATCAATCTGAGCAATTAATTGGTGCGTCGGTCCAGAGCGCCCCGGAGGTATTTTTCCAGGAGCCTTAAAAATAAAAAAGTGAGGCCCAGGTAGACGGTGTAATGTAAGGAACGGTGTCAAAATAACTTCCCAATTTCAGGCCAATTATTTTGGCGTCAGCCAACTATCTTTTGAGGCGAATAGCCGCGCTATTTAACGAAAAAGATGGGACGGATGACGGCAAAAGA
>Ga0105046_10005109_pt1 | contig 20812 bp, 11 predicted proteins | sample MAT03_FD_78385 | JGI IMG/M metagenome (GOLD analysis project Ga0105046, IMG submission 78385) | Freshwater microbial communities from Lake Fryxell liftoff mats and glacier meltwater in Antarctica - MAT-03 (megahit assembly) | ecosystem: Environmental > Aquatic > Freshwater > Ice > Liftoff...
ATGATCGACTCCGAAGGGCTTGCACACTATGTCTTTGGCAATCTGCTGTCGTATGTCGTACAAAAAGGTACAAAGACACCAGATGCTGCAAACCCTCGCCGAGGAACGATCTTCACGCTTGAGCGCAATGAGTGGCTCAGGGACATGGGGATGATGCATTTCCGTGAAGGAGACAGCGTCCTTACGTTTATGGCACAGCCTGCTGGCGGAACTTGGGATGGCAATGGTTGGGTGATCAACCGACGCATCTTCTCTGGCGTGAGCCGTTGGCCGCAATTGGGCATGGATGCAAACGACAACATTTACCTCGCCTATGGTTCTGTGAAGAACGGCGACGTGAAGTCCATGCAAGTAGACACAACACCTACGTATTCGCAAACAGAGCCAGACACACTCGTGACGCTCGATGCACTCTATGGTCACGTCTATCTTACACATAAGCTAAAAAATGTCAACCTCTGGTCGCAGCCGCTCGACATCACGCCAGCTGGAGTGAACTGTCAGTTCGCATCGGTAATGGATACAGTGATGGATGGCTACATCTCGATCGGTTACGGCGCAAGCCCAACGCCTGGAGACCGCGTTACCAATGTTGAAACAGCCGTAGACACAACAAGCATCTACTTCTATAACTTCCCAACGAGTGCACTCAACGTGATCAGCTCAGTATCGGAAGAACGTGAATTGAAGGCATCTGTCAACATGGTGCCGAACCCTGCTAACGAGGTTGCAATGCTCACCATTGATGGTGTAACGAATGGAAAAGTGACGGTGTCCATTGTTACAGCGCTAGGAGAGACGGTGATGAGCTCAAGCAATCAGATGAACGGTGGATCTTGGACAGTATCGATCCCCACACAACAGTTGGCATCTGGAACCTACTTCTGCATGATCGAACAAAACGGTTTGCGCACAACGCGCTCGCTGTCGGTCTTGCACTAAAAGTCGGTCCATCGAACACACAGAATTAGAGAACGCATTCTTCAGGAGAACTTGCATGACGCGTAGGCTACTCGTTGTCGTCGCTGTCCTTGGGTTGGTTAGCACGACCGCATACGCAGGCATCTACGGGACACTCACCGGGAAGGTCCTGGATAAGGATAAAAAGCCAGTGTCCGGCGCTTCCATTCGCATTTTGGGTACGAGCCGCGGCGGCTTCACCAAGCTCGATGGGAAGTACACCATTGTGAACATCAACTCGGGCAAGTGGGATGTACGCTTCACGGCGATAGGCTATGATACCGTGATTCGGACTGGAGTACAGATCGGTGCGGACGAGATCATTACGATGAACGTAACGCTCGAACAAGGTGGTGGCGTCCTCATGAAGCCAGTTGACATCAGCGCCGAGAGAATCATGGTGTCGGCTACTTCGCAGGGTACCACCCAGAAACTGGGAAGCGAAACGCTTCAGTCAATGGCAATAAACAACGTTGCAGACATGGTTGGTCGGCAAGCAGGTGTTGAGAGTAAAGATGGTGGATTTGTTGTTCGTGGATCGCGTGCATCAGAGACGCAAGTGCTTGTTGACGGACTAACGGTATCGGACCAGTTCACCGGTGGACTTGGTAATACTGGTGGTGCGTTTTCTACGTCGATGCCTTCGCCATTTGCAACAGAAGAAGTTCAAACGCAAACGGGTGGATTCGGTGCGGAGTATGGAAACGCCATTGGTGGTATTGTGAACACGATGGTTAAGACCGGTCGTACGGACCGATTTGAAGGTCTCGTTCGTTGGGCTGTGGACGTTCCTTTCATGTGGGGAACGGCAGGTAACGGAATAAAGGCAGGTTCACCTCATCAAGATGTAGTTGACGTCACGCTCGGTGGTCCATTAGGTTTGTCCAACTCGACATTCTTTGTGGCAGTTCGCAATCAATTCCAAACCAACCGCAATTTCGGTCTGCAAGTACTCGACCCAATTGGAAACAACTTGGGCCAGATGCCGGACAATCGTACGTGGACTCGCAATGTGACGGGCCGACTGAAGTTTGGTATTTCTGACAAGATATTCTTGCTCGTTGGCGGTATATATGGCATGGGTAGCTTCGAGCGATCAGGCTGGGGTTGGTTGTATGCAAGCGGCCAAGGTCAGAAGACAGATGGTAATGGCAACCCCATTCTAGACGGAAATGGTCAGCTGCAATACAATGGAATTCCAGAACGAGCAGCAAAGCAGCTTGCCATTCAGGAATATTCTAACAATGCATTTGCACAGATCAACCACACACTCGGTCAGTCTGCATTCTATGAGTTGCGTCTTTCGATCAACAATAAAACAACAGAGATCAGCAAGCGTAAGGATGGAAATGCACCAGGACTCTTGAGAGGTTTCGATCTGTATCAACCAGAAGACAACCTGAAGATCGAGGGCGATAAGTTTGTTGCTGGTGCAGACCGTATCCTAGACGCTTGGGGTATCGTTCGTCCGATCAGATATACGTCTGACTACCTTGCGCGGTATGAGCAGAGCGCACGAAATCCTCAAACAGGATACGTGGAAGGTCAGGGCGACGCGTTCTCAACAACGAATCCATACGGCTTGCAAAATTACTTCCTCGCACAAGGTAATGAAGGTGGTGTAGACTTCCGTAGCCAGAAGTTCTGGCAGATCGACGGTAGCATCACAAACAGCATCGAAGTGGGCGAGACCAAGCACGTGATCAAAGCAGGAGCTGAACTTCGTTTGTTCCGCTTTAGCCGACACTCCAATTCGAATCCGTGGGATGGACTTCCGTTCTACGACGTCTACGGCCCGGACTTTGGCGGCAATCTCTATGCCGACGATGTGCAAGGAATTCCTGCTGCAACGGTCAAGGCACGATCTGAAGTGCCATACACACCTACAACAGCCGGTGCCTTCGTACAAGATCAGATCTTGTTTAAGGGACTCGTATTTACACCTGGTGTGCGTTTCGACTACCTAGATGCCAGTGCCATGTATCGAACACAGTTCATTCCGTTCGTGCCATTTGGCGCAACGGAAGGATTTGCTAGCACGAAGGCGAAGCTGTACATCAGTCCGCGAGTAAGCATTGCCTATCCTATTTCTGAGCGTCAGAACATTCGACTTTCCTATGGTATCTACTATCAAGCTCCACCCTGGAATGACTTCTACGACGGATTCAATTCAATCCTTCTGCGTGGTCAATCGCTTGGTAATCCGAACATGGAAATGCAGCGTACGAATCAGTATGAAGTGTCGTATAACCATCAACTGAGCGATAATCTTGCGATTACGTTGACGGGATATTACAAGGACATCTACAACCAGAGTGGTTTAGCCTTTGTCCGTGCCGTCCCAGACCCATACCAGCAACAAGTTCTTGCCGACTATGGCAACAACCGAGGTCTCGAATTCACGTTCCAAAAGCGCATGATGGATAACTGGGCATTGACGTTCAACTACGTGTTGGCATCAGCCCAAGGTACTGCTGTGAGCTCAGGTGTTGCGGTTGCGCTGGATCCGTACACGGGAAATCCTGCCTATCCGGTAACAGACTTCCCACTGGATAACGACCGCCGCCACCGCCTCAATGCGAACTTTACATTGCAATGGAACAAGGACGAAGGGCCTGCAATTTCAGGCGTTCGCTTCTTGCAGTTCTTCAGCGTCAACATCTCTGGTACGTATAACTCAGGTCTTCCGTATACACCAGTAAATGGCCAAGGTCAGGCAATTGGCGAGATCAACGCTGCACGATTCCCATCGAATTGGGCATCTGAAATGCGCATTTCTCGACGCATTCCACTTCAAGACGTTCTAGGCGGCAATACCTCGTTGGAGCTCTTCATGGACGTGACCAATCTACTGAACCTAACGGCACCAATAGCCTTCTATACTCGTACTGGAAGCCCAGATTACGATGGCAATGTGCTGAACCGCATTCCCGGTGACTTCCCGTCGACAACGTTCTTCAAGGATGGGGATCCAAATCGGAAAGAAACCTTTAGCTCTGCTCAGTACGATCGAGTGGGTGCACGTCTCTACAATGCGGCTGCAGACATCAATCACGATGGCTTGCAAACTCCAGATGAGACGTATGCAGGATACCTGCGATATGTAGACACGGTGATCGCTCGTCGTAGTAACTATCAGTATCCACGTCAGGTCTACTTCGGCGTCACATTCCGGTTCTAATCAAGATGAGAACGAACGAAATGAATAAGAACATCAAACACGGAGTAGGTATGAACAGCCTAGGTTGTAAACAGGTTGTACTCCTACTGTCCATTCTGTGCTGCCTCGGTGTGGTGTCAGCCTCTGCCCACATTACCGATAAAGCTCGAACACGCGACAAAAATCAAGAGGACGTTCAGCGCGATCCCGAAGGTATCTACGATCTTCAGAAAAACGTTGTGTCGAGCCTCGAGTTCTACACAACGAACTACGGGATCTTTGGATACGACGTACGCAACCAGATCGGCGGCGGACGATGGCCACGTGGATCACAAAACCAGTACATCTTTGCCGGTGGAGCATGGTTCGCAGCTCAAAAGATACCCCCAAAAGACTCACAGTTACGCAAGCGCGTAATGGTAACGTATAACCCAAACAACGGCCGTTCCTGGATGGTGCCGGGTACCATAGAGGATGGGGCAGTGGTTATGCCGGATGCTGCTTCGCAGCAGAAGTACCGCGTGTACTTCTCGACCGATGTGAATCCAAATGATGGAACGTCCTATGCGGACCCAACGCAGCAAGCATGGCCTATATGGGACACGAATGCCGACGATACCGTGCGGTTCAATAATTACTTCGGTAATTATGTGAACGATCAGGCGAATCGATCAAAGGCAACGTATTCGAAGGGACCCGCCTTTATCTCCGGCGAAGACGTCTTTTCGGTGTTTAAGGACACAGACCTCAGCCGCTACGACGATGGATCGGCAAAGCGCCGTGCAGAGGGTTTCCCATTTGGTTTCCAGATTGAGCAGACGATCTACACATGGGGCTTCGGTGACTACCGAGACCTCGTCTTCAACAAGTACCTGTTCATTCACCCAACTACCTACACTGATACACTGTATCAGTGCTGGATGGGCGCCGTTATGGATGTAGACATCACGCTGTCAACAAATCCAAATCTTGGCGCACAAAACGATCGTGCCCGCTACTACACCGAAGAAGACTCCTTGAACCTTTCCGTGCAATGGTCCAATGGCGATCGTGGAGAAGCAGGTCGCGGATTCGGCTACCTTGGATTTAACTTCCTTGAAAGCCCTGCGGTAGACGCAAATGGCTTCCTTCGGAAGGACAAACGCAAGTTCACCGAGGAAGAACAATTGGGCTTGCGCACAATGCGCAACTGGCCGATTCAGTACGATCCGCAGCTGAACGAAGAGCGCTACAACTTCATGTCCAGCGGTCAAACCGATGGTGATGACGGCCCTGGTGACCGTAGGCTCTTGATGTGTACTGGTCCGTTCAATGTTCGTCCGGGCGACTCTGCACGTATCGTTGTTGGAATCATCCTTGCGGCAACATCAACAGGGAATGATGCAACCGGTACCACGGAAGACATGGCCGAACTCGTCCGCAAGGTGCGGTTTGCTCAATCCGTGTACAACAATTCTTTCCGTGCTCCAGAGCCACCAAAGCGTTCTGTGATCAAGGGCGTCCCTGGTGCGAACGGCTTTACGTTCCCGAAGGAAGGTTGGATGCCGTTGAACAATGCCGTCGCCATTCAATGGGATTCCACATCGGAGATGTCGGTTGATACGTTGGAGCGCGGTCTCGATTTCTTCGGATATCGCGTCTATCGTGCACGTCGTTCAGATCTCGACACATTTGATGTAGATGAGATCCAATCAAAGCGCAAGGGTCCGCTTGGGTGGAAGGAACTTGCTCGCTTTGAAATGATTAGTCCGTTTATCAAATCAGCCGTGACAACAACGGCCGGAACAAGACTTGATGAGTTCGACATCATAGACGTGATCAAGCCCGGACAAAAACGATTCCTTGTCATGCGCAGACCGACGACATCGGGCCCATGGGGATCTGTTTTCGTGCCGATCTATAACAAACGCGCACCGGACTATCAGTGTTTGTACTTCAAGCCGAAGGCCGACTCTACTCTCGACATCTCCAGACTCGACCGTGCTGATTCGATCAGCTTCGTGTGGTTCACGTCGCAGTTCGAGACTCTTCCAACCGTGAGCCGACGCGCCGGAAACATTCCTGCCTGTGGTGGTGCTGTATTGGTAATCGACAGTGCCCAGGCTGCGAGGGCCAAGGACAGCTTGATCAAGTTGATCCTTGCACGCAAGATTAAGATTGACCCGTTCATGTTCAACGACACAAACATGGTTCCCGACGCGAATGGAACGCTACAGGTCCAGGCCGTGAAACGTCCGTATGAAGAAACCAATGAATGCCGCCGCGGACCAATTGCATCATGGATGCGTCAGCAGTCGCAAGGTAGAGTCTTCTTTGATGACGGTGATGATAATAATGATGGATCGATCCTCTATTCGACTAATCCGAATAAGAGCGAGAAGTTGATCAACAACATGGATTACTACTATCGTGTGCTTGCCTACGATGAAGGTGACTATCTGCTTCCAACACCGGCGAAGCTAAATGATGGCGCACCGGGACTGCCAAATGTTGCAAAGACCATGCCATTGGCAGCTCGGGTTGGCGATGCACCTAGTATTTCCGTGTCGATCCCACCTAGTGAGCAAGCAAAGCTTGGCGGTATCTATAACATACGGTTCCTTGTTGCAGATCAACAGCGATTCAATCAAATGTTTGGTGGTCGCACCATCCAACTTGAGTTCTTCCGTTCATGGGTTGGTGTTGATGTTCCGGGTACAACACCGCGTGTGGCAAATGGACTGTACGCAGTCCTCATGTTCCTGAAGGATTCTGCGACGAAGCAGACCTTAGGCGGATTCTTTTCGATGCTGCCGCCTGAACTTTGCCCATCAGGTTCACAGTTCACCAATAAGGGTGGTGCTCCAGGATTCTTTACGGAGAATGCGCGCACGTGGGTTGACACGAATGGTGTTCGAATTGACACGATTCAAACAGTACCTCCAACGTATGATACCGTCACGTTCGGAGTTCCAACGAATCGTGACCGGCTGATCCGCTACGGAACATATACCTCAGATGCACCTTGCTTTGGTGGCAACAAGTATGCTCTCAGTACCGTTGGAGTTGCCTTCGACTATGCCATTGAACAATGGGGTGGTGAATATCGCAGCGATACTGGCGAAGTAGTGAGGGGTCCCAAGGACATCTATGCAGGCAGAACACAAACACCTGCTAGGAAACTTACGGTGAGCGATGTGCCACCGGCCTCCTTTGAAGTCCCATATGAAGGAGCACAGTTTTTCTCTGAACGTAGCTTCAACAATGGACCCGGTGTCTATGAGATAACGTTCTCGGATGGGGGCACAGAAAGCATTACTACGAAGTTTAAGCTTGATACCAGAGACGATGTGGGTAAGGACTCCACGATGACCTTCGATAACGTACCCTACTTGAATATGACGGTTCGAAACGTCTACGCGTTCGACCGCGATCAAGTGGTAGATGGGACGACGTCGAAGATACCCGTCGGATATCAATATGATCTAAAGCATGTCACGATGGCTGTCTCTGATACTGTTGCCAAGTTCACGGTCTTCCCAAATCCAGAATTGCTCAAATTGGACGAGTTCAACTTCGGTGTGTACGGATGGCGGAACTCGCGAAAGCTTGCCGCGAATGGAACATGGGACGACTCCCAGATCCGCCGGCAGTATCAAACGGCAGGTGCGGACCGTGGTGCACCTCTACGCCAAGGTCGGTACTACATCTCACGCAACCTTTCTACCACTGGGACCGACACGCTCGACTTCTGCCACGTGATGACTGTTGGCGGAGCAGAGTTGATGCTTGATTGGTCTTGGAAGAGTGGCCGCTTCACGAGCCGCCTTCGTTCTACAAGCATGACGCCAACGCCAACACCTGGGAATCTTCCGAAGGAAGACTTCAAGGCCGGAGACGTTGTTCGACTCTCCACGTTCGGTGGTGCATTTGGCTTCCCGATGGATAGCACGAAAGTCTTTGCAAAGGTTGCGCAACCCGATCCTATCATACGTGGCGGAACCTATACGGACGCACAGTTAGAGCAGATATCGGTAGTACCGAATCCGTTCGTGGTAACGCACGAAGGTATGCGTTCTCCGTACGAGGCGAAGATCTATTTCACGCGCCTTCCACGCGAATGTACCATTAGCATCTACACGTCTACAGGTAGCTTGCTGCGGAAATTCACGCATACAGAAACGGATGCATCTTCACCAAGTCAATATGGAGCAGATGTGTGGGATCTTCTTTCCTCTAACCGCCAACGTGCTGCTAGTCAGTTGTTGATCGCTAAGATCGAAACTCCGGATGGTGCAACCGTCACTCGGAAGTTCACGATCGTCGTAGGACCAGCTCGTATCATTGGCGATTCGGAGTAAGGAGAACATCTATGAACATCACGATGAAACCAATGATGCATACACTTCTAGCTGGTCTCCTGCTTGCTGCAACGGCAACGCTCGCTTCGGCGCAGGTTATTTCAGTCACGGCTGGACAGTTCACGAAGGTGGGTCTCTCAGGCGGACAGTTCCTGAAGATCGGCGTCGGGGCCAGAGGTACGGGAATGGCAGGCGCGTTCAGCGCACTGTCGAACGACGTTACTTCTGTGTACTGGAATCCGGCAGGACTTGCAGACGTGAAGAACTATGCGGCAGACCTCACCACCACATTCTACTTCGCGGGCATGAATCACAACTTCGCGGGCGTTGTCCTTCCCATATCCGATAGATTCCGTGCTGCTCTCAGCTTCACGAGCTTCTCGTCGGGTGACATCAACGTCACGTCTACCGACAAGCCCGACGGCACGGGCGGTATCTATAACGTGAACGATATCTCTATCGGATTATCGTTCGCCGGATACCTTACAGAGCAGTTCTCCTTTGGAGTAACGGCGAAGTTCGTGCAGCACGCTTTCACAACGATGACGGCCGGTGGTATCGTGTTCGACGTTGGAACGCGCTACAACACAGGATTCAATGGACTTCTCTTGGGCTTTGCCATCAGTGGACTTGGCTCGAAGCAGTCGTATGATGGCTCGGCAGTAACGCAGCAACATCAACCAATCTCCGGTTTGCCGGTGAGTCCGCTCGATATGAGCGTGATCACGGCGTCGTTCAACTTGCCACTCGTCTTCCGAGCTGGTCTTGGACTCGACATGTTCAATGGTACGCTTTCAGATAAACCAGAGGTTGATGAAGACGGCACGATCATTCACAAGTGGCTTGTCTCTGGTGACTTCGAAACGTATTCCGACGTACCAGAACAATTCGCCATCGGTACAGAATACACCTTCCGTGAATTCGTCAGTTTCCGCGCGGGCTACCGGATCGGCCACGATCAATTCGGTTTGGCTGGCGGTATTGGACTGAAATATGACAGCGGCGACTTCCAAGGGTCGGTCGACTATTCGATCAATCCAACAGTAAACCTTGGCCTCGTGAACCGAATTGGGATCACGATGCGGTTTAACTAAGCCGACATGTTTTGAATGCTCAATGCCGTCGGACCAATCGTCCGACGGCATTCTTTTTTCTGTACAGGACACAACGATATGCGACTCCGTCTTCTCGTTCTCCTTGCCGCCCTTACACTTTCCTCTACGCTGCATGCGCAGACGATTGAGTTTGTGGCAGACTTCATGCAGTTCCGCATCGATAGCGTAACCACGCGTTGGGAAATGCACTACGCCTATCCCGATACGGCGGTACGATATGTAGCAGATCCAAAGGGTGGCTTTATTGGAGAACTGTATTTGCGTATCGAGCTGACGACGGCATTGCGCGATACGATCGTCCAAGATTGGATAGCGTCTTCGAATACCGCCACATCTCGTATTGCCCACAAACAGTTCCTGATGGGTATTCGATTGTTCGAACTGAGACACGGACAGTATAAAGTGCGCATCTCGGGACGTGACCTTCATGATAGCACGCGAAAATTTGAAAAGACTGGGGCTATCATAATTCGTGATGTTGGAACCAAGCCAGCGCTCTCTGACATCATGCTTACGCAGCCATTGCGAAGCACCAGTCTTGAAGACCCACGGTTCAATCGCAATGGTGTGCAGACCATTCCGAACCCAAGGCACGAATGCATTGGAACAGATCCTTCGATCCCGATCTATGCAGAAGTGTACAACATGAAGCGCAACGGTATCGATACGTTCGCCATCGAGTACAAAGTAGTTGATGCTGTCAAGCATGAAGTGATGACGAGCTATGTGAAGCGCGTTGGCAATGCAGATGGTCTTGTTGAACGCGTTGATGTGCCAGTGGGCGCTCTGTCGAGTGGCGTGTATCAACTTCAAATGAGTGTGATGGACAGTGAGCACTCCAACACCTATGCAACGTCTGTCAAGCAATTCTATATTCTCAATCCGGAGCTAGCACCGCAAGCACAGGCCATGCTCTCGGAAGACGAGCAGTTCTTGCAATCGGAATGGTCCACCGTTACAGGCAAGCCGCTTGCACTCGAACTTGAGCTCTCCGATATTCTTGCTGTGCCCGCAGAGCGAACCACACTTGCAGGCTGCATCACCGAACGTGCCAAGCAGAAGTATCTGTACCGTTTCTGGCGTCTGCGAGATCCAGAGCCAACAACACCGGAGAACGAACGACTCGATCAGTTCCGAAAAGATTTCCAACGAGCTCAAACCTACTTTGTGTCGGCAATGTTCAGAGATGGTTGGCGCTCCGATCGCGGACGTATTATCCTACGGTATGGATATCCAACACAGATCGAACAGTTCGTTCAGATGATCGATACACGTCCGTACGAAACGTGGTTCTATCAGAACCTGATGGGCGGATCGTATTTCTACTTTGTTGATGTATCCGGCCTCGGCAATCACAAGCTTGTGCATTCAACGTTGCTTGGAGAGATACGTGACGAGAACTGGTTCGACAACTTCGCAAAAGTCTCGGGTCAGAATCCGAATGAATCACGAGACCTCTCTTCACCAACCTCGCGCTAATGACGTCGTTTGCCGATATGCTCGTGACTAATGGATTGCGTGCTCTTGGTCTCCTGTCGCGCATGCGCAGCGATCGTGGACGTACCGGTCTTGGCAGAACCATCGGCGCAGCGATGATGCGGCTTGATGAACGACGTCGCGCAATTACTGCATCGAACGTTGCTCACGCTTTTCCAGAGCGAACGCCAACAGAGCGAGACGCTATCGTTCGTGGTTCGTACGACAACCTGGGCATCACACTCGCAGAACTCCTCGCTTTTCCTTCTATGTCTGAAGAGCATCTTATGCGTCGCATGCAGATCCCAGGCATTGCTGCTTTTCGTGATAGAGTTAAGCGCGGCCTCCCCAACGTTTTGATATCCGGCCACTATGGTAATTGGGAACTCCTTGCTATGGCCGGCGCTTTGCATGCGCATACTCCGTTCGTTATTGTGGCGCACCCGCTCAAGAATCAGTCGGCCGACGTGCTGCTGAATTCCTATCGTACAAGATTTGGCAATCGAATCGTACCAATGCATAGCGCCGCGCGTGAACTGGTGCGAGTTCTGAAGGAAGGCGGCACGGTGGCATTTCTTGCAGACCAGCATGCAGATGGAATGCGTGACCCATGGGTGAATTTCTTCGGTCGTTCTACACCAACCTATGAAGCTCCTGCGGCACTCGCCTTGAAATACAACGCCGCGATGTGGTACGCCTTTGCACACCGACAAAGCGACGGCTCGTACAATGCGCCACTTGCGGCCGTTCCTATGGCCGATCTCACGAACACCCGCGACGACGTGCGCGAACTCACACGACGTCATGTTGTGCTTTTGGAATCCGCCATTCGTGAACACCCTACGATGTGGTCGTGGCAGCATCGTAGGTGGAGAAACGAAACGCCATGACGCAACAGCAACGCACAAAGCTCACTACCGTCACCATCGTTCAAACGGCGTTCCTTGGTGATGTGCTGCTTACACTTCCTATGGCGGCTGCCATCAAGCAGTCTATGCCATGGGCTCATGTGCGGCTCATCACAACACCCGCAGCTGCCACCTTTATGCAAGGACTTGACGTCGTGGATGAAGTGATCGCCTTCGATAAGCGAGGCAAGCATGCAGGATGGAAAGGCATGAAGGCCTTTGCGCAGTTCATGCGCTGCGATGCACATGCCGTGATCGTTCCACATCACAGCATGCGTACGTCCATGCTCGTACGTCTCATGCAGCCTACGTGGAGCTGCACGTTTCGTACGGCCTGGTCACGCTGGTTTTGTACCGAAACGATCCCGTATCCGGCTGCACTTCATGATGCAGACCGACATCTACGCCTTGCTTCTGTGCTGACGGGGGAGCTTCGGACAAAAGAGGAACTAGGTCCGATCTCCTTGTCCACACCAGCCGATATGCATGCGGTTGCCCGACTCCTCGATGAACGTGGCGTCAGGAAGCCGTATGTTGTGGTTGCTCCGGGAAGTGTGTGGCCTACAAAACGATGGCCAATCCCTCACAGCAACGCGCTTGCAGGGTTGTTGGCAGACCGATTGCAGCGCGTTGTGGTACTCGGAGAGATTGCTCTCGCAGGGAGTATTCCAGAACGAACCAATGTGGTGGATCTGTGCGGACAGACATCGTTGCGCGAGGCTGCGGCCGTAATCGCAGGCGCCACAGTGGTGGTGTGTAACGATAGCGCGCCCTTGCACCTTGCCACCCTCCAGCACATTCCGGTGGTAGCGGTCTTCGGACCAACGGTACCGGAGTTTGGATTTGGTCCCTTCGGAGACCGCTCGCGAGTAGTCGAAGAAGCTGCGCTGGCATGCAGACCGTGCTCACCACATGGCACCGCATCGTGTCCACTAGGTACACATGCATGTATGGAGAATATTGAACCGATTCGCGTGTTGAATGCGATGAATGAGATCGTGGAGTTCGTATGAAAAAAAGAAACACATCGCAGGATCTTCCTGCGCAATTACCGGTTCGTTTGAACAGAGCCATTGCAGATGCGGGAATCGCATCAAGGCGCGCTGCCGATGAGCTCATAACGTCTGGTGCGGTGCGCGTGAATGGTGCGATCATCAAAGAGCTTGGAACGAAGGTGACCATAGACGACTTCGTAACGGTGCATGGTGAACCGATCTCTCGCGACAAACACCTCACCTACGTGATCTTGAACAAACCCAAGGATGTGATCACAACGGCGAGCGATGAACTTGGTCGGAAAACCATTTTCGACATTGTGCGCATTCACACGCGGTTGTTCACGATTGGTAGACTCGATCGAAACACTACTGGTGTGCTGGTCCTTACCAACGATGGCGAACTCGCACACCGCATGATGCACCCTCGGTATCAGATCCCACGTGTGTACAAGGCAACGCTCGACGCGGCCATTCGTGCGGTTGACGCTCGGAAGATCGCTCGGGGAGTTGAACTCGAAGACGGACCCTCGGCACCATGCGAAGTCATGGTCGACCCAGATGATGCACATCGTATCACGCTCATGATTCGTGAAGGACGGAACCGCGAGGTGCGCCGCATTTTTGAAACGCTTGGATACGAGGTCAAACAACTCGAACGCAAGTCGTATGCCTTTCTCACCTCAAAGGGGCTTACGCGCGGCGACTACCGCCACCTTACCCGCCAAGAAGTTGCTGAACTACGGAAGCTTGTGAATCTCACATGAACTTCCTGAATCCGTTTGTTCTGATTGGCATGGCAGCCGCAGGCATTCCACTGTTGTTGCATTTGCTCAACCTGCGCAAGCTTCGTGTAGTAGAGTTTAGCACGCTGCAGTTTTTGCACGAGCTTCAGCAAACACGCGTACGCAAGATCCGCATCCAACAGATCCTGCTGTTGATCCTTCGAACGCTGATCATCATCTGCGCTGTCTTTGCCTTTGCACGTCCAACGATTCCAAGTACGCTCCCACTCCTTGGCATGCTGCAGCGTACTAGTGTGGTGTTGCTTATCGATAATTCGGCGAGCATGGAAGCCGCAGATCAACGGGGCGTTCGTCTACGTCAGGCGAAAACCGCAGCGCTGTCTATACTCGACGGATTGAAAGATGGAGACGAAGTAGCTGTCCTGCCACTTGCCGGACCCAACCCAACCCATGGAGTGTCGTTCACGCGAACGTTCGCGATCGCTCGTGAAGAGATTGAACGTCTTACGCTTGCTGATGCACGCGCAGAACTGCCAACTGCACTTCGTCATGCAAACCTCATTCTTGACAATGCGTCAGAGGCACATCGCGAGATCTATGCGATTAGTGATGCTCAGTCGTCGCTTACGGTACGACCACCCACGGATACCTCGACCATTCTTCATGCTGCTGCAACGGTATTTCTTGTCCGCATTGGCAACGGACAAGATGGTCTTGAGCAGAATATCTCTGTCGACTCGCTCCATGTGCTTACGGCATTGTTTCAACCGGACCGACCTATCGAAGTGGAAACGTTTGTACGCAATGGGAGCTCGAGCAATGCAAACGGCGTTATCGTCACGTTGGCATTTGATGGCGTACGAGTTGCACAACGCGCGTTGGATATTCCCGCGGGTGCAACGCGAAGCGCCTTGATCTCGGCACCCGCACAGCGGCGGGGTATGATAGCTGTATCTACGGAAATCGAGAACGATGCGATCGACCGCGACAACACACGATTCGCCGGCGTACTCATTCCTCCACGTCCTCGCGTTGCACTTGTTGGCGTCCCGTCGGACGTACTCTTTGCACGCACGGCAATGCGCATGCTGGGCACAGAGGCAGATCAACCGTCACTCAGTGAGTACCAAAGTCTTGCCGCCCTGCTTCCCTCCTTTTCCTCGCTAGATGTTGTGATCATTTGTGGAGGTGCGGTGCGAGAGTCCGACGCCCTAGCGATGCGACAGTTTGTGGAAGGCGGCGGGGGAGTACTCCTCTTTGCATCGGCGGATGAGAGTGCATCGCTGATCGGCACGGCCATGGGCGTGAGCATTGGTGCACCGTTGGCATCGTTTGTGCGTGAGCCGTGGAAGTTTACATCGGTAGAGCGAACGCATCCGTTGTTCCAAGGTGTGTTCAAAGGGGCAACCGATGCAAAGCGTGTGGTGGAATCTCCAGCGATTCAAACCATGCGCGTGGCAACGGGTGGACAGGTACTGATTCAAACATCGGGTGGTGCGTTTTTGTCGGAAACAATGCGTGGGAATGGACGATTCCTGTACTGCGCTGTTCCGCCAACGATGGCATGGAGCACATTGCCAACAACGGGCTTCTTTCCAACACTTGTGGTACGCAGTGTGTTGTATCTGATGATGCCGCGCGATCAAGGTGTGAACGCAATGCTCGGTGAACCCGTGAGTGCGCCGGTGCCGCCACGATATGCGACGCAGAAAACGTTCCGTGTGGTGGATGCCACAGGTATCATTCAACGTATCGATGCTGTGCCGCTACCATCTGGAACGGTCGTGCGAATACCAGGTCAGGAACGTACTGGCGTGATCAAAGTATCAACGGAAGATTCCAACGCCGTGATGACAGTGGCCGTGAATATGCCCACTGATGAATCGCAGCTCACCTATCTCGACAACACCGTCTGGAAGATGTCGGTACGGTCGATGGTAGACAAGCCCGAGCTTGTTGCCGTGGTCGATGCAGGCTCCTCGCTTCGCGAGGAGATCCAGCGCGCCCGCACGGGATCTGAGCTCTGGCCGCTCTTCATTGTCTTAGCCTTGTTGTTCGCACTCACAGAGATGGCCGTTGTTCGCTATGGGGCCGTGGAGAAGGCAGCATGAGTGCCGATTCGCTGAGGCCGCTTCTTCATCCGGATGTTGCGAGGCTTCGCGCTCAGTGTGAAGTGCTACGACTGCAATTACGCCTTACAGCCGAGGAGTGGCACGAGATGTCAACAACGCTTCGACGTGAACTTACGACCACCTACGATCTGCATTTCGGATCCCGTGAACGCGTGCTGCAACGCACGGCCATTGAGGCGGCAGAAGTACACCGTCGCGTTGAACTTTTAAATACGAAGTTCACAAGAGGTGAGAAGATCACGCAAGAAGTGATCGACCGCGTGAACCTGATTGTCGACAAAGAGTTCGAGCGTTTTCACAAGCGTCTGCGAGAAGCATTCGATATGTCGCGAGCTGAACGTGATCGCGACATGGCAGCGCGCGGAGACCAAGCTGCAGACGGAGAGCTAACAACTCTTTACCGAACCTTGGTGAAAAAACTGCACCCCGATGTGAATCAGACAACAGAAGAACAACATGCTGCATGGCAACGTGTACAGGATGCTTATCAGCAGCGCAATGTGAGCCAGCTCCGTTCGCTCATAGCCATGCTCGAAGCAGATGATGCCTCGATCGAACTCGATGCTTCGATCACCGACGTGGACGTGCTCACTGCACTTGTGGCAACGCTCGAGAACAGATGTGATGTGGAACGGCGGAAGCTGGAGCGTTTGCGGAACGAAGAACCGTTCTGCATTGCCGAGCAGCTCACCAACAGCGAGTGGCTTGCAGCCCATGGTGCGGAGCTCGATGCTGGCATCACAGATAAGAGGCGCGACATTGCCGAGGCGCAAGAATTCTATCGAACACTCACGGGTGGCACGGCTGCTCCGAGTACAAATGTGTTGAAGACCAAGGACGACCAAACGTTTGATTCCGACTTCATGGATACCACTTACTTCGGACAACGCTGATGCCGTACTCCATTGAACAGCGCGACGAGCAACTCCTGAACACGTTGGCGAACATCCTCTACACGCTTGACTTTGAACGCGCGCCCCAACACTTGGTGCACGTGACCATGCGAGTACAAGCGATCAAGGGTACAGAGGTGGTACTTGTGATGCCATCGTGGACGCCGGGCAGTTATAAGATCCGCGACTATGCCGGCTTGCAAGGCAACGTTCGTGCCTATAGCGTGCGTGGTTCATCACGCACACCTGCAGCCTTCCACTGGCGCGATAAAGCATCACTCGTGGTGCAGACCAACGGTTCGGACGTGATCGAAGTAGACTATGTGGTCTATGGTTACGAGCGAACCGTACGCACCAATCACATCAATCGCTGGCATGCTTTCATTGTGCCTGCTGCAACCTGCATGTATGCAGAGGGTAGGCAAGACGAGATCCATCATGTTGCACTCATGCATGCGCGCGATGTGTGGCCTCATGTATCGACGGCACTGTCTCCTGTGCGGAGTGGCGATGTGACGGTACTCGGTGCATTGAACTACGACATTCTCGTAGACTCTCCGCTCGAGATTGGCGATCACATCGTGCGAACGTTCGAGGCAGAAGGTGCCAAGCACGAACTTGCCTTGGTCACCAATTACCAGGTTGATGCAGAGTGGCTTGTCGAACAACTCAAAACCATCGTGACCACCGAGGCGAAGATCTTTGGCGGTGTGCCGTACGACCGGTACGTCTTCGTACTCCATTGTTTCCCGGGTAACGGCGGCGGCCTTGAACATGCCCGTTCCAGCATCAATGGTGCCGATCCGCAAACGCTCCTCGATAAGAGCAAGGCCATCGATCTGTTGTCGCTCTTATGTCATGAATACTTCCATCTCTGGAATGTAAAACGAATCCGCCCCGTAGAGCTCGGTCCGTTTGACTACACCCGCGAGAGGTATACCTCGATGCTCTGGCTTGCAGAGGGACTCACGTCGTACTACGACGACCTTCTCGCCTATCGTTGCGGGTTCACCACCGAGAAGGCCTATCTCGAAGGCGTTGCAAAAGATCACTTCGGAAAGCTTGCCCGTGTTCCGGGTCGTACACAAATGTCGGTGAAGGACTCCAGCCTCCTCGCCTGGCTCAAGCTCTACTTCGCCCCTGGTCCCGACGCCAGCAATCGCTTCCCGTCCTACTACCTTAAGGGCGGGGTGATCTTCTTGTTGCTCGATCTGTACATTATCGACCACACAGACGCTCAACGGTCACTCGACGACGGACTTCGCGCCATGTGGGAACAGTACCGCACCGATCCGTCAAAAGGTCTGACGGAGCAGGAATGCATTGCCATTATCGAGAGAGCAACAGGCGTCCAAGTGCGCGAGATGCTGCAAACGTGGCTCGACGGGACAGAGGAGCTGCCGCACGCTGAAATCCTTGCCGCCATGGGCCTTACACTTGAGTTGAAGCCCCCCTCCACCAACGCAATAACCTTTGGAGAGAATCGTACCTTTGCTACTGTACCATCCGACGTTATGGCCGGATGGACATGCGCTGAGGTTAACGGACGAATCGTTGTTCGTGCCATCGAAGACGGTGGCCCTGCCCAACTCGCGGGTATCGGCATAGACGACGAGATCATTGCTGTAGACAACAAACGTGTTTCCACCACAGCGCATGTAGACAGAATGCTTGCGGAAAAGGGTGGCACGGCAGCAGGGATCACGGCACAATGTGACGGTAGAATCTATACCACGTCCATCACGAGCGTCCCGACCGTTACGTTTGCACTTACAGACAACGCGTCATTCACAGAACATCAACTCGCAAATCGGAAACGCTGGCTACACCGTTGAGATCCCTCCGCACCATCTTCCTCTTTCTTGGCATTGCATTGTCGCTGACGCATTGTGCGTGGTACGACAACCAGACCACGTATTTCAATACGTACTACAACATGCAACGCATCATGAACGAAGTGGAAGACGAGTTTTCGTATCAGGATGAGAACAAGCGCGTCAAACCACGCGTCCTCATCCCGAGCATTGTTGGTCTTGATGTAAAGAAAGATCCCAATGCACCGAACTCGCCCGCGTTTTTGCGCGAGTTCATTATTGAGCGAAGCAAGCTACAGCCTGTAAACGTGAAGGTTGACAGTATTCTCATCAAAGGCTCGAAGATCCTTGCCAATCACCCAAAGTCGCGCTACGTAGAGGGTACACTTTTTCTCATGGCGAAGGCCTATTTCTACCGCAACGAGTGGGTGCCATCGCAGGTGAAATGTGTAGAGATGATCGAGCAATTCTCGGAGGGCGATCTGTCGCCTGATGCCCATTTGCTCTTGGCAAAGAACTATCTGATTCAACGAAAGATGTCGCAAGGTCTGACAATGCTGTCGAAGACCGTGGACGTTGCGTGGTACAAAGACCGCTACGACATTCTCTCGCAGTCCTACCGGATCCAAGCGGAACTCGCTTTAGAGAATGGAGATCTAGAAAAGGCCGTGCAGCCGTATAGGCAGGCGGTGGCGCAGTGCGAAGACAATGAGCAACGCGCACGGTGGCAAGTGGACGTTGCCTCGATCTATTACCGCAGAGGTGCAGACTCGCAGGCCATTGCGGCATTTGACAAGGTCTTCACCTACACGCCGGATGTGCTGGCGCAATTCGAATCAAAGCTCTACTCGGCCGCAGCTCATGTCCATCTTGGTCATTACGATGTAGCAGAACTCATCTTCAAAGAACTTGAAGACAATCGCAACTTCACAGAATGGACGTCATTCATCGTTGCAGAGCGCATGGCTTTGGACCGCGCACGCAAAGAGAACGTGAACGATCCAGCGATCATTGCGCAAGAGAAGAAGGCAGATACTGCTTTTGTGGGTAGACCCGAACTCATGGCCCAGGCATTTCAAAAGGGAATGACGCTTTACAAGCAAGGCAAGTACTCGGAAGCATTTTCATACTTTGCTAAGGCAAAAGTGGTGCGGACGCCGGTGTATGATGTGGCGGCCAAGTACTTCAACCTGATCAAGCAATGGGAAGACGAACATCGTATGATCTCGGGCTATGACAAGGTGATCATGGAGCGGGAGACGTTGAGAGATACGATTGCCATCATGAAGTCTGCATCGCGATTCTCACTTGGTCGTGTGCACGAGCAAATGGGCAATGCCGATTCTTCGCTCTACTATTTTAAACTGGCTTTCGATAGCACGGCATTGATCGACCAGGCGCGCAGTCGGTACCTCTATGCTCAGGCACGTCTGATTCGAGAAAGTCAGCCGGAAGTAGCAGACTCGCTCTTAGCGATACTCTCGCGCGACTTCCCGAAGTCGGACTTTGGAAAAGAGGCGCAATCGAGTCTTGGATACGTGGGCGACCTTCAAGCAGACGACGCGTCAGAGCTCTATAGGAGCGCGAATAGTTTTCGTGCGATCAAGGACTATGCCTATGCAACGCGACAATACATGACCATTGTCACCAACTTCCCAACGAACGAGCTCGCGCCAAAAGCACTCTATGCTTTGGGTTTTATGCACGAACGAAATCTCAGTCAGCCCGATAGCGCACGCTACTACTACGGCTTGCTTGTAGAAAAATATCCACGATCTGAATACGCAAAAGAAGTCCGGCCAAGTCTAGAATTCGCGCTTGCAAAACTCAATGGTGCAGAAGTATCGGACTCGCTTCTCTTGAACGATCTTGATGCAGAGCGTGCCAAAAAAGCCAAAGAGCAAGAACTCGATCCGTTGCAACAAATGATAAACAACAATATGAACGCGCTTCAGGTAACGGCGCCGGGGGTTACGATCCCAGGTATGGCACCAGGCACAACGGTGAACGACCTGCTCAAGGGGCAAATGGATAAACTCAAGGGCTCGCTACCTACCGTACCCGGCGCACCTACCGTAACGCCACCGCAGCAGCCGGTTCCGAGCGATACGACGAAGCCCGTGGGGCCCTAACTAGGAAAGTGAGAAGTGTCGAGTTAAGTGAGAAGTGAGAAGTTAAGTGAGAAGTGAGAAGTGACGAGTGAGAAGTGAGAAGTGAGAAGTGAGAAGTGAGAAGTGAGAAGTGAGAAGTGAGAAGTGAGAAGTGAGAAGTGA